>ENA-ORXD01000662-ORXD01000662.1-sediment-metagenome-genome-assembly--contig:-NODE-662-length-39674-cov-18.628002_pt1 | contig 39674 bp, 40 predicted proteins | sample MGYA00237862_ERZ511471 | MGnify/ENA metagenome assembly ERZ511471 | reverse complement strand
CATGATGAATCTCCAGGAGCTTATCGCGGAGCTTGTCAACAAACACGGCCAGGGAACCCTGGCGGACATGATCCAGGTGGACGGCGCGGCCATGTCCCGGTGGAGATCCGGACAGGGGACCATCAACATTTCAGCCGTTGAAAAGCTCTTCGAAGTGGCCGGAGTGGAACTTGTCACGAAATCGGAGATTGAAGGCTTCGAGAAGACCATTTCCTTCATTGCCGATCTCTGGAACCGGGAGAGGACCAGGCGGAAGGAGATACGAAAATGAACCTCTCCCCCTCTCTTCGGGTCAAACCCCTTTTCCATGCCCCCAAACCCGCCCGGCTCCGAGGCGGGTCATCCATCAATATCGGGCATGCCCTTGTCGTCACTCAGGTTCGCCGAGGAACCGCCTTGTGGAAGGGATCTAATCAATCCCACTCGGCACCCACCCTAATCAGGGAGAAGGGGAAACCATGATCACCTACGAAGTCACATTCCGAAACGGTGAGAGCTTCACCGTGGGGCCTCTTGCCTGGAGGAATGAACTCATTGAGGAAATGCTGGACCGTACCCGGAAATCCGGGATGGTCCGGGAATGGAAAATATCGGCACGTGAAAAAGACGAAGAAGGGAGGCTGAAGAACATGGGAACCGTTGAATCCATTCGAAGAAGCTCCGGATATATGTCCATGCGGCGCTTCGAGAAGGACATTGACCGGAAATTTAAAAAGGCCCTGGCGGTTGTCCTGATCGCCGGGGGGATCCTGGCGCTCATCGCCTGGCGGATCCTGTTTTAACCGGGAAGGGAGGGATTTCACATGAACCTGGAAACCGTATTCAGAACCGTTGATTCCTGCCGGAAGGAGTATGACTCGCTTCTCAAGGAAAATATCGCTTTGAGACAGCACGTCCGGCACCTGGAGGAAGAAGTTGAAGATCTCAAGGGAGAGATCCGGGAAACGGGATCCGGATCCGCATAAGTCGGGAATCGGAAACAAACCGGCAGACACTCAAGGAAGAAAAGGCAAGGAAAGGAGAAGGCATCATGCCAGTACCGACAACAAAGGGTTATTCAAACGGCGTGATCGGGGAAGGAGTCAAGAGACTTGTCGACATCGATGAAATGGCGGCGATTCTCAACGTCAGGAAAAGTTGGCTCTACAGACAAACCATGTTGAAAGGCCCCGGGACGATCCCCCGGATCCGGTTGGGGAAGTATCTCCGGTTCGATCCTGTGGCCGTCCTCCAGTGGGTCAACGTGACATACGGAAACGAGAGCGGGGAGTTGGAGGGCTGTCCGTCCTTCCCCCCGGTGAAGAAGCCCGTTTCCGGGAGGTCCGGGGCTTTGCCCCGGTCAGAGATAGGCGAAATGCTGGATTCCTTTCAGCCCAAGGCTGCAAGACGGAAATGCTTGTGAAAGACGGATAGGGCATTCTGATACGGTCCCCTTTACCGGAAACATAGGCCACGGACTGACAAGGGCTTCCCGGCGCTTCCGATCGGAGATTCTGACGACATGAACAAGAGCGACATCCTCAATCACTTCGCCGGTAATTTTCTGCCGTTCTATGACCGTTTTCTTGAGACCTCGAAAGCCGGGGAGAAGGAGTACAAGGCGAAATGCCCCTTTCATGACGATAAGAATCCGTCCCTCAATTTCAATCCGGCCACGGGAACGTTCTTATGTCACGGCTGCAAAACCGGGGGGGACATCCTCACCTTTTACGGGATGCTGACGGGCCTGGATCCCAAGACGGACTTTCCGGAGATCCTGAAGGGCATTTCCGAAGTATTCGGCATCAATGGTGAGGGTAAGGCTCCCGAGAAGCTGAAGATCGTCAAGACATACGAGTACACCGACGAAAAGGGGGATCTTCTCTTCCAGGTGTGCCGTCTCGATCCCAAGAGCTTCCGGCAAAGAAGGCCGGATGGAAAGGGATCCTGGACCTGGAGCCTGGCCGGGACCCGGAGAGTCCTTTACCGGCTTCCCGAAGTGATCAAGGCCCGGGAAGTGATCCTTGTCGAAGGGGAGAAGGACGCGGACCGGCTTCACGCCTTGGGATTCACGGCCACGACGAACCCCGGGGGAGCCGGGAAATGGAAGCCTGAGTATTCGGAAGTCCTGAGGGGAAAGGATTTAATTCTCATCCCGGACAATGACGATCCGGGGAGAAAGCACGTTGAAGCCGTCTCCAAGGCCCTGGCCGGAATCGCCGCCTCGATCCGGACCCTTACCCTCCCGGACCTTCCGGAGAAGGGAGACGTTTCCGATTTCCTGGACCGGTTCGAGGATCCCGTTGAAGCCGGGGAGCGCTTGGCGATCCTCATAGACGGATTGTCCCACGAAGAAAAACCGCCTGTCAGAGGTTTTCACATCATCCACATTTCACAGCTTAAGTTCAAAAAACCCGATTGGCTTGTCAAAGACCTTATCGAAATGGACAGTCTTGTTCAGTTCTTCGGGGATCCGGAAAGCGGAAAATCCCTGACAGCCCTTGACCTGGCGGCTTGTGTCGCCACCGGGAAAGATTTTCATGGGAAACCGGTAAGACAGGGCGCGGTTTTATCGATCATCGGAGAAGGGCGCGGGGGCATCACAAGACGGAAAAAGGCATGGGAGATAGCGAATCAAATAAGCCTCGATGATTTCCCCTTCTACGTCTCAAGCGGTCCGACAAGCCTCTGTGACCCTGAAGAAGTCGATCAGGTCTTGGAAGCTATCGGGAGCCTCCCCAAAGAATACCCCCTCGTTTTGGTCATCCTGGACACCCTGGCGCGGAATTTCGGACCGGGTGACGAAAATTCCACAAAGGACATGACGGCTTCCATTGCATCCATGGACCGGATCCGGATTCCTCACCGATGCACAGTCCTTCCCATCCATCACAGCGGACACGGCGACAAAAGCAGGGCCAGGGGTGCCATGGCTCTCAGGGGGGCTCTGGACAGTGAATACCGGTTCGACAGGGACGAAAACGACATTATCCGGATGGAGGCGACCAAGATGAAGGACGCGGAACGTCCTGAACCCATGGCCTTCAAGATCGCCACCGTTGACCTGGGCATCCTGGATGAAAACGGGAAGCCGATCACAAGCGCCGTTCTGGTCCCCACGGAATACGAACCACCCATGAAGAAAACGAAAGCACAGGGCAAGCGGCAGACCACCGCCATGGATCAGTTTGACAAACTCCATGCTGAGCATGTCTCGAACCTTGAGAAGAACGGGTATCCGGCAAAGGGGGCGCGGGTGTCCGTTGATGATTGGGCCAAGGCTTGCCGGAATGCCGGGATCCAGACGAACCGTTTTCACGAAGCGAAAAAAGCCTTGCAGGAAAAACAGGTTGTCAAGATCGAATATGGATACGTTTCCCGAATCTGATATCCGGTTATCCGATTATCCGGTTTTCTTAAAAGAAAAACCGGATATTTCGGATCTAACAAATCGGATATTTCGGATCAATTTCGGATCAATTTCGGATGAAAACCGGATCAAATCGGATTGCAGATGAAAAACCCCCTCTCAAATGTTCAGACCATAGCCGGATCCCTTTTCGGACACGCGGCTTTTTCGCTCTTGATGAAGGGAAAGATATTGAAATCAGAACAATTAATCGGATTCCAGACAGCCGGACAGACCCGGACATTTTCCGGACATATCCACCCTAAACCGGAAAAATCGGATCAAAACCGGATCGAAATCGGATCGAAATTGGATCGAGAACCGGAACGGTCCTCACCACCCCGGAAAGGATGAAACCATGGAAGAGATTGAAGAGTTTGAATTCAAATCATTCTACGAACTCATGGGAGAGTCTGAAGAAGAAGAAAGGCTCTGGCAAACAACCCATCGGATCGGCTGTGTCCACTACTGCAAACGGGACAAGTGCATCGTCATCGATGTACCCCACGGAGGGGAATACTGGATCGCCATGAACCGCCTGAAGACAGCCGCCCAATGCCTCGACTGGATTCACCAGCTGCATGAAAAGACCTGGGGTCCGGAAGTGATGGACGACTTTCTCGAAGTGCTTTTCAGGATGATACCAAGCGATCTTTGGGCGGGGAAAGGATGAGGCGGAATCTGTGATGAGCCGCCACAGAAAAATTATGCGGGTCCTTCCTATCGATCGGGGGAATGGGATGGTTCGAACCTCGATGTTTTTCCAGAGTCAGACCGTTTTTAGGGGTTGTTGTTTACGTTTTGGAATCAAAATCTACTTTTTGGAGGGTTAAATCATGAAGAATAAGAAGAAGTTGAAGACAAAGACCAAGGCGAAGAAAACGCTCATCAAGTACGACATCCGGGGCAAGGTGAAATTGGCTGAAACGTTTGGCGTGAGCGTAACCACGGTGAATAACTGGATCAGCAAGGGATGTCCGGCGAAAAAGATCGGCGGCATCTGGTTCTTCAACTTCGAGAGTGTGGACCAATGGAACCAGACAAGAGAAGAGGGCTTGGGAAAGCCGGATCCGGAGCTGACGAAACAGAGGGCAAGGCTGGTCAAGCTCACGGCGGACCGGAGAGAGATCGAGCTTCTGAAGATGAAAGGCGAGCTCCTTCCCGTCCGGGAGGCCATGAGGGTTTGGGGGGCCATGATCATTGCCATGAGGAACCGGCTGGAGGCCATGGAGAACAGGCTTCCCCCGATGCTTTACGGGCTTGCCATCCCGGATATCAAGGACGTTCTTTCCAAGTACATCAACGAGATGAGGGAAGAGCTTGCCAACCCGGACCTGAAGAAGATTGCGAAAGAGGCCGGGGTGAGGGCCAGGTGAGGACTGATTCCCCTGGCACCGGGGATAAACGGTGCTGATGTTCCTCTGTGGAGCCCGGGCAGATTCCTTCGGACTGTCCGGGCCATAAAAAAGAGAGACACTTTTGAGAGGTAGGAATCATGACCAAGAACCAGACGAAAGATGAAAAGCCGGACTTGAAGGGTCTGAAGGTGAAACGTGACCAGGGCCAGGCCCGGATTTCCTCCATCGAGGCGAAGGCCGGGGAGTACCGGAAGTCCCTGGAGGAAGCCCGGAAGACGGCGGACGGGATCACGAAGAAGATTGCCGGGGCTGTTGTGAATGATGAGCCGCTGAAGGACCTGAAGACGCAGCTCACGAAGGTTCAAAATGAAGTCGCCTTCCTCACCGGCATGGTGGATGAACTGGAGGGGGAACTCCTGGACCAGGCGAAGCAGGATCTTCAGACGGCGAAGGCCGATCTTGAGGAAGCCTTCATCCGGATCATGGAACCGAAGAGAAGAGCCGCCATCGAAGAGGCTTTGGATCTTCATTCCCGGCTGGAGGAGATCAAGCGCCAGTGGTCCCGGGAGCTTCTGGAACTTTCCCATGAATACGGGATCGGCGGCATGGCCGTCATGGAGACCTTATCCGTTTCCTGGCAGGGTATCCTCCCCGGGGGAAGCCTGGATCCCCGGATCCTGGCCGCGGCCATGGGAAGACGATAGCGCCGTGAACGATGGAAGAGAAGCTGAGCCGCCATCTTCCGGTTCATCTTGTGGCCCGATGGTTGGGCTGCACAAACGCCTATGTTTACGATCTTGTCAAGGGGGGCCAGCTGACCGCCATCCGGATCGGGACCCGGGCCATCAGGATATCGGAGAAATCCGTCAACGAATTCATTGAATCGAACCTAGTGGATCCGGACGAATTTTTCACCTGAAAGGAGAAAAGAGACATGTCCATGTTGCACGGAATCGACACCGACAAGGCAACGCTGATTGCATCCCAAAAGGAACTGAACGGTTTGGGATACCGTCATTCGCTTTACCGCTCCGAAGACGGGAGGCTTTACCTTTACGGGGTGAGCGAAGGGCTTGAAAAGAAGCCTGTTTCCCTTCGCCGGGCTTCGAAGATGTTTCTCGAAGTGAAAGAGGACTACGCCAGGAAGTGGCTGGTCTGGAACGGCCACGCCGAACTTGTTGAAAAGGTCTTCGGGAAGAAGCCCGGGGGAAGCATATCCGGAACCATTCTGAAAAGCGGCGGGGATCCCGGTGGAGCTTCCCCGGATCCGGGCAAGGTTCAGGAAACGTTATCCGGGGAGTCCCCCCTGGTCCAGGACGCGAAACGGAGAATGGGAACGGGGGGATCCGCCTTGTCGAAGGACGCTGAAAGTCCCCTGGTCCGGAATGCGATTCGAAGAAACAAGGCTGAAGGAAGCTCCCCGGATCCGGATGAAGAGGAAAAGAAGCCGGATGAAACCGCTCCTGACGAAGATGAAAAGAAGCCCGAAGAAAACGATGAGGAACCCGAGGACCAAGACGGGAAGGAATCCGAAAAGGATGATGAAGGGGCTCCGGCTGGAGAAGAGGAAAAAACGGAAGAGCCCGAAGAAAGCGCCCTGGTCCGGAACGCGAAGCGCAGACGGGAGAGGATGTTATGAAGACAGAGAACATGATGGACCGACTCAAGGACATCGACAAATACGGAAAGCAGTCGAAAGGACGGAAAGAGCTCACAGCACATTTCGAAGGCGAACGGCTCACCCTGCGGCAGATGATCCATGCAAAATGCTATGACTGCATGGGGTATTACGTGGACGGACGGGTGGACTGCAATATCCCTCATTGCCCCTTATATCCCATGATGCCCCACCGGAAGGGAGAAAAGTATCGTGTAATCACCCTTTCAAAGGACCAGAAAGCGGCATTGAAAGAAAGGGGTCGATCCTCTCAACGGAAAACCCCTGCTTTTGCTCTAGAGGACCAACCGCTTGAAGCTGGAGAAAAAAACTCCCCCGGGGGCATATCTACCCCTACCCCCGGGAAGAAGAAAATTTCTACCACAGATAGAAGGGACTCTCAGAGCAAACTTTCCGGGAAACCGGATCCGGATCCGTCCCTGGAGAAAAAACCCCGACAAAGGGGCCGTGACAAGGCGAATGGAGCGCAAATTTCCCTTTTCTCTCTCGGGGAGATACCTAACCCCTACCCTGGAAGAAAAAGGCAAATCTCAAGCCAAAAGCACACGTAAACAGCCCTAAAAGGAGGGTCTGAAGATATGGCGCAAAAGGGAAACATCAATCAGGCTAAATCCGAAGAAAGACAAAAGGCCGAAGATGATTTCACCGGGTTCATGCAAGACATATTGGAAAGAAGCTATGACGCGGAATCCGTTCTTCGAGGGATCCAGGCAACGGGGGAAGCCCTCATGGAAAACTTTGAAACGGACATATGGGAGCCTATCTACATGACAAGGATGTCTTTAATTCTTCAGCAAATCATCGAGAACATAGGCGACAAAGCCCTTGAAGCGGAACAGCATTTTTATGCCCATCTGAAAATCAGAACCGCTCCCGTCAGGAAATCAGCCGAAGGGAGGACCTGAACCATGGGAGGATCGGAAAAGTATAACCCCCTGGACCTTGGAAAGCTGGATCCGGACGCGCACGGAATCGCCGAATGTCTGGCCTGGGGAATCGAACCGTTAAAAGTATTGACTGAAACCATTTATGACCTTGACCAGGCCACAAGTGAGGCTTTTGAGGAAGGAAATAAGAATCGCCGGGTTTACCTGTGCCGCTTCATGATAGAGCGGCTGGATCAGGTCGAATCCTTCATGGGAAAGCTGGAGGGAAAGCTGTCAACAGACGAACGACAGGAAAAAGAGATCAGTTCAAGGCGGAATTCGGACGGTGGAGATGTTTCAACATCCGGATCCCGAAGAACATAAAGATTCCAAGGAAAACGATTCCTTACCGGTCCATGAAAAAAAGTCCATGACATTTTTCCAAAGAGGGGCATATCCTGAACGGGATTTTGTCCAGGCCGGACCAATTTGAAGGACCTAAAAAAACAAGGGAGGTTAAAAACAATGATTTTAAGAAGGAGCAAGTTTCCGAAAATGGTCTGATCAAGTCCCGGGTCCGGCAAAAGAGGAAATGGAGGTAAGGAAAAATGGCATGTGTCACAAAGAGGAATGGCCGATACGTCATAGACTGTTATGACCAGTACGGCCAGAGGTACAGGAAGACGCTCCCCAAGGGAAGCACGAAGGAAGAGGCCCGGATGCTTCTCCAGGAGATCGAAAAGAAGATCCACCGGAGAACCTTCCTTCATGAAAAGAAGGTCCCGACTTTCTTCGAGGTTGCGGAAGAATGGCTGAAGTACAAAAAACCCAAAGTCCGGGTAAGTACCTGGTCCGCTTACGTGGGTCATATCATGAATCATTTACAGGAATGGCAGGATAAGCGGATCACCTTGATCACAACGGCGGATGTCGAGAGGTTAATCACTCGTAAGCAACAGAAAGAAATGAAGCTTCAAACGCTCCGGAGACTCCTGGTCACGATGAATCAGATATTCTCCTATGCAGTCCGCCTCAGAGTCATTGACTTCAATCCGGTGAGAGATGCCGAAAGGCCGCGGAGATCAGAAGACCTTATCGAAGCGGAGAATAAAATCAACATCCTCACACCTAAGGAAATCAACAAGCTTTTGGATGCCGAAGAGGATCCGAAATACAGGATGATTTATCTCCTGGCCATCATGACAGGAGCACGGTTAGGGGAAATCATGGGTCTGAAATGGAGCGACGTTGACTTCAAGGAAAAGCAGATCCATATCCGGCGCACGTTTAACCACGGGCGATATTACGAGCCCAAGTCCAAAGAGTCCGTCCGGAGAATTGACCTTTCTCCCATTGTCGTGAAGGAATTATCCAAGTGGAAGCTGCAAAGCGGACCAAACGAAGCGGATCTTGTCTTTCCAAGTGAAAAAGGGACCCCGATCGATAGCAGCCATCTTCACGCACGGCATTTCAAACCCGCACTGAAGACGGCTGGACTGCCGAAGACAACTCGATTTCATGACCTTCGGCACTGTTACGCAAGTTTCATGATCAGTCAGGGGGAGAACATAAAATATGTCCAGTCACAGCTTGGTCATTCTTCCCCGATGGTCACCCTTCAGATTTACGCACACCTGATGAGGCCGTCAAATCAGCAAGCTGTTCAGCGCCTGGAGGAAACTGTTTTTAAACCATCTGGTCAAAATTTGGTCACTGAAAAAGAAAAAGGGTCACAGCATCAACCGTAACCCCTTGTTTTCTTTGGTGGGCCGTACCGGATTCGAACCGGTGGCCAACGGATTAAAAGTCCGCTGCTCTACCGAGCTGAGCTAACGGCCCTGATTCTGTCAGGAAGTGATGGTTTTTAACAGGAAGGCTTTCTCATTGTCAAGGAGAAAAGACGGATGGACAGGGATTTCTCTTTTTGTTAAACTTTTTACCGGCGTGTCGTCGGACCTTCTATCACCGGCGGGAAGGAGTTCAATGGGAGGATCGATCAAAAAAACCATCCGGGAATTTCTTCTCAGGGGGGGGGCCGACCTCGCGGGATTCGCTTCCCCGGATGTCTGGGATTCCCGGGGGGAAGTACCCCCCGGGAATCGACCCCGCTTCCTCTGGCCGCCCGTCCGAACGGTCATTGTCTTCGGCATTCAGATGCCCCTTCCAATTGTGGAAACGACGCCGTCGGTCCAGCACCGAGACCTTTACAACACCTGCAACCGGCTTCTCGACGACCTGGCCTTCCGGCTCGTGATCTGGCTGAACCGCCGGGGGCATCCCGCCATCCCTCTCAGCCGGGACGGTTATTCCCGGGTGGACATCCTCCTGAAGAAGCCCGGAGCCGTTTTCGCCCATACCTACGCCGCCCACTATGCCGGGTTGGGACATGTGGGCATCAATAACACCATCCTCACCGGTGAATTCGGGCCGAGGATCCGGCTGTCCTCCGTGTTTACCGGCCTGGAAATAGCGGCTGATCCCCCTGCCCGGGATAATCTCTGCATCCGCTGCGGGGCCTGCGTGGATCTCTGCCCCGTCCAGGCCCTCACCCTGAGCCGGAAGGACCTCAAGAACCGGGATGTGACCCTGGCCCGCTATGACGGGAAGCGGTGCGCCCTCTGGGCGAAGGCGCTGACCGGAGAAGGCTGCTACCCCTGCGGGATATGCATCAAGGTGTGTCCCGTCGGCCGGGACCGCGTCCTTTACGGCCGGGAGAAGGCGGCGGCCCACTATCGAAGGGAACTGGCCGGCATCCGTTCCGGATCGACAGACCCCCTGTATCGGGCCTGGACCGCCATGCGCCGTTACGGAAGCACCCTGACCGACGGCGGCCCCACGCCTGAAGAGGGATTGAAACGCTTTTTTGAAGAAACGGCGGAAAGAATCAAGGAAAGCAACCATGACTGACAGGAAGGATATGCCCGAAGCACTGACGGATTTCTGCGACCGCCTCCGGGAGGGATTGAAAAAGGCGGGAGACGCTCTTTCCATGATCGAGCATACGCGCCTCCTGTTTCCCGAGCTGTCTCTGAATAAGACCCTGTTCCAGAACCTGCTCCGTTCGATTGCCGGAGGAATGACGTTTCCCGACGTCGGCTACCCCACCATGTTCGACAGCGAGGTCATCCTCTTCAACGACCCGGAACGGTATTTCACCATGAGGCTCTTCATCTGGGGGCCGGGCCAGTTCGATCCCGTTCACGATCATAGTTCCTGGGGCGTCATCGGCCCGGTTTCAGGAAAGCTGGACGTCATCAACTACGAGAGACGGGACGACGGCAAAACGGCAGGCCGCGCCGTTCTCCGGGAAAGGGACCGCATGACGATTGCGCCCGGCGAGAGTTATTACGTTCTTCCCCTGAACGCGGGCATCCACAGGACGGGAAACCCCTCGGGGGAAACCATCGTCCAGGTGAGCCTGTACGGAAGACCCACGGTCAAGCGGGACTTCATCAACGGCTTCGATCCGGAAAACGGGCGGGTGTATCCCATCTACGGGCCGAAAACGAAGAAAAGGAAACTGGCCGAGGAGGCCCTGAAACATTTCGGCATGTGATCCGTCGGGATCCGGACGCGATCAAGAAACTGCCGGCGAGCAGGGTCCCCGTCCCGACGATCCGATCTCTCATCTTTTCCTCCTTGAACAGGAAGGCCCCGTAAAGAACTCCAAAAGGACGCTCGTTCTCTTCAGGGCGATCATGCAGGCCGCCGGGGTGAGAGAGATGGTGATGACAAGGAAAGAAGAACCCAAGTCATCGGGATGTTATCCTTGACAATCGGCCCCTTTTTTTATATAGAGGGCACACCTTTCACGGGGAATAACCTGAATACAGCGCCCCTCTTTTTTTTACCTCCGGTCTTCCGGAATAGTGGAGGAATCCTTTTTCCTTCATGATATCTGCGAGGGAGGGATCTTACCATGAAACCAGTTGGCACCCATATCGTCGCCGAATTTCACCAGTGCCGGAAAGACGTTCTGAACGACCGCCTGGCCCTTGAATCGATCCTGACCGGCGGGATCCGTGAATGCGGCCTCACCTTTGTAAGTATCACCAGTCACTGCTACGATCCCGTGGGGATCACCGTCATCGCCGTGATCAGTGAATCCCACGTGGCGGTTCACACCTATCCGGAAGCCCGGCATGCCTCCATCGACGTATTCACCTGCTCCCCCCACAAGGCCATCACGGCGAACCTTCTGGAGTACCTGAAGGAAGCCATGGGCCCTGTGACGACCCGGATCGCCGAGATCAACCGGGGAAATCCTCTGGAGATCGCCCAGACGGACTGGATCATGAACATCGCCGATGCCATGGGCTACGACGTCCGGTATCATGTCCGGGAAGTCGTCTATTCAAAGTTGAGCCCCTATCAGCAGATCGACATCATTGACAACGAAAATTTCGGACGCATGCTCTTCCTGAACCAGGATCTCCAGATCGCCGAGGGAGATGCCCACCTTTACAACGAAAGCCTCGTGGCCCCTCTGGCGGAAGATCCCGCGGGCCTCGGCCACGTGGCCGTTTTAGGCGGAGGGGACGGCGGAAGCCTCCGGGAGCTTCTGAAATACCGGCCGGGGAAAGTCACTCTCGTGGATATCGACGAGGAAGTGGTCCGGGCCTCGAAAACCCATCTTTCCATGATCTGCGGAGAGGCCTTCGAGGATCCCCGGGTGACGGTGGTCCATGAAGACGTGTACCGCTTCCTGGACCGGGACGTGCAGTACGACGCCATCGTGTACGATCTCACCATGAACCCCGAGGCCTTTATCGCCATGGACCGGGAGGATTACCTGGAAGCGCTCTTCCTCAAGATCAAAAAAGCTCTGGTCCCCGGAGGCCCGATCACCCTCCAGTGCTGCTCCGCCTATGACGAAAAAACCCTTCGCTTCACGGAGGATATCCTCGGCCGCCATTTCAAAGGTGCCGAACTGACGAAAAGGACGATCCCCTCCTTTCTCAGTCCCTGGATGTTCGCAACAGCCCGCAACACTTGACTGACCCTCCTTGTCCTCATCCCGGCGGATGGGGCGGACGCATCTTATAAAAAGGCCCGGATGGCGGCGTAGCCGCCCTTCCGGGCCTTTTCAGTTATAATATATTTCCCAGAGATCCCCCGGAAAACCGGGTTTATCCCGCCTGCGGCATCCTTCCCCTTATTCCGTATATGTGATCTTGATGGGACCAAGCTCGACAAGCTGGTTGTGCTCCGCCTGGCCGTAAAAATCGATGATTTCCCGGATCGGGCCGGTGATCCGTCCCTTCGCCTTAAGTTCGTAATGATGGAGAGGCGCATAGGCTTCCACCCCTTTCGCATCGGGGTTCAGGATTTCCTTTGGCTCGTAGCCCGGTTCCATCGTGAGTCCCTCGGGAAGATTTCCGAAGGTCTCCTTGAGTTCCTTCCCGAAGGTCTCGGCAAAGGCCTTGTATTGAAATTCAAAGGAGGCGCCGGCAATCTTCCGGACATTTTTGATCTCGATTTGGATCTCGTTTTTTCGCTTCCTCAGGGCCTCTTCGAGGAGATCATGAAGTTTGCAGCAGATGATCACACGAACCGTCTTCCCCTTGATACCCATCAGGCGGAGAAGCTGGCCGAATTTCTCCTCGTTCTCCACGTGATGCTCCGCCCCGAAAATGGCCTCCCCTTCGATCTGCCGCCCTTCAATGAACCCGAGGACGAATCCCTTGATGAGGTCGAAGGATCCTTCAACATCAACTTCGTAATATGACTTGAGCATATCCTTATCCTTTCCTTTCCCTTCCTTTTAGAAGAACACGAAGGTTACCAGAATAAAGCAAGGGATCAGCATGGGGATGGAATACTTCAACATGTAACCGAAGAAACTCGGCATGTTCACCCCCGCTTCCTCAGCGATGGATTTTACCATGAAGTTCGGGGCATTGCCAATGTACGTATTGGCACCCATGAAAACGGACCCCGCCGAGATGGCCTTGAGGTAGGCGATGAACTGGACGTTCGCCGTCGCCGTTCCCGCCGCGAGCGCCCCGGGCACCATGGCCTCGGATAGACCGAGCTTGCCGAGGGCGAGGTTGTAGAACGTGAGGTAGGTGGGTGCATTGTCCAGGAAGGACGAGAGAGTCCCGCTCACCCAGTAGTAGTGGGCCGGGTTTCTCACCACCTCGATGAGGGCCCCCATGGCGCCCTGCGAACCGGCCTTCAGGATGGCCAGGCAGGGGATGATGGTCATGAAGATCCCGAAGAAGAGCTTCGCCACCTCCAGGATCGGGAACCAGCTGAACTCGTTGGCCTCCCGAAGCTCAAGCTTCGTCGTCACCAGGGACAGGAGGCCGAGGACGATGATCATGACGTCCCGGAGGAGGTTCTGGAATTCCATGTGGACGCCCAGGACGGTGAAACTGCCGGGCTTCCAGTAGCCGCTCATGAGAACCATGCTCACCACGCCGCCGAGGAGAAGAAAATTCATAAGTCCGTCCACGCGGATGGGCTCTTTCTCCAGGGGGCCTATCTTCTTCAGCCGGTCATGTTCCTTCCGGTAGTAATAGGTGTCGAGGACGAAAAAGAGGGCGAGGAGGATCAAGGAAGTGAGAAGCATGTGGGGAAGGATTGCCCTGGTGACCCAGAAGAAGGGGACGTTGTGAAGGAACCCGAGAAAGAGGGGCGGGTCGCCCAGCGGTGTCAGGGCTCCCCCGATGTTGGCGACGAGAAAAATGAAGAAGCAGATCACATGGACCTTTTTCTCCCGGTTCTTGTTCGCCCGGAGAACCGGCCGGATCATGACCATGGCCGCCCCCGTGGTTCCCACCCACGAGGCCAGGATCGTCCCGATGAGAAGCATGATCGTGTTCACCAGGGGGGTTCCCTTGAGAGACCCCCGGACGACGACGCCGCCGGCGATGGTGAACAGTCCCCAGAGAAGAATGATGAAGGGGATGTAATCGATCAGATAGATGTGAAGGATATTGTAGACGGCCACGTCCCGATAGAAGAACCAGAAAGGCACGGCGAAGAGAACCGCCCAGAAGAGGGAGACCTTTCCAAAGTGATGGTGCCAGAACTGGGGCAAAAGAAGGGGGCACAGGGCGATGGACAGGAGAATCCCCACAAAAGGAATGATCGTCCATACGGGCAGTTCCCGTCCGATGTCATGGCCGCCATGGCTCGCCGCCGCCTCGACCGCTCCGTGGGCCGCTTCGGCGCTGCTGGCCAGGACCATGGAAGGATCGAGCCATTGAAGAACCGACAGGACAAGCACGGCGATCAGAAAACCAATATAATACTTTTTCTCGTTTAACGGACCCATGGATATACTCCTCACATCCTATCAAAAAAACAAGCCAAGAAAGCGGCACCTTCTTGGCTTGTCTTGTTCGTCGTTGCTCAAAGCGGGAGCGTCGGGGCAAAGGTAAGGACGGATTCGCCTTAAGCGATCAGGCCTTTTCCGCCGCTTTCAGTTTAGCTTCTGCCCAGTCGAACGCATCTTTCACTTTTTCATACTCCTCGTCTTCCCTGGAAAGTTTCGCCAGTTCCTGCTCGGCTTCTTCCTTGCTTTTCCGGGCCTTCTCCTTGTTCACCAGGTCGGCCCTCTCTGCGCTGGACAGAAGCATGGTCACTTTCCGGAAAGTCACCTCAACATAGCCTTTACCGACGGCATAGTAGACTTTCTTTCCATCTTTGTTGAAGTTCATCTCACCGATCTTTACGGTGCTGAGGAGCGGAGCATGCCCGATCAGTACGCCAAATTCTCCGTCGCCGCCTGGAATCGTCACCATCTCCACCTTGTCGCTGAAGACGAGACGGTCCGGTGTCGCGATTTCCAGCATCAATTCTTCAGCCATTGAACCTTCCTCCGCTTCCCTTATTCTGCCGCCAGTTTCTTCGCCTTCTCGATGACTTCCTCAATTCCTCCCACCATGTAGAAGGCCTGCTCGGGCAGATCGTCGTGTTTCCCGTCGAGGATTTCCTTGAAGCCCCGGACGGTGTCGGGCACGGATACGAACTTCCCTTCCGTACCGGTGAACTGGGCTGCTACGAAGAAGGGCTGAGACAGAAACCGCTGGATCTTCCTGGCCCTTGAAACCGTCACTTTGTCTTCTTCGGAAAGCTCGTCCATGCCGAGAATGGCGATGATGTCCTGGAGGTCCTTATACTTCTGAAGGATGACCTGGACGTTTCGGGCCACCAGGTAATGCTCTTCCCCGAGGACGTTGGGATCGAGGATTCGAGAGGTCGAATCCAGGGGATCCACGGCGGGGTAAATCCCGAGTTCCGCGATGGGGCGGGAAAGAACGACCGTTCCGTCCAGGTGGGCGAAGGTGGTCGCCGGGGCGGGGTCCGTCAGGTCGTCGGCGGGCACGTACACGCACTGGACGGCCGTAATGGATCCCTTATCCGTCGAGGTGATCCGTTCCTGGAGTTCCCCCAGGTCCGTGGCCAGGGTGGGCTGGTAACCCACGGCGGAAGGCATGCGGCCGAGGAGGGCCGAAACTTCCGAACCGGCCTGGGTGAACCGGAAGATGTTGTCAACGAAAAGAAGCACGTCCTGTCCTTCTTCATCCCGGAAATATTCCGCGGCCGCAAGGGCCGTCAGGGCCACCCGGGCGCGGGCTCCGGGAGGTTCCGTCATCTGCCCGTAAATGAGGGCCGCCTGGCCGATAACGCCGGACTGTTTCATTTCCAGGTAGAGGTCGTTCCCCTCGCGGGTTCTTTCTCCCACGCCGGCGAACACGGAAATGCCGCCGTGGTGCATGGCGATATTGTGGATCATTTCCATCATGACGACGGTCTTTCCCACGCCGGCGCCGCCGAACATGCCCATCTTGCCTCCCCGGGGGAAGGGAACGAGCAGATCGATGACCTTGACTCCCGTTTCGAGGACGTGAACCGACGTATCCTGCTCCGTGAATGCGGGGGCATCCCGGTGAATGGGGGCCAGTTTGGTCCTGTCCACCTTCCCGAGTCCGTCCACGGGCCTTCCGACGACATTAAGGATCCGCCCGAGCCCCGCTTTTCCCACGGGAACCATGATGGGATTTCCCGTGTCCTTGACCTTCATGCCCCGGACGAGACCGTCCGTGATGTCCATGGCGATGCACCGGACGACATTGTCTCCCAGGTGCTGAGCGACCTCGATGACCAGGTTGTCCTCTTCATCGTTGATCGCCGGGTTCGAGATGAAAAGAGCCGTCAAGATGGTCGGCAGTTTCCCTTCTTCAAACTCGACGTCCACGACCGGTCCGATTACCTGTACGATTCTTCCAATATTCATGCCCATCTCCTTCAAAGATAAATTTCTTATTCAGTGCGGCTATCCCTGCGGGGTCGCCCGCCTCCTGATGTCCGTCCCTACCCCTTGGCCAGGGCTTCCGTACCGCCGACGATATCCATAAGTTCCGCCGTGATCGCCTGCTGCCGTGCCTTGTTGAACCGGAGGGTCAGGCTGTGTATCATGTCCTCGCAGTTCTTCGTGGCATTGTCCATGGCGACCATGCGGGCGCCGTTTTCCCCGGCGGAAGTCTCCAGGAGGGATCGGAAGACAAGAATCTTGATGTATTCCGGAAGGAGGACATCGATGAGCGCCTCTTCGGAAGGCTCGTAAATATAATCGATGCGCTTTTCCGGGGGCAGATCCTCCACGGACCCCTCTTGAGCGACGGGAAGAAGCCGCACGATCCTGGGTCTCTGTATGGCGATATTCCTGAACTCATTATAGGCGATGTAGAGTTCGTCGTATTCCTCTCTAATAAAGGAAGAGACAAGTTCCTCGCCGATCTTCCCGCCGAGGGACAGATCGAACTGTCTCAAGACGTCGAGATACTGGCCGATGACGGGATTCTTTTTCCGGAAACTGTCCCGGCCCTTGCGGCCTATCGTAACGAGAGAAATCTCTTTCCCCTCGCTTTTCCGATAACGGATAAAACCCTCCACGGCCCGGATGATGTTTGAATTGAAACCGCCGCAAAGCCCCCGGTCCGATGTGAAGACGGCAATCCGGATCCGTTTTGGTTCCCGGACCGACAGAAGGGGGTGCATCTTCGGATTCACCCGGAGGGCGACGCTCGAGAGCACCTCCATGAACTTCTCCGCGTAAGGCCGGAAATTTTCCATCCGTACCTGGGCGCTCTTCAGTTTCGAGGCAGCGACCATGTTCATGGCTCTGGTGATCTGCTTTGTCTTCTGGACTGCCTGTATTTTTCGTTTGATATCTCTTAAGGCTGCCATTCAACACTCTCCCTGCTCAATTTACCGGCCCTACGCAGCCGCGAAAACTGAATCGAATTCCTTCAGAGCTTCCCGGAGTTTCTTGTCCAGATCGGCGCTGATTTCCTGCTTCGTATCGATATCCTTCATCAGATCGGGATATTTGGCCGATACGAATTTGAGGAGTTCCTCTTCATAGACCTTCAGCCGGTTCACCGGGTATTTGTCGACGAATCCGCGAACACCGGCGAAAAGGACGACGACCTCCTCCGCCAGGGACATGGGCCGATACTGCGGTTGTTTCAGGAGCTCCACGAGCCGGATGCCCCGGTCGAGCTGTGCCTGGGTGGCCTTGTCCAGGTCGCTCCCGAACTGGGCGAAAGCCGCCAGTTCACGGTACTGGGCCAGGTCGAGTTTAAGTGTTCCGGCCACCTGCTTCATCGCTTTCACCTGAGCGGCGCCGCCGACCCGGGAAACGGAGAGACCGACGTTGATGGCCGGGCGGATACCGGCGAAGAAAAGGCTCGGTTCCAGGTAGACCTGACCGTCGGTGATGGAGATCACGTTCGTAGGAATGTAGGCGGAAACGTCACCGGCCTGCGTTTCGATGATGGGCAGGGCCGTCAGGGTCCCCGCGCCGAGTTCGTCGTTCAGTTTGGCCGCACGCTCGAGAAGCCTGGAGTGGTTGTAGAAGATGTCTCCCGGGAAGGCCTCCCGTCCGGGGGGACGGCGGAGGAGAAGGGAGATCTGCCGGTAGGCGACCGCCTGCTTGGAGAGGTCGTCATAAATAATGAGGGCGTCCTGCTTGTTGTCCCGGAAATATTCACCGATGGCGCACCCCGAAAAGGCGGCGATGTATTGAAGCGTGGCGGGATCGCTGGCACAGGCGGCGACGACGCAGGTGTAACCCATGGCATCGTTTTTCCGGAGCGCCTCGACCACCTGGGCGACGGTGGATTTTTTCTGCCCGATGGCCACGTAGATGCATTTGAGCCCCGTGCCCTTCTGCCGGATGATGGCGTCGATGCAGATGGCCGTCTTTCCGATCTGGCGGTCGCCGATGACGAGTTCCCGCTGGCCCCTTCCGATGGGCGTCATGGCATCGATGGCCTTGAGGCCCGTATACATGGGCTGCTTCACCGGCTGGCGCTGGATCACGCCGGGGGCGACCATTTCGATTCTCCTGAACTCCTTGGCCTCAATCGGCCCCTTGCCGTCGATGGGGGCGCCTGTGGCGTCGATGACCCGGCCCAGAACGGCCTCGCCGACGGGTACCTGGGCGATCCGGCCCGTCCTCTTGACGATGTCGCCTTCCTTGATGTGAATGTCTTCGCCGAGAATGGCCACACCGACGTTGTCCCGCTCGAGATTCAGCACCATGCCGAGGATCCCGCCGGGGAACTCCACCAGTTCCATCGCCATGACGTTTTCAAGGCCATAGATCCTGGCGATTCCGTCGCCGACGGAGAGAACGGTTCCCACCTCGCTGACATCAAGTTTCTTCTCGTAATCCTTGATCTGCTTGGTGATGATCTGGGTTATTTCTTCTGCTTTGATTGCTTCCATCCCTTATATCTCCTCCCTTAAGAGTTCCCTTATGCTATTCAACTGGGCACGGATACTTCCATCATAGAGGGTATCTCCGACCTTGACCACAATGCCCCCGATGAGGGACTGGTCGCGTTCCACGTTCATTTCCACCTTTTTCCCGGTCACCTCTTCCATCTTGACCTTCAGCTTCTGCTCAAGGTCGTCGGAGAGTTTATAGGCCGAGGTCACCTGGACCCGCACCCGCCCGGAAATCCGATCCAGCGACTCCTGGAACCAGTCCTGGATTTCAGCAAGAGTTCCGATCCTGCCCTTGTCGATGAGAATCCTCAAAAAATTGCGCATGATGGGGGACAGGGCCGCTTTCCCGGCGACTTTCTCGAGAACGTCCATTTTATCGGCCTTGGCGAAAACCGGGTTGACCATGAAGCCCTTCAGGTTGGCGTTTTGCGCGAGAAGATCGTTGAAGCCCTTCAGTTCGCCGAAGTACTCCTCCGTCTTCCCCGCCTCACGGGCGATATCGAATATCGCCTTTGCATACCGTTTTGAAATTTCACTCCGTTTCAATTCAGCCTCCCCACCCTATCGATAAAATCAGAGACCATGGTGTCATGATCGCTTTTCTTGGACTTCTTCTTCAGGATCGACTCGGCCATCTGGATGGAAAGCGCCACGGCTTCCTCTCTGAGTTCCTTTCTTGCCTTCGTGTATTCCTGATCGATCCTGGCCTTGGCGTCTTCTTTCACTTTTTCCGCCGAACTCTTTGCGTCTTCCAGGATTTTCAAGCGCTCCGCCTCCCCCTGGGACCGGATCATGGCCGTCAGGTCCTCGATCTCCCGGGTGGCCTTGGTCAGTTTCGCCTCATATTCCCTGAATTTCTTCTCCGCATCTTCCTTCAGGGCAACGGCGTTCTCCATGGTTTCCCCGATCTGGGCCCGGCGACCGGTAAAGAACCCCTTGATGCCCTTGGCGGCTAACTTGTATATGATCGCCGCCAGGATGGCAAAGTTGACCACCCGCCAAACGAAATCCATGAGTTTGCCGCCGCCGTGGCTTTCGGCACCTTCGGCACCGCTCGAGGCATAGGAAACGGCTGTCCAGAGGAGGAGCATCCCCATGGCCGGCAGCACCGTGTGAAGGATAAACTGTTTTGACCGCAGGTAATGGAATGTCTCTTTCATTGAATAGTCCTCCCCAACACCTTTTCCGATATCTCCATGGATATTTTTTCGGCCTGAGACTTCATAACCGCCTTGGCTTCCAGCATCTCGGCAGTCATCCGGGTCTTCAACTCATCCATCATTTTCGCGATGTCGCCCTTCGCCCCGTCCATGACGACCTTGGCTTCATCGGAAGCCTTCTTCCGGATCCCTTCCCTCTCGCTCATGGCCTGCTGCCTTGCAAGACGGAGTTTTTCCTCGTATGCGGCCTCCTTCTCCCGGACGGACCTGTCGAGGGACTTCACCTCCTCGTCCAAGTCCTTGAGGTGTTTCTTTCTTCTCTCCAGGACCCCCAAAACGGGCTTGTACAAAAGCACGTTGAGGATGAAGATCATCACGAAAAAATTAACCATCTGGATCCAAAGCGAACTGTTCAATTCAACCATCGGCTCTCACCCCTTATCTCCCTGGAATACGGATAAGACAAAAAAAAACCGAGTGTATGCTCCACCCGGTTCGTTATGCGGAGAACAAAATCCCCTTGAAAGGCGCCCGTACGGCGTCCTTGTGGAGAACATCGCAATCGGATTGTTTATTAATTGCTCCCACCGTGCAGCCCTTTAGGAAGGGATTCCTGAAAACCGGGCACTACTAACCACAACTGCCCCCTGTTGTCAAGCATTTTTTGACCGCCGGTGAAGCCTGTTTTCAAGGGAAACACGGGTTCTTCCGAAGACAGGCCCGTCATTTCCGCTCCGGGTCCTTCCTGTCGGAGCCTTTCGCCCCCATCTGACACTCCCCGAGAAAAAAGGCGCCTTCCTGGATGACCAGTACGGGCGTCCGGATGTTTCCCTGGACGCGGCCGCTATGGCAGATTTCGAGACGCTCCTTCGCATCCAGGTTGCCCTGAACCTCGCCATGGATCAGGATATTATTCACGGCAATGTCCGCTTCGATCCGGGCGCCTTCCCCGACCATCAGGGTCCCTTCCCCGAGAATTTCTCCTTTGAAGATCCCTTCAATGCGAATGGAACCGCTCAGAATCAACTTGCCCGAAAATTCCGTGCCCGTTCCAAGGAACGCCACGATGTCCCCATCCGACTTCTTGCTCAGCATGCCCACAGCACCTCCTTGACAATCCCTGCACCGGATAAATTGGACGACTTCGTAAAAAAATCGGCAGGCTTCTCCCCCTTCTTCCCTGTCATTGCAGCGTCCCGGAAAGCACGCTCCATGCCCCGGAAGCCGGGTGCCTTGCCTCTGAATCTTTTAACAGAGCCGCCCTTAAATATGTCAGTTTCAGACAAATTACGGTTTGTTAAATTTAACGCCGCGCCCCTCGGGGCGATGACGGACCCGCCCTATGGCTGCAGGATGAACCGTCTCATGCTCACATTGATCAAAAGTCCGATCCCGATCATCATAGCCACCATGGAGGACCCTCCATAGCTGAAAAAGGGAAGAGGAATCCCCACGACGGGCAGGACACCGATGACCATGCAGAGATTGATGAAACAACCCCAGAAAAACATGGCCGTCACGCCGAAAGCGATGAGCGTCCCGGACAGGTCCCTGGAATTCCTGGCAATCCGGACACCCCACAGGACGAGAAAAAGAAAAAGGGCAAGAAGCACGATTACCCCGGCGAATCCCCATTCCTCGGCAAAAACGGAAAAAACGAAATCGGTCTGCTGTTCCGGCAGAAATTTCAGCTGGCTCTGGGTTCCCTTGAGGAATCCCTTACCTGAGAACCCCCCGGAGCCGATGGCGATGACGGACTGGATGATGTGATACCCCGCCCCTAATGGATCCCGTTCGGGATTGAAAAACGTAAGAACCCGATCCTTCTGGTAATCTTTGAGAAAAAACCAGAAAAGGGGCATGAAAGTCACCCCGGCGCCGCTGAAGATCAGGAGGGCTTTCCGTTTGACACCGATGAAAAATACAATGGAAGAGGAAAGGATGACGAGGAAAAGGGCCGTTCCGAGATCCGGCTGACGGGCAATCAGTAAAACCGGGATGAGGACAAGACCGAAGGGAACAAGAAGGTTCCGGATTTCATAGGCTTCCCCGATCTGATTCTCCGTGATGTACCGGGTAAGAACAAGAATCAGGCCGATTTTGGCAAATTCCGACGGCTGTACGGAAAAGCCTCCCACGGAAAGCCACCGCTGGGATCCGTTGGCCACATTTCCGAAAAACAGGACCATCACCAGGAGCAGGACGATACCGGCGTAGACCCAGTAAGCATGGCGCACCATGAAACGGTAATCCACGGCCGCCGCAACACCCATGAGACAGAGTCCCACCCCGAGCCAGTAGAGCTGTTTCATAAAAAGCGGCTTGCTCCCCGCGGCGGCCAGGTTGTGGCCGGTGCTGTACAGGTTCAGGATCCCTCCCAGGGAGATGAAGATAACCAGGATAAGAAGAACCCAGTCAAAATGTATGAGAAGCCGCCGGTCGATTTTCATCCCGCTCCCCCTGTGCCGGCGAAAGGAAGGGTCCCCCCTCCCGCCGGCAGCATCCTGTTTTTTTTCCCCATGAAATACTCCATCAGAATCTGCCGCGCGATGGGAGCGGCCACGGCCCCTCCGCCCCCCCCATGTTCGACGACGACCATGACGGCGATCTCGGGCTCCTGGTATGGAGCGAAACAGACAAACAGGGCATGATCCCGGTGTTTGTAAGGGATCTGTTCCGCATCGCGGTACTCTTCCTGGGGCAATTTTATCACCTGGGCCGTTCCCGTCTTGCCGCAGACCCGCACGCCTATGGTTTCGAGTTCCTTCAGCACTCTTCCCGTTCCCCGGTCCTCGTGAACGGTCCCCCGGAGGGCCTCCTTGAGATATTTAAGGTGGGCCGGTTCCACGGGAAGATACCCGTCAATCTCGGGAGGGATCACCCGGAAAGACCCTCCGTCCGGAGACTGAATCCGGTCCACTATCCGGGGACGAAACAGGATGCCCCCGTTGGCGACGGCACAGTAGGCCCTCAGAAGCTGCAGAGGGGTCGTTAGAACGAATCCCTGCCCTATGGCCAGGGCAACGGTTTCGCCGATCTGCCAGGGTTCCTTCATTTTCCGGAGTTTCCACTCCCGGGAAGGGACCAGCCCCTCCTGCTCTCCGGGCAAGCCGATCCCCGATTTTCTTCCCAGTCCGAAGAGGAAGGCATACCGGGCGATGGTATCCACCCCGAGCTGCGCCCCCAATTCGTAAAAATAGCTGTCACAGGATTCCACGATGGCCCTGTGCAGATCCACCGAACCGTGTCCATACCGGCTCCAGCACCGGAAGGTCCGGTCCCCTACGGTGTGAAACCCCGAGCAAAAGACCTTCTTGTCCGGAGAAACCACCTTTTCTTCAAGCCCCGCGGTGGCAACGATAAGTTTGAAAAGGGACCCGGGCGGGTAAAGGCCGAGGACCGCCCGGTTCTGAAGAGGGCACAGGGGATCCTCCAGCAGGTTCCGCCATTCCTCGCCCGAGATGCCCCGGTTGAAGAGATTGGGATCATAGGACGGCTTGCTTACCATGGCCAGGACGGACCCGTCTCTCGGGTCCATGACAACGACCGATCCCGCTTTTTCTTTGAAAGCCCGCCAGCTGATCCCCTGAAGATCGGAGGAAAGGGTGAGGACCACCGTGTTCCCCGGTTGGGGAGGCTTGACACCGAGAACCCGGATCTTGCGCCCGCTCACGTTGACCTCGATCTGTTCCCCGCCGCTCTCGCCCCGAAGTTCCCGGTCCACGATCCTTTCGATGCCCATCTTCCCCACCAGATCACCGGGCCGGTACTGGGCGATCATCCCCCCTTCCAATTCGCCACTGCCCACCTCTCCCACATATCCGAGGATATGGGCCGCCGTTTCTCCGAACCGGTAATCCCTGACGGGGACCACATCGACCACGATACCGGGCAGCTGGAAGGCATTCATCTCGATGAGAGCGATATCCCTCCACGAAACGTCCCTCTCAATCCTGACGGGAACGAAGGGCTGCCTTCCGCCGTTTCTTTTCAGCTGCTTGTTCCATCGATCCCCGTTTTCGTTCTCCAGAAGGGCCAGTCGCTCCAGGACTTCCCTGGAATTTTTCGCCATCTCTGGAATCATGGACACATCGAAAGAAGGGGTATTGTCCACCAGAATATTCCCTTCCCTGTCGAGGATAAGCCCCCTCAGGGGCTTTATTTCCTGAAAACGAATCCGGTTGCTCTCCGACCGTTGTTTCAGCTCTCCTCCCCGGATAATCTGGAAAAACCAGAGCTTACCCGCAATGAAGAAGAAAGCGAGGAAGACCACCCAGACGATGGCGTCAAAACGTCTCCGGAAGGTCCCGGGATCATATTTGGTAAGTCGTGCGTTCTCTTTCGCCATTGGTCATTCCCGCAATGCGATCAAAAATGGGGAAAACAACGGGACAGATTATACCGGCAACCACCGCCTGGGGCAAATAGATACGAAAAAACTCGCCGGACAGGTCCTTCTCGAAAAACATGCCGTACAGTACGAAAAGAAGGACGAATTCTACGAAGGAAACGAGGAGGACGAACAGGGCGAGAGGCCAGATCCTTGCGGGATTCACCCTCCCCGACATCCATCGGGCCAGAAAGAAAACGAACACATAACAAAATACGTATACTCCCGGAATCACGGAGATAAGCCCGTCAAGCAATATTCCGAGGATAACGGACAGCACGAGCCCCTCCCTTTCCTCCAGGAAAAAGCCGCCATAGACGGCCAAAAGAAGGGTCAGGTTGATCCGGAGAGAATCGAAGGTCATGGAAAAAAGAATGGTCTCCTGGACCAGGACCACGAAAAGAGCCGAAACAGGCAGGACGAAGTAACGGATCACTTTTCCCGCCCCTCCCCGTTCAGAAGGACCATGACCTCTTCCAGCAGGGTCGGGTCCACGGCAGGCTTCACCACGATTTTCTGAAAAAGCCCCGCCCCTTCCTTCTCGATACGGATGACCGTCCCGAGGAGACAGCCTTTGGGGAAGATGCCCACCATTCCCGAAGTGACCACTTCGTCCCCGACCCGGACGTCTTCGGACGAGGGAACATATTTCAGGATACACCCCATCGGCCCGGCCCCCTGAAGCATTCCCTGGACCCGGCTTTTCTGAACGAGGGCGTCCACATTGCTGTTGAAATCGGTGACGAGAAGAACCTTGGCGACGCTCCAGGCCGCTTCGACGATCCTGCCCCCGACGCCCTCGTGAGTCAGGACGGGCATTCCCACCTTGACGCCGTCCGTCGTGCCTTTGTTGATATAAAGCACTTGAAATACAGAGGCTTTTTCCGCTCCTGTCACCCGGGCCGCCATCATGGGCAAGGTCATCGTTTCCTGGAGTCCCGTCAGCCTTCGAAGCCGCTTGACTTCCAGATCCGCCTCCCGGAGATCGTTCAGCCGGTTCTTCAGGATATTCAGCTCTTTCCGAAGCGCCTGGTTTTCCTCTTCCACATGGACCAGAAGAAGATACCGCTTCCAGGTGTCGCTGATCCGACGAACGGAGTCGTGAAGGACCCCTTCCAGGGGAAGGACCACTTCCAGTATGATTTTTCGTAAATATCCAGTAGATTCAAACGGTTTAACGAGATAAGCGAAAGGCGTAAAAAAAAGAACGGCCAGAAAGGCAGCAATCAGGGCAACCTTGTACTTTTTCTGAACCGCCATTTTGTTATCTGCGAAGGGTTATGGGGAGAAATCGAAGAGCGCCTTGCCTCTGAATCGTCTTGCAAAGCCGTACGAAAAGCCCTGTTTTCAGATTTTTCACGGGTTCATCAGCGTTACATCTGTACCGTCACTTCCTTGAGAAGATCCAGCTCCTCCAGGGCCATTCCGGCTCCCCTGGCCACGGTGGAAAGCGGGTCGTCGGCGATTTTTATAGGGAGCCCCGTCTCTTCCCGGAGAAGAACGTCCAGGTTCCGGAGGAGAGCACCGCCTCCCGTGAGGACGATGCCCCTTTCCACGATATCCCCGGCGAGTTCCGGGGGCGCATTCTCCAGGGCATCCCGGACGGCATCGACAATGATCACAACCGGTTCCATGATGGCTTCCCGGATCTCTTCCGAATTGATCTCCACAATCTTGGGAATTCCTGAAATAAGGTCCCGGCCTTTGACTTCCACCGTCCGGACCTCCTGGTCCGGGTAGGCGCAGCCGATGGTCGTCTTGATCATTTCACCGGTCCGCTCTCCCACCAGGAGACTGTATTTCCGTTTCATATACTGAACGATGGCCTCATCGATCCGATCCCCGGCCACGCGGACGGACTTGGCATACACGATCCCGGAGAGGGAAATGACGGCGACTTCCGTCGTTCCTCCCCCGATATCGACGACCATGGAGCTGACCGGTTCCGTGATCGGCAGGCCGCTGCCGATGGCCGCAGCCATAGGCTCCTCGATAAGGTAGACCTCGCGGGCGCCGGCGGATTCAGCCGTTTCCTTCACCGCCCGTTTCTCCACCTGGGTGATGCCCGACGGGATGGATATGATGATCCGGGGCCGCACCAGGGCCTTCCGGTTGTGAACCCTGAGAATGAAATGGCGAAGCATGGCTTCCGTGATCTCGAAATCGGCAATCACCCCTTCCTTCATGGGCCGGATGGCGATGATATTTCCCGGGGTTCGTCCAAGCATCCGCTTCGCCTCTTCCCCCACGGCAAGCACTTTCTGCATGCCCCGGGAATCGCGGTGGACGGCCACCACGGAGGGCTCCTGCAGGACCACCCCTTTGCCCCTCACGTAGACGAGGGTGTTCGCCGTCCCAAGATCGATGGCCAGATCGTTCGAAAACATTCCCAGAATAAAGTCAAACAACAATCCCATCCCTCCTTCAGGAAATCAGAAACCTGTATACAGCATTTCCCTACCCTAATCAAATGATTTCTAAAAAATATTGCATTTTAACAGGGACTATACTAAGAGAATCACCCATCAAAATCCGATCCGCACTTTACGGGAACGGCACTGCCGCTCCAAGGTAAAAAATCGTCATATAAAATTGAAATACCCCCTTTCCGGGGAGGAAGGCCGCCATGCTCACATTCATGAGGAAACACGCCAAAAGCTGGATGATGCAGGTCCTTTTGGGAATCATCATCGTCGTCTTCATCTTCTACTTCGGCTCCCTCCAAAGCCAGAGACAGGCGGAAGTGATCGCCATGGTGGACGAAACGGCTATCAGCTACAGCGACTATCGCAAGGCGTACGACAATCTTCTTGAGTACTATCGCACGCAGTTCAAGGGAGCGCTCACCGATGACATTCTGAAATCCCTGAATTTGAAGGGGCAGGCACTGAACCAGCTGATCGACGGAGAAATCCTCCTTCACCAGGCCTCCCGGATGGGCCTCACGGTCACCGACGAGGATGTCCGTCAGGCGATCACATCCTACCCGGCCTTTCAGAGGGATGGCCATTTCGACATGGGCATTTACGAGCAGGCCCTCCGGTATTCGCGCCTGACGGCGGAAGACTTCGAAAAGATGAAGCGGAAAGAGCTGACCTTTTCCAAGGTGAACAGGATCCTCCGGGAAGGGGCGAAAGTCTCGGATCGGGAAGTGGAGGACCTGTTTTCCGCCCAGTACGGGAAGGTCAACCTTCAATTCGTCAAAATCGCCATTCAGCGATCTTCCGTCGAGGAGCCGGACCGGGAGGCCCTCGAAGCCTTTTACAAGAAAAATGGAGAGGCCTTCAGGATCCCGGAAAAAATCAAGGTCCGGTATCTCGCCTTTCCCGGTCCCGGCTTCATGGTCGAGGAGAGCGTTCCTGAGGAGGAAATCGTCGCATTTTACAACAGCGGCAAAGAAGATTTCCTTTTCCGGGAGGGAGACCGGAAGCCTTTGTCGAATGTCAGGAAGGAAATCGCGGACCATCTGAAAATCCGCCGGGCCATGGACCGGGCGGAAGAAACGGCGCGGAAGGCTTACGATACCATTTACCAGGAAAGAGACCTGCCGGCCTACGGTAAGGAATCCGGCCTTGCCGTGCACGAATCGGATTGGTTTCCCAGAAATCACCCCCCCGAAACCCTCGGAGGAATAGAGAACCTGGAAACGAAACTGTCCGGAATCGAAAAGGGGGAACCCGGTTCTTTCCTGCGGGACGAGAAAGGGTTCTACGTTCTTGAAATCGTGGATATCCAGCCTTCCTACCTCCCGCTGCTGGACGATGTGAAGGCGGGGGTTCTCAGGGCCTACCGGGCGGAAGAAGATCAAAAAGCCGCCCGCCGGAAGGCGGAGGACCTGGTCGGCAGGCTGAAGGAGAGTCAGGATTTTGTCGCCCTGGCGAAAAAGAATGGCCTCGCCGTTTCGGAAACGGGGTTCTTCCAGCCCGCGACATCCTATATTCCGGGAATCGGGAACTCCCAGGATCTGGCCGGCGCCGTGGCGGCCTTATCGAAGGGGCACCCCTACCCGGACAGCCCCTATTTTGTAGGGAATGATTTTTACGTCGTCCGGTTCAAGGAAAGGGAGGCCCTGCCTGTGAAGGAATTCGCGGAGAAGGAAGAGTCCCTTCGGAAGCAGCTTCTCCAGTACAAGGAAGACGAGATGTTTCAGACCTGGATGAACGCCAGAAAAGAGATCCTGACGAAGGAAGGCAAACTGAAAATCCTTGTCGATCCCGCAACCCTGTAATAAAAGGTCGCTTCCGGGAGGGACGGTCAGGATTTCGAAAAACTGTTGAAATAGTTCTGAAACGCCTCGATGAAGGACGCCCGCCCTTCCAGCGATATGTCATCCTCGAAAAGGAACTCGAGGAGAAAAAGGATGCGGTAATCCACCGCCGAGGTTTTGTATTCCTGAGTCAGCGTCACCTTGACTTCCTTCAGTTTCGGAAAGAACGGGTCGTTTCTCAGTTCGCTTTTCCCGAGGACCAGTTCGATGGCTTCTTTGCCGTCCGCTTCATCCTGCAGAATCAGTTCGATGCCTGCCAGCTTCTTGACCGCCTGGATGATTTTTTCCCTCTCCAGCCTGATTTTCATGTCGACCGCTCCCGGAATAAGAATTCAGTGTAAAAAAAGCCCTGCCTGGAGAATAATGAATCTCTCCCCGCCGGTCAAGGGAATTAGTGCGGAATTGCGGGCTTCCGGGAAAAAGGTCTTCCGAAGGGCCTTTTGATTGATGATTTACGACGGATGTTTTATGATCAACCGGTAATACCCGGAGACCATCCGGGGCGTTTGAAAAAGCTCGGCCCGCACGGGATCGCGGGGTTCCGCCGGGAAGTGCGGGATTAATAAAATACGGCACGTTCTTTTTTCGAACGATTAGTTCGGAAATAGAACGCATTGCATCCCTTGATAGTGCACAATTAGGCAGTCTTCACGTTGCATCTGTGCGAATACAGCACGCTTCTTGGGACCCCCGGACGGAAACATGACGGGCGGCAGGATTTCGCGGGGCTATTTAAGCCATGATATCAAACATATAAGCACATCCTGTCCTGCGAACAACAGGCATCGTTCTTGCATCAACTGAGTGGTTTGATATTTCCCGGAGGTGACTCGATGAAACACTTCGGTTCCGGTGAACTCGACACCGCCGTCATACAGGAGGAACTCTGTATCGGTTGCGGGGCCTGCGTCCACCTCTGTCCCTATTTCCGGTCGTACAGGGGTAAAACGGCCCTCCTCTTTCCATGCACCGTGGAAGAAGGCCGCTGCTTCGCCTACTGCCCTAAAATCGAAGTGGACCTCGACGGCATTTCCCGTTTTGTCCATGGAAAACCCTACGATGGAAGCCCCCTGGGGAACTACCGGGAGATCCACGTTTCCAGAGCGGGTGAAAAGGTGAAGCCGGGTTCCTTCCAGGCGGGCGGAACCGTCTCGGCCCTCATCTACTACGCCCTCCGCCGGAAATTGATCCCGGGAGCGGTCCTCACGGGCCGGAAAGGCCTCCTCCCCGTTCCGCGCCTGGTGACCAGGCCCTCCGAAGTTTTCCACCACAGCTTATCCAAATATGCGGCGGCACCCACCCTGGGGGCCCTGAACGAAGCTGTCGGTAGAGGATACGGGAACCTGGGCGTCGTGGCCACGCCCTGCCAGGCCACGGCGATCACCCAGATGCGGATGAATCCGTTGAACACTTCCGACTTTCAGGATCCCGCAGGCCTCGTCATCGGCCTTTTCTGCACCTGGGCCCTGGATTTCCGCCGTTTTGAAACCTTCCTGGCCGGGGAGGTCCCGCTCCGGGACATCGTGAAAATCGATATCCCCCCTCCCCCCGCCGAAGTGCTTGAGGTCACCCTCAAGGAAGGCACGCGGGTGTTTCCCCTCGACCGGGTCCGGTCCCTTGTCCCCGAGACCTGCGGCTACTGCCCGGACATGACGGCCGAGTTCGCCGATCTGTCCGTCGGCGTCCTGGAAGGCCGGGGAGACCGGAACACCCTGATCGTCCGGACGGAACGGGGGGAAAGGATCGTACGGGAAGCGGCGGAGAAAGGCTTCCTGGCCCTCGAGGAGATGCCTCCCGTGAATCTGGAGCACCTCCGGTGGGCGGCGGAAAACAAGAAGAAACGGGGCTTCCTCCGCAGCCGGGCGGAAGGGAAAATAAACGCGGAAGCGGGGAAAACATCCCTCCGGCTGGACCCGGAAGTTTTAGAGGGCATTCTAAAGAGCGATAAGGAGGACCCATGTCGATCCTGATCGATGAAGGCCAAAACGTGCAGCACCTCCTCATGGGAAACGAGGCCATCGTGAGGGGTGCCCTGGAGGCGGGCGTCAACGTCGCCACGGGGTACCCGGGAACGCCCTCGTCGGAGATCATCGAAAGCATCTCGAAGGTGGCCGGGGAGAGGAATCTCTATGTCGAGTGGTCCACCAACGAAAAAGTGGCCCTGGAAGTGGCCGCCGCCGCTTCCTTCGCCGGGCTCCGGTCCCTGTGCGCCATGAAACAGAACGGCGTCAACGTGGCCTCCGATTTTCTTCTCCACCTGGCCAGTTCGGGCACCCGGGGAGGGATCCTTCTCGTCACCTGCGACGACCCGGGGGCGCTGTCCAGCGTCAACGAGGGAGAGTCCCGGCTTTTCGCCCGCCTCCTGGAGATTCCGCTCCTGGAACCGGGGAATTTTCAGGAGGCCAAGGACATCATTCCCTGGGCATTCAATCTTTCCGAGGAAATCCGGAACATCGTCATGGTGAGGAGTGTCACCCGGATGTCCCATGCCAGCGGCAACGTCCGGTACGGAACGCTCCCGGCAACACCCGCCCGGGCGGAATTTCTCTTTCACGGACCCCTTCTCGACCCGGACACGGGCCCGGTGATCAGCATGGTCCTGGCCGCCCCGGAACTCCAGCACGGCCCCCAACAGGAGAAGCTGAAGAAGGCGGCGGAAATCTTCGAAACATGCCCCTTCAATACCTACGAGGGTCCGGAGGCGCCGGAGCTCCTCATTATCACGTCAAGCGCCTGCTCTCTCTACTGCGGGGAAGCCCTTCGAATTTTGGGCCTCGAAAACCGGGTCGGCATCCTCAAGCTCGCCACCACCTGGCCCCTGCCCCGGAAGCTGCTGAAAAAACACCTTTCTTCCACGGAGAAAATCCTTTTCGTCGAAGAGGTCGCTCCCACCCTGGAAGACCACGTCAAGGTCATCGCCGCCGAATCGGGCCGGGAGATCGGCCACAAGGTGTTCTTCGGCAAGAAGTCGGGCCATCTCCCCTCAGTGGGGGAACTCAACCCCGATCTCGTCCTCGGAGCCCTCTCCCGGATTTTCCAGATTCCCTGTGAAGCCGTCCCGGAATCGTTTTCGAAGAAAGTCAAGGACCTGTCGAAGAGGCTCGCTCCCCCCCGAGGGATGACCTTCTGCCCCGGATGCCCCCACCGGGCGTCCTACTGGTCCATCCACAACGCCCTGGAACTGGACGGCCGGGGCGGGTTCGTCTGCGGGGACATCGGCTGTTACGTCATGGGAACCCTGCCCGCCGGCTTCAGCACCGTGAAGACCCTTCATTGCATGGGAGCCGGAAGCGGCATCGCCAGCGGATTCGGGAAACTCCGCCGGTTCGGCATGGACCAGCCCGTCATCGCCGTGTGCGGAGATTCCACCTTCTTTCACGCCGCCATGCCCGCCCTGGCCAACGCCATCCACCAGCGGTCCCCCTTCACCCTCATCCTCCTGGATAACCGCGGAACGGCCATGACGGGATTCCAGCCCCATCCCGGGTCTCAGACGAATGTCCTCGGGGAGGAGGCTCCCGCCCTGGACATGGAGAAAATATGCCGGGCCATGGGGGCGAAAGTGGAAACCGGCGATCCCTTCGATCTTGAAAACACCCGGGAAAAGCTGAATCGTCTTCTCGAGTACGGGGAAGGCGCCAAGGTACTCATTCTCAAACAGGCGTGCGCGCTCAGTCCGGAGCGGAGGGGGCACAAGAGGTACGAAGTCGCCGTCGACGAGACCCGGTGCCGCGGTGAAAGCTGCGGCTGCAACCGCCTGTGCACCCGTATTTTCGGGTGTCCCGGCCTCGTCTGGGATCGGGAGAAGAGCGTGAGCCGGATCGATGAGATCCTCTGCGCCGGCTGCGGCGTCTGCGCCGATATCTGTCCCGCCGGCGCCATCGTTAAAAAGGAGGTGTCCTGATCATGCCTGCCGAAGCGCTCATCCGCGACCCTTTCAGCATCATCATCACCGGCGTCGGCGGCCAGGGAAACGTCCTGGCCTCCAGGCTCCTCGGATCCATGCTCGCAGAAAAGGGATTTTTCGTGACCATCGGGGAGACTTTCGGGGCCTCCCAGCGGGGGGGGTCGGTCATGAGCCATGTCCGGGTGTCCCGGGAATCGGTCTCGAGCCCCCAGATCCCCCGGGGAAGGGCCGACATCATCGTCTCCCTGGAACCGGTGGAAGCTTTGCGGGTCCTGGCGGATTACGGAAACCCCGAAGTGGTGCTCCTCACGAACACCCGCCCCATCTATCCCGTCGGCGTGATCCGGGGAGAACTGGAATACCCCCCCCTGGACATCCTGAAGGACGCCATCCGCCGGATCCTCCCGGAGGCCCGTTTCATCGACGGGACGGAGAAGGCCCTGGAGCTGGGAAACCCCATCCTTACGAACATCGTCATGCTCGGCGCCCTCTACGGACTGAATGTCGTTCCCTTCGACCGTCGGGATTTCGAGAGGGCCATCGTGGAGCGGGTGGCGGCGGAGCATGTGGCGGTGAACCTGTCCGCCTTCGATGAAGGGTGCCGCATGATCCGCTCCTGAGGGGACGGGCGGGGGGACAGGATCAGCCAAGGGCGACGATTTCGAAATACTCCTGGTGAAAATCGGGCATCACCTTGATGACGATTTTCTTGTTCAGTTCCCTCTCCAATTTCTCCAGGGTTCCTTTTTCGTCCTCCAGGAGGAAATCGGCCACGTCGGGGTTGAGGAGAACGGAAAGTTTCTTTTCCACGCCGGGCATACGCCGCCGGATTTCCCGGAAGATCTCGTAGCACACCGACGCCCGGGATTTGAGGACCCCTTTCCCATCGCAGCACAGACAGGGTTCGCAGAGAAGCTTCTCCAGGCTCTTCCCCTTCCTCTGGCGGGTCATCTCGATGAGGCCGAGGGGAGAGATTTTCTGAATGTTCGTCCTGTTCTTGTCCTTCACCATCTCTTCCGTGAGGGTCTGGAAAACCTTCTCCCGGTTTTCTTCATCCTCCATGTCGATGAAATCGATGATGATGATCCCGCCGATGTTCCTGACCCGGAGCTGATAGGCGATTTCCTTGACGGCCTCCAGGTTGGTGCTCAGGATCGTTTCCTCCAGGTTCCGCTTTCCCACGTATTTTCCCGTGTTCACGTCGATGGCCGTGAGGGCCTCCGTCTCCTCGATGGTGATGTATCCGCCCGACTTGAGCCAGACCTTCCGGTTCAGGATGCGTTTGATGTCCAGTTCCATGCCGAAGGCATCGAAAAGAGGGATCTCCCCTTCGTACAGTTCGAGCCGGTAAGGAACGCCCGGAAGGAAGGTTTCCATGAACTCGACGATCTTCTGATATCCCTCCCGGGAATCGATGACGATCCGATCCACTTCCTCCGTGTAGAAATCCCGGATGGCCCGGAGCGTGATCCCGATATCCTTGTGCACCAGCCCCGGAATCCCGACCCGCCCCTTCTTTTTCCGGATCGCTTCCCAGAGGCGGACCAGGTACTCCACATCCGCCTTCAGTTCCGCCTCGTTCTTCCCTTCGCTCACCGTCCGGGCGATGAGACCGTACCCCTCTTCGGGCTGAAGGGTTTCCAGGATCTCCTTCAACCGTTTCCTCTCGTTCTCGTCGCGGATCTGCCGGGAGATGCCGATGTGTTTCACCGTCGGCATGAGGACAAGCTTCCTTCCCGGGAGGGAAATGTGGGTCGTCACCCGGGCTCCTTTCGTTCCCAGGGGCTCCTTGGCGATCTGAACCAGGACTTCCTGACCCTCTTTCAAAAGGTCTTCGATCTGGTATTCGGGAAGACGTCCGTACCACTTCCGGTCGAAGTCCCCTTCCTCCCGCTCGATGACCTCCTCTTCCTCGGTGACGAGAAAATCGAGGGCCGAGATGTCGTGATAGGTATCGGAAGCGTGGAGGAAGGCGGCCCGTTCCAGCCCGATGTCCACGAAAGCCGCCTGCATGCCCGGGAGGACCCGGATGACTTTCCCGACATAAATGTTCCCCGCCAGGGTGTTCTCATCGGCCCGTTCGATATAGAGGCTGGAGAGGACGTGGTTGTCCCGGATGGCGATCCGTATTTCATGGTCGGAACAGTTGATGATCATCTCTTTAGACATGGGTTTTTCCCTCCCCGGGAAGAACGGGATCCTTCTTCACAATCCTGACCGCCCGGGCCGATTCTTCCTCCAGACCGAACACATGGGCGACGATATCGAGGGGATTCATGGCGCCGCCCTTCCGAAACCTCATTTCCATTTCGAGAACCTCCCCCGTACCGTTCCGGGAAAAGCGGTGAACGGGAGACCGGAGATCCTGCTCCCGGGTTTTTCCTTTCCGATTTTTCCGCACCATGACGGATTCCTTTCCGATGAATTCCCGGATCCGCTCGTCCACGTCATCCGGGGCAAGGGCAACGGCCGGGGGGAGGGCCACAAGATAGACATACCCTCCGATCCACACCCCGAGGGAGGGCGTACCGGACGATATCTCCTCGACGGAAAGGAGGTCAAGCCCCTCCGGAAGGGCGGCGTTCACGGCGTCAAGGAGGCGCTGTCCCGGCTGAAGGGGCTGCCGGAGAGACAGATCGGCGAACTCGCAGAGGCTCTCCATCCCCACCGGGGTGGCGTTCGTGAAGGATATCCTGGGCTGGGGATGGAAGCCCTCGGAAAACCGGAAGGAAAAACCGGTTCTCTTGAACGCCCGGACCAGGGCGGTGGCCGTTTCAAGATGGGACAGGAAGCGGCCGTTTCCCCGCTTGGCAAACCGGACCCTGTACCGCCTGGGGTCTTCCCGGATTTCCTCCCCTCCCGGAGGCCCTTCCTTGGCAGTCAGGACAGGGTTTTCCTTTTCCAGGACCAGCCGGATTTCCTTCGTGCAGGCCCCGCATTGCGAGCAGGGCCCGGTCCGGCAGTCGGCCGTTCCCTCCTCCCGGAGCGCTTTTTCGTATTCCGATGCAAGAAAAGCCTTATCGACGCCGCTCTGAACGAAATCCCAGGGAAGGGGCGCCGTCCGGTCGATTTCCCCCAGGAAACTTTCCGGAACCATCCCCAGGGTTTCCATGGCCTTCTCCCAGGGGGCGAAGGAAAACACATCGCTCCAGCCATCCATGCGGCATCCCTTCCGGAAGGCTTCGTGGACAAGCGCCGCCAGGCGCTCGTCCCCCCGGGAAAAGAGTCCCTCCAGGAGGCTCATGGAACCGTCATGCCACTTGAGGTTCAGGTTCCGGTGGCGGATGTTTTTCTTGAAAAAGTCCTGTCTTTCCCGGATTTCCTCGAGAGACAGCTGCCGGGACCACTGGAAGGGCGTGTGGGGCTTGGGAACAAAGGTGGAAAGGCTCACCGTGACCTGTCTCCGGAAGCCCCCTTCCCGGAGAACCTTGAAGGCCAGATCCACGATGCCCTCCAGGTCCTCCCGGGTTTCCGTGGGAAGGCCCATCATGAAATAGAGCTTCAGGGAACGCCAGCCGGCATGGAAGACCGTGCCGGCGGCTTTCAACAGGTCCTCTTCCCGGTTTCCCTTGTTGATCACGTCCCGAAGCCTCTGGGTCCCCGCCTCCGGGGCCAGGGTGAAGCTCGTTTTCCGGACCCGTTGTATTTCATGGATCAGCCGTTCCGTCAGGGTTTCCACCCGCAGCGACGGAAGCGCCAGGGCCACCCTCTCCCGGACGGAGCGGTCCATGAGGGCCTCCATGAGGTCGCCGATGGCGGAGTAATCCCCGGAGCTTAAGGAAAGAAGGGAGATTTCATCCCCGCCGGTGGATTCGATCATGGATCCCGCCATTTCCAGGAGGGTCCCGGCGGGTCTTTCCCGCACCGGCCGCCAGACCATGCCGGCCTGGCAGAACCGGCATCCCCGGGTGCACCCCCGGGCGATTTCCAGGGTGACCCGGTCATGGACGGTTTTGATTACGGGCACGACGGGGTCCCGGGGACCCGTCCAGGCCCCGAGGTCGGCCAGAACCCGCTTTCGGATTCTCTTTTCCCGCCCGTGGAACCGGGGAACGTAAACCCCCTCAATTTCCCCGAGCCTGAGAAGTCTTTCCTCCCGGCGGATTTTCTTTTCCTTCATTGCCCCCAGGAGGGCGGTGATTTCGAGAAGAGCCTCCTCCCCTTCCCCGATGACGAAAGCATCGATGAAAGGCGCCATGGGCAGGGGATTGAAGGCCGACGGTCCGCCGGCAATGACGAGGGGGTCCTCCTCCCCCCGCTCTTTGGAGAAGAGGGGAATCCTCCCCAGGTCGAGCATGGCGAGAACGTTGGTGTAGGACAGTTCGTATTGAAGGGAAAAACCGACCAGATCGAACCGGTGAAGGGGCGTCCCCGACTCCAGGGAAAGGAGGGGGGAACCCTCCCGGCGCATCCGTCTTTCCATGTCCGGCCAGGGAGCGAAGGCCCGCTCCGGAACGACCGCCGGATCCTCCCGCAGAAGGCCGTACAGGATCTGGAGGCCCAGGTGGGACATCCCCACCTCGTAAGTATCCGGAAAGGCGAGAACCATGTTCAGGGTGCGGTACGTGGGTCTCCTCCGGGAGGCGTTCACCTCTCCGCCGATGTAACGGCCGGGTTTCTCCACGAACGGCAGCATGTCGTTCCGGCAGACCTTATCTTTCATTTGTCGTCCCAAAGGGAGACGAAGGTTTTCCGGACCGCCTCCGCCGAGTGCCGGAGAGCCCCCAGTTCCTCTTCGGTCAGGGGAATCTCGTAAACGGCCTCGATGCCTCCGGCCCCGAGTTTCACGGGCACGCCGATGTGAATCCCCCGGATGCCGTATTCGCCGTCCACGCAGGCCGAAACGGGAAGCATGCGCCCGCTGTCCCGGAGAACGGCCTCCACCATGACGGCGACGGCGGAGGACGGAGCGTGCCAGGCGCTTCCGGTCTTGAGGAGTTTCACAATCTCGGCCCCCCCGTTCCTGGTTCTCTCGATGATGCCGTCGAGCTTTTCCTTCCCGAGGAAATGGAGGACGGGAACCCCTTTCACGGTGGTGTAGCGGTCCACGGGAACCATGGTGTCCCCATGGCTCCCCAGGACAAGGGCCTCAATGTCCCGGACGGAAACGCCCGTCGCCTCGGACAGAAAATACCGGTATCGGGCCGAATCGAGGACGCCGCCCATGCCGAACACCCGGGACGGGGGAAACCCCGAAACGCGCCAGGCCAGATGGGTCATCACGTCGAGAGGGTTCGTCACCATGAGAATCATGGCCCGGGGAGCGTGCCCGGCAACTTTTTCCACCACGGCGCGGACGATGCCCCCGTTTTTCAACGCCAGCTCCTCCCGGCTCATCCCCGGCGTCCTGGGAAACCCGGCGGTGAAAACGACGATTTCCGATCCTTCCACGGCCGAAAAATCATTCGTTCCGGCGATCGATCCGTCCATGCCCTCCAGGGCCGCCGACTGGGCCATGTCCAGGGCCCTGCCCTGGGGCAGGCCTTCCACGATATCCACAAGCACCACGTCGGCCAGGTTCCTTTCCCCGATCCTCTGGGCCACCATGGTCCCCACAAAACCGGCGCCGATGACCGCCACCTTCTTCCTCATCACGCTCCTCCTCCGGATTTTTCTTCCTCTTCCCCGAGAAGGCTGGCCAGATCCCGGTCCTCATCCTCCTCCTCTCCGACGGGCCCGGCTTCGCCGGGAAAACGGGCATACCGCTCGGGGTGCTCCTTGATCTCCCGGTATTTCGCCTGGCAGAAACGCTCGGCGAACTGGGGACGCCCCAGGTAGGGAAGAACATCCTTCCTGAAATCCTCCAGAAACTTCGAGAAAACGGCCCGGCTTCTTTCCAGGGGGGTGAAGGTCCGTTCCTTCCGATGCTCGTAGACGAGGACGGGACCGAAAACGGCTTTCACGGCTTCGCAACGGCGGCGGTCTTCAAAGAACCGCTCCTCCAAAACGACTTCCATCCTCACGGCCATGCGGACATGAACCGTATCCCGGGCGATGAGCCTCGAACAGTCATGGACCTCCACGACCAGCCCGTTGGGAAGTGTTATTTTTTCAATAAGTTCCATTGTTTTCCTCTTACCTGTCCCGAGGTATTCTTTTTCCGTCCTGTTCCGGCGGGGCCCCCTGCGGGGGAACCTTCTCCGGAAATAACGGAGTTTCCTGTTGACGAACGGCTCTCTTCTTCATATACTCCAACGCCTTGAGTAAAGAAAACCCCCATTTTCAAGGAAGGAAGGAATCCATGGAAAATCCCACGGCCGTTTTGCTCCTGTCCTGTCCCGATCAGAAGGGCATCGTGGCGTCCATATCCAATTTCATCTTCCAGAACGACGGCAACATCCTTCACGCGGCCCAGCACACGGCCCAGCCGGAAAACATCCTTTTCATGCGCATCGAATGGGATCTCGAGGGATTCGCCATCCCCCGGGAAGGGATCAAGGAGGCCTTCAGGCCCCTGGCGGAGCGCTTCAGGATGAAATGGGACATCCGTTTCTCCGATGAAATTCCCCGGGTCGCTATTTTCGTATCCCGCCATGTCCACTGTTTTCACGATCTCATTCTCCGCCATCTGATGGGCGAGTTCCGGGGGGAATTTTCCCTGGTCATCAGCAATCATCCGGACCTGAAACCCCTGGCCGAGCAGTTCGGTCTCACCTTCCGGTACTACCCCGTCACCCCGGAAGACAAAGCCGAACAGGAGGAGCGGGAACTGGAGGAACTGAAAGCGCACGGCATCGACCTCATCATCCTCGCCCGGTACATGCAGATTCTGAGCCCTTCCTTCGTCAGGCAATACCGGAACCGCATCATCAACATCCACCACTCCTTCTTACCGGCCTTCGCCGGAGGGAAACCCTACCACCAGGCCTATGAGCGGGGGGTCAAAATCATCGGCGCCACGAGCCACTATGT
>ENA-ORXD01000660-ORXD01000660.1-sediment-metagenome-genome-assembly--contig:-NODE-660-length-39729-cov-4.437985_pt1 | contig 39729 bp, 33 predicted proteins | sample MGYA00237862_ERZ511471 | MGnify/ENA metagenome assembly ERZ511471 | reverse complement strand
CCAGCCAGCAGCATGCTTTCAATAACGCGATACCAAAGCCGGGACCGAACCAATTGCCCAAAGGCAGGATGATAAGGACCGCCCAAAATGGTGTCGGCAGTGGTTGCATGGTCCGTTTGCAGCCCGAGGCGAATCACCGGGACACCAGCAGCATAACATCGAATCAGCAAGTCGGCACACAGCTCGACGGCCATATCGAGTTCCAGCGGTTGAAACAAACCGTTGCGGTAGTCTCTTTCGAGGCGGCTTCCTTTTATCACAATTGTTGGATAAATCCGTAAAAAATCGGGTTGCAGCTGTAAAGCCTGACTTAATGAAGAAATCGCTTCAGCATAATCACTTCCTGGCAAACCAGGCATCAACTGCAAACCAACCTGTACGCCAATCCCCCTCAATCGATACAGAGCCGGTGGGATAATTTGCGGCCCATGCCCTCGGCCGGACCGTTGCAAAACTGCCTCGGAAAAAGATTGGCAGCCAATTTCCACAGTGGTCACCGGCCACTGCCCAATACGCTGCACAGTGTCTTCTTCCAACCCGTCCGGTCGCGTGGAAAATCGGATTCCGGAAACGCGGCCAGCCCTTACAAATGGGGCAGCTGCCTCCATGTAGCTATCCTGCAAATGCGGCTCAAGAAAGGTAAAACTCCCTCCATAAAAAGCAATTTCACCCTCCCCCTTTTGGGGCAGGATAATGTCAAGCTGTTCCGCAACGGTTGCAGGCAAAGGCGGACAGGCAGCACCAGTCGTAAGGTCCTGACGGCAAAAAACACAATGAAAAGGGCAGCCAAGATGAGGAATAAAAACCGGGAAAATCTGTTGGCGGGTCATGGCTCGCAGGAAAGCAGGGCCTGGCGTGCGGCCTCCTGTTCAGCAACCTTTTTGCTGCGACCTGTTCCGTGGCCGATAATGTTGCCGTTGATCTGTACCTCAACCTCAAAAATTCGCTGATGATCAGGACCCTGAATCCCTTTCAGGATATAGACGGGAGGCCGACCATGCTGGGCCTGCATCAATTCCTGCAGCCGAGTCTTATAATCAAGGCCATGTTTTCGCTGCCGGGCCTCGGCAAGGATGGGGTCCAGCAGTTGATCGCCGATCAGGCATGCAACCTCATACCCACCATCCACAAAGACAGCGCCGAGCAATGCCTCAAAAGCATTGGCCAGAAGACTGTCCTTCTCCCGGCCACCGCTCATCTCTTCACCACGGCCCAAATTCAGTTTGTTCCCTAATCCAAGCTGTCGTGCCAAGACCGCTAAACTCGGTTCGCTGACGACCTCGGAACGAATACGGGTCATTTCCCCTTCAGCCAGTTCTGGAGTTTGGGCATACAGAACACGGCTGACAATCAGGCCCAGAACAGCATCGCCCAAGAATTCCAAACGTTCATTGTGTTCTGCACCGCCAAGTGCCCTTTCGTTGGTATAGGATTTGTGGGTCAAGGCAGTCCGCAGCAGATCGGGATTTTTAAATTGGTAATCAATGGGATTCGTCAGGTCTTTGCTTTTCACGGGAATCATTATCCAATCGAGTAAGGTCTGGTGGGGCAGTATATAAAATGTTAGGCTGCGAAGCAATTGCCACTAGGTTAAAAGCCGCCTTTTTCCTTGATTCTTGCACAGGTGGCCCATATAATAGCCTGATTTATCTTAACCGATTGGAAATTATGTCATTTTTCATAACCTTCGAGGGCATTGAAGGGTGCGGTAAAACCACCCAGATGGATCTTCTCCGGCAACGATTCGAAGCCAAGGGGCAAGCGGTCGTCTGCACCAGGGAACCCGGTGGATGCCCAATCGCCAACAGCATCCGGCAGATTCTCCTTCACCCTGGCAACAGCACCTTGGTACCGATGGCCGAGCTTTTGTTATATGCGGCAGCTCGAGCACAACACGTGGAAGAGATCATTCGGCCGGCGTTACAGAGCGGCAAGGCTGTCCTTTGCGATCGTTATGTCGATGCCACCATTGTCTATCAGGGAGCCGGCCGCGGCCTGTCGCAGGACGCCATCAGCAAACTCAATGAATTTGCCACTGGCGGTTTGTGGCCTGACTTGACCATCCTTCTCGACATGCCTGCCCAAGCAGGCTTGGAGCGAGCTCGGGCTCGTAACCATAGCAACCAGAACGGGATGGACGAGGATCGTTTTGAACGGGAAGCCCTGTCTTTTCATGAAACGATTCGCCAGGGATACCTGGAACAAGCCACAGTAGCACCGCATCGGTTTCGTATTATTGATGCCCGTGGCAGCCAGGACGAGGTTCATGCACGGATTGCTGCCGCCATCGATGCATTCCTTCTCTCGTCCTCAGGCGGACATGACCTATGACCTTTGCGCAGATCATTGACCATGATCGGCAGAAGGATATTTTACGCAAGGCTCTTGCGAGTGGCCGGTTGGCCCACGCCTATCTTTTTGAGGGTCCTGAAGGGGTCGGCAAACATCTGATGGCAGTGGCTCTGATCCGGGCCCTGTTCTGCCAGCAGAAAAACGGTTGTGGCACCTGCCCATCGTGCCGAAAGATCGACCACAACAACCACCCGGACCTGCATCTGCTTGAAGCTGACGGCAACAACATAAAAATCGAGCAGATTCGTCGGCTACAAAAAGATTTATCCTTCCGCCCCTTGGAGGCTCCACGCAAGGCTTGTATTATCGACGGTGCTGACCGCATGAACCCTGCGGCGGGAAATGCACTGCTGAAGACGCTTGAAGAACCAAGTGCGGATACGATAATCATCCTGTTAAGCAGCCGCCCGGATGCGGTCTTGGCAACCATCCGCTCCCGTTGTCAGCGACTCGCTTTTTCAAGGCTTTCCCAGGCCACATTGCGTGAAGTCCTTCAGGATCGGCTCAATCTCAACGAGACCGAGGGCCATATCCTTGCGGCCTTGTCCGAAGGGAGTTTCAAAAAAGCTCTGGGACGGGAACGCGAACTTTATCTGACCAGCCGTCAGGAACTGATCAAAAAGGTAACCAGCCTAAGCCGCGGCAGCATTTTGCCTTTGCTGGAATTGGCTGAAAAGCTTGCCGAAGACAAGGAACATCTCCAGGACATCTTGGAAATACTGCAGGTTTTTTATCGCGACCTGCTCCTCACCCGACATGGGACCCTGGAGCAGGATTTGGTCAACATTGATCTTTTGGAAAAAATTCGACGTCTTGCCAGTCGTGAACCGACTTCGGCCCTGTTGGCCAAACTTGAAGCGATTGAAGCGACGCGCCGCCAGTTGGACAGGAATGTCAATCGACAACTTGCCATGGAGGTCCTCCTCCTACGTTTGGCGGCTTGAACCCTTAACCTTTAGAACCAATAAAGTCAACACTCTATGGATGATCCATTGAACGATAATCAAGATCCTTCACAACCGACCGAAGAGTTGCCGTCACCAGAAACGGAACAACAGCCACCGGAACCGCAGCAGCTCAACTTGGTTGCTGTTAAGTTCCGCACGGCCGGGCGCCACTATGATTTCAATGCAGGACCTTTGGCATTACGCACCGGTGACCGAGTTGTTGTCGAAACCAACCGCGGCCGTGCCCTTGGAACGGTGGTTCACGAACCGCGCCTGGTTGCCCCGGAAGCCGCTCCCGACGACCTGAAAAGCGTTTTGCGCATGGCGTCTGATGAAGACTTCGCGCTGGCGCAGTCGACAGCCACCAAGGAAGAGGATGCATACCGCTTTTGCCTGGATAGAATCAAGTCCAGGCAAATGGACATGAAGTTGGTTCGGGCCGAATATCTATTCGACGGGTCCAAAATCATCTTCTATTTCACGGCTGACGGCCGGGTTGATTTTCGTGAACTGGTCAAGGACTTGGCGCACCATTTTCACACCCGCATCGAAATGCGGCAGATTGGGGTGCGCGACGAAGCCAAATTGACCGGCGGTATCGGCATCTGCGGCCGCGAACTGTGCTGCTGCACCTTTCTCACTGAATTCGCCCCGGTCTCAGTAAAAATGGCCAAGGAACAAGGGCTGGCGCTGAATCCGAGTAAAATTTCCGGACAATGCGGGCGTCTCCTTTGTTGTCTTGCCTACGAGTTCGACACTTACTGCGAGCTCAAAAAGGGTATGCCCAAATGTGGCCGCAAGATTTGCGTTCAGGGCAATGAAGTTGAGGTTATGGAGCAAAACATCCTCGCTCGTACCATCAAAGTCCGCTCGGCTGACGGTTCGCACAAAGAGATCGGGGTTGATGACTTGGGAGACGTCTCCATGCCGGCTGGTGCCGGAAAAGAGTTTGAATCGGACAGTGACGAACCGACTGAAGAGGAACTTCTCCTGGAACGGCAAGAGCAGGGTGCAGGCAAGGACCGGTCTCAACAAGGACGTCCTTCCCGCAAACCACGGCGCCCTCAACCTCAACGTCAGGGTAAAAAGCCCCAGAGCCCTCAAGCGGCAGCGGCGCCGAGCCAAGTGCAGCCTGCAGTTGCAGCCCCTGCTCCACCGCCCTCGCCACCATCTGCCAAGCCTCAACCTGGCAGTGATGAAGTGACTGAAGATCAAGCAAATAAAAAGAAACGCAATCGTGGCCGTCGCCGTCCACGGCGCAAAAAACCACAGGAGAGCAACGATGGCTAAACGTTACTATGTCACGACGCCCATCTATTACGTCAACGACGTCCCGCATATCGGTCATGCCTACACAACGCTGGCCTGTGACGTCATTGCCCGTTACAAACGCGCCCGCGGTTACGAGGTTTATTTTCTCACCGGAACTGATGAGCACGGCCAGAAAGTAGAAAAAGCCGCCTATGCCAAAGGTGAAACACCTCTGGAGCTGGCTGACCGCGTCATGAAGCGCTTCCAGGCGCTGTGGGAAAAACTCAACGTTTCCAACACCGACTTTATCCGGACCTCTCAGGAACGACACAAGATCGGGGTTCGCCACCTGTTTGAAACGATCCTCGCTAAAGAGGATATCTATCTTGGGGAATACGAAGACTGGTATTGTACCCCGTGTGAAACCTTCTGGACCGAGACTCAGCTGATCAACGGCTGCTGCCCGGACTGCGGCCGGCCCACTGACAAGCTAAAGGAAGAATCTTATTTCTTCCGCATGAGCAAATATCAGGATGTTCTTCTCAAACACATCGAGGAGAATCCTGACTTTATTCAACCCCGTTCACGGCGCAACGAAATCGTCAACTTCGTCAAAGAAGGCCTGCGAGATCTCTCCATTTCCCGCACGTCCTTCTCTTGGGGCATTCCAGTTCCCAACAACGAAAGACACGTCATCTACGTCTGGTTCGACGCCCTGACCAACTACATTACCGCCCTCGGCTACCCGGACGACCCGGATGGCAACTTCGAACGCTTCTGGCCGGTCGATGCCCATGTTATCGGTAAAGACATCCTGCGTTTCCATACGGTTTACTGGCCGACGTTCCTCCTCGCCGCCGGACTGCCCTTGCCAAAGAAAGTCTTTGCCCATGGCTGGTGGACGGTGGAAGGCCAGAAGATGAGCAAGAGCCTGGCCAACGTCGTCGAACCGAACATGCTCATCGACAAGTACGGCGTGGATGCCATCCGCTATTTTCTGCTGCGCGAAGTGCCGTTCGGCCTGGACGGTGACTTCTCCCATTCCGCCTTGGTCCACCGCATCAACTCTGACCTGGCTAACGACCTCGGCAACCTGGTCAGCCGTTCCACAGCCATGGTGAATAAGTATTTCAAAGGGGTATTGCCAGCAGCCACGACGGGGGCCCCCCTGGATGACCAGCTTCGCAATCAGTTCGCTGCCGCGATTAAACAGGTTGATGAGCAGATGAACGATCTTGCCTTTAATCGCGCCCTGCAAACGATCTGGGAGTTGGTCAGCGCCTCCAATAAATACATTGACGAAACAGCTCCCTGGACTTTGGCCAAAGATGCCGCCCAGGAAGGACGTCTCGGAACTGTCATGTATAATCTATTGGAAGGCGTTCGGCTTACCGCCTTGCTCGTCGCCCCGTTCATGCCGAGCAAAGCTGAAGAAATCCTGGCCCATCTCGGCTGCGACCCCAAAGATGTTAATTTGGAAAACAATGATCAGTGGGGTGGATTGCAGGCCGGCACCAACATTGCCAAGGCAGCCCCTTTATTCCCCCGCATTGAAACGGAATAACGATTCGCAACATCACTATGAATCAAAGGGGGGGCGCTTCGGCGCCCTTTCCTGTTGGAGAACAACATGTCTCTTCCACATATCATCGACACCCACGCTCACCTCGATAACGAGCAATTCGCCGCCGACCAGGCCGAAGTCATTGCCCGCGCTCACGCCAGTGGTGTCAGCCATATTCTAACCATTGGCTGTGACCTGGAAAGTTCACTGCAAAGCGTGGCCATTGCCAAAGCCAATCCGAATATCTACGCCGCAGTTGGGGTGCACCCACATGATGCGTTGCAGGTTGACGATGCCCTCCTGCAACAGTTGCGTTCATTAGCCGCCCGTGACAACAAGGTGGTGGCGATTGGGGAGATCGGACTTGATTTCTATCGTGATCGGTCTCCGCGCGATGTGCAGCGAAGGGCATTTCGGCAACAGATTCGCCTGGCTCGCGATTTAGGCCTGCCTGTCGTAGTTCACGACCGCGATGCACACGATGAAGTTGTGGCCATCCTGAAAGAAGAAAAAGCGTCAGAAATCGGAGGGGTGCTGCATTGTTTCAGCGGCGACTTGGACATGGCTCGAGCCTGCCTCGACCTCGGTTTTTTTCTGTCCTTCACAGCCACGGTAACGTATCCGAAAAACGAAGCAACCCGGGAACTGATTGCCAAGCTTCCTGTCGATCGGTTGCTGATTGAAACTGACTGCCCCTACCTTGCGCCGCAGGAACGTCGTGGCCGCCGTAACGAGCCTGCCCTGGTTCGTAGCGTAGCAAACACAATCGCTGCCATCAAAGGGCTGACAGAGGAGGATGTTGCCCGCATCACCAGCCTCAACGCCTTTCGTTTGTTCGGCATCGGCGATGTGGACCAATCGGCAAAAATAGCCTATCGTATCCGCAATTCGCTGTATCTCAACATCACCAACCGCTGCACCAATTCCTGCACCTTTTGCGCAAAATTCCGGGATTTCACCGTCAAGGGCCATCAACTCCACCTCGATCATGAGCCGACCACGGAAGAGATCATTCGCGCCATCGGCACGGCAACTGATTACGAAGAAGTGGTGTTCTGCGGTTATGGTGAATCATTGCTGCGCATCGATACCGTCAAGGAGGTTGCTCGCTGGCTGAAACAGCAGGGAGTTACGGTGCGAATCAATACGGATGGGCAGGCAAACCTGGTGCATGGCAGGAACGTCATTCCTGAACTGCAGGGGCTTGTCGATGCCGTTTCAGTGTCCCTAAACGCTGCCGATGCAGAAACATACCAGAAATACTGCCGTTCAACCTTTGGTTTAAAATCATACCAAGGAGTCAAAGATTTCCTGGTGGCCGCGAAAGGGGTGATCCCTTCTGTAACAGCCTCCGTCGTGGCTTTACCTGGCCTTGATGTGGAGGCCTGTCGTAAAGTGGCCGAAGAACTCGGCGTCGAGTTTCGCGAACGTGAATACAACGAACTCGGGTAGCCAGCAAAAAAACAAGGCATGGAGCAAAACTCCACGCCTTGTTTAATTTCAGATCGTATCTTGAAAATTTCAGGAAGGACGCACCATCTCCATAATCTTGTGGCTGCGCTCCAGGAAACGCTCCATACGCTCCTTGTCAAACGCCTGATGCGAAAGCATGGCCAGGTCGTAAACCTGCTGCACCAGCAGTTCCGCATCCTCCTCCCGTTTCTCCTCCTGGAGTTTCAAAACATTCTTCACCACCGGGGAGGCCGAGTTAACCATCAAGGTATGGTCCTTGAACAGGTCTTTCCCTTCCTGTCCCATCAAACGAGTCAATTCCTGCATGCGCCGGCTGTGTTCGGACAACAGGATCATACCCGGGATAGAGGGATCTTTTAAAGTCTCTACCCGAATGGTCAGCCCTTCCTGAGGGAGGTGCCCGGAGAAGGCGGTTTTGATTTTATCTTCCACGGTGCGTTCATCGCTGCCGTCGACCAATTTCTTTGTCTGGTCATCCTCAATCAGATTTTCCGTAACATCCGAGTCGACACGTTCGAATTTCACATCGGAATTCTTCATTTCCAGGAAGGAGATGAAGTGGCTATCGATCATCGCGTCGAGGATCAACGCCTCAAGCCCCTGGCTTTTGAACAGCTTGAGATAGGTGGCCTGCGCAGTTTCATCGTTGGTGTAGAACACCTTGTTCTCATGCCGTTCCTTGACCCGCACAAGATATTCCTCGAGGGTCGTATAAGCCTGTTCACCTGTAGAACGGAATAGAACCTGATCCTTGACCTTGTCATAGAATTTGTCGTCACGCATCATGCCGTACTTGACAAAGGTATGGATATCATCCCAAACCTTTCCGAACGCCTCACGATCCTTCTTGGCCAGATCAACCAGCTTCCCGGCTACACGCCCGGCGACAACTTCTCGGATCTTGCGCACCTGAGGTTCGTTCTGCAGATAGCTGCGCGACACGTTGAGCGGGAGGTCGGGCGCATCAAGGCAACCTTGCAGGGGGGTCAGGAACTCGGGGATCAGTTCAGGACAGTTATCGGTGACAAAAACCTGATTACAGAACAATTTAATGTGACTTTTTGTGACGTCAAATTCATTAGTTAGGCGTGGAAAGTAAAGAATCCCCTTGAGGTTGAACGGGAAATCGATATTCAGGTGAATCCAGAACAGCGGCTCGTCACTCATGGGATAGAGCTTGCGATAAAACTCGCGGTATTCCTCATCTTGAACGTCGCTGGCAGTGCGGGTCCAGAGTGGGTTCCGGTCGTTGACCACCTCCCCATCAAGACGAATCGCCACCGGCAAAAAGTTGCAGTAACGTTTGAGGACTTCCCGCAGCCGAATGGGATCAAGGAATTCCTTTTCATCTTCCTCCAAATGGAGGATGACCTCCGTACCACGATCAGCTTTGGACGATTCTCCCAATTCGTAGTTGGTCGTGCCGTCACAGCTCCAGTGGGCAGCGGCAGCTCCTGCCTGATAGGACAAGGAGTTGATTTCCACTTTCCCGGCAACCATGAAAGAGGAGTAGAAGCCAAGCCCAAAATGACCGATAACCTGGTTCTGATCTTTTAAGTCCTGATACTTTTGAATGAATTCCTCGGCAGAGGAAAATGCGATCTGGTTAATGTAGCGCCGGATCTCATCGGCCGTCATGCCCAACCCATTATCTTTGATGGTCAAAGTGCCCGCATCCTTATCGAACAAAATGTCGACGGCATACTCATCGCTGAGCTGTAATCCTTCAACCAGATTGATGTGCTGGAGTTTGTGAATGGCATCCACGGCATTGGAAACCAACTCGCGCAGGAAGATCTCCTTTTCGCTGTAGAGCCATTTCTTGATAATGGGGAAAATGTTTTCCGTATGAATGGAAATGGTTCCTTTTTCCGTTTGCTGTTCGTTGCTCATTCCTGTATTGCCTCCTCAGATTGTGCTGAATTTGTTGTGGACTGGAAAAATAGTCAGCCGGCTCCCTTTTGTCAAGAGTACCGGCTGATATTGAATCGAGCAGAAGAGAAACCTTAAACTATCAGTAAATGATGATGTAGCCGTGCTTCTCTGCAATTGCGGAAATTTCCAGGACATCCTGGATATGATATTCACTGCCGTCCAAAACAAAAAGATATCCCCCCTCGGGCTTTTTCTTGGCCAAGTCGATCAGATATTCGAACATTGCTGTTTTGACCGTTTCCATTTCCATCTCCTTTTTCAACGCCAGTCGGTAGTTTCCCGCATCATTCACCGATAATTTTGACCAGCACCCGTTTACGCCGGCGACCGTCAAATTCGCCGTAAAAAATCTGTTCCCAAGGACCAAAATCCAAATCCCCGCAACTAATCGCAACAACGACTTCCCGGCCCATGACGGAACGCTTCAGATGAGCATCACCATTATCTTCACCGGTCCTGTTGTGGCGATACCGATTCAATGGTTCGTGGGGGGCGAGTTGTTCAAGCCACTGCTCAAAATCATAGTGGAGGCCGGATTCATCATCATTGATAAAGACAGAAGCGGTGATGTGCATCGCATTCACCAGGCACAGGCCCTCGCGTATTCCACTCTCCTGCAAGGCTTGCCGAACTTGAGGGGTAATATTCAAAAAGCCTCGACGATCCGGCACGTTAAACCACAATTCTTTTCGAAACGACTTCATGTCAGACAGATTCCCCTGTAAAATCGGCAGGTTGGGGTCGAATTGCTTCTGAACCCCATTTCATGTTATAAAGTGAACACTTGGATTGAAAATTACACATGAACCATCGACAGGATCTCATGCTGCGAGACATCGCCGAAACCCTGCTGGCCTTGGCCATAATTGCTATCGCAACCCTGGCGGGCTGGGAGCATGGTGGCAAGCACCTGGCCCTTCAGGATCAGACCGAATTTCAAGCCTGGCTCCCACCAACGCTGAATCTGGACAGCACCGAGTGGATCAGTCCCCATTCCCATAAAGAATTAAAGTATCTGTTCGATGCTTGCAATTACAACTGGGGTACCCTTAACCAGGGGGTCCCTCCCATCGTTCTGACATCGCTTCCACCCGATCTGAACAAACTGAAATCAATCACCGAAAAAAAACGACTCTTTTTCCTTTCACTCCTCCCCATGGTGATCCTCATCAATGAGGAAATTCAGCAGGAACGTCAAATCCTCCTCGAACTTCTGGAAAAACACGATCTGGGAGAAGAACTGACCCCGGACCAGTTGGCTTGGTTGCAACACCTAGGGCAAGAGTACCGTGCCGGTCGTAATCCTTTGGACGATGAGGTTGTTCGTGAAAAGCTGCTGCGAAGAATCGATACCCTGCCACCGTCAATGGTTCTGGCTCAGGCGGCTAACGAGTCGGCCTACGGAACATCTCGGTTTGCTTTGCTCGGCAACAATCTGTTTGGTGAATGGACTTTCAAACCAGGATCCGGAATCGTCCCTGAAGGTCGCCCTGAAGGGGCCACCTACGAGGTCAAACGTTTTCCTAGTGTGTTCGATTCGGTAAAATCTTATATGCGCAACCTGAACACCCATCAGGCGTATCGCTCCCTGCGTGAAGAACGAGCCCGGCTGCGTGCAGAGGGCCAACCCCTCAGCGGCCTGGCTCTGGCTGAAGGTTTAGGACTCTATTCTGAACGTCAGGATGAATATATCCGGGAAGTCAAAACCATCATTAAACAAAACCGCCTGCCCCGCCTGACAGGAACAACCTTACGTTGTGAAACCGTTCCCAGCAAAGTCGGACCTTACCGCAGCACTTCGTTCTTCCAACCCCTACCCCCCCTCGTCACCTACCTGGTTCGGACGGATCCATAACTGACTGAACCAATACCAGCCACGGCCATCACGACCGGGGGCGGTCAAGGTATATTTGCTGCGCCGACCTGACAATGGGGCCTCAGCTCTGACCTCGAATCGTCCTGGCTGATCGACCACGGCTCGGATGGGAGGAGACTCCTGCCCTGGCACAAAACAACGCAATTGCCGTAAGTCAACCACATTGGGATCAATGTTAAACACCAGCAAAGGTGGGTTCGACTCAGCAGGACCGAGTACCGGAGTCCATGGGGAAAGGACCTCGATCGGAAGCGGCTTCATTGCCAGTTTCTCCCGGAAACCGTCCAAAGTGGCATATGCCCCCCCCATGGGGAATCTCGCCAGAGTAAAAAGATCCGCGCCCGAAGAAATCACCCCGGATTGCTGTCCAAAAGCAGCAGTAAAGCCAATCTCCCGAACCACATCTCGGACTTGAGGATCGTACTCGCCATAAGGATAAGCGAATAACGTGGGAGTTATCCCAAGGTGTTCAGTCAAAAGGTCCTGCGCCTTCCGAATGTCTCCGCGAACCCGTTCACGCCAATGGGCCTCTGTTTCATCAGCCAGCCTGTTTAGCAAAAAGGGATGGGCGTGGGAATGGTTGCCGATTTCAATCCCGGCTTCCTGCAATTGTTTAAGCTCATTCCAACTTAGATATCCCGGGCTACCAACCGTACCGCTGCTGACAAACAGAGTTGCCGGCATGCCATACTTTTGCAGCAAGGGAAATCCACCACTCATAAAAGAGGCGTAGGCATCGTCAATGGATATGGCCATGCATTTTTCAGGCAGGGTGTTCTGCTCCATATGACGGACGATTTCGCCAAGGGTAAGGACTTGGAATTGGTGTTCCTGAAGATAGCGCAACTGGGCTTCAAAAACGCTTAGGTCTACATTTGTGGAAGGATACCGGCTATCACCAAACCGATGATAGACAAAAACATTGGCTTGGCCCGCTGATGCAATATCCGCAAAAAACAGGAAAAGCAGCAGGAGAATACCGGCGGTTTTCAGCAGAGAATTACTCATCATGACGGGAAACTTCCATAACCCGAGTACGCAGATAACGGCGGATACTGTTCCTCGCCCGGGGAGTAATGGCCCATTCGAGCCATTTGGGCAGCACCTGGGGAGAATCCGCCCGTTCGATGCCAACCTGGTCTCCGTCAATGAGCCGGGTTTTCAAAACACGCGTCTGTCCATTGATGCGGGCTCGCAAAGCGTGAAGACCAAGCCCTTCATGAATATCGAAAGCGAAATCAAGAGCACTGCTGCCTTCAGGAAGACTACGCATTTCACCATTGGGGGTATAAACTTGGATAGAGGCGGAAGCCAGTCGCAAATCTTCGGTATCAAAAGCCGATTCACCCTCCAGCAGTGAACGCATCAGTTCGGCAAAATTATCTTTACGGAACTCAAAGCCGGGAGCCAACACGCCAGCTTCATTGAACCGCGCCAGTTTGCGTGTGGTGATTTCGACGCGCATCCGATATTCGCCAGCCTGAACAGTGGTTTTCAGGGATTGATAGCCGAATTGGGAAGGGACATTGAGATGGTCGCGAAGTTTTCCTGGAATCGGCGGATAAATGCCATGCAGCAATCCCAGGCAGATATAAGCGTCCATCGTCCGGTCAACCTGAACCTCCAACGTGTAGAGAGTTGAAAACCCTCTCTGGATCAGGTTGTTGGCATTGATAGAAAACGGCCGCCAACGGTCACGCAGCAGACAAGAGATCTTCTGACGCTCCAAGGCGCCATTGATCTCGGAGCGAATTTTACGAATCTGCGGTTCGGTTTCTTTTTTAAGGAGATCGAGGGCTTCCTGATAACGCTTGGAACGCCTTGGGAACAAAATATTGAGAGAGAGCGCCTCTAATTGGGAAGAAACGAATCCCATCCCCAGATGTCTTGCCAGGGGAACATAAACGGCGCGGGTTTCTTCAGCAATCAGGGTTTGTTTGGCCGGGTTGAGGGCTTGAATGGTTTGCAGGTTATCCATCCGGTCCCAAAACTTGAGGCACAAAACACGGACATCTTTAATGGCAACCAACAATTGTTTGCGGTAGGTCTTCTCTTTCAGGCTATCACGGCTGAGGTTTTCATCAGCTGCCTTGGTGAGGCCATTGACCAGCAATGCCACTTCACTGCCGAACTGCGCCTCAACTTCCTCGAGTGTGACTGGAGTATCCTCAACCACGTCATGCAGTAATGCTGCGATTATCGAAGAGAAATCCATCCAATGTCGGGCTGCCAGATGAGCCACGCGCAGGGGATGGATGAAATACGGTTCGCCCGATTTCCGAAATTGCCCTGCATGGGATGTGCGCCCCAATAAAATTGCTTCATGCAGCTTGTCGATGCCTGCATCAAGGTCCACTTCACTGAGGCTACCGCCGTGATGAGTGACCAACAGCTCCATGATTTCATTGATCAGCCGTTGCTCAAGTCTCTCATCGAAATTACTCATACCCTGTCCTTCCGTGGATCATCACCAGCCCCAAGAGAGAACAATCTTAGGCAAAAATTCCAAGCACTTCAAGCACGTTTTGCGATTTGGGCAAATCGTCTCCGAACATCGATGGCTGCTAGAAATTGGCAAACCTAAAAAGCCGAAGAGGACTCGGACCGGGAAAACCGGTGAATTATTTGGCTCGGACCATCACCCTTCTGCAATGTAATAAAACCACTCCACTCAGGGTCGTCAGCATAAGGGAAATCTGACCGAAAATGCGCCCCCCGGCTTTCTTTGCGTAAACGAGCAGCGGTCAACAATAATCGCGCGCTAGTTAACATTCCTTTGATCTCAAAATAAAGAGCGTGCCAGCCATCAGCTGCACAGGCCTGAAACTTCCGATCAAGTTCATCAAGCTTTTCCACCCCCAGAGCGAAACCGTCTTCACAGCGAATTACGCCGCAAAACTGCCACAGCAATTCTTTAATATCTCTGCGAATCTCCTGCAAAGCCTGGAGACTGGAATACCCATAGGATTGAAACAAGTCGTGGCCAATGTTGACAAATGGTACCACACCAAAATTTCCGCAGGCGGACTGCCCGGCCAGTTGCCCAAAGACAACAGCCTCCAACAAAGCGTTGCCAGCTAGCCGGTTGGCCCCATGGATCCCCCCGGTGACCTCGCCACAGGCATATAGGCCTTGAATATTGGTGGCCGCCCGATCGTCAATCTGTACCCCTCCCATAAAGAAATGAACAGCAAGTCCGACCTGAACAAAGGTCTGTGCTGGGTCAACGCCATGGTGGCGCAGCAGTGTCCAAAGCTGTTGGTAGCGACTTTCAATTACCGCCGTTGCGATATCACTCAGATCGAGGTACACCCCACCAGACACATCACGACCTGCTTGAATTTCCTCCCAGATAGCCCGGCTCATTTGATCGCGAGTGGTATCTTTTTCGATCCCGCCATGCCCAAGGAGAAAACGTTTGCCATAGCGATTGCGGAGTACTGCCCCATCGGCAAACAAGGCATTGGGAAAGATCACCCTGACAGGATGACGTCCCATGGTCGGATGAAATTGAATGAACTCGAGGTCGCGCAGAATGCAGCCCGCTTGCCAGGCTAGAGACAAGCCATCGCCGGTCATTTCACTGCAGTTATTGCTGTGACTATACAATCGTCCGCCACCACCGCAAGCGAGGATGATGGCGCCGGCTTTTAGTTCAATCAGTTCGCCGCGGGGATCAAGTGCGATCGCTCCGCAGACACGGCCACCAGCAACTAAAATTTGAATTACAGGGTGACCGGCCAGAGTAGTAACTCCAGCCTGCCGGGCAGCTGACAATAGGGGAAGGGTCATGGCCAGGCCGGCCGTCTGCAAAGGGCCGGACGGCGGTTTAACAGCGGCAGTCCTCGCTTGAGCATGACCAGGAACCTGGCTGATCCGCAATCCTGTGGCAGTTTGATAAAATTGGACTCCGACCGATCGGAGAAAATCGACTGCGGCAGGCGCTCTGCGTGCAAGGATCTCGACCAGAGAATGATCCGCGATATTCCTTCCCGCCTGCAACGTATCTTGAATCAGGCCCAATACCTGGTCGTCATCCTTACTGGGCAGGCAAGTGATATTGCCTGCAGCCAAAAGGCTATTGCCACTGCGGCCAGGCTGGCGTTTTCCCACCAGCAGGACACGTGCTCCAGATCGACGCGCTTCAATAGCGGCTGTCAGACCGGCAATCCCACCGCCTATGACGAGAATATCGGTTTCGATCCTATTCATTCGCGCCCAATAAACAAAAGGCGCACCAAGGTGCGCCTTCGAAAAGGATTATGGGAATTTTAGCCAGGAGGCCAGGTCAATTTACGTCCGCCCAACAAATGGAAATGGATGTGCCATACCGATTGGCCGGCCCCTTCGTTACAGTTGACAACAACCCGGAAACCTTCAGCGGCAAAACCTCTGTCTTGCGCGATCTGAGCAGCGACCTGATGAACATGACCGATCAAGGCGTTGTCTTCAGGTTTTAAATCAAGCACAGTCGGCACATGCTTTCGAGGAATAATCAAAAGATGATGAGGCGCCTGAGGGGCGATATCTTCAATAGCAATGACCTGATCATCTTGGTAAACGATCTTTGCGGGGATGGCCCCAGCGATAATTTTACAAAAGAGACAGTTGTCCGACATCTTCGCTCCTTTCTTGGATTGGCGGGGCAGCCACAGAAGGCTTGGCGTTGTCCAAGGATATCACATTCCAACGTTTCTGGGCCGCTCGACGCAAGAGGTTTTCGTCGTGGCTGAAAAAAATAATCTGGTGTTCACGGCTAAGATGTTCCAAGGCACTCAAAGTTTCCTGGAGCCGCTGACTATCGAAATTAACCAGCGGATCATCCATCAGCAGCGGCAATTCACGGCCGCTTGAGAGGTGCCGGGTCAAAGCCAAACGCACGGCAAGATAAACAGCATCGACAGTGCCACGGCTGAAAAATTCCAACGGATAAAAGGCATCACCTTTGCCGGGCAAAGAAATGGAAAAATCCTCATCAAGCCGCACGACCTGGTAGCGACCGCGAGTGGCGACGGCCAGGTAGCGACCAATCTCTTCCGCAAACCGCTGTACATAGGTTTGGCGGAAATCCTCGACCGAACGCAGGAGCAATTCATAACCAGTCGCCAGGGCCTTTTTGCGACGAGACAGGTACTGCTGCCGTTCTTTGAGACGTTCGCCTTCTTCCTCGAGCTGCTGCAGGTCGGCAAGTTCCCCAGCCAAAGACGCTTCCCGACGAGTCAACTCCAGCAACTCTTTTTCACGTTCGCGGATGCTTTCGCCAAGTTCCGCCAATTTCTCTTCGGCGTCCGGAAGTTCTTCGGGGGAGATCAGGTTTTCACTACGGGGTGGACGTTCCCGCTCCCGACGTTCATCCAGGACCGCCAGTTCCCGAGTCACCTCCCGTTGCTCTTCATTGAGTTCTTCGGCTTTTTCGAGAACGTTTAAGGCGCTATCCAACTCTTTCAAACGTTCTTGAAGCGACCGATAACGTTCCAGATTTTTCTGCATTTTGACGATTTCAACGGGGGACCGCGAAAGGCCGAGTCGTTCGAAACGATCTTCCATAGCCTCAAGTCGATCCTGAACTTCGTCCCGTCGAGTTTCAAGCGCCTGCATCTGTCCCTGCAAACGGCTGCGGACACTATGCCGGTTGATCGCTTTGACAGAATAGAAAGTCCACATCAAGGCGATCAATAAGCCCCCTCCCCACCACGCATAAGTGGAAAACTCCGGGGCCAGCCACAGGCAACAACCTGCAAGGAGCAGCATCAGGCCACTGAACAGAATTGGGCCCTTACAAGGCGGGTTGGCATGCGCACGCAACGCGCCTTGCAGTTCCGCTTCCTCTCCCTGAAGGGCTTTGAGGTCACGACGGATTTCCTCGTTTTCTGCCAACAGCACAGGCAAATCTTCAGGGAGAACTTTGGGCAACCCTGTTTTGGACAGATCGGCGCTCACCTTTTCCTTCTCGGCCAGCAATTCCTTAACTTTGTCGGATTGCTTGCTAATGCGACTGAAATCTTTGCGCAGAACCGTTTCTTTTTCTTCCAGGTGCCATTGACGCCGAACCCAGGCCAGGTATTTTTCACCTTTGGAGAATTCACTCCGGTCTGTTTCGATGCTCTGTTCGAGTTGCCCGATGGACTCGCGCAGAGTTGCCAATTCCTCGAACTTTTTCTGAGCTGAAAACCAGCGTTCTTCAAGCTCTTTGATATTTTTGGAAATCAGGTCCAGTTCACGATCTTTGGTTTTGTCTTTGCCCCAGGGATTTTCTCGGGTGATGGAGAAATAATCCTCCAACAACGACTCCAGAACCCGGTCGTAGTCGACTTCGACAAAGCCTGACAGGAGGGACTTGATGCGCCCGGCCATGTTCCCCTGTCCGGGGAGATCAAGATGACCCTGGCCGAGGAATAACGAAGAACGAAACAGGTCGTCTTCGGTCAGGCCGAGGAGGCGCTCAAGCTGGTCGAGGTATTCAGTCCGTTCAGATGAGCGTCCCTGCGGTGCAACCTTCCCTTCAAATTGATAAAGGACGTGATAAAGGTCGTCACGCTCAACGAACTGAACTTGATCGTTAACAATATCCCTCTCGATGCGGACTGTACGGTCGCGATGTTCCAGGGACAGGGCAACGTCACAACTCCCCTGCCGTCCCCAGGGCCGGAATCGTTCCTTATTGCGCAACCCGTAAAGAACTGCAGGGATCGCTTCCATCATGGTTGATTTGCCCGATTCATTCGGACCAACAACAAGGTTCATTCCGCGACGGAATTCAACGGTCTGCTCGCCAAATTTACCGAAGTGTTTAAGCTCCAAAGTGCGAAGAATCATGGCGTCCCTCCACCGCAGCGTTGAAAGCGAGCCAAAACCTCGCGAAAGGCCTCTTCCAAAACCGGCCGGTCTGCACTAGCGATTTGCCCCATAAGTTCTTCAACACGCCGAACGAACACCCCACGCACCGTTTCTTCATGGGCCAGGCGACGAGCATAATCACTTTCGACCAAGGTACTTTTGTCGATAAGCTCCAAATGGAAGAATCCATCGGCACAGCGGGACTTCAAAGCAGCCACATCCAGCGGAGTTTCTACAACCCCCTCAAAAGTGAGACGCAACAATAGGTTGGAATCAGCGAGTTTGCGCACAGCAGCTTCAGCATCGGCGAGATTCGCACAACCACTGAGGTCAATGGATTGTTCGCCGAGGATGCGGCGTTGTACGGCAAGTTTTTCAACCTTGGCGCGACCTGGCTCAAGATGAACCAAAGCGCAATAGCGGGGACCGTTCTCACCGAACCTTTTACCTTCTGGCGAGCCGGGATAACAGGCCAACACACGCCCGCCTTCTTCGATCATGTCAAAGGAATGGTAGTGGCCAAGGGCGACATAGTCGAGTTGCCAGGATTGTAAATCTGCAGGGGTGAAAGGAAGATCTTTCTTACGGTAATCCCATTCCGAAGACCCGCGGCGACTTCCGTGCAGCAGTCCGATATGGATGCCATCTTCACAACGGCGCTGCATCGATTCAAAAGCCTTGCTTGAAGCCCCGGATCGATATGCAAAACCATACAAATAAACGCTTTGTCCATCGACTTGAAGCTGAACAGGCTCAGTGACTTCAGCTTCGCTGAGAACGACACATCCAGGAAAGGATTGCCGATTGTAAACCGAGTCAGACACAACGACATTATCATGGGTACCGGGAAGGAGAACGGGCTGAATGCCGCGTTCCACAAGACGTTTTAATCCACCCTGTACTTGAGAAACAATGGCTTCCGAGGGACGAGGATGATCAAAAAGATCTCCAGCGACAAGGAAGAGGCGTGCCTCATTTTTGATGGCGAGATGAATAAGGTGGTCAAAAGTTTTAAGGAAATCGTCACGACGCGCTTTTTCACGTTCATCCAGGGAGGGGAACGGCGCATCGAGGTGGACATCTGCCGTATGAAGTATTTTTATCACAACGTCACCTTAAGCATTTGGCAATTAACATCATCATTTGCAGCGACATCTTAGCAGGCTGCCAGGCGCAGCTCAATTGCCTTTCGTCACTGTTTTTCCAGCCCGCCGTTTATCCCATTGATGGGCGTCACCTTTGGCACAAAGGGAATGTCCAACGGCGTAGAACAATAAAGAAGAGGAATGGCCTGCTGTGCCGGCTGGAGGATTGAATTTCTCTTTATGACCAGGTGAAGCAAGGATCTCATCAAGCGAGCTGAGCAAAACATCTTCATCGTTCAGACCTAACCGGTAAAAAACCGCCAACGGCACATCTTCTCCATATCCCTTACGTAACAAAGCTGCAAGTTCCTTAAGGGGAAGATGATTCATGTAGAGGAGTAAACTGACTTTCGGGTCGAGATAATCAACCAGTTGATTCAATGACCCCTGTTCGGCAAGCAAACGGGGGGAAACAATCAACGTGCGTTCACAGACCAAAGGGAGATCAAGGGTCTTCTTCAATAACGCGGAAGCGGCATTGGCAACCCCTACGCCGGGGATGACAACAGCCCGCTCCCCCAACCCATCTATTATCCCTTGATAAGGACAGAAAAAGGTCTGATCACCAGGGACGAGGAACGCGACAGAGCTGACCGACAGCTGGGCCTCAACCCTTTCAAGCAGCTCAGAAAAAAAGTAGTTGAAGGGATCGAAAATCGTTTTTCCGACCAAAAGCTCATTATAGGATTCGGCATATGGAGGCAGAGCATATACTACGGAACATTGCTGAAGAGCGCTAAGTCCCCGCAAAGTCAAGAGATCGGGCACTCCTGGCCCGGCTCCGATAAAGAACGCACGGTTCAAACTAATGCCCCACGCCGCAAATGGATCAAAAATTCGCGATTCCCTTTTGGCCCCAAAATAGGGCTGGCGCATACGGCAAGGACTTTACAACCCAATCCCTGGGAAACTTCCTGTATTTTCTCAACAACTTCAAGATGTTTATCCTCATCCCGCACGACTCCCCCCTTTCCCACCTCCCCTCGCCCGACTTCAAACTGAGGTTTAATCAGCGCAACGACTTCAGCGGTATCGGACAGGAGTTGCAAAGTGGCAGGAAGAACCTTTTCCAGTGAAATAAAAGAAGCATCGATGACCGCAAGAGACGGTCGCTCATCAAGACTTTCAGAGGTGAGATACCGGATATTGGTGCGTTCGAGATTGATGACACGAGAATCGCAGCGTAGTTTCCAGGCCAATTGCCCATAACCGACATCGACGGCAAAAACCTTATGCGCACCACGTTGCAGCAGACAGTCAGTAAATCCACCGGTAGATGCCCCGACATCAATGGCAACCAGCCCTGTTACGTCGATGGAAAAGGTTTGAAGGGCATGATCAAGTTTCAGGCCGCCCCTGGAGACAAAAGGGATATCTTCCCCCTTGATCCGGACCTGTGCACGTTCAGCGACTTGAGCTCCGGCTTTATCAACAACCTTGTCGTCAACAAGTACCTGGCCGGCCAAAATCAAAGCCCGGGCACGCTCACGGGATTGAACCAGATTGAGGTCGACCAGGAGTTTGTCCAGGCGAAGTTTTTTCATGCCGACGACCCGTGAATTGGAATGTTGAAAGGAGTGCCACAGGGTAGCATAGGCCTAGGGAGGGAGCAACCGTTTCCGCGGGAAGGAATCAGATGAGATGAGGGGATGTCAGTTCTTAAAAAAAACGTAAATCATTGAACCGACCATATAGGCGGCAACCAATCCGCCAGCGACAACGATGGTCAGTGCAAGGAGGGAAAGAAAACCGTCCACGACCTTCTGCAAAGGAGAACGCGGCTGTCCTTCCTTGGCAAAGGTTTTAAGTTCTGCAGCAAGCTTTTTAGCCTGTTCGGGAGTAAAGTGGAAAATATCAGAAATCTTGCGGGTTACCGGGTCCACAGGTTGGGACTGCTGCAACTTTTTCCGCAGCCGTTTGCCAGGTTCAATTTGAACCCGATTATGAACTCCCTCGCGCCAGGGCGAGTCCAGAACAAGAAAACCCGGGTAGATTTCGAGGGTAAAGTCCTCCCCCAAGATGTCTTTGCCTATCATGAGCGAACAGCCTTCTGACTTTAAACATTGTTCGCCATCAGTGGCGGCCACAGTTTGGGTCGAAGAAATTTTCCATCCTGCAAGATATCTGTCTTTCATACGTGCATTTCCATAAATGGTCAGTGAATCAGAACAGCAAAATCCGGCTTCGATCCAGCCTTAGAATAGTGAATAATTCATAACAGTCAAAATGGAAATATCCTTCCCCCGCACGAGGATAACACATAATCCTTGATCTGGATCGGAGTTCTCGATCGCTTGCTTCAGGGGAGGAAGCGGGAAATTGTTTAATACCGCTTCCAGAGAAAACACCACGGCATCATGCAAAACATTGTCCCCCAAAGTAACGACAATCGCACCACGCCGCCCCTGCTCGCGCAAGTCATGCAATTTCACAAACAGATCGACCCGTTGGAACACTTGTTCCAGATGGACAAGGACGGAACTTCGTTCGTGATCGGCAATCGGACGATAACTGAACGGGACCATGGAAGAACCTATTCCCAAAAATCTGAGGGATGATCAAAAAAGAAAACCCGGACACATAGGTGACCGGGTGATGCCAGCCGGCTGATCTTTGCCGGCACAAGTTCATTCATCTTTGGCCTGACGCGCGGGGAATTGAATGACTTTGGCAGGTGCGCGATTTTTCCGCCGTTCTAAAACTTGCCCAGGGGAATGTATAACTTCCTGTAACAGTTCAAATTGTTCCCAGAACAATTCAACCATTCGATTCATTCGCATCACTGGGTCTTTGTAACGGCTCAAGTCGGAGTCGAGTTTAAACTGCATGCCGTAGGCTTTATTTTTAAAGTGTTCGGGGAAAGCTTCGATCGTGGCCTGGATTAACAACTGCCGCTGGTGCTCAAACTCCTTGGGATCTTTTTGGAACAGGCCATCCAAAGAAGCAAGCAATTCATCTATGGATTTGGAATTAGCGCTCATACCGACTCTTTCCGAAAACCTGCCTGAAGGATTTCCCTCTCAGCAACAGCCTCATGATAGAAACCTAACATTTTTCAAGAGACAAAACAACCATTACCTCCCCTAATCCATAAAACTCCCAATATATTCCGATTATATTTTAATACATTTACTGCCGTCCTTCTAGCCACTCCTGAAACAATTATCATCCCCAAAAACTGAATCAATGAATAGTCCGTCCCTACCAACTAATAAAAACTCAACCACCGCTAATACTCCGAAATTAAAAAGAAATTAAAAACATAAAAACCACAATTTACACTGGCTTAAAAGAACTGCCACAAAACGCCCATTCATGACCCATTTTGGTCAACGATTCATGGCCTCAACAGTGATTCGAACCTCATCTTTACCTTGGAAATCGCTCGACAATACGATTTAAAAAAAATAATTTTTACCCTGTCGCGCATCTGCGACGAACAATAACTCTCTGACAAATGTCCTTTTTTAGAAAATTGTCGACAGTGTGCTGAAGCTTAAAAGCCAACGCCCAAATGTCTTGGGCTCGGCTTTTGCTATTTGGCATGTCTGTAGAGCTGCAAAGGAGTGGACCTCATCAACGGACTGAAGAGGAGCATCAAAACAGGAGGGTTTATGCGAGGGTTTTACGTTGTCTGCCTTATGATTGCCGCATTGGCACTGTGTTCCAATGCTGAAGCAATGACTCTCCGGCAATCGCTGGATTCTTCAAATAACGGATGCAGCAACCATTTCCAAATGGATTGCACTCGCTGCCATGGTGAGACGATCAGGACTGCGGATGGAAGCATCAATTTAACGGAAACTGTCAACCAAGTCTGCGTGGAATGTCATAAAGAAGGGGTTGCCGATCAGGAAATGGCCTCCGTCCAAATCGTAAACAGTCGCGGTCAGCTTAAAAAAATCGTTTTCAATCACCAACTTTCCCACCCGACAGACATCAATTACGCTAAACATGCCATGACGAACAAACGAATGCGACCGGTCGATCGGCTTGACGATAAAATTCGCCTGATCAATGGCGAAGTCGGTTGTCTTTCCTGCCACAACCCGGCGTCCCCTGAACCAGCCTTCCTCATTGGCAGCTATGCCGACGGCAACTTCTGTCGCCAATGTCATCAGAACTATTGATATCCTGATCAATCAACCAATTGATTCGCTCGGCCAACTCCGGCAATCTGCGTTGCAGGTTGTCGGAAAGGCCCTGTCTGATTGAACTATCCGCCTTGATACGCACTCCGAATGTCAAACAATGCCGAGGGATTGGATACCCAAGCCTTCGACCGACGGCAATGATCTGCAATATGTTAAGACCGTGGCAGGATAAAAGCGGCAGCCGATCAATAGCTTCAAATCCCTGCCACCATTGCAGTTCAGCCTGTCCCTGTTCTGTCTCAAGCATTGCATCAATGATGTAAAGACGTTCCACACCGCGCAACATCTCCAACAGATCAAATCCTGCCAGTGGGGCAGTCATTGTCTTTACTCCGGCACAGCGTTCGGAGAGCATTTCAACCAAAACTAGACCGACCCCGTCATCACCACGCAGAGCATTTCCTAACCCTAACAGGAGATGTTCCTGTTCCATGGGCATAATTATCTCCCAACCTCACGGATAATCTTCCCTGAATGATTGAAGAACACGACATTCAGGGCCGGCCGGCCTAGTGCATGGGTCGCGCAGGCGAGGCAGGGGTCAAAAACACGGTAGGCGCTTTCCACTCGATTCAAGAGATATTCGTCAGGTTTATCACCGTGGATAAATGCTTGGGCGGCCTTTTTAACAGCAATACAGATCGGTCCGACATTGTGCTGAGTTGGAACAATCAGATTCACCCGGGTCAGGATGCCCTGTTCGTCAGTTTCATAATCGTGAAACAGAGTCCCTCGCGGAGCTTCGACACAGCCGACCCCTCGCATACGACCAGGACCGGGCTTATTTCGCAAATCACGACCGGTTAAATTGGGCCCGGAAATCATTTCAGACATTTCCTCTGCAGCCTGCAAGGCACAGATCAATCTTGCCCAATGCCCGGCAAGAATCTGCTTCACCGGTTTTCGACCAAATTCCGTGCGATATAGGTCGAATTCCTTTTGTGCCATAGGAGAAGCCATCCCTACGGCAACGTTCAATCGAGCAAGTGGACCTGTCTGATACAGGGCGGTTTGACGGCCCCCCTGAAGTCCCTGCCAGCCAATCTTTTTCAGATAGGCAAACCTTGCATAAGTCCAGGGTTCGGTCGACTCTGCCAAAAAGTCACGGTATTCAGCCGGCAGGAAGCGTTCAGAGGTCTTCCCGTCAGCATCAACAATTTTCACTTTGCCATCAAAAAAGGCCATGCGGTCGGCTTTGTCAACTAAAGCCAACGAGTGAAAATCTGCCTGAAATGCATCATCGTGAAGGAGTTTTTGGAATTGCTCACTGCGCAGTACCCGTTTCCGGAAAAGTTCCAAGGCATAGCGGATAAAAGTGATATTGTTTTCGGCAGTCGTACGCAGCCAGCCTCGATCCTCTTCGGTAACGCCACGACTGACGCCGCCGGGGAAACCTCCTTCAGGATGACTGGCCTTGCTGAACAGGTGTTGCACAATCTCCCGATTTCGCCGCCGGACTTCCATGACTTCACGGCCGATCTCCTGGCCGAGTTGTTCGATCACGCCAAAAATGTTGCGTTGCGCCACAGCAGCTTTTTCATCAAGAAACAGGTCTGGTCCGGCGAGAAAAAAGAAATGCAGCAGATGATCCTCTATCAGAGCAGCATGAAAGGCTAATCTGCGCAGGAGGTTGGCGGTGGGAGGAGCGGTGACGTTAAAGACGGCATCCAGGGCCTTAGCTGCCGCCATGTAATGAGCGGTCGGACAAACCCCACAAATATTCGGCACAATCCGCAACATTTCCTCGGCCGGCCGGCCGATACAAAATCTTTCAAATCCTCGCAGTTCCAGAACTTGCCAAAAAACGTCGCTCACAGCACCGGTTTGGTCCAGGAAAATTTCAATTCGACCGTGCCCTTCCAGCCGAGTCATCGGGTCAATGACAATCTTTTGTTCAGTCACGGCATGTCCTCATCTGAGATGGTTGGATTGCACTTGCCGAGCAAAGAACAGGCTTGGGTGAAGCGATACAGATAGCCGGCCCAATCAGGCGCCGAGGCAACCATCTGTTCCAGCGATGAGAAATCTTTCCCTTCCATGATACTGCCGAGAGCCGCGACAAATCGAGTTCCCTGATCATCGCCGTGACAGACCGGGCCGAAACAACCACGGCAAGGCGCATTGGTGCGAAGGCAGCTCGAGCCACAGCCATCTCTTGTCGCAGGACCAAGGCATAATACACCTCGAGCTAAAAAGCACTCGTCACTAGGAACGTCCAGATCTTGGGGACGATTAAATGAAGTGATTTGCAACTGGGCGGGTTTGCTGCCATTGCGACGGCAACTGTCACAAACGGCTTTTTTACTGCCGAAAAAGGTCCCCAGAGGAGGCAGTTTGCCGTCGACCAAGGCCAATAAAAAGCTGCTGACCAGATCGCCAGGAGGTGGACACCCTGGGATGAAATAATCGACGGCTATGGCAGCAGAAACTGGATGCACCTGTTGAAGAAACTCTGGCAAATGGACATCATGCTCAGCCTTGTCAGTAAAAGGAACTGTACCCGGTCGACTTGCCATGGTGGGAGGGTTGAGAAAAACACCATCCAAGATGTCCCTCCTGCTGCGAAAATTGGCTAACCCTGGGGTCCCACCGAAACAAGCGCAACTGCCCAAAGCTGCAACGCGTTTTGCTTTACGCCGTAACAACTCTGCCCACTCACGGTTGTCGGCGTTGCGCAAACAACCGGAAACAAGGATCACATCGACAGAATCATCACTCCATGCTGCGACATCCTGGCGTTTAAAGTCAGCAGCAATCGGCCAGAGCACTAGGTCGACTTCTGCCTTAACATCAAGCAGGACCTCATGCAAATCGAGTATCGCCTGATCACAGCCGCCACATCCTCCAAGCCAAAAAATACCGAGTTTCGGCATTCTTCTCATAAAGGGCCCTGTTTAACAGCAAATGAATCATGTTTTAAAGAGATCAACTCGGTTCGAAATTGCTCGATGTGATCTCCAATAGACGTCCCCTCCGGGTCACACCCCGTAACCATTTTCAGACGGTACGCTGACAGACCAAAGGATTTGAGAACTTCCTTTAGTAACAACAGACGTTTATAGCATTGCACGACGCCGTCCTGAAAATGGCATTCATCCTCTCCGCAGGCCAAAATAAGGACGCCAGAGATTCCATCACGCAAGGCCTCGAGCACAAACTCCGCTTCAATTTTTCCGCAGCACAAAACGGGAACGATTTGACCATTGTTCATGATCGGACTATTCGGTTCAGCAGCGTAACCATATCCGAACCGGCATACAAAACAGAGCACCTGGGGCGAGTTGGCCATCATGCTCCTCCATGCCTGATTTTCTGCAACCAGCACATCACTTTTTGGGCGGTGGCATCATCAGTCAAGGTTCTTGACCTTGATGGGCAACCGCTCACGCATTGTCCACACCCTTTGCAGGTCAACTGATCAGTTACGGAAATTTTCTTATCGCCGCGGGATTCCAAGTGAGTTGCTTGATAATGGCAGGCTGTGAGACAGATCCCACAACCACTGCACCGATCGACGTCAACATGGACAGTGGGCAGTTGACCCTGCAATCCAATAGCGACGCACGCCTTACAACTTTGGCATGGGCCACAAGCCAGGCAACGTCGGGCTTCGGCAATGGCTTCTTGAAGAGAGAAGCCTTTTTCATAAAGATCAAAAACCAACCGCCGCTCTGGAGGTACCCATTGGACATGAGGCTCCTCTTTGAATCTGCGGCGCAACGGTGCATGCATTGCAACCATCACTGTATGCCGGCCTTCATTCAGATCCTGGCCACGCAGGAAACGCTCAATCGAACCAGCAGCAGACAAACCATCCCGCATGGCTTCAACCATGTAACCGAGGTGACGCATATCGCCGCCGATGAACACCCGCGGATTCAGCTGACTCTGCATACTTAGTCCATCAACCTTCAGCTTACCATTTTCATCAAGCAACCCTTCACGCTGCAAAAAATCATGCTCCGGTCCCTGCCCCACCGCAATAACGAGAATATCTCCATCGAGCACGACAACATCGTCCAGATCGCAGCGGGGATTGAAGCCTTGTTCATCAAACACCTGCACGCAACGCGGACAGACGATCTGTTTAAAATGGCCGTCTTCTTCCATAATACGCTGAACTGCCCGGGAATAATAAATATGTACCCCCTCTTCCCAAGCAGCACGAACCTCGTCCCGGTCTGCAGGCACACCGTCACGGCTGTTTTTGTCTTCACATTCAAGACAAACCAAGCTGGCTTCGCCACCGAGACGCCGTGCGGTTCGGACCGCATCAAAGGCAACATTTCCGCCCCCAACGACAATGACACGCCGACCGGCAAGGTAATCACCCTGCAATTCGCCTCGGCTGACTTCATACAAAAAGTCGTGTCCGAACATGACGCCGCCCAAGTCCTGCCCACTCACAACTTCACCGGCAAAACTGAGGATACGCGGTTGTGGCGAACCTCGGCCAATGAAGATCGCTTGGTAGCCTTGTTCAAAGAGTTCATTGAGGGATAACGATTCTGGACCGATGGTCGTCTCGCAGCACGTCTCAAACCCACCCATACGAACTAACTGACGAAGGTTGTCTTGCAGAATGTTACGAGGCAATCGATAGGCAGGGATCAGCCACAATGCGCCTCCCAGTCGCTCGGAGGCCTCAAACACCGTGACACGATAGCCTTTGGCGGAAAGGTGATAAGCCGCCATGAGACCAGCTGGCCCTCCCCCAACGACCGCTACCTTTTCAAAGGGAAAATCGCGTTGCGATTCTGGCCGCTGCGCAAGGCGTTCCATGTAGTTTTCGGCGAGAAAACGCTTCAGCAATCGCCGCCGAATCGACCCGCCGCGAACTCCATAGTTACAACCAAGTTCACATAACCCGCAAACATAGCCACAGATCGGAAAAAATGGATTTCGTTCAAACAGATAGTCGCCGATTTCAGCCAAACCTTGACGTGCCGCTTCAAGGCTGTTCGGCAACAAAGAAAGTAGGACATTGGTGCGCTGGATGTCTTCGTTGATCGGACAATATATTTGACAAGGGGGGAGGACTTGAACCACCGCAGGTTCGACTCTAGACTGCCCTTGATCGCTACTGGACCACATACTCAAATCCCGAATGCTGGAGAATTATTAATAAATTCCTATAAAGTCTAGTCCAGCGTGGGGGAAATGCAAGGCCTTTCAGCTAGAAAATGGTCTATCAGTTTACGGCCAAAACGGTTGACAACCTCATACGGCTCAGTTTACATATTTACCCACCTTTCAGACGAGCCGGAGCCCCCATGAAAAAATCCAAACCAGACGAAACCCCAATAGATCAACAGTTTGCTCTTTTCGCACCGGCCCCTGAAAAGGTCGATCAAACCAAGCCGAAATCCGAGGCACAAAAACAACCTGAATCAACGGCGGCGGTTAAACCTGAAATTTCTGTGACTGTTCCGGCCAAAACTCCCAGGCCGAAACAACAACGCAGTGTGACAAAACGGACTAAAACCCAACCTAAAAAATCGGGTACCATCCCTGAAGGAGACGTGCGGATGACAGCCAACATTCGCGCCGACCTGCATCTCAAACTTAAAATCACTGCGGCAACCCGCCGTACGACCATCGGTGAACTGATCGAAGGCTTGGTTGAAAAATATTTAAAATGAAAAAGTCAACCTCCCGTCCGTCCCGCTCTCCTGTAGCAGTTCAGGTTGCAACGATTTCCTTCAAAGCCTTTCGATAATGCTCCGCATCTGAGTCGGAAAAACAAACAAAAACCACGCGCTGCAAAAAAGGTAATTGGGGAATCAACTCGGAAACGGTGCCAATTGCGATACGACAGGCTTTTTCGATGGGAAAGCGATAGGCCCCGGTACTGATGGAGGGGAACGCGATCGACCTCAGCTCTTTTTCCTTCACTAATTGCAGGCAGTTTCGATAACAGCTGGCTAAAAGTCCTTCTTCTCCATGTTGACCGCCATGCCAAACGGGTCCAACAGTATGAATGACAAAACGAGCAGCCAAACGATAGCCCGACGTGATCTTTGCCTCCCCCGTTGAACACCCTCCCAAGGTTCGACATTCATCAAGTAATTGCGGACCCGCAGCACGATGAATCGCTCCGTCCACCCCGCCCCCACCTAAAAGTGATGTATTGGCCGCATTGACGATGGCATCAGCCTCCATCCTGGTGATATCCCCCTGGATTATTTCGATTTTCGATACACTCATTTGGCCCTCCCCAAGGTTTGTGCTATGCTTCACTGGCATCCAATGACAGCATAACACAATCGATCCGCAATCCATTTTGCTCCAGTTGCCGACCATCAATCGAATTGAATCCATGTTGAAACCGAGCCAATCCAACCGACTCCCGCACGCCCTCAGTCATTGGCGGGACATCAAAAAGCGCCTGGCTGATTTAGCTCCGGTCTTTTTTCTTGATTACGATGGAACACTGAGTCCCATTGCGCCACGTCCGGAATTCGCTGTTCTCCAGCCGAATATGCGCCAGGTTTTGACCCAGCTTGCTCAAAAGCATCCGGTAGCCATTATCTCCGGACGTGACCGTTTAGACGTTGCAGAACTGGTTGCCATCGATGAACTCGCCTATGCCGGCAGCCATGGCTTTGATATTGCTTTGCCAAGTGGCTGCCATCTGGAACACCCGGAAGGCCTAGCCTGCCTCCCCCATCTGGCAACAGCTCGTCAAAGACTGGAAAATGAATTGAACAAAATTCCCGGGTTGCTGATCGAAAACAAACGTTTTGCAGTGGCCGTTCATTTCCGCCGTGTTCCAGAGATCTATCATCAGCAAGTCGCAGAGTGTGTTGAACGGATCTGTCGAGAGACTGCTGGCCTGCGTCGTACAGGCGGTAAAAAGGTTTTCGAATTGCGGCCTAATGTTGAGTGGGACAAAGGCCGGGCGCTGGAATGGCTCTGGACCGAGTGGGGATATGCTGATAGCTCACACATCGGCATCTTTATTGGGGATGACCTCACCGATGAGGATGCGTTCCGGGCTTTGGATGGGCGTGGCTTGAGTTTTTTGGTCGCAGATGAACCCCGACCGACCTGGGCGGATTACAGCTTAAATGGGACAGAAGAGGTGGGACGGTTTCTGAAGATGTTCTTCGAATAAACAACACAACACCTGAGCCTGTTTTCGGTTCAACCAGCTCTCAGTTCCCCGCTTCGATAACGAACGAGAGTCTCCTGCAGTTGCTTGGCCGGCAAGGGACGGCTGAAAAAATATCCCTGCCCCTGATTACACCCTTTCTGGCGTAGAAAATTCAATTGTTCTTCGTTTTCTATCCCCTCCCCGAGAACAGCCAGACCGAGACTATGACCAAGAGCGATAATCGACGAAGCAATGGCAGCGTCGTGACTGTCATGTTCGACTTCATCAACGAATGACTTGTCGATCTTAAGTTTATTGATAGGAAAGCGTTTCAGATAGCTGAGCGAAGAGTAGCCAGTCCCGAAATCGTCGATAGCCAGATGCACGCCCATACCGTTGAGTTGATGCATGATCACGATCCCGGCGTCGACGTTTTCCATCAAAGTACTTTCAGTGATTTCCAACTCCAGGAAATTAGCCTCAAGACCCGTCCGTTTCAGAGCCAACGCCACGGTGTCGGCCAAATTGCCAAAACGGAACTGTCGAGAGGAGATATTGACCGCCATGCGCAACGGGGCAAACCCAAGATCCTGCCATTCCTTGGCCTGCCGACATGCCTCAACCAATACCCACTCACCAATCGGCACAATCAACCCCGTCTCTTCGGCAAGGGGGATGAAGTCGGCCGGAGATATGCGTCCTTTGTCCGGATGATTCCAGCGCACCAAGGCCTCCAGTCCGATCATCTTCTGGGTGGCCAGATCATACAAAGGCTGATAATGCAATTCGAATTGATTGAGTTCTAGCGCCTGGCGCAGGCCCTTCTCCAGAAATAGATATTCATGAGCCCGCTGGTCCATATCGGCAGTATAAAACCGATAGCTGTTCTTCCCTTCTTCCTTGGCCCGGAACATGGCTAAATCCCCTCTTTTCAGAAGGCCTTCAGCATCTGCAGCGTCTGCCGGATAAACGGCAATACCAACGCTGGCGGTCAGATAAAGTTCATGTTCACCGATCTTCTGGGGCCGCGAAACATTATGCAGCAGTTTCTGAGTGACGAGAGCGATATCCATCGTCTCTTCCATCTGTTCCAGGATGATGACGAATTCATCACCGCCGAAGCGGGCTACGGAATCGATCTCTCGTACCGTTTCTTTCAAAATCTGGGCAACATTCTGGAGGACTTGATCGCCCACACCATGGCCCAGGGAGTCATTGATATTTTTGAAACGATCCAAATCAAGAAATAACAGTGCGGTTTGACGCCCTGATCTGCGGGCCAAGGCGAGACTTTTCTCGAGCCGGTCTAAAAACAGAAGCCGATTAGGGAGTTCGGTGAGTGAATCATGGTAGGCAAGATATTCCAGGCGCTCTTCGTTTTCCCTTAATTGAGTTTCGGCCCGCAGATGCTCGATTTCAGCAGTTGCCCGGGAGGCAAGGATTGAAACAATCTCTTCGCTTCTCTCAGGGACGTTCAACGTGTCGCGTGAATAAATACTGATAAACCCCAGTTTTTGCCCGTCGCGATCCAGAAGGGGGATACCCAAAAAAGACTGAGCCTCAAAACCGACCAGAGACTGAACCATAGGGTAATTTTCACTGACGTTTTCCGAGAAAAGTTTGAGCCCCTCCTGGACAACATATTCACAAGGCGTTCCGGCCAAATCAAAACAGAAATTGCCGACATACTCTTCATCGCGCAAATTGACAAGCGTATTAATCCGCTGTTCCCGATCCAGCTCGCCCAGCAAAACACAGTCGGCGTTGAACAAGCGACACATCTCTTCAGCGATCTTTTCAAAACACGCCTGCCCCGTGACACCGACGGTACTCTCGACCAAGGATCTCAAAGCTTGTTCGTTGCGCTTGCGATCTGAAATATCCCTGGCAACAGCGAGAACCAGGGTCTTTTCTTCCAGAGGAAGAACATGGGCGTTGATTTCTACAGGGGTTACTCGGCCGTCCCGGCTATGGTGGCTGGTTTCGTATAAGACATGCCCGTTCTCCAAAAGCCCAACCAAGGTCTGTTCGTTTAAGAAACTGTTCCGGTCCAAAGTCGTTTGGATATCCGTGGGAGACATGGTTCGAAATTCTTCCCGACTGTAACCATATCGCTGACAGGCTACGTCATTGACCTCGATCAATGTTCCTCCAAGACCATCCCCTTGCACATCCCAAACGAAAACTGCATCGCGCACCCCGTTGAACAGCTTCTGGAAATATTCCTGGCTGCGCCGCAGAGCCTCTTCCCGGTCCTTAATGGCCAAAGCCATGTTGTCAAGGTTTTGAGCAAGATCAGCGACTTCCTCGTGTTCCCAGAAGCGGTTGTCCGGAGTGAAGGACCCCTGGGAAATGTTTCTGGCAACAGAACCTAGCCTTGAAAGTGGCCGGGACAAACGACGGGAAAATGCCATGGCAATAAAAACAGCGGCAAGAGCAACTCCAACAAGTCCGATGCCAACGATGAGTTGTAATTTATGGACGACGGCAAAGGCTTGACGTACCGGCTGTGCGACCATGACCAGCCATCCCGTATCAGGAATCTGCAGGATATTGCCAATCACATCTTCACCATCCCACTCAAAGCGAAAACTCCCTTCCTTTCCGGATAATCCTTTCTGGACCGGTTCCAGGTTACTGAGATTGGGATGGCTATCAAATAATGGGCCGCTGGAATGGAACAACAGGCATCCGTTACGGTCCAGTACCGCAATAATGTCGCCAGGGTTTGACTTCAATTTCTGCAACTGGTTATCCAGATGGTTGATACTAAAATTCCCAACGACAACAGCCTGTTCAACGGGAACACTCAAAGTGAGAGACAGGTCTCCTGAAACCAGAGAAAAATAGGTGTTAGACCAGGTGGGCTGATGCTTGCCCATGGCTTGCTGAAAAAATGGCTGTGCCGACATATCGAGACCCAGATAGTCCTCACGATTGTCGGCAAGTTGTTCAGAAAGCCCAAGTTCTAAGATTTGTCCTGTCTTATCGAGGAGGTAGATAGACTGAAAATAATTATTATTGCTCACGATTCGGTCGAGACGCTGACGCAGCGTCTTATCTTTCAGAAAATCATAGCTGGACAACCCGTTGGCAATATGAGTCAGGGCGTAAAGAGGGAGATTCAGAAAAGAAACGATTTCGCTTTTGGCGTTTTGAGCCAGAACCTGGTTGGTCTGTTCCACGCTGTTGGTGATGTAACCCACAATAAAATTCATCGCCACTGTCCCCAGAATAAAGACAGGGACAAAGGCAACTAACAGAAAACGCCAGAGAAGATCCTGTTTAAAGGTCAGTTTTTTCATAATTTAATGCCGAAGCTGATGAACAAAACGGCCATTCTGTACCGTCATGAGAAAATGTTGCCGAGTGACGTCACCGAAACGATCCAAATTGATCTGCCCCTGCAGGCCTTGAAAAGGACCTAAACTCAGCAATGTTTTGCGGATCTCCGCCTTGGAAGGATTCTTTTTCAAAGCGGCCAGCAATAGGCGTGTGGCATCGTAGGAATGGACCGCTGCAAAACCAGCCTCATATCCAAATCGTTTAAAAAAGGTATCCTGGAAAGCAAGGAATCTCGCAGAGGTGTCGTCAAAGTCAAAGGTATGAAAAAATGTCAAGCCTTCGACAGAGCCGGCACCATTTAAGATGACATCTTCAGTACCCGACCACTCCGTGCCAAAGAGCGGCAACTGAACATTCATCTTGCTCAATTGCTGGGCGATCATTGCTGTATCTAGGGCGCTGGCGACCAGCAGCACGCCATCGGGATTCGATTTCACTAGATCTTCCGCCAGTTGTGAAAAACTGACCATGGCACCTGAATAAAACCCTTCTTCAGCAGCCATTTGGCCACCTTTGGTTAAATAACTGAGCCGTAAACCATCCAACCAATCCTGCGTGTGTTGACGGTTGGCAAGATCATAAGCGACCGCCAGGTTTCGAACGTGTCTGACATCAAATATTTCTTCAGCCAATAATGTAGAAGCCTGAGAATTTTCAGGATAAATCCTCAAAAAATAGTCATCTCGCCCAGACAGCAGACTGGTACTGGTGGTGGGGCTGAGCAATACAAGCTGTTCAAGGTTGGCCGCATCTGAGGCAGCAACCGCCATCGCGCTCGTCATAGGCCCCACAACAGCCAAAACCTCGTCTTTAGCAAGTTCGTGGATGATAGAAGCAACGGTCGAAGCATCTTGGGCATCATCTCTGACCAGAAGTTCAACAAGAATACCGTTGATTCCTCCTTGGCCATTACATTCCTCAATAGCAAGACTCGCCCCATCTCGTCCGGCTCGTCCTAAATCAGCAACCCGGCCGCTCAGTCCCCCGACAAACCCAATTTTTATTGGCTTGTGCCGCTCACAGGCAAACAAACAGATAAGGAGACATAGAAAGACAAATATTGTGAGTGTTCGTTTCAATACCGTCCTCTTTTATTTGTTTTTTTTAATTTATTTTCACAAATATTTAGAGTTAATTTTTGTTTCTTCAATCATATGCAACACATTTGTTTTAATGTGGCAATCATCTTGCACACTTTAATTCAACAATTCACCAGCATGAACTGGGCCAATTTATTCATCAGGGGATTTTCAAACAGCGCAATGCAGACATCTCGACCAAATACAATCAGGACATATCTGATTTTTGTCGTTCTGCTTCTTGCAGGGGTTGGCGGGAATATGCTTTCGCCAAGCCTTTTTACTGGCTTCAATTATCTTTTTGGCAGCATTGCAGTCTTACTCATCCTCGCCAGATTTGGAACGATTGCCGCAACAATCAGTGGTCTGATCATTTCCTCTTATACATTCATCCTGTTTGGTCATCCCTTCGCCATGATATGGCTGACCCTTGAGCCGGTTTTTATCGGCCTATTCCAAATACTAGGTCGTCCCAAAAACCTCATTCTTTACAATACGCTATACTGGCCTCTCATTGGTGGCCCGATCTTAGCGACAGTCTTTCAGTTCATAATGCATGTTCCATGGACAGGGACCATCGCCGCCGCTCTGATGTTCTGGTTCATTGGCATCACCAATTCGTTGGTCGCTACCCTGTTGTTGCAAAACCACAAATTTTCAATCTGGTTGGGGATGGATTATTCCCATCGGGGTATTCCGTTACGACAAATTCTGTTCAACATGCTGATGGTCGTGATTGTTCTTCCGTCCATTGCAGTCATGGTTCTTAACGGGCGGGCCAACCAGAACGCCAACCATGCAACCGTTGCCGAACAACTTGATCACCTCTCCAACCTGATCAATCTCCAACTGACCAATTCTTTGAAAGAGGCGTTACAAAGCCTGACTTTTGTCGACCATACCCTTTACGACCACAATGACGATGAAACCACCTTCACTGAGTCATTCATGCAAGGGGACAATCGTCATACACTACCATTTAAATTCTTGGACCTTATTTCCCTTCAAGGGACCGTTCGACGCTTATTCGGACCATTGCCGAACCCCGATGATGAAGTAACTTTTCCGGGGGATGAGACATTAAACCCCAATCGGGAACAGACTTTTGGTGTTTTATGGCATCAGCCGAACCAACTGATTGTGTTGCGCCATAGGCTCATGCGTGACGGCAAATACAGCGGGAACATTTCAGCAGGGATCGATCCTGCCATCCTGTTTACTGACTTAACCCTCACCGGCGACAAACTATCTGACCACTTTTTGACCTTGGTCAACGAAGACCGGCGGGTAATCTACTCTAACAGGCCTGGGTTGAAACCAGCTGCAATGTTTAACCCGGTGACCCTCGGAACGATCGTGCCGATTGCCAACAACACGATCAAATTGATTCCTTACAGTTCAACCCCGGTCCCTCTATGGCGGCGGGCCCAAAAAGCATCATTGCTGCAAGAGACCCAAATCGATATTGTCCCAGATTGGCGATTGTTTGTGGAAACGCCTTTTGCTCCTTACCAGATCGCACTACTGGAACGTCAGGCTCAAACGTTGGGGTTGCTGCTCAGCTTGATGGTCACCACCCTTGGATTGTCATTGATATTTTCTAAACGCCTGGCTGCCCCAATCAGTCGGCTTTCACACATTACAACGGATCTGCCTGAAGATATTCATTTGTCATATGAGAACATAATTACCCCGTTCAATGTCGATGAATACGATCAATTAGGACACAACTTCCAAAACATGGCCAAAGCCTTACGGCAAAAGTTTCGTGAGCTGACCGAAGCGAAGGAAACCCTTGAACAACGGGTCGAAGACCGCACCCTGGATCTTCAGGTCCTCAATGAAAATTTGTCCAGAGAAATTGCCGAACGAAAGCGCTTCGAATCACAGCTTGTGTATCTGGCAAACCACGATCCGTTAACAGACTTGCCCAATCGCAACCTTCTCTTCGACCGTTTGGGCCAGATCCTCTGCCACAATGAACGTTATCCCTGCAGACTGGGAATCATGCTCCTCGACCTGGATAACTTCAAAATGGTCAATGACACCTTGGGCCATTCCACTGGTGATTTGCTCCTCAAACAAGTGGCAAAACGTCTGCAGAGGTGTCTCCGACAAACAGACACAGTGTCTCGCTTCGGAGGAGATGAGTTCGTCCTTCTCATCAACTCGGCCAGCAATGAAGATCTGGCTCACATTGCTGAAAAGATCCTTGATACATTCTCCAAGCCTTTTGCCATTGATGGGCATGAAGTCTTCGTGACCACCAGTATTGGAATTACCGTTTTCCCTCATGATGGCGGCCGCAACGAAACTCTTTTAAAAAACGCAGATGCCGCCATGTACCAGGCCAAGCGGCTCGGTCGGAACAACTTTCAGTTTTTCACCGAGGAATTGAACATCAAGATTCGTCGCCGCCTCGACCTGGAAACCAAGATGCGCAAGGCTCTGGAAAAAAATGAGTTTTCCCTGCACTATCAACCAATTGTGGAACTGAAAAGCGGCACGATTTGCGGCATAGAAGCCTTGTTGCGTTGGCAGGATGAAAAGGGGAACATGGTTTCTCCTGGTGAATTCATCCCCGTACTGGAAGAAACAGGACTGATCCTCACCGTTGGGGATTGGGTTCTGCGAACGGCCTGCCATCAGGCCAAGATATGGATGGACAGCGGGTTTTCTTCTTTGCGCATAGCAGTGAACATTTCAGCATTACAATTTCACCGCTGCAACCTACCGGAAAAGGTGAAAAAGATACTGCAGGCGACCGGATTACCTGCAACCTCGCTCAAATTGGAAATCACGGAAAGTCTTATCCAGCAGGACTTAAAGGAAACCGCGCACAAGCTGGCAGAATTGAAAAGAATGGGAGTCACTCTTTCCATTGATGACTTTGGCACCGGATATTCATCACTCAGTTACCTGGCAAGGCTTCCGATTGACGAGATCAAAATCGACCGTTCGTTTCTGGAGGCCATCCCTGAGGATGAAAACAGTTGTTCTTTGGTCACAACAATAATCGTCATGGCCCATCACCTCGGACTTACGGTGGTGGCTGAAGGAGTTGAACGTTCTGAACAAGTTGAATTTCTAATGGAAAACAGCTGCCAAAAACTGCAGGGATACTATTTCAGCAAGCCTCTGGCAGCAAAGGAATGCACGGCCTTGATCCAAAGCGGAAAGCGTCTGGAATTGACATGATCAACTCACCCTAAGAACCTTTCTTCGAACAAAAAAGCCCGGCACAAGGCCGGGCTTTTTCTGTTTTATGCAGAGCCAATTATTGCACAACCGTCAGCTTCCGAGTTCGCCCGTTGTCATAAACGGCTCGATCGCCACGGATAGATTCCATCAACCAGAGCCCGTCCTGTCGTAAAAGATTCTTCAACTCCTCAGCCGGGAGCGGCCGTCCGAAGAAGAACCCCTGCCCTTCCCGACAAACATTGTTGCGCAGGAAATCCATCTGATCATTCCGCTCAACCCCTTTGACCGTCACTTCGAAGCCCATCCGATGAGCCTGGCCAATGGTCGATTCAACCATGGCAACCTCATCAGGGTTGTGGTCCATGTCACGGATAAACGCCGGTGCAATCTTTATGCGATCCACAGGGAAGTGATTCAGGTAATTGAGCGGAGAGTAGCCGGCTCCAAAGACATCCACCCCAATCATCACCCCGTGGCCTTTGAGCTTTTTCAGCGTTGCAAGCAAGGCATCAGCATCCTGCATGAGAGCATTTTCGCTCAGTTCCAATTCCAGTCGGTCGGGTGAGAGTCCGGTTTCGCCAAGGATCTGCAGAACAGTATTGGCAAAATAGGGTTGCTTTAATTGACGATCGGATAGATTCACCGCCACCCGCGGCACCAGCAAGCCATTGTCTTTCCACTCGACCGCCTTCAGACAGGCAGTGCGCAGCACCCACTCCTCTAACTTGCGGATCAATCCGGTTTCCTCAGCCGCAGGGATAATCCACCCCGGAGGAATAATGCCGTTTTGGGGGTGCCGCCAGCGCAACAACGCTTCAACCCCGGCCAGAGTCTGAGTTGGGATATCAATGATCGGCTGATAATCAAGGCAGATTTCATGATTGTCGATCGCCTGGGACAGGCTGCTCTGCAAATCGCCCCATTCATCAGCCTGCTGATTCATTTTTTCCGAGTAGAACTGATAGGCGTTGCGGCCTTGACTCTTGGCTGCGTACATCGCGATATCGGAATGCTTGAGCAAGGTCTCGATATTCAGACCATCATGGGGGAACAGTGCAATACCGATACTGGTTGAGATTTGAATTTCATGCGCCCCCAACTCATAGGGAATGCTTACCGTATGGAGGATTTTGCGGGCCACGGCCGCAACCCCATGGGCATTCTTGACTTTGGGTAAAAGGATGACGAATTCATCTCCGCCAAGCCGAGCCAAAGTGTCGCACTCGCGCAGACAGGTCTTGAGGCGTTGGGTGATCATCTTCAGCAGCAGGTCACCGCTGGCATGTCCAAGGGAATCGTTAACCTGTTTGAAATGATCGACGTCCAAGAACAGTACAGCCAAAACCAGACCATCACGCTGGGCCTGCGACAAAGCGAGCTTGATCCGATCTTGGAAGAGTATCCGGTTGGGCAGGCCGGTCAAGGCATCATAATAAGCGAGTTGGCGGATTTCCTCCTGTGACTTCTTCCGTTC
>ENA-ORXD01000657-ORXD01000657.1-sediment-metagenome-genome-assembly--contig:-NODE-657-length-40040-cov-4.504291_pt1 | contig 40040 bp, 33 predicted proteins | sample MGYA00237862_ERZ511471 | MGnify/ENA metagenome assembly ERZ511471 | reverse complement strand
CCGGCTATCCGTCGAGGACAACGGACCCGTGGCTTTGCGTCCCCAGGTTACCCTGGGTTTGCCTTTTTCGAAAGCTTGTTTGATCTCCAGGTATGGCAAGAAAAATGCCATGGCTGGTAAAGATTAACAAGTTGTTGAAATCGTTGGCTGATGAAGGTTAAGTGTTTGTTTCTGCGAATTTTTGTGGTGGGCTTCTTCTTCAAAGCACGGACGTGCGGTGACTTTGCGCGTCAGATGGAACGGCAAAGCTTAAAAAGGGGGGGACGTTTCCTGCCAAGGAGGGAAAAACGAAAAAGGGTTAGCGACAAATCGCTAACCCTTTGATTCTTGGTGGAGCTAGGCGGGATCGAACCGCCGGCCTCTTGAATGCCATTCAAGCGCTCTCCCAGCTGAGCTATAGCCCCGTAACGAGGACTTCTTATAACAAAACGCCTTGTCGACTGTCAACAGAATTTTATCGAAAAAATATTCACAACATCAAACTGACCAGAGAGACTGCTGCTGCGCCGATCAACAGCGGATCGCAGGCGGTTATTTTCCCGAGCAGCAATTTGATTGACACATAGGAGAGCAGGCCGAAGGCGAGGCCGGTGGCAATGGAATAGGAGAGGGGCATCAGCAGCAGGGTGAGGAATGCCGGAGCCCCTTCCTCGAAGTTGTAGAAGTCGATCTGGCCGATGCCGCGCATCATGAAGATGCCGACGATGATCAGGGCCGGGGCTGTGGCGTAGGGTGGGACCGCGCTGATCAGCGGGGTGAAGAACGCGGCGAGCAGAAACAGTAGGCCGGTGACCACGCCGGTCAGTCCGGTGCGGCCGCCGTCGGACACGCCGCTGGCCGATTCGATGTAAGCGGTGGTGGTGCTGGTGCCGAGCAGGGCGCCGATCACGGTGGCAATGGCGTCGGCGGTAAGCATGCGACCCAGGTTGGGGATCTCACCGTCCTGGTCAATGAGGCCGGCTTCGCGGCATACGGCGAGGAGGGTGCCGAGGCTGTCGAACAAATCGACGAACATGAAAGAAAAAATACTCGCCAGCAGCGACAAACGCAGCGCTCCGGCGATATCGAGCTGGAATGCAATCGAGGCCGGCGACGGAGGCAGTGCGACCAGGCCGGTGGGGGGCGGGGAGACTCCCAACAGCATGCCACAGCCGGCCGTGGCAAGGATGGCGATGAGGATGGCGCCGCGGATGCGCTTGATTTCCAGAAGAACGGCCAGGAGTAGTCCGCCAAGGCCAAGCAGGGCCGGGGCCGTGAACGCGCCGAGCTGCACAAGAACCGCCTCGTGGCGGGAAATCAGGCCGAGATTCTGCAAGCCGATAAAAGCGATGAACAGGCCGATGCCGACGCTGGTGGCCAGTCGGAGGGACGAGGGGATGGCACGCACCAGGCGCTCGCGGAAACCAAGCCAGGTGAGGGCCAGGAAAACCAGTCCGGAGAGGAAGACCACGCCGAGGGCGGTCTGCCAAGTCACCCCTTCGCTGAGAACCAGGGTGTAGGTGAAAAAGGCGTTCAGCCCCATTCCGGGTGCCATCATCAGGGGGGCATTGGCCCACAGGGCGACCAGCAGGGTGGCGAATCCGGCAGCCAGGCAGGTGACGGTGGTCAGGGCGCCCTGATCCATGCCGGCCTGGGCCAGAATGGACGGATTCACAAAGATAATGTAGGCGCCGGTGAGGAAGGTGGTGACGCCGGCCAGGACTTCGGTGCGAGCGCGGCTGCCGTGTCGGTGCAGGTGGAAGAAGCGTTCCAGCATGGTGTGCTCCGGGCGTGGAATGGAAAAAGGCCGGAACCTGCGGTTCCGGCCTTAGGTGCTTATACGTGTGATGGCAACACCGCAGAGGGCGTGTCGGCCAGCCGGCCTACAGCTTAATGCCGGTCAGGCGGGTCAACGCCTCTTCGTATTTGGCGCCGGTCTGCTCGACGATGTGCGCGGGCAGCTGGGGAGGCGGTGCTTTCTTGCCCCAATCCAGAGTTTCCAGGTAGTCGCGCAGGAACTGCTTGTCAAAGCTGGGCTGCGGCCCACCGGCCTTGTACAGATCCTTGGGCCAGAAGCGCGAGGAGTCCGGGGACAGAGCCTCGTCGATCCAGATCAGCTTGCCTTCGAACAGGCCGAACTCGAACTTGGTGTCGGCGATGATGATCCCCTTGGCGTCGGCCAGGTCGCGGGCGCGTTTGTAGATGGCTATGGTGGCGTCGCGCATCTGCTCGGCCAGGTCCTTGCCGCACAGCTCGATGGCCTTGCTGAAGGGGATGTTTTCGTCATGTTCACCCAACTCCGCTTTGGTGGAGGGGGTAAAGATCGGCTCGGGCAGTTTCTGGCTTTCCACCAGTCCGGCGGGAAGCTGGATGCCGCAAATGCTGCCGGTCTGCTTGTACTCTTTCCAGCCGGAGCCTGACACGTAGCCGCGCACGATGCACTCGAGGGGCTGCGGGGTGGCCTTTTTCACCAGCATGCTGCGTCCTTCGAGCTGTGCCCGGAACGGATGGGTGACGGCAGGGAAGTCGTCCACTTCAGTGGCGACAATGTGGTTCGGGATGATGTCGGTCATCTGCTCGAACCAGAACTTGGAGATCTGGTTGAGCACCAGGCCCTTGTTGGGAATCCCCTGGTCCATAATGACGTCGAAGGCCGAGATACGGTCGGTGGTGACGATAAGCAGGTGTTCACCGAGATCATAGATGTCACGGACCTTGCCCCGGTTGACCAGTTTCAACCCGGGGAAATCAGTCTGCATTACGATCTGTGTCATGTTGGTTAACCCCTTTCCAGGGCTGCGGCTAATGCCGGCGAAATGTTGATTTTTGCCTCTTGACGCAGTGCGTCGAGCTTTTCGGTCAGAGCTTCTTGTTGCTTGCGGTTCTGCAGGGCGTCACGCAGCTCGGCTCTCTTGGCGTCGGTCAGGCCGGTCATATCAGCCTCTTCGCGAGCCTTGAGCCGTACCAAAACGGAGTTGCCGGCCACGTTGAAGGTGGTGTCGGGAACGGGTTTGTCTTCGGTCAGTTCAAAAGCGCTCTTGAGCAGCTCTTCGGAGTTGCCGAGGCGCGGGACAAAGCTGCCGAAGCTTTTGGCGAACAGGCCGGTCTCTTCAACCTTCTCGTTGTACTGCTTGGCGATGGCGTCGAGAGACTTGCCTTCCTTGAGCTGAGCAAGGGCGTCGCTGGCGGCCTGCTTGGCCAGTTCAACGCTCTGCTGGGCGCGATAGGCTTTTTCGACCTCAGCCCGCACGTCCTGCAGGGGCGGGATGGTGCTGGCCTGGCGCTCCTTGAGGGTCATCAGCAACACCGAGTCGGACAGGTTGATGGGACGAGCCAGCTCGCCGTCCTTAAGGGTGAACGCAGCGGAGATGACTTCCTGGTTGGCGCCGAACGGACCGGCCGGGCCTTGCATGGTGAACAGGTCGGTTTCTTTGACGGTCAGGTTGCTGTCCTTGGCAGCGGCGTCGAGCCCGGCGCCTTTGCGATTGATGTTGTAGGCGTCCATGGCCTTTTCAAAGGCGAGTTGCTTGGCTTTTTCCTGGCGCAGGCCGGCTTCCACTTCCGGAAGGACATTCTCCATCGGCTTGATGGACGGCTGCAAATGCTCTTTCACCAGGATGATGTGGTAGCCGTAGGTGGTGCGGACCAGATCGCTGATTTCGCCGACTTTGGTGTTGAAGGCGGCTTCCTCGAACGCAGGCATCATGGTGCCGCGGCCGAAGTAGCCGAGATCACCTTTGCGGACCAGGCTGCGCTTGTCATCCGAGTAGGCTTCCACCAGTTCTTCGAAATTCTTGCCGGAGCGAGCTTCTTCCAGAACTTTGGTCGCCTTCTGGCGTTTCTCTTCGATGACCTTGCTGTCGGCGTTGCGCGGCACTTCGATGAGGATGTGGGCAGCGCGCACTTCTTCAGGGATTTCATAATCAGTCAGATGGCGACGGTAGTATCTTTCCAGGTCGGCATCGTCAACGGTGACTTCGGCCATGAAGTTTTTCGGTTCAAACTCGATGTAACGCAGGCTGACTTTTTCCGGGGTGCGGAATTTTTCCTGGTTGGCGGTGTAAAACTCTTCCAGGGCCGCGTCGGTCACCTCGACCTTGTCAGTGAATTTGCTCGGCTGCAGTTTGACGAAGGCCAGGTTGACCTTGAGATTTTGCTGGCGGTAATCATCATCGACATCGGCATCGGTGACGGTGACGCCGGATTCCAGTTGGGTGCGAACTTTGTCGAGCAGCAGAGCCCGTTCCTGCTGGGCTTCGAACTGTTCCGGGGTGAGCCGCTGGTAGCGGATCACTTCGATGTAGCGGTTCTTGTTGAATACGCCGTTGTCCTGGAAGGCGGGAATGGAGGCGATGGAGTCAACCACTTCCTGCTTGCTGACATCCAGGCCGAGACGGTCGGCTTCCTGCATCAGCAGGGCCTGATCAACGAGCTGATCAACGGCCTGGCGACGGATGCCGAGCTGTTTTTCCAGGGCCGGGGTGAACTGTTCTTTGTAAAGATTCTGATAAAAACGATACAGGTTGCTGACCGCAGCCTGGTAGTCTTCCATGCTGACCTTGGTGCCGTTGATGGCGACGGCGAAATCGGAACCGCTGCCGTCACCGTCTCTGCCTTTGCCCCAGACGAGGAAGATGGTGCCGACGAAGGTGGCGATGATCGCCCAGAATACGAACTTGACGATGACAGATTTCTGCTTTTTGCGGATCAGGTCTAGCATTGATGAGAATCTCCGTTTCTGGTTTTGTATTGCGGCAAAAACAGCGTTGAATGTTATTAAATCAGGGGCCTAAATGCAATAACTTTTTCCTATTTCAGCCTTGAAAAAACAATGAGATTTTGGTAGTGTTAACCTCTTTTTAGGGAGGTGCGCCTCCCTCTTTTTACTGGGTGAAAGGAGTCTGCCTGGATATGTTCAATCTCTTCGATGCGATATTGGGAATGTTTTCCAATGATCTCGCCATCGACCTTGGTACCGCCAATACCCTTGTTTACCTCAAGGGCAAGGGGATCGTGGTCAGTGAACCTTCCGTGGTCGCCGTGCAGAAAGACAGCATGGGGCAGAAGAAGGTACTCGCAGTCGGTAAGGAAGCAAAAAAGATGCTCGGCCGTACTCCCGGCAGTATCGTTGCGATCCGGCCGATGAAGGACGGGGTTATCGCCGATTTTGATATTACGGAGGAAATGCTCCGTTATTTCATTCAAAAAGTTCATAATCGCAAGACCTTGGTGCGGCCGCGTATCGTTATTTGCGTGCCGTCGGGAATTACCCAGGTGGAGAAGCGTGCGGTGCGTGAATCGGCCGAGTCGGCCGGCGCCCGCGAGGTTTATCTGATCGAGGAGCCGATGGCGGCGGCGATCGGAGCCGGTCTCCCCATTACCGAAGCGTCGGGCAATATGATCGTTGATATCGGCGGCGGTACCACCGAGGTGGCGGTCATTTCTCTGGCCGGCATCGTTTATGCCAAGAGCGTGCGGGTCGGCGGCGACAAGCTTGACGAAGCCCTGGTGCAGCACCTCAAGCGCAAGTATAACCTGTTGATCGGCGAACGCACGGCGGAGCAGATCAAGATCGAAATCGGCAGCGCTTATCCGGAAGACGAGATCCGGACCATGGAAGTCAAGGGTCGCGACCTGGTGACCGGGATTCCCAAGACTCTGGAGATTGATTCCAAGGAGATCCGCGACGCCCTTTCGGAAGTGGTGAACACCATTGTCGAGGCGGTGCGTATCGCGCTGGAGCGGACTCCGCCGGAACTGGCTGCCGACATCGTCGACAAGGGGATCATCCTGGCCGGCGGTGGCGCCCTGCTGCGCAACCTGGACGTGCTGCTGCGTGAGGAAACCGGTCTGCCGGTGGTGATCGCCGAAGACCCGTTGTCCTGCGTCGTGCTCGGTTCCGGGAAGGTGCTGGACGAACTCGACCTGCTCAAACGGGTTACGGTTTCCAGTTAGTGTCACAGCGTTCGTTGCGTTCAAGCATATCTGCCACATGTCCGGCCCCTTGCCGAACCACTGTTGTATGATGTAGCGTCTATCGAGGAGGGCCTGGTGCCCTCCTTTTCGTTGTCTCAAGCCCGAGGCGGCATGTTCGAGCTGTTCCGAAAATATCGCACCCCCCTGCTGGCCTGCGCCCTGGTTCTGGCCGCGCTGCTCTTTTATTCGGCGCAGCTGCGTAAACGGGAGCAGACCACCCTGTTCGAAAAGACCATCATTGAACTGGCTTCGCCGATTCAGCGTGTTATCGACGCGGTCGGCGACCAGATCGTCTATGTGTGGACCCACTATTTCTGGCTGGTACAGACCGCTGCCGAGAATGATCGCCTGCTGACCGAAAATCGCGAATATCTGGCGGCACTGAACCGCATGGAAGAGATCCGGCTGGCCAATGAACGGTTGCGCCAATTGCTGGCGTTTCGTGATACCGTGGAACTCCCCATGCTGCCGGCCCAGGTCATTGCCGAGGACGTGTCGAGCTGGTTCCGCACCATCATCATCGACAAGGGAACCGAGCAAGGCGTGGGCGAGGGGATGCCGGTGGTGGTGGCCGAAGGGGTGGTGGGGCGCATCATCAAGGCGACCCCCTATCATTCCCGGGTGCTGCTGATTACCGACGCCTCTTCCGCCGTGGCCAGCCTGGTCCAGCGCAACCGCACCCGCGGCGTGGTGCGCGGCCGTGGTGATACCCTGACCTTTGATTTCGCCCTGCGCCAGAAGGATGTGGAACTGGGAGATAAGGTCATCACCTCCGGGACCGGTGGGGTCTTTCCGCGTGGCCTGGTCCTCGGTGAGGTGAGCCGCATCAGCCGCGAAGAATACGGCCTGTTCCAATCCCTCGATGTCACCCCTGCCGTCGATTTTTCCCGTCTTGAGGAGGTCCTGGTGCTGATCAAGCCGAAAGAGATCGATCAGGAGGAGCAGGTTCCGGAGCCCGATAAAGACAAGGCCAAACCCACCCCCAAAGCCAAAGACAAGGAGAAGGAATGAAAAGATTCTTTATCGTTTTCTTTCTCGGTCTGGGTTTTCTCGTCCTGCAATCGAGCCTTTTGCCGATGATCCTGCCCTGGGGGCTGAAGCCTGACGCGGTGGTGATCCTGGTGACCTATCTCGGTCTGAATGAGACCTTGGGACGCGGCGCTGTTACCGCCTATCTGCTCGGCTTGCTGCAGGATGTGTTTGCCGGACAGGTTCTCGGCCTGTATGGCCTGGCTTTGCTGGTGACCTTTGTGGCGGTGCGATTGCTGGCCCGTCGCTTTAATACTGAAAGTTCCCTGTTGCTTTTGTTTATGGTCGGCTGCTGCACCCTCATGGAAGGGGGCATGCTGATCTTCTCTCTGCTGTTGTTCGCCGATTCGGCTTCGACCGGCTGGTTGATCCTGCGCGATCTGCCTGTGCAGTTAATCTCCAACCTCGTTGTCGCCGTTTTGCTGCTGATCATGGTTAGTGCTCTGCAGCGCCGTCTCGGTCCCGGAGGAAAAATTCCGGGCTTCGAGCGGCTCGATCATCGTTATGAGTCTTAATGCCGGCTGGTCGGGCGCTCCCGACCTGAGAACCCGTTTCGTGGTCATCTCCCTGGCTGCCATCGGCATCTTTCTGTTGTTGATCATGCGGCTGTGGTACCTGCAGGTGATCAACCACGAACGCTACCTGACCCTGTCTGAAAAGAACCGCATCCGATATATCCCCATCACTCCAGCGCGTGGTCCTCTGTATGACCGCAACGGCCAACTGCTGGTCGACAACCGCCCGGCTTTCGGCATCTCCGTGCTGCGGCAGGAGGTGGACGAAGTCGACCCCCTGTTGGATCGACTCTCAAGCCTGCTCGGTGTTGAGCGCGAGGAGTTGCAGAAACGCTGGAAAGCCGGCAAAAAGTTCCCTCGCTACCGGCCGGTACCGCTGGTGGAAGATGTTCCCTGGGAGGAAATGGAAAAGGTCCAGGAGAACTCGGTCGACCTGCCTGGCGTGATCACCGAGGTGCGGCCGCTGCGTTCTTATCCCTATGGCGAACTGGCTGCCCACCTGTTTGGCTATCTGGGGGAGATTACCGATCGCGACTTGCAGGAGGTCGATGAGGATCGTTACCGGCCTGGCGACTATATCGGTCAGAGCGGTCTGGAAAAACACCTGGAAGGATACCTGCAGGGGCAGCCCGGCGAGCGGTTGGTGGAAGTCGATGTCAAAGGGAAGGAGCTGCGCATCCTGCGCACCCAGGATTCAGTCCCCGGCAGCAGGGTATTTCTGACCCTTGACGTCGGGGTCCAGAAGGCTGTTGAAGAGGCCTTTGCCGATCAGGCCGGTGCCGCTGTGGTGCTTGAGGTATCCAGCGGCGAGGTGCTGGCCATGACCAGCCGACCATCCTTTGACCCGGCCGCTTTTGCTCGCGGCATCAGCGGCAAGGAATGGATCGAACTGGTCCAGAACCCGCGTCATCCTCTGCAGAATAAAGCTTTGCAGGGGCAATATCCGCCGGGATCGACCTTCAAAATCGTGACGGCTCTGGCTGCCCTGCGCAACGGTGTCGCAACGCCCCAGACCGTGGTCGACTGCTTCGGCAGCTTTTCCCTCGGCTCCCGTGATTTTCGCTGCTGGAAAAAGATTGGCCATGGTCGCACCGATCTGAAAAAGGCTCTCAAGGAAAGTTGTGACGTCTATTTTTACAAAGTCGGCATGGATGTCGGCATCGACGCCATTGCCGAAACTGCGCGTCAGCTGGGTCTGGGGGAGCCGCTCGGCTTTCCTTTGTCTGGAGAAAAGGGCGGTTTGGTGCCGGATCGGGCCTGGAAAAAACGTCGCTTCGGAGAACGCTGGTATGATGGTGAAACGGTCAATGCCGCGATCGGTCAAGGCTATGTTCTGGCCACGCCATTGCAGTTGGCTGTAATGACTGCAGCGGTGGCCAGCGGCGGCGACGTGCTGCGGCCGCATGTGGTGAAGCGAATCGAAGACCTGGCCGGGCGGGTGCAATACGAGTCGGTTCCAGAGGTTTTACATCGAACTCATTGGAAAGAGGCCGATCTGAAGGCTGTGCGAACAGGACTCGAAGCGGCGGTCAACGAACCTCACGGCACGGCTGGAGCCAGTATGCTGCACCAGATGCGGGTGGCCGGAAAAACCGGGACCGCCCAGGTCGTCAAGCTCAAGGACGAGATCAACAAGAGCGCCGAACACACCATTCCCTACCGGTTCCGCGACCATGCTTTGTTCGTCGCCTACGCTCCGGCTGATAATCCGCAGGTGGCCATAGCGGTCGTTGTTGAACATGGCGGCCACGGCGGCGGGGTGGCCGGACCGATTGCCAAGGCGGCCTTTGAAGCCTATTTCCATCTGGAAAAGGAAGATGACGACCCAACCCTCGAGGTAACGGGAGACTGACAGCATGTTTGATAGACGACTGCTGACCCATTTTGACTGGATATTTCTCGGCTTGGTCTGCCTGGTGGCCCTGATCGGCATCTGCAATCTGTTCAGCGCCACCTCGTCCTGGTCGATGGCCGATACTCCCATCTACATGAAACAGATGTCCTGGCTGGCCATCGGCCTGGCCATCGCTTTGGCTGTCTGTACCTTTGATTACCGGCATCTGGAATACCTCGGGTTTTTCCTCTACGGCATAACGATTGCCCTGCTGCTCGTGGTGCTGGTGGCAGGGAAGACCAGCATGGGGGCGACGCGCTGGATTCATCTCGGTCTGTTCAACCTGCAGCCGAGCGAGATCATGAAGATCGTCATTATTATCACCCTGGCCTGTTATTTCGCACGTCAGGACAACCTGCGTGGCTATTCGTTACGTCAATTGTTCGTGCCGTTCCTGATCCTTGGAGTGCCGGCAGTGTTGATTATGAAACAGCCGGATCTGGGAACCGCTCTGCTGGTGCTGTTCATCGGCGGGACCATGGCGCTGTTCGCCGGAATCCAACGTCCGACCATGATTTTCCTTACCCTGGTGGCCGCTATCTCAGCCTGGGGAGGCTGGTTTTTGCTGCGCGATTATCAGAAGGACCGCATTCGTACCTTTCTCGATCCGGAACGCGACCCCCTCGGCGCCGGTTATCACATTATCCAGTCAAAGATTGCCGTGGGGAGCGGCGGGCTGCTCGGTAAAGGGTTCATGAAGGGAACCCAGTCGCAGCTTTCTTTCCTGCCTGAGCGTCATACGGACTTCGCTTTTTCCGTGTTTGCCGAGGAATGGGGGTTCTGGGGCTGCCTGATCCTGTTGACCTTGTATCTGTTGATGATTATCTGGGGGATCTACATCGCCCGGCGCGCGGCCGATCAGTTCGGCATGTTCTTGGCGCTCGGTGTAGTCGCAATGCTGTTCTGGCATATTGTCGTTAATCTCGGCATGGTCATCGGCCTGCTCCCCGTGGTTGGCGTCCCGCTGCCGCTCTTTTCCTATGGCGGTACCAGCATGGTGACGACCATGATCGGGACCGGTCTGTTGCTCAATGTCAGTATGCGGCGCTTTAAGTTCTAAACGACAACGCTTTTTAGCCATTCCCTTCTGGTATAATTGACCCGCACCCTGGCAAAAGGAGGCCCTTATGCAACAGGCCCGTTTCTGGGAAAAGGCGGAGAACAACCAGGTCCAATGCGAGTTGTGCCGTTTTCGTTGCCTGATCGGCGAAGACAAGCGCGGCATCTGCGGCGTGCGCGAGAATCGTCACGGGATTCTCTATTCCTTGGTCTACGGCCGGGCTGTGGCGGCCAACGTCGATCCGATCGAAAAGAAACCCCTGTTTCACTTTCTCCCCGGGTCGCAGAGTTTTTCTGTGGCCACGGTCGGGTGTAACTTCCGTTGCCGGAATTGCCAGAATTATCAGATTTCCCAGTGGCATGCGCCGTACCGGGATATCCCTGGTGAGCGGCTCTCGCCGGAAGAGATCGTTCGGCTGGCTCGGCGCAGCAACTGTCAATCCATCTCCTACACCTATACAGAACCGACCATCTATTTCGAATACGCCTACGATACGGCAGTTCTGGCCAATGCCGCCGGGTTGCGCAACGTCTTCGTCAGTAACGGTTACACCAGCAACGCGGCCCTGGAAACAATCGCACCGGTTTTGGATGCGGCGAATATCGATCTGAAAGGGTTTAGCGCCGCATTTTACAAAGATGTTGTCGGGGCTTCGCTGGAGGAGGTGCTTGATTGTCTCCGCACCTACAAACGGCTCGGTATCTGGCTGGAAGTGACGACCCTGGTCATTCCCGGTCACAATGACGATGAGCACCAGCTGCGTGATATCGCCCGCTTCATCCGTGACGAACTGTCGCCCAATACTCCCTGGCATGTCAGCGCTTTTTACCCGACTTACAAATTGACCAACGCCCCGCCCACGCCGGCTTCGACGTTGCGTAAGGCGCGGGAGATCGGCCTGGATGAAGGCTTGTCTTATGTCTACACCGGGAATTTGCCCGGAGATCCCGGCGAAACGACCCGCTGCCCGGCTTGTCGAAAGGAAGTGGTTGTGCGTAGCGGTTTCCGGCTCGGCAAAGTTGCTCTGGACCGAGGCAAATGTCTCTATTGCGGCAATGAACTGGCGGGCGTTTGGAAGTAATCGGCCCGGAAGGACGGGAAGAGAGGATAGAACCACATGGAAAACCTGAACCAGATTATCCATACCATCGCCCTGACCATGGGGGCGGCCTGGGCCAGCGGCATCAACCTGTATGCAACCCTGCTGGTCCTTGGCCTACTCGGCGCGGGTGGTCATATCCAACTTCCTCCGGATCTGCAACTGTTGCAGGATCCGCTGGTGATCGGGGCGGCCGGGTTCATGTACATGGTAGAGTTTTTTGCTGACAAGACACCCGGAGTCGATACCGGCTGGGACGCGCTGCATACCTTCATCCGTATCCCTGCCGGTGCTGCCCTGGCGGCCGGTGCGGTTGGCGAAGTCGGTCCGGCGGTGAGTGTGGCGGCCGCTCTGGTTGGCGGTAGTCTGGCTGCCGGGTCCCATGCCACCAAGGCCGGTTCACGCGTGTTGATCAATACCTCACCAGAGCCCTTCAGTAACTGGTTGGTGTCGCTGTTGGAGGATGTGCTGGTGGTGGGTGGAATATTTACGGCCCTTAATTATCCCTGGGCCTTTGTCATTTTCCTGGTATTGTTCATTCTGTTGATGGTCTGGTTGCTGCCTAAGGTCTGGCGGGGCATCAAAGCGGTTCTGTCGCGACTGGCCAATCTGTTCAGGGCACGCCCGGCCAGTCCTGACGAGGAAAAATCCTGAACATCTGCCGCGTTAAATAAGGGGGAGAAAATATGAAAAGATTTGCTGTGATGATGCGTTGGTTACTGGCTGGTCTGCTGGTTTTGGGGCTTGGCGCTTGCGATCCATCCCAAAACCCCAACCTGGCCAACGATTTGATGAGTGCGTTGATGAATCCAAGCGCGTCTTCTCTGGATTCGGCCACCGTGGCGGCGGGTCTCAAGGAAGCGCTGGAAGTCGGAACCGGCAGGGCTGTTGACCTCACCGCCAAGACCGATGGCTTTCTGGCCAATGAATTGATACGTATCGGCATGCCCCAGCAGCTGACCGGGATGGCCAGCACTTTGCGCACCCTCGGTATGGGAGCTCAGGTCGATCAACTCGAGACGGCGATGAACCGTGGCGCCGAATTGGCCGCAGGGGAGGCCCGGCAGGTCTTTGTCGATGCGGTGAAGGGGATGACCATCAGTGACGCTATGGGAATTCTGCATGGTGGCGATACGGCGGCGACTGATTACTTCCGTGGGAAGACTGAATCCACTCTGGCCAGCCGGTTTCAGCCGATCGTGACTGAGAAGCTCAATGAAGTCGGGTTGTATCGCACCTACAAGCCATTGGCCGATACCTACTCCAGTCTGCCGCTGGTCAAGACCCCGGCGGTCGATTTGGAACAGTACGTGACCGACAAGTCTCTGGATGGTCTGTTTACCATGCTCGCGGCCGAAGAAAAACGGATCCGCGAAGATCCGGCGGCTCGAACCACCGAACTGTTGAAGAAAGTGTTCGCTTCACAGTAAGCTGACAGGTGCGATTCCCCGTGGGTGGGCTGCCAAAACGGTACATCTGGCCTCTCAAGTAATTGATTAAAATGATTGACAATATATTTTAGAGAAGCCTAAATTATGGCCGCAAGGTGGATTAAAACTTTTTTGACAGGTCGGATATGCCCACCACAGTAACGAAATCCATTCAACGCCAGCAAGGGGAAAAAGGCCATTCGAGTCTGTTGAGATTGTTTGCCATTGCCTCCTTGGTTTCCATTGTCGTGATACTGCTTCTGGCGGGGTTGGGAATTTTCAACGTTTTCAACCGGTATGTGGTCGAAGAGGCCGAGACCGATGCCATCGGCATCGGCAAAGCGTTGGTCAGCGAAGAACTCCAGCATTTTGTCCGGGCCGATGAAAATGGCCTGGAGCGCCTGGTCATCAGCAGCAGCGATTATGATCACCTCGATCATGTCCTGCATTCCAAGCTAAGACATTTCAAGGTGCTGAAAATCAAGGTCTACAACGACCAGTGCCAGATCATCTACAGTAACGAACGCAACATCATCGGCGAGTTCAATCCCCAGAATCCCCGGCTGCGCACAGCCTTGGCCGGCGTGGTCAATTCCAAATTGGAACATAAGCGGGATGTCTGGGATTTGGCCAATGAGCGTAAATTCGATCTGGAGCTGGTCGAAACCTATCTGCCGATTCTCAACCAACAGGGAACGGCGATCGGTTCGTTCGAACTGTACATGGAAGTCACCGCTTACGAATTGGAATTACGCCATGTCATGGCCTATTCCCTGATTCTCATCAGTCTGGTGCTGCTGTTGGTGTTTGGCATCCTGTTTTTGCTGATGAAAAAGGCGACCCGCATCATTTACAGCAAAACCGAGCAGATCAAGGTCCTCAGCGGTTTGTTGCCGATCTGTTCGTCCTGCAAGAAGATTCGTAACGATCAGCAGGAATGGGAGCCGCTGGAGGAATTCATCTCCGAGCGTTCCGATTCGGAGTTTACCCATAGCCTTTGTCCCGATTGCATGGAAAAATTCTGGGGGGACCGTTAGGCAAAATCCTGCCAGTCCTCTCTGAACTGCGGAGGTGGATGAGTGACCCGGTCGAAACTTCTGTTCCTCTGGCTTTGTCTGATCCTCCCTGTTCTGCCCGGCTGCCTGGGCGGCGCATCTCCGAATGCGGCCATGGTTGCCGCCCGCCCGGCCGCCTGCAGCAATTTTCTCGACGCACTCCAATCCGAAATTTCCGCTGCCGAAGTCGATGATGCGGCTGCCCATTCTCTCTCAGGATTTCCCTATCTGCGTTCCGACCGCTTCCTGGCCTCTTTACCGGAGACGGAATACTTTTCAGAAGATACCGCCCCCTTATGGCTGGCTGCCCTGCGTGATCTTGACCGGCGGGCACGGGCCAACGAAATCCGCAACCTTCCGTTATCCGCTCGGCAACGTCTGGCTGGGTCTTTTTCTCTTGAAGCCGATGCTGTTTCTTTGACGACTCACAGTGAGGCCTGTGCCAATCAGCTTTTGGCCAGTGACCAGAAGTCTGCCTGGCTTGTTAATACGGTGCGCCAGGCGGCTCAAGTCCCGGACGAGTATCATACGCTCTATCGAGTCGCGGGGCTCTATCCTTTGACGTCCTTACCCGTTGTTTATCTCACCGACAAGGCGCGGCGCACCTTTCGTGATTGGCATCAGGCAGATCCACAGCAACTCCCTGTGGTCGGAGCGTTGCAGGCTTTTATGCCGCAGCCTCCCGGCAGCCTCACCTTGGCCGAACTGTTTCAATCCGTCGCGCGGGACTGGCTCGGATTACCAGTTCTTTCTCAGGAAAAAGAACAGCAGCTGGCAGTCTTGCTGGCGCCGGTTCTTTGGCAGGATGTTGTTGACTCAGATGATGTCCCAGGGCGAGTCTGTTGGCAGAACGGGGCGATTCGGGTTGATCCTTTCAAGCCGACCGGCTACTATTTTTTCTCCCGATCTTTTTACCGCCAAACCCCTGTGCTGCAGGTCAATTTTGTCTTTTGGTTCGGCGCTCGTAAAGGGCCTTGGGCACCACGAATTGAACAGGGGCCATTGGACGGACTTACGATTCGGGTGTCTCTGACTGCCACCGGCGAACCGTTCATGGTCGATATCATGAACTCCTGCGGCTGTTATCACCTGTTCGTTCCGAGCCATTTGTATGTCGACGCTGTCCGCGAACGGTCTTGGTCTCTCGATGCTTTTGCGCCGACCTGGTTGCCGGAGGGATATCCCGGCCAAGCGTTGGTGTTGCGTATGAATGCAGGTTGGCACCAGGTACAAAAGGTAACCAGCCGCCTTGATGAGGCTGAGAAGGTCAGGTATGAACTGCGCCCTTATGAGGAATTGGAATCTTTGTCGCAAGGGGCTGGCGCGTGGGCCAGTCTGTTTGACACCCGTGGCGTCGCAAAAGGTTCGTCGCGCAACGAGTATTTGCTCCTCTTCCCCATGGGGGTAAGCGATGTCGGGAGCATGCGCCAGAGAGGGCATCATGCAGTCAAATTGGTCGGGCGGGAACATTTCGATGATCCCCAAATTTTTAATCGAAATTTTGTCTGGTCCTCAGAGAGGGATGCTGCAAAGGATTAAATGCTATGGGACGACGTCGTGACGGTTTGCCGGAACGCCGGCATGGTGAAGATTCCTGGTTAAAGATTCTGCGTTGGATGGGGCTTGTCGGCTGGCTGGCCATGTTTGCCGGAGCTGTGCTCTTTGCCCAGGCATTGCCGGAGATGAAGACTTTTTTCGAACGGCATTATCACCTGACCGTGCGAGCATACTGGGATGAAAGCCGACTGTTCATGTTCACCTGGATGATGACTGTCGGTGCGATTCTCAGTGTGGCTGGTTTAACGATCAACTTGTTGCGCTACAATCGGCGAGAAGACGAGATTCGGGTTTCGATGGTCTTACTCTGCATCATCTCCATCTCCGGCCTGATCTTTGTTCTGATGAAATAAATACGTTTTCAGGTAAATCTAAATACAGCCTGTCAGGGGCTTGCCCCGAGGCAAAAGAGGAGGACGTCATGAGTCTGCAACCGGGTCAACCTGCCCCTGATTTTCAACTTGACGGTAGCGATGGCAAGAACCATTCGCTCAAGGATTTTGCTGGCAAGACTGTTGTGGTGTATTTCTATCCTAAGGACAACACGCCGGGGTGTACCAAGGAAGCCTGTGCTTTTCGCGACCTGCTGCCGCAGTTCGGTTCCCGGCAGGCGGTGGTCTTGGGTGTCAGCAAAGACAGCCTGAAGTCCCATGACAACTTCATTCAGAAATTCGGTCTGCCTTTTCTGCTCCTTTCCGACCCGGACACGACCATGATGCAGTCCTATGGAGCGTTTGGCGAAAAGACCATGTACGGCAAAAAAGTCCAGGGAACGATTCGTTCAACGGTGGTAATCGGACCGGATGGCAAGGTGCTCAAACACTGGCCAACGGTCAAAAAAGCTGACCAGCATCCACAAGAGGTCCTGGATTTTTTGCTGTCTCTTTAACGCACAGCTGACAACCTTACAAGAAAAAGGGTGGGGAATTTCCCCACCCTTTTTTGATTTGTTTAATAAATGTAATTTATAGGCGTTTAATATATGGAAAAGTTAGAATGTGTAGGTTAAACTGACTGCCAGTAGGTGGATGTCGTTTTCGTAATCGCCGTTGGCGATAGATCCGTACTGATTGGTCGATTTGCTGCGGTCTTCCTGAAGCTGGTAAGCATAGCTGAGTGCCAGCTTAACGGCATCCCATTGCAGGTCTGAACCGATGCAGAACAGGTGGGTGTCCGAATCGGGCACAGCCGGTTCAAAGGTTTTGTCGGGGACGGCATTCTCACCGTAAAGGTAGCCTCCGAGCAAGGTGACGGTGTCATTCAGGCGATACTGGCCACCAAGGGTCAGAGCCCAGGTGTCGTGCCAGTCACGCGGAGCGATGACTTCGGTTCCCCCTGCGACAGCCTGGTCCAGTTTGATTTTGAGCTGGTCAAAGGAACTCCAATCTTCCCAGCGAAAGCCGATTTCCATGGTCAGACGCTCATTGAGCTGGCCGCTGATGCCGGCGACTACTTGCTGAGGAAGCTCGATGCTCGTGTCACCGTCTGTATTCGGAAAAATGAACGGAAGGGTGGGGTCGAGGTCGGTCAGGGCTGTCGGAATTTTGAACTTGGCTTCTCCGTCGATGTCCACATCGAATTTGCTGCGATAAGCAGCGCCGATGCTGACGGCTGGAGTGAGCTGGTACTGAACTCCCAGGTTGAAGCCGACGGCAGTGCCGTCACCGGTGAACTTCTGACGAATGTCAAGATCCTGGATTGCCGGTACTCCAGGCAGGTTGATGTTGCTTTGCAGGTCGGCGTCCAGGTAAAGAAAATCGACTCCGACCGCCAGAGCCAGGTCCGGGGTGGCTTGCCAGGCAACGACGGGGTTAAGGTTGAAGGTGGTGATGGTCGATTTCGTGGCGATGTAACGACCTTCCCAATCCTTCGGCCACTCGGTTCCCAGTCCGAACGGGCTGAACACACCGAGTCCGAGGACCAGGCCGTCTTTGATTGCATGGGTCAGATATAGAGTGCTGGGAAAATAGACCGTGTCTTCCGTTTCCTCACTTTTGCCGGTGGCGTCGCTGGTAAACTCGCGGTTCGGAAACAGGGCGGTAGTGCCGATTTCGAATTGAGTCCCCTGGGACTGAGCGATCAGGGCCGGGTTGAAATAGACTGCAGAGGGCCCAGAACTGTGGGCCACAACGGCATTGCCCTGACCCAGGCCGGTTGCTCCTTGGGTGAAGATACCGAAGCCGGAGGCAAATACCTGAACTGGCAGCACCAGGCAACCAGCCAGGCATAACGCGACCCAGAGATGACATTTTTTCCTCATATGCTGACTCCTTTACCGAAACAGATCGGCCTTATGCCGGATTTGAATGCTGCATGATACAGAAAAGAAACAAACCGAAGCAAGGTTTTTGCCAAGCGGCTAGCCCTCTTTGACCGGGGTATTGGGTTTTTTTCAATCCTCCGAAGCTGCTTTTCTGTTGGTTTGGCCCTGAAAATGCTTATGGTTGTCGACGAAAACTTTGACAGCTTTATCTCGAATATCAACCGGCCTGTTGGTCATTTTTCTGAACCGCCGTGCCTCAGAGGTACCAAGCCAGGAAAGAGCAGAATTTTCCTTGTCCTTCGCCTACACGCTGATTTTTGACCCCAAAGGATCGTCCTGTGAACGATGAATTCAATTATTTAATGGAAAGCCCGGACGAGATTTCCCGGCTCGATTTGAAAACCGGTTTCGACCTGGTGGCCTCCCAGGCCCAATGGGCTGGCATTCAGCCTGGCATGCGGGTCATCGATGTGGGGTGCGGCATTGGCAAAACCAGCCAGTTCCTTAGCCAATTGGTGGGGCCGTCCGGTTCTGTCGTGGGGCTTGATGCGTCAGCCGATCGCATTGAATACGCACGGGAACACTTTGGTGGAGAAAACCTAACGTTCTGCTGTCAGAACGTGCATGATTCTTTGACTCACCTGGGCGAATTTGATTTCCTGTGGACGCGCTTCTTTCTTGAATACCACAGGGAAAAGAGCTTTCAAATTGTCCAGTCCCTGACAAAGTTGCTTCGCCCTGGTGGAATCATGTGTCTGGTCGACCTCGACTACAACTGCCTGTCGCACTACGGTATTCCCAGGCGGCTTGAAAATGCCATTCTCCAGAACATTAAAGTCTTGGAGGAGCAGTTCGACTTCGATCCGTTTGTCGGCCGTAAGCTTTACACTTATCTTTACGATCTGGACTTCACCGATATCGACGTGTTCGTTGGCACTCATCATCTGTTTTTCGGCGATCTGGATGAGGTCGACGCTTTCAACTGGCTGAAAAAGGTGGAAGTGACTTCGAAAAAAGCAGATTACAGGTTTGAGGGTTATCCGGGGGGGTACGAAGAGTTTTCGGCGGAGTTCCAAGAGGCATTCTTGAATCCGCGGCGTTTCACCTATACGCCGGTCATCCAATGCCGAGGAGTTAAAAAGTAGGAGATCAGGAGACCAGGTGCAGGGTCCTGATTTTGTATTTTTTGGTGTAATAGCGCATGAATGCGTCTACCACCTTGGCGTCAAAATGATTGCTGCTTTCCTCGCGTAACAGGCGGAATGCAACGTCGTAAGGCATAGGGTCGCGATAGTGGCGCTTGGAGGTTATCGCTTCAAAGAAGTCCGCCACTGCGATGATCCTCGCTCCCATGGGGATCTCCCGACCTTTCATTCCGCGAGGGTAGCCACTGCCGTCCATTTTTTCATGGTGCGAGCCGGCAATTTCCGGAATCTGTCGGAACAGTCCTTCGAAGTTGATCTGTTTCAATATTTCTTCGGTTTTTGCCGCATGGGATTTAACGATTTCATACTCTTCTGGATCTAACCGACCATTTTTCTTCAAGATCGCATCAGGTACCCCGATCTTGCCATAATCGTGCAGCAAGGCCGCAACCCTGATCATCTCCGTATAATCGTCAGACATCTCCAGTTCTGTGCAGATTCCCACCGCATATTCGGTAACTTTTTCAGAATGGCCGGCCGTCAATGGGTCGCGGGCATCAATGCTGACAGCCATGACCTGCAGAATCGAGTCGAATTTCTTTTGGCGCTCTTCAAGGAGGTGGGCGTTGCGGATTGACACGCCGATGACTGGCGCGATCCCCATCAGTAGACTCATATCGCTCTGTACCAAGGGGCGCTTGCTGCGGGGGTTGTCGACAGCCATGATTCCAAGGGACTCGCCATCGCAGATGATCGGGCAGCAGATGAAGGAACGCGTGCCGAGTTTCTTTGCGACAGCCAGGCTGCGCAAGGATAAGGTATCTTCAATCTCATTGAGGTCATTGACCAGAAAGGGGCGTTTTTCGCGGAAGGAAACGACGAACGCTCCTTGGGATTCTGGTCGATCCAGACGGAAATTGGCTTTTTTCAGTAGTTGTAGAAGCTCTGGCGCATAGCCGAACCCGCCGCGAAACTCCAGGCGTGTCCGTTCCGGATTGGCGAGAAGGAATACGCCTCGATCATAATCGAGACGAGCTTTAAGGATGCGAATGATATCGGAAAGGATGTCGTCGATGTTCGTATGCTTGCTGATGGCTTGGCCGATTTCATTGCTCATCAGGGCGTTGTTGTAGTTGATGTCGATTTGCTGTACCAGCGATTCGTTTGACCCGCGGATACTTTCGAGGCAGGTTTTCAATTCCTTTTTCTCAAGTTTCTCTGTGATCGTAACCAGAAGCATGACCAAGAAAATAGAGGTTGGAATGATCGTGGTTATGGTACTGATCGGCGCATTGATAATGCTCAGAATACAGATGACCGATAGGAAGAGGACGGCATAGTTGGTGATTTTTTGCCAAAGAGCCGAGGTGGATTTTTTCCAGCTGACGGTGTAGCGGCAGGCGGTCGACCCGTTGAATATGCACTCGGAGTGTTCAATGTGCGGCATGTCATAATTGAACATCATGACAGCGGCTTCGAAAAAGCCTTGCCGGTTCTGGCACTGAAATGGTTTTTCCTCGACACCTTCTTTCGGTGTGACGATGATTTCGACCTTGTTGTTGTCGACTTTTTTTGCTTCGTAGACCGAGGATTTTGTCAGATTGACAGCGGTTTTATCAATGAACTCAAAAGTGTGGGTTGGACCCACCAGGCCCAGGATATATTGGCGCATAACCCCCAAAGCTTCTGGGGACGCAGCAAAGCGACCAGCTTCCCGGGCGATGTTTTCATTCCCGGAGAGTTGAACCAGTTTTTCGTAGAAACGATCAATTTGATCTTGGGTAAACCAGTGTCCCTGATCGGCAACTTCGTACGGTTGCATTTCAGCATAGGTTAACAGTTCGGAAATATTGACGTAAGTATACTTCCGCTTGATCAGCTTGATATACGTATCAATGATCCTACTGTTATAGAGAGGGTCTGTGGGGCGCACTGGACTTGTCATCAGATCATCGTATTCGAGATTTATATTTTATTCAATAAAGTCTCGCAGAATTTAAAATACTGGTCAAGGAACTGAAGATTTAAAATCCATAATGTATACAGTTTCTCATAGGGTATCGTTTGTGATTGGGCATAGCTCAAGGGGTAGAGAAGGACTGGAAGTTCCTGCGCCCCGAATTTGACCAGTAGCAGAGATAGAATCAACTGCAATGTGTTCTTGGGCAGGTCATCAGGGTCGACGACAATCACTTTGATACAGTTGGTTAGATCTGAAAGATTGATGCCAATATCAGCCTCATCGACTATAAAAATAGCTTTCAGGACACCATCCTTCTTTAAGGAAAATAGATGGCGTTCCCGTTTGAAGCCAAGTTTTGCATATTCTTTTCTTAAATCTCCGCTTTCAATTATGCCTGGCTCAAGGTCAAAAGCATTGATCATGAGCCCACCCGATTCTTTTTCGTAAAAGAACTCCAATTCAATCAGATCGTCGCCTTGGGCTTTTGTTAAAGACCACGGGCCTGAATTGTCCCACTCCTGAGCAAAGTCGCGGCGGTGATGGAAGTAGGCGAAGGTGTCCAGCGAACACCCTTTCTGATCCATGATATGTTTGGCAACGCCTCCGAAAACCCGGCGCGGGAATTTATTGTTGGGGCGGAAAAAGCAAAAGACAAAGTTCAAGTGGGCGGAAAACAGGTTGTGAATATCGTTCACATAACGGCTGATCTGGCTGAGAACCATTAGCCCGCCTCGGTTGGTTTCTCCCCGGTCGGCGGCGTGATGATGGATCATCCAGGAGTTTTCATAAAAACGCAGCATCGCCATGTGACCGAGAATTCGGCCTCGTTCCTGAAAAATAAAATGACGGGCGATGTTCGGGTTCTTGGTGTAGAGCTTTTCGTAAAGTTCTTTGAGCTGTTCTTTGCGTTTTTGCAGAAAGGCGTATTTTTCCGGATAGATGAAGCCGGTTTCAAAGAAGAAATTCCATAGCGCATCCATGTCGACCTGTTTGCAGACATAGGTATTTTGGTCGTTGGCCTGCTGCAGCATGGACAGGAGTTGCACATGATTTTCGATGTCCATGTCAACGATCGCCAGACCGCATTTAAAGTAGGGATCGCCGTTTTCGGCGGTGAACGGTTTGCGGTAGACGACCTGGGCCTTGCACTTGATGTTAAAACTGTTGGAGAAGCAGAGTTTGACTTCCGGGATAATCAATCCCAACACCAGTACAGGGTTTTCGCCATATTCCTCCACCGCGAAACCGGAGCCGGACAGATCGAGGATTTTTAAATCGACGCTTCGTTTGGTTAATGGGTGGGTCAACATGGCGTTGGGCGCCGGCACCAGCTTTTGTCTGGAACTACGAAATTCCTTGGGTTTAAAGCGGCTGAACCCTTCCTGCTGAGTCGGCTCCAACGCGAAGGTGCGAGAACGCTGGTCGTAAGACTGACGTAAAATTTTACATTCACCCGAGTAAAGGATTGTATCCCCTTCGGAGAGAATCAAGGTCACCATCTGGTCGGCATTGACCCATTGAAAAGTTTGCGGCGGAACCGCTGTGACCTTGACGCGAAAGGAATTGCTGCTGAAATCGACCAATGTGCCGTGAAAGACAGCACTGTTCTGAATGAATTGAACCGAGATCCCTTCACAGGTATGGCGTTTTCTGCGCCGTGTGCTGAGTTCGCAGCAGGTGTCGGGGAGCTGGAGGCTGATGCCGTTGGTATCGATATGAATGACATTAGGCTCGACAAGGAAGATTTTTTGGCCGTCTGTAACGACCAGATCCTGGAAAACGTAATTCTTCAGCTTGTTTTCCAGCCCAGTCGTATCAACCCACAGGCAGTCCAGGCGGTCGCCGAGACACGGTTGAGGCTTGGCATGGATAGAAATGGTGCGGTTGAACTTGGGGTTGCGGATATTGATAATGACGTTGCCGTCAAGGAAGTTGATGTAGTTGAGTTTATTGATCAGGACCGCTTTGGAGGTTCTTTTGCCCAAGTCTTGAGCGCAATCCTCTGCCAGGGATTGCACGAGTTGCAAAATTCTAAAAGCGCTCTCCATTGACTAACCTTTGCAGTGTCTAAGGTGAAAATACCATTGAGCGCAAAAATGTTCAATATTGATAATGATGTGCATGCTAACGGCTAAAAAATGGGATTTGACGCCAACTTGTCCGGGGCTCATGCCGCCCACGAATTATAATCGATATAAATGGATTTCGTACACATTAAAATCCTAATTTTTTGAAATTCTTCTTATTTTTTGTGTTTTTGTTAATGCGGGTTTCGGTCAGGAAAGGTTGTGGCCATGAATCAGTTCACGCGCAGACCGAATGGCTTGCTCGTCTCCGAGCAGCATTAAAGTGTCTCCTTGCTGCAACGGGATGTCGCCGAGTGGTCCATTCATAACTGTGCCTTGCCGTACGATGCCGGCCACTACCGCACCAGTTTGCCGCCGCAGATCCAATTGGACCAACGTTTTAAGCAGACAGGGCGAGTCATCAGGCACGGCCTGAAATTCCAGGTCACCATCTCCCAGAATCGAGAGATGGCCCCCAAGGAAGGAGCTGTCTGATGTGGTTGACTCCAGGCTCCGATAGTGTTCCTGGCGCAGGGAGCTCAAACACCGTCGCCCGGCTGCCTCGTGGATGGAAAAACGATGCAGCAGGTTGGCAGCCAATTGCAGGCCGGCTTCGACTTCGTCAGGGATGACCATGTCTGCGCCGGTTGACCGCAGCTCTTCAATGTCCGCCAGAAACCGGCTGCGGGCCAGAATGTAAAGCTGTGGATTGAGCTGTCGGGCCGTCTGGATAATCCGTCTCAATGCGGCCGGGTCATTGATCGCCAACACCAGGGCTTTGGCTCGATCAATTCCGATGCTGCTGAGCACCGTTCCTGAGGTGGCATCTCCGAAAAGGATGAATTCGCCTTGGTTGCGTGCCTTGCGGACCGTTCGGCCATTGGTTTCGAGGTGGATGTACGGGATTTGAGTCGCGCGCAGGACGCGACTGACGCTGCGTCCGCTGACTCCATATCCGGCGATGATGACGTGATCCCGTAGATTGCCGGCGCGTTCCTCATTGAGACTGGTGTCATGGGCCTGGGGCTTTCCGCACATGCGGCAGAGTGCCGAACTCAACATGGAGATGCGTGGTACCAGGGCTGGTGTTGCCATCATGGAGAGAGCGACCAGGGCCAGTGTCAATTGGTAGGTGGTACTTTCCAGCAGGCCGAGGTTGAGCGCCTCCTTGAGTAAGACAAAAGAAAATTCTCCCACTTGAAAGAGAATCAGGCCGGACATGAGAGATAATCGTAAGGGGTAGCCTGCCCAGGTGGCGGCAATAGTGCCGGTCATTGTTTTGAGGAGGCATAACCCAAGGAATAAGATCAGCAATAATGGCCAGTGCTGAAAGATGATTTCAAGATCGATGAGCATCCCGATGGAGATAAAGAACAGCGCCAGAAACGTATCCCGAAAGGGGAGAATATCCGAGACGACCTGGTGAGAATACTCGGATTCGGATAGGGCCAAGCCTGCCAGGAAAGAGCCCAGTGCCAGCGACAGTCCGGCTGCCGCGGTGATCCATGCTGTCCCCAGGGCCAAGCCGAGGATCGTCAGCCGGAATAGTTCCGGGGCCCGAGTTGCGACCATGACGCGCAGCAGTTTGTCGAGCAGAAAATAGACAAAAACCAGCAACCCTACCATCAACCCGACCCCTTTGCCGATGGCCGGAAGGGACAGGTGCAGTCCCTCTCCATTCAACAGGGGGAGGCCGATCAGAAACAAGATGACGCACAAATCCTGAAACAGCAGGATTGCCAAAGCCAGGCGACCGTGAGGAGAGTCGACTTCGCCACGTTCCATGAGAAGTTTCAGGATGATGGCCGTTGAGGATAATGCCAGAGCCATTCCCAGCACCAAGGCGCCCGGTACTGCCACACCCAGAGCGGTGCTGCCAAGGAAAACCAGCCCCATTGTCAACAGAACCTGGGTCAGGCCTCCTTTGATCATTACCCCTTTCAGACGCAGCAATTTGGAAAAGGAGAATTCCAGGCCGATGGTGAACATCAGCAGGATGACTCCAATTTCCGCGATGAGTTCAACCTCTTCCGGGTTGGAAATGAGGTGCAGGCCATACGGACCGGCCAGGATGCCGGTGGCCAGATATCCTATCAGGGGAGACTGGCGTAGTTTGCTGAACAACAGGGCATTGGCCAATGCCAGAATCAGGAGAATCAGCAGGTCCTGCAGCAATGGGATTTCAATCATTGGCATTCCTGAGGAAGGACTGCAGAGTTATTGAACATTCCGTTGTCTTCAACGATCGAGTCGCTGCAACCAGAAATCATTGTTGCTCAGCGGATCGTAAAACCGCAACCGATCCCTACCATAAACCGGGATGCGTTTTTCTCGTGGATCGTTTTCGTGCAGGAGGCGGTCGACTGTCAATAAGGTCCCGAGCCATGGGCCGTGTTTGTCGAGGGCTTGCAGGGCATAGGTGGAGCAGGTGGGGGACATGGGGCAGCGACTGCCGTCCACAGGGGAAATGTAGTTCTGAAAAAAGTGGATGCCGCTATGCAGCAGGCTCAGCTCCGTTGCGGTGGCGGCTGTGGTTTTGGGAGAGGTGGCGCGAAGGGGCTCCCACGGCCCCCAGGAATCCTCAGCCTGAGCTGTTCCGATCAGTAGCAGAGTCGCAAGCGGCAGGCAGGCAGAAATCCTCATTCCTCTTTGTCCTGTGGCGTATTTTTTGTGCGGCGTTGTTCGTTCCAGAACGCGAGGCGTTCGCCAATGGTCTTTTCATAGCCACGACCGGTGGGGCGGTAATAGGTCCGACCGCGCAATGCGTCCGGGAGATGTTCCTGCCTCACAACGCCACCGGCATAATCGTGCGCATATTGATAGCCTTTGTGGTAGTCGAGTTCCTTCATCAGTTTGGTCGGCGCATTACGCAGGTGCAACGGGACGGGCAGGGCGCCCGATTTCCGGACCTCGGCCAGGGCCGCGTCGATGCCGAGGTAAGAGGCGTTGCTTTTGGGGGCTGTGGCCAGATAGGTGACAGCCTGACCGAGAATGATGCGTCCTTCGGGCATGCCGACGAAATGCAGCGCCTGTTGTGCCGCAACCGCCATCTGAAGGCCGCGCGGATCTGCGTTGCCGATGTCCTCGCTGGCCAGAATAATCAGGCGGCGGACGATGAACAGCGGATCTTCCCCGGCTTCGATCATGCGTGCCAGCCAGTAAAGAGCGGCGTCCGGATCAGAACCGCGGACACTCTTGATGAAGGCTGAGATGACGTTGTAGTGTTCCTCGGCCCCTTTGTCATAAAGTATGGCTTTTTTCTGCAAGGCGTCCTGAACCGTTTCCACGGACAACACTCCGTCGGTGGTCGTGGCCGCCGCCACCTCGAGGGTGTTGAGGGCCACCCGGGCATCTCCCTGGGCCATTTCCGCGAGCAGCTCAAGGGCATCCGGCCGGGCAGTGATGGTGCGGTTACCAAGCCCTCGAGGATCACTCAACGCCCGGTCCAGCACCAGACGCAGATCTGCAGCGGACAGTGACTCCAGCACGAAAACCCTTGAGCGTGACAGCAGCGCCGAGTTGACCTCAAAGGACGGATTTTCTGTGGTGGCGCCGATCAGAATGATATCGCCTTTTTCTACAAAGGGGAGAAAGGCGTCCTGCTGGGCTTTGTTGAAGCGATGAATCTCATCAATGAACAGCAAAGTTTTCCGGCCGTGATAAATCCGGTCGTCGTGAGCCTGGCGGACGATTTCCCGAACGTCCTTGACCCCCTGCAGGACGGCCGAAAAGAAGACGAATCGGCTGCTGGTCGAGTTTGCAATCACTTGAGCCAGGGTGGTTTTCCCGGTTCCGGGCGGCCCCCAAAAGATGATAGAGGTCACCTGGTCGGTTTCGATGAGGCGACGCAGGATTTTCCCTTCGCCGAGCAGGTGCTGCTGGCCGACAACTTCCTCAATGGTCTGCGGGCGCATGCGCTCGGCCAGTGGGGTGTGCTCTGGCGTTTGGGTGCTACTTTCGAAAAGGTCCATGGACGACTCGTTTGATCTTGGAACGGTGAATGACTGTTGCGGTTGCGTCTAAGCATAAGCACAATCGAGCAATTTCCGCAACCGTCCCGTAAGTTATTGAACGCCATGGACTAAATTCGGTCTCTGTGGTAGTTTTAGAAACATTCACGACCAGGAGCGGATATGAAACGGATCGGCCTTTACGCCAAGCGAAACCATCCCGGGGCGGCCAAACTCGCCAAAGAAGTCATGCAGTGGTTGCAGGAGCGGGGCCTGGAAGTTTACCTCAACAAACATGTCGCAAAGGAAATGGGCCCGGAGTATCAAGGCTATTCGGGGCGGGCCATCCCGGCACTGGTCAACCTTATCATCGTTCTCGGCGGGGACGGCACCCTGATTTCCGTTGCGCGCCAGGTGGGTGATCTGCGTGTGCCGATCCTTGGTGTCAACCTGGGAAGCCTCGGGTTCCTGACTGAAATTACCCTGCCGGAACTCTATCCGGTTTTGGAGAAAGTCCTTGAGGGTGATTTCTCCGTCTCTCGTCGCCAGATGCTCGATTCCGTTGTGCGGCGGGGCGACAAGGAAGTTGGACGCTACCAAGTTCTTAATGACGTCGTCATCAACAAGGGGGCGTTGGCCCGGATCATCGACATGGAGGTTTCGGTTGATGGCGAATACCTAACCACCTTCAAAGCCGACGGCTTGATCATCGCCACCCCGACCGGATCAACCGCCTACAACCTGGCTGCCGGCGGGCCGATCATCTATCCCGGCCTGCACTGTCTGGTGATCTCGCCGATTTGTCCGCACATGCTCACCAATCGACCGATTCTGGTGTCGGATGACGCGATCATTCGGGTGGAAGTCAAGTTCCAGGATGAGGACGTCGTTTTCACCGCCGACGGCCAGGTCGGTATGCCTTTGCAGGGAGGGGATGTCGTCGAGCTTCGCCTGTCACGCAGCACCACCCTCTTGGTCAAAAGTCCCAGCCGCAACTTTTTCGAAGTATTGCGTACCAAACTCCACTGGGGAGCCCGTTAGCTCTTTAGCTCGGAGCATCTTGGCAGTGTTTGCCGGAATCCATCTATGTTGAATGAACTGATTATCCGTAATTTCGCTATTATCGAGCGTCTCCATGTATCGTTTCGTCCGGGGTTTAATGTGTTGACCGGTGAAACCGGCGCCGGTAAGTCGATCATCATCGATGCCGTTGGCCTTCTCCTCGGAGATCGTGCTCGTCCTGATCTGATCCGAACCGGTGAAGAAGAGGCTTCGGTTGAAGCGGTCTTTGATATCTCCGAACTGGTTGAGGTTCGTCAGGCCCTGGAAGAGGCCGGTTTTGAAGCCGACGACGAATTGCTGGTGCGGCGGGTGGTCAGCCATAACGGTAAGAATCGTATCTACCTCAACGGTTCCCTGGCCAAGCTGGGACAATTGCAGCAGGTCACCAGCCAGCTGGTGGTGATCAATGGCCAGCATGAACATCAAAAATTGCAGCGCACCGAAAGCCACCTGACATTTCTCGATCAGTTTGCCGGACTGCAGGGGCAAGTTGATGATTATGCGCAACTGTACCATCGCTGTCAGGACCTGGATGAGGAACTGCAGCAACTACTGGCTGCCGAGCGTGACCGCCAACGGCGTCTCGACCTGCTTACCTTTCAATCCGAGGAGATCGCCGCAGCGCAACTGCAGGCTGGCGAAGAAGAGACTTTGACTGCTGAGCGTCAGCTGCTTCAGCATGCCGAACGCCTGGCGCTTTCCTCCCAGGGTGGTTTCGAGATTCTCTATGGTGCAGAAGATGCGGTGTGCGGGCGACTCGATAAGATCGCCGATGACCTGCTGAATTCGGCCCGTTTCGATCCGAGCCTGGCCCCCTTGGCCGAAACAGTGCGAAGCGCATTTTACTCCCTGGAAGATGTCGCAACCCAGTTGCGCGACTACAGCGAAGGGAATAACCACGACCCGCAACGGATTCAGGCCGTTGAGGATCGTCTGGCGCTTTTGACCAATCTCAAACGAAAATATGGTCCTTCGGTTGCCGCAATTCTCGCCTATGCGGAACAGATTTCCGGTGAAATCGACCAATTGCAGAATTTTGAAGCCTCCCGCCAGCGACTGGAAGACGAATTGGCTGCGACGCGTGAAAAGTTGTTGGCGGTTGGGCAAGGTTTGAGCTCGCAACGTCAACAGGCTGCCGAACGCCTGCAACAGGCTGTCCTCGGTCAGCTGGCGGATCTTGCCATGGAAAAAGCCCGTTTTGCGATGCGTTTCTTCCCTTTGGCGGAGCCGGGTTCGCGAGGGCTGGAGCGGGGAGAGTTTTATCTGTCCCCAAACCCAGGGGAGGAACTCAAACCTTTGGCCTGGATCGCCTCGGGTGGCGAGCTGTCGCGCATCATGCTTGCTTTGAAGCGCGCTGCTCCGGACAGTGACAAGGTGGCCACGGTTATTTTTGATGAAGTTGATGCCGGAATTGGCGGAATGGCTGCTACGGCAGTGGGGGAAAAACTGCGTGATGTCTCCAAGGGCGCGCAGGTACTCTGCATTACCCATCTACCTCAGGTCGCTGCTTGCGGAGACCATCATTACCGGGTTGAAAAACAGGAAGAAGAAGGTCGAACCCGAACCCGCTTGGTCTTGCTTGAAGGAGAAGAGAGGGTGGCGGAGATGGCGCGAATGCTCGGTGGCGCGAAAATCACCGAACGCACTTTGGAACATGCCCGCGAGCTTGTTGGCGGGAATTGATGTAAAATGATTCAGTACTGAAATACCTTGATTAAAAAGGAATCTCTCATGATTAGAAAAGCGCGTATCGCAGATGCCAAAGCCATTCACCAGCTGTTGATCCAATATGCCCAGCAGGGAATGATGTTGTCCCGCTCCCTGTCTGACATCTATGAGTCTATCCGGGATTTTTATGTTCTGGAAGATAACGACCAGGTGGTCGGTACTGTCTGTTTGAGTATCTGTTGGGAAGACCTTGCCGAGGTTCGCTCTTTGGCTGTTCGTGAAGGGCAGGGCCTGCGAGGATTTGGTCGAGCTTTGGTCGAAGCTTGTCTTGAAGAAGCACGGCAGCTTGGATTGAAGCGTGTTTTTGCTTTGACTTACAAGCCGTTGTTTTTCGAAAAACTCGGTTTTCAACAAATCGAGAAATCCGAACTCCCTCACAAAATCTGGAGCGATTGTCTGAAGTGTCCCAAGTTTCCTGAGTGTGACGAAATAGCCTTGAGCATAAATCTTTAATTGTTGTTTTCTTATTGGTATATATATTGCTTTTTCTTCGGGACGTAGCGGGATAGTGTCTGGGCAGTAAAAACTTGACAGCCGACTGCCCTTACCCTAATAATCCATTCCGCTGCCGACATTAAAATGTCGAGGCGCAGGAGGTTATTTTGCCGCGAAAACGATACACCGTCCTGATTATTCCCGATGGATCCCACAAGGTACGGCGGTTTAGCCTGCGGCCCGGGTTGCTGTGGTTGTCCGGCTTTCTTGCTGTTGCTGCCGGGGTAGTCGTGACGGTACTGCTCTATGATTATTCCCAGGTCTCCAGCGAGCGTGCCGAATTGTTGCGCTTGCGCAGCGAGAATCGGTGTCAACAAACCGACATTCGTACGCTGGCCTCCCAGCTGGAATGCGTGCAGAAGGAATTGGTCATTCTGGCTCAGAATGATGCCAAGGTTCGTTTGATCGCTGAAATGGCCGTTCCTAAAAAGTCGACCCAGGCCGGTATCGGCGGTCAAGTTGATGAAGATGTGCCCAATGATTTGTCTCTGCTGCAGAAGCAGATTGACGAAGTTCGTCAGGCCATTGACCTTCGCCGCGTCAGTCAGGTTGAGATTCAGGGCTTCCTCAACGATCAACGCTCGCTCATGGCAGCCAAGCCGCAGGGGTGGCCGGCGCGCGGTTGGCTCTCTTCCGTGTTCGGTATGCGCAAGTCGCCTTTTACTGGTCGGCGCAAAATGCATGAAGGGCTTGATATCGCAGCCCGCACTGGGGCGCCGATTTTTGCCACTGCGGATGGTATTGTCAGCCGTGTAGAGACCCAGGCCGGATATGGCAAGGTTGTTTACGTCGAGCATGGCTATGGCTACACGACTTTGTATGGTCACAACTCGAAGATTTTTGTGAAGGTCGGGCAACGGGTCAAGCGGGGCGAGAAAATTTCCGCCATGGGTAATACCGGTCAATCCACTGGTCCCCATCTGCATTACGAAGTGCGTCTGAATGGCGTCCCCCTCAATCCGAAAAAGTTCCTCTGATTTACCGTTTTTGCATCCAGGGCCCCGGTTGTTGCCGGGGCCTTTTTTTGTTGTCAAAGACATTGGCAAGTGGGGGCTTTCTCCTTGAGGCCCCTATCTCTTTGTGTTAAAATTTCGCTCTTTGGCGGGGCGGCCTCAGTCTGCCCCTGTTTTGTTAACCGGGTTGTGAATTCCCTCCCCATGGAGTCTGCATATGATTGGTTTTTTTCTGAAAAAGATTTTTGGAACCAAAAACGATCGCGAAATCAAACGCCTGCGTCCGCTGGTTGCCAAAATCAATAGCCTGGAAGAAGGGCTGGCTGCCCTTTCTGATAGTGAGTTGCAAGCTAAAACCCTGGAGTTCAAGCAGCGTTATGCCGATGGGGCAACCCTTGACGAGCTCCTTCCTGAAGCCTTCGCCGTAGTGCGTGAGGCCGCCAAGCGGGTCCTTGGCATGCGTCACTTCGATGTCCAGCTCATCGGCGGCATGGTGTTGCATGCCGGTAAGATCTCCGAGATGAAGACTGGCGAAGGTAAGACCCTGGTTGCGACCCTTCCTTCCTACCTGAATGCCTTGTCAGGCAAGGGGGTGCACGTGATCACGGTCAACGATTATCTGGCCAGCCGTGACGCCGAATGGATGGGGCAGGTACACCGGTTCCTCGGCCTCAACGTCGGTTGTATCGTTCATGGCTTGACCGATGCCCAGCGCAAAGCCGCCTATGCCTGCGACATTACTTATGGTACCAACAACGAATTCGGTTTCGACTATCTTCGTGACAACATGAAGTTTGCCCTGGAGGATTATGTCCAGCGTGAACACAATTTTGCGATTGTCGACGAAGTCGACTCCATTCTTATCGACGAAGCCCGTACACCGTTGATTATCTCCGGCCCGAGTGAAGCCTCGAGCGACCTTTATTACACTGTCAATCGCGTCATTCCCATGCTCAAGAAGGGGGAAGTGATCGAACATCGCGATGGCGGCAAGATCGGCCATAGCCGGCGCGAATATACCGGCGATTACACCATCGATGAAAAAGCCCGTTCCGCCGCGTTGACAGAAGAAGGGGTTGCCAAGGTTGAACGTCTGCTCGGCATCGAGAATCTCTATGAGCCGCGCAATATTGAAATCCTCCACCACATCAACCAGGCACTCAAGGCTCACACCCTGTTCAAGAGGGATGTGGACTACGTGGTGAAGGACGGTGAGGTCATGATCGTCGATGAATTCACTGGGCGCCTTATGCCTGGTCGGCGTTGGAGCGACGGTCTGCATCAGGCCGTGGAAGCCAAGGAGGGGGTGCGCATCGAGAGTGAAAACCAGACACTTGCGACCATCACCTTCCAGAACTATTTCCGGATGTACAGTAAGCTGGCCGGTATGACCGGTACAGCTGATACCGAAGCCGAAGAATTTTACGAAATTTACAAGCTGCCGGTCGTGGTTATCCCAACCAACAAGCCAATGGTTCGCAAGGACCAGTCGGATGTCATCTACAAAACTGTCAAAGAGAAGTTCAAGGCAGTCATTGAAGATTTGGCTGCCCGCCATGAAAAGGGGCAGCCGGTGTTGGTCGGTACGATTTCCATCGAAGATTCGGAAGCTCTGTCGGCCATGCTGAAAAAACGCGGTATGCCCCACCACGTGCTCAACGCCAAGCATCACGAACGTGAGGCTGAAATCGTTGCCCAGGCCGGCCGGCGTGGTTCGATCACCATCGCCACCAACATGGCGGGCCGCGGTACCGACATCGTGTTAGGCGGGAACCCGGAGATGCTCGCCAAACGAGAGGCGGCAACGGCAGAAGACCCTGAGGCCGCATTTCAGGTTCTGATGGAAAAATATCGCCAAGTCTGCGCAGCAGAAAAGGAACAAGTGCTGGAAGCGGGCGGACTTTATATCCTTGGGACCGAACGCCACGAATCACGGCGTATCGACAACCAGTTGCGCGGCCGTTCCGGTCGGCAGGGGGATCCCGGCGAGAGTCGTTTTTATCTGAGCCTGGAAGACAACCTGTTGCGTATTTTCGGGTCCCAGCGGGTCGCCTTTGTCATGGATAAGTTGAAAATCCCTGAAGGGGAGCCCATCGAACACGGCATTATTTCCAAGGCGATCGAAAACGCACAGAAGAAAGTCGAGGCTCATAACTTCGATATTCGTAAACACCTCATCGAATACGATGACGTCATGAATCGTCAGCGCGAGGTCATCTACTCTCAGCGCAAGGAGTTGCTTGCTGGTCAGAATGTACGTGAAACCATGGAGTCGATCGTCGCCGAAACGCTGGAAGATATTGTCGCCACCTTCTGTCCCCAGAAAATTCGTCCGACCGAGTGGAACTGGAGTGGCTTACAAGAGGATTTTTACAACCAGTTCTTTTTCCAGCCTCAATTGCCGGATCCGGAAGAGCGCGGCTTGGCCGCCAATGCCATCAAAGAAATGATTGAGGGCCAAGTTGATGAACGGTGGCAGGAAAAAGAGGCTGAATTCACGCCTCCGGTCTTTGAGCATCTGATGAAGGTTCTGCTGCTGCAGACCATTGATAGTCAATGGAAAGACCACCTGTTGTCCATCGATCACCTGAAGGAAGGGATCGGTCTGCGTGGCTATGGTCAGCGAAATCCCAAGGAAGAGTACAAACGCGAGGCCTATTCCCTGTTCATGGAGATGATGGGGCGTATCCGTCAGGAAGTTTTGCAGAAGCTGTTCCGTATCCAGCTGGTGCGGGAGGATGATGTGGCCAAGATGGAAGCTGAACAGCGCCGCCAGAAGATTGTGCTCAATCGCGCCAGTGCTGCGGGTGAAACGGACAACAAACCGACGGTCCGCGATGAAGACAAGGTCGGTCGGAATGATCCCTGTCCTTGCGGCAGCGGCAAAAAATACAAAAAGTGCTGCGGTAAATAATCCTCTCGAGCTTGCCTTGAGGTGAGCTCAAAGGATGAAGGCCGATATTTGATCATGGCAGGCGCTGGGGAAAACGCCCAGCGCAATTTGGGCGAGGTGAAAAAGATGCAGTCAAAGTCGCAATGGACGGTGAAAGGATTCAAGTTTGCCGCCCGCGCCGCAGGCATTCGGCGCTCCGGTCGGCTGGATTTGGGGTTGATTTACTCCGAGGTGCCGGCGAACTGCGCAGGTGTTTTTACGACCAATAAGGTCGTTGCTGCGCCGGTGCTGGTCTCCTCGCCGAGGATCGCCCAAGGTCGTTGCCAGGCAATTCTTGTCAACAGCGGCAATGCCAATGCCTGTACCGGTGAACCCGGCCTGCAGAACACGTTGCGCTGTGGTGAGTTGACCGCCCTGTCGCTAGGTCTGACAGAAGAGCTGGTTGCGGTCTCCTCTACCGGTGTCATCGGGGCCCAGCTCCCCATGGATAAATTCGAGCAGAACGTACCGTTACTGGCCGGACAGTTGGCGGAGGATGGTGCGCTGGATGTTGCTCAATGCATGATGACCACCGACTCTTTCAGCAAGATGTCCAAGGCCGATGGGGTCGTTGGCGGGCAGTCTTACAGCATCGTCGGTTTAGCCAAAGGGGCGGGGATGATCCATCCCAACATGGCGACCATGCTCGCTTTCGTTTGCACCGACGCCAATGTGTCCGCACCTTTTTTGAAGGAGGCCCTGCGCCGTGCAGTCGACGGTTCTTTCAATATCGTTACTGTGGACGGCGATACTTCGACCAATGACATGGTGCTGGTTCTGGCCAATGGCCAGGCCGGAACGCAAGAAATTCAGCCCGGTACGGACGCTGGAGAAGCGTTTGTCGTTCACCTGGAAGCGGTCCTGCTGGATCTGGCGAAAATGATCGTACGGGACGGTGAAGGAGCGACTAAGCTGGTCGAAATCCGGCTCACCGGTGCTGTCGATGACGCTGACGCTAAATTGGCCGCTCGTTCCGTTGCCACCTCCAGTCTGGTGAAAACAGCCTTCTTCGGTGAGGACGCCAACTGGGGCCGGATCATCGCTGCGGTCGGATGCTCGGGAGCCCAGGTCGACCCCAACAAGGTCGCAATTCGCTTCAATGACATCGAGGTGGTGAAGAACGGCCTGTCCACCGGTCCTGACTTGGAAGCCAAGGCGACTGCCGAAGTTCTCAAGACGCCTGAATTCTCCGTGACCGTCGACCTTGGTTTAGGGGCCGGCGTGGCTCGTTACTTCACTTCGGATTTGACCCTGGATTATGTGAAGATCAACGCCGACTATCGGACCTGATTTCTAGTCACTTATGAACCTGCAAAACCCTGCCGTTTTTATCGACCATACTTTGCTGCGTGCCGACGCGACCCGCCAGGAGATTCTGCTCCTTTGCGAGGAGGCGGTCGAGTTCGGCTTTGCTGCGGTCTGTATCCCGCCCTGTTATGTACGCGATGCCGCTAAGGCTGTCTATGGCTCCGGGGTTGCTGTGGCGACGGTGATCGGCTTCCCCCTTGGTTATGCCACTTCCGCCAGCAAAGCTTTTGAAGCACAGGAAGCGGTGGGATTGGGTGCGACTGAAATTGATATGGTCATTTCTCTTGGCGCGGCGCGCGAGGGGCGACTTGATGTTGTGGAGCAGGATATCCGCCAGGTTGTAGAGGCCACCAGCGGTGCAATGGTCAAGGTTATCCTGGAGACCGCTCATTGGGATGCTCCGAAGCAAATTGAGTTGACCCAACGAGTCATTGCCGCCGGTGCTCACTATGTCAAAACCTCTACCGGTTTCGGCCCACGGGGAGCATCCCTGGCCGATGTGCAAACCCTTGCTTCGGTCGCGGCGGGCAAGATCGGCGTTAAAGCCGCCGGCGGCATCCGTGACTGGGAGTTCTGCCGGACATTGATATCGGCCGGTGCTACCCGCATCGGCACCAGTGCCGGTGCCACGATCATGCGGGAGTGGCAAACACAGCAGGAAGGATTCTCCCGCTGATGTCGCGTCGCGTTGTGCTGATTGTGCTTGATGGGGTCGGGATTGGAGCTCTGCCGGATGCCGCGGAATACGGCGACTGCGGGACTCACACCCTCGGCCATGTCCTTGAAAAATGCGGCGGTTTGAATCTTCCGAATCTGCAGCGGCTCGGATTGGGGAATATTGGCAGCGTTCCGTATTTGGCGCCGATTGCCGCTCCGCTCGGCTGTTTCGGGCGCATGCGCGAACGCTCCCGCGGCAAGGACACCACTACTGGCCATTGGGAGATTGCCGGACTCATTCAGCCCGAGCCTTTTGCCACCTATCCCCAGGGCTTTCCCCCGGAAATTATCGAAAAGTTCACTGCCGCCACCGGTTTGGTCCCTCTCGGCAACATTGCCGCCAGTGGCACCGACATCCTGCGTCAGTTAGGTGAGGAACATCTGCGCACCGGCCGGCCCATCGTTTATACCAGTGCCGACTCGGTGTTTCAGATCGCCGCCCACGAAGAGATCATTCCGGTCGCCAGGCTGTATGAGATTTGCGAACGGGCACGGCAGATTCTCAATCCCTACCGTGTCGGCCGAGTGATTGCCCGACCGTTTCTTGGCACCAACGCCCAAAACTTCAAGCGGACGTCCCGCCGCCATGACTATTCAATGCCGCCGGGTGGGCCGACCCTGCTGGACAGGCTTCTCGAGGCTGGCCAGACGGTCTACGGCATCGGTAAGATTCGCGATATCTTTGCGGCTCGTGGCCTGTCTCGCTATGTTTATACGGAAGACAACGGCGATGGAATGCGTAAAACGCTTCAATCGTTAGATGAGGTCGACGAGGGGTTGGTGTTCACCAACCTGGTCGATTTCGATATGCTCTATGGGCACCGTTTGGATTGGCAGGGGTTCGGCGACGCTTTGGAAGCATTTGATGTCTGGTTGCCGAGCTTGCTGGATTCTCTTCAGGAAGACGACCTATTGCTGATCACTGCTGACCACGGCTGCGATCCGACCACTCCAGGAACTGATCATACCCGCGAATATGTGCCGCTGCTCGCCTATCTCCCTGCAGGAACGTCCGGACTGTGTCTGGGGGAACGTCAATCCTTTGCTGACATCGCCGCCACTGTTGGAGAATTCCTCGGCTTGCAACCGGCTGCAGGGACAAGCTTCCTGGATCTTCTGCTGCCTTCCCTTGCTGCCGCCGGGGGCAACCAACTGGTTCGCTAAGCCTCCTGTTTGCGCCTGCTCAATCGGGAGGTGACCTTGTCCAGGTAGCTGTGCAGCTGGGCTGGGTCCAGATCATCCAAGCCTGCAACGTTGCTGCGAATTTCTCCCAAAAAGAGCTTTTCAATAAATGCCTGCAGATTTTCCCGGGTCTCCTGGGTAAGGGCGGTAAACTCGACGCCAACACCCTGGATGTAATGGTTGTCGACGTCGGGCAATACATTGTAAAGAACCCGTCCTTCCAGTTCCAGCTCCTGTTTCAATCCAATCAAGGGGATAATCACCCGTAAAGAGTCGCCAGGCTGCATCCGGAAGCTTGTTTTGATGAACATACCTTGGCTGCTTAGGCTGAGGACTTCGGCCAGATGAGAAGCTTCGGCACGATAGAGAATGCTTGGCAGTTTGACCGGCAGGCGCAAGTGCTGGCGGGGAATATCCTCCAGGTGTTGTTGAATCAGACCAAACAGGGCAAAGATGTCTACCGGTACCTCAAGAGTTTCATGCGGCATGGGGAGTTTGGCTTGGCAACGGCTCGCAGAACCAAGTACGATGATCGGACAATGGTTTTTGGAGTAGGAGGAGTTAAGGGCTGAAGACAACTCTTCGGGGCTGTCGTCCAGGAGTGATCCTCCGACGATGATCAGGTTGGGGTCGATCTGCTCAAGAAAAGCCTGTAGTTTTGAAGGGCTTGATGTCGCTAAGACCCGATACCCCCAGTGTTTGAGGATGATTTCAAGGGTGGCGATGAGGCGTTCGTTGTGATCACCGATGATCAGTTTTTTCATGGGAAATCCCATCGTTACGTAGAAAAGGTTCGGAACTGTTTGTCAGGACGCGCTATTAAACTATAATTATGCCTTGTTCATCAAGGCTTACCAGTTAATACCGGAATAATTACATTGCGGAGGCGTATTTATTATGACGAAAAGATTTTTTGGGGTGATTTTGGTCGGTCTATGTGTCATGGGGAGTGCCGGTGCTGGTTGGGGTTTGGAGCTGGTCCGTGGTGTGGTCACCAGTGGTATTCAGGAGCGTGAGCCTGCGGATGACCTTTATTTTGTTTCGACCCAGGTTGGGAAGGTTTACTGTTTTACCCAGGTTGCCGATGCCCAAATTTCAGACTCCGAAACGTCGGTGGTGCACGTCTGGACTTTCAAGGGAGAGGAGATGGCAAGGGTCATTTTGCCGGTCAGGGCCAGTCATTGGCGTACCTGGTCCTCCAAGAAACTGGTTCCGGAATGGCGCGGGGCCTGGAAGGTTGATATCCTCGACCCTCAAGGGAATCTGCTGAAATCCATTCCTTTCGAAGTTGAATAACCAAGCGGAGTATTAGTCCTTGTAGCTTGGCAGGGAGGTTTGCTCCCGACACAAAAAAAAGCGCCTTAGATCGGCGCTTTTTTTGTGACCCGTTACGGAACGTTATTTCTTTTTTCCTCTGGCTGCACGAGCCTTGGCCAGGTTTTCACCCAGGCCTCGGTCGACTGCCATCTGCCTGCGGGTTTCTGAATAGTTGCGGGCCGCCAAAGGTTGGGTGCGGGGAATATCGAATTGTTTACGATATTCAGAGGGCTTCATGGCGTGAGAAGTCCGCAGGTGGCGAGCCAGGGTTTTCATCTCCTTGCCGCACAACATGCAGACAACTTTGTCTTTCCCAAAAGCCTTCTTTTTGGAAATGGTCGGAACTGCGGGTGCTTCTTCGGCCGGAGCTTCTAGTGCGATGTCCTCACCTTTTTCCAACGCAGCAAGTGCTTTATGCACTTCAGCCAGTTCTGCAAGCAGTTCTTCTTTTGCCATTTGGGTTGTGGATGCATGGGCAGCGACGATTTCAGCTGCCATTTCAAGTAAAGTAGCCATGAAGGGATCCTCCTTACTTCAATAATTGTCTGTATTTTTTTGTCTAGTCGTAAAAATACAGAATTATTTCTCTAAATCAAGATTTTTTTGCTGTTTCAATCGTTGTCTGATTTTTCTGCGATTGTTTATATCGTAAACGCCAGGTGCTTGTTATCTTCCGATTCTGTGGCACAAACATTTGTAAATTTGTCGAATGCAGCTGAGAAACCTTCCATAGGAATACTATTTATTGTGGACTTGAAGTTTCCTTCTACAATATTGTAAAACAAGTTCTGCACTATTAACGGGTTTCGAAAAACCTTTCAGGGATGCCGTGTAATGATTCGACAGCTGATTGAAGATAGAGAAAAGCAAACCCTCTCCCCTTGGGCCAGCTTGAGTTCCAAAAGCGCTGGCCGAGCCAAAGCCGAGCCTGCGTGTTCTATCCGTACGGCTTTCCAGGTTGACCGCGATCGAATTCTGCATTGTAAATCTTTTCGTCGCCTCAAACATAAAACGCAGGTGTTTCTCTCGCCTGAAGGTGATCACTACCGCACCCGTCTGACGCATACCCTTGAGGTTTCGCAAATCGCTCGCACCATCTCCCGGGCCTTGGGGTTGAATGAGGATCTGACAGAAGCGATCTCGCTGGGGCATGATTTGGGCCACACTCCCTTCGGACACGCGGGCGAGCGAGTTTTAAATGAGTTGATTGCGGGCGGTTTTCGGCATGTTCAACAAAGTCTGCGCGTCGTGGATCATCTGGAAAAAGATGGTCAGGGATTGAATCTGACTTACGAAGTTCGTGATGGTATCCTTAAGCATTCCAAAGGGGGGGGGGCCATTCTTGCCCCCACTGAAGAAGCGAGA
>ENA-ORXD01000650-ORXD01000650.1-sediment-metagenome-genome-assembly--contig:-NODE-650-length-40353-cov-4.964520_pt1 | contig 40353 bp, 32 predicted proteins | sample MGYA00237862_ERZ511471 | MGnify/ENA metagenome assembly ERZ511471 | reverse complement strand
CGATGGAGTTCCAGTCGGAAACCACGAAACCTTTGAATCCCCACTGACCTTTCAGAATATCGCGCTGCAGATGAACGCTGGCTGTGGCAGGTGTTCCACCAATTTCGTTAAAGGAATTCATCACGGTAGCTACGCCAGCCTTGACGGCTGCTTCGAATGGAGGTAATACAATATTCCGTAACGTATGCTCACTGATGTCGACCGTATTGTAATCGCGTCCCGATTCAACGAAACCGTAAGCAGCAAAGTGTTTGGCACAGGCAGCGATCGTGCTGTCTTCCGACAGATCGTCTCCCTGAAAACCATGAACCCTCGCGGCAGCAAACTGCGCTCCCAGATACGGGTCCTCGCCAGAACCTTCCATGATACGTCCCCAACGGGCATCGCGGCCAATGTCCATCATCGGGGCAAAAGTCCATTGCAGACCAGCTGCCGAGGCTTCAACGGCTGCCACATGTGCAGAGAGTTTTCCCAGTTCGGGTTCCCAGCTGGCAGCTTCTCCCAAAGGAATCGGGAACATGGTTTTAAATCCGTGAATCACATCATAACCGAAAATCAACGGAATGTGCAACCGGGAATTTTTTACAGCCAGCTCCTGTGTTTTCCGGGTGGCTTCGGCTCCTACAACATTCAACATGGAACCGACAGCGCCGGATTTTATTTGCTGAAGTTGCTGCTGTTCAGATGCACCCTGAGGTGCAGGTCCGGTCATTTCCCAGTGACTGGTGTACTGATTTAGCTGACCAATTTTTTCATCCAATGTCATTTTACTGAGAAGTTCATTTACTTTCTTCTCAATGGCTTCATCTTTTGCTTTTGGCTTCAATGCGTACAAATTATTGCCCAGGGTTAGAAATACTAATAGCAGAATAGCAGACCATTTCATGTTCAATTTGTTTTAGTTGTGTTTTATCTGACAGGTTGGACCAATGAATTTAATCCGAAACAAAGGAACGGATTTTCAAGGAAAATCAGAACTAATTGTACGATAAACAAGATGTCTTTTAGGGCAAAATATTCTCAACAGCATGTTAAACTCTTACTTTCAGCTGCTTCAAAACATATTATAAACCTGCAATTATTCCTATTTTCGACAACACGAATAGATCAAACTTTCGGACCAACAATAACCTTTTAACCATGTACAAGTATTTGGGAATTATTTTAATATTCCTGGCATCTCCTTTCGTTGCCAACGCTTTGCCTAATGCGCAGACCATTCAATATTCGTCGAACTATACCATTGAGAAAGGCCGGCTAACTTTAGAGAAAAAGGTAGTCATTCAAATTAATAATAAGGAAGGGCTGAAGTACGGAACGTTATACATACCATATAGCGTTAAGGATAAACTATCCAATCTGGAAGTGCTGGTAGAAAAACCTAATGGAGAGTTAATCAGGAAAATCAAGAAAAGTGAAATTCAGGATGTCAGTGCAATTTCCGATTTCTCCCTTTACGAAGACGACTATGTTAAGAAGATTCCGGTGCATTACAACAGCTTTCCTTTCCGAATCGCTTACTCATATCAAATAACCTATAACAGTTTTCTGGAAGTGACGAACTGGATACCGGTTATCGGCGAAGATGTTCCTACGTTAAAAGCCGAACTACGGATTACGACACCTCTTAATTTTCCTATAAAAATTCATCAGCAAAATATTGAGCAAGCAGAAACGTTTGCTAACAGCGAGACAATGAGCTATTACTGGAGGACATCCGTGCCTGAAATCCCGGACGAGGAAGTTTTTTCACCGTCGTTACGCTCTCTTTTGCCTCGCGTTACTGTTGTCCCCAAAAATTTTCATTACGGACTTTCCGGAAGTTTTAATAGTTGGCAAACATATGGATACTGGGAAGCTCAACTATTGAAAGAAGCGGATGATCTTCCTGATGCAGAGGTAGTAAAAGTCAGGAAAATGGTCAGCCAGATTGATTCACCAGTCGAAAAAGCCCGAAGAATTTATCAATACCTGCAGGATAACACACGATATATTAACGTCACACTTGGGATCGGCGGATTAAAACCTCATCCGGCTTCTTATGTCACGACCAATAAATATGGCGATTGCAAAGCCCTTACGAATTACATGAAGGCTTTACTTGAGGCGGTTGGTATAGAGGCTTATTGCTGCGATATTTATGCGACCAGTACTCCACGCCCCGTGTTGGAAGATTTTCCTTCGCAACAATTCAATCACGTTATTGTGATGCTTCCATTGGGAAAAGATACCACATGGATTGAGTGCACAAACAATATTATTCCATTTGGGTATGTGGGAACTTATATTCAAAACAGAAAAGCATTCCTTATTAAGAATCAGGAAAGCAAATTAATACAAACTCCTGCGCTTTCGCCGGCTCAAGTAAGAAACGAATGCCGAATCGACTACTTCATTCATTCCAATCAAAAATGTGAAGCCCGCTACCACTATACTTTTCGCGGACGCGCTTTCAGTAGCTTTAATGATCTTAACTCCTCTTATCCTGCCAATACGCAGGAAGAGTACATCCGGAGTTTTCTTCCTGAAAAGGATTTTGTTCTGAAAGACTGGAAAATCAATAAGCCAAACAGAGATGCATCGTTTATTACACTCGATGCCACACTGGAACTGAATCATTTCGGGAAAATTTATGGTAAAGATCTAGCCTGGTCACCACAACCTTTTAGTATTCCTGCATTTGAGGAACCAGGGGACCGCAAACTTCCGGTTGAACTGAGCTATCCTTTGTGTGCCAGCGACTCCATCATCTATCATTTTGATCAAACAACAACTATTGATGGGATACCTGATTCCATTTCAATAAGCTCTCCATATGGATCGATGGAAATGCATGCTTCAATTTCCGGTAATCAACTGATTTTAGAGAGGGAATTTCTCATCAAAAGTGGTAATATCGATATCGCCTCTTATTCAGATTTTTATCAGTTCATCCGGGCCATCAAATCAAAGACGAACCTAACATTTCTAACGACTACAAAATTATAATCTCATGAAAAAAACATGGCTAATCGTCCTTTTGCTTCTTTTATCTTCTGCTTCCATACTTTATGGGAAGGTACCCGAAAATCCAAAGTTTGTGTACGGCCAAATAACGGCTGATGACCTAAATCTTAAATCAGAAGACTTCGCCGGTGATCCTGGAGCTGCTATTGAATATGATATCGGTAAATCAGGATTTATTGTCAACAGTGAAGAATCAGGTTTTGACCTCATATTTGAACGTAAAACCCGAATCAAGATATTCAATAAAGCGGGATACGACTATTCAGAAATTGAAATCCCATTGTACACCGACGGTAACAAGATTGAACAGGTTGACAAGCTGGAAGCCTGCACATACAATTTCGACAATGGCAGAATCATTAAAACTCCATTGGATTTGAAAAATGTGTTTGAAGAGAAAGTAAATGAATATTGGGTGAACAAGAAATTTGCCCTGCCCAATGTAAAAGAGGGCTCTATCATCGAATATTCATATACAATAATTTCTCCTTACAAATTCAACCTGCGCGATTGGAATTTCCAGCATCGGATTCCAACCATTTACAGCGAATACAAGGTTTCCATGATTCCTTTCTATGAATATGTGTACACACTTCAAAGTGCAAAAAATCCGGATATTCAGGAATCATATGAAGACAGAAGTATCAGCCAACATTTTGGTACCGTGGAATATCACAATATGATTCACCGTATTGTGATGAAAAATGTTCCGGCTTTTGAAGACGAAGAGTACATCACTTCAGAAGAAGACCATATTATAAAAATTGATTTTCAACTTTCCCGTATCAATTACTCTAACGGAGTATCGGTGGATGTAGTCAGTACCTGGCCTGCCCTGATTGACGAACTCATCAAACACCACGATTTTGGGAAATATATTAAATCGAGCGAATCCTACCTTAAAAAGAATTTCGATGATTCGCAGGTAAAAGGCAAAACCGATAATGAAAAACTGGCCTTTGCCGTTGACTATGTCAAGAAAAATTATTCATGGGATGGGATGTACGGAAAATATGCCGAGAAATCGCTGAAGGATTTCCAACGTCAGCAGAAAGGTAATATTGGAAATCTGAACCTCTTTCTTACCGCCCTTCTTCAACATCTTGGATTTGATGCAGAACCGGTTATTCTGAGCACGCGTAAAAATGGACAAATCCACACAGAATATCCCATGCTTCAGGGTTTTAACTATGTCGCAGTCCTGGTTAAAGTAGATGATAAACAAGTTTTGGCCGATGCCTCGGAACCATACTGTCCGTTCGATTTGCTTCCTGACAGATGTCTTAGCAATAAAGGACTAGTCATTAAAGAAGATGCTCAGAATTGGGTAAATCTTCACACCTATCTGCCATCGGCTAAGATTAATAATATCAAGATTACTTTCACACCCGGACTCGATTCCATTCAGGCAGAAATCAGACAACAGTCTACCTTGCATGATGCTTTTCGGCTAAGAAAAACATATAATGAAGATTCGGATGATGTCACCAGACAATTTAAAGAACAAGGGATGACCATTCAGGGTAATGTGACTACTGAAAATATGGATAATGCCGCCGAACGTGTAATGATGCAAGTGAACCTTCAGGCGCCTGACGAGAAAATAAAGGATCGTATTTATTTTGCTCCGTTCCTGAATCTTCCTGTTTCAGAGAATCCGTTTAAACAGAATACACGTACCTACCCGGTTGACATCACTTATGCAAAAGCAAGAACGTTTGTTGCTACCATCACTATCCCCGTTGGTTACACCTTGCAATCGCTGCCGGAGGAATACAACGTTGACAATCAAAGAATACATATTGAATACAAAGGATTGCAATCGGGCAGCCAGGTTGTGATTACCGGTTCCTATGTCTTGAAAAAACCAGTTTATGCCGCATCCGATTACGGCAACCTACAGTTCTACTTTACCGAAATCATGAAGAGATTCAATCAAAAACTTGTACTAATTAAGTCGGACAGTCTGACGAAAAGCTAAAATGGATGCCTGGGTAAACCGGGCATCCATTTTTTCCTGTTAAAGATATTCTGCTTACTGATTTCGTGTCTTCAATTGCTACTAAAACTCAGCGCACTTTTGTGCGTTACGATGTTTAACATTTCGCCGTCAAAAAAAAACTGACCTGCATCAAAATCATTGAGAGGTCAGTCAATTTTAAAACCTAAAAATGTTCTTTCAAATACAAAACCCAAAGTAACCAATTGCGGAGTGGAGAACTCCTCTATATCTGTCTTGGCCTTTATTAATTAATCCACTAAATCCCGAAAAGGTTACCCATTATCTTCCAAGAAAATGTAAAAACGCTTGAATTTTCACTGTTGATAACAAGGTATGATTGACTCTTGACGGCTAATTATAAATCCATTACATGTGTTAATAACATAATAGATAAATTACGATTGAGACCATCTGATAATAAGGACAAACAAAAGGAGGCCGTCACATACGTGACGGCCTCCCGGCTTATTATCATCAAGCACCTGCTTACAGAATGCTGTCTACATCGTAGTAAGTGAGACCGAAAGCTTCGGCAACGCCTTTGTAAACCACTTTGCCATCCACTACATTTAATCCTTTCTTCAGGGCATTGTCTTCGCGGCAAGCTTGTTTCCATCCCTTTTCTGCCAATTCCACAGCGTAAGGCAGCGTGGCATTAGTCAGGGCCAGCGTGGAAGTGCGCGGTACAGCACCCGGCATATTGGCTACTGAATAGTGAATCACATCATCAATTACGAACGTAGGATCGTCATGTGTGGTCGGACGGGTTGTTTCGATACATCCACCCTGGTCAATCGCAACGTCAACCAAAACCGTTCCCGGTTTCATGGTTTTCAGCATGTCGCGGGTAATCAGGTTTGGAGCTTTAGCACCAGGAATCAATACCGCACCGATGATCAGATCGTGATCTTCCACCATTTTACGAATGTTGAATTCATTCGACATCATGGTTTTCACATTGGCGGCCATAATGTCATCGAGGTAACGCATACGTTTCAGGCTTACATCCATGATGGTTACATCGGCACCCAGTCCGGCAGCCATTTTAGCTGCTTCGGTACCTACGATACCACCACCAATGATTAAAACCTTAGCCGGATGTACACCGGGAACACCACCCAACAACATTCCGCGTCCACCGTAAGTTTTTTCAAGGTATTTGGCACCTTCCTGAACCGACATACGACCGGCGACTTCCGACATCGGAACCAGCAATGGCAGTGAGCGATCAGGCATTTCCACTGTTTCGTAAGCCAAACAAACCGACTTGTTGCGAATCATGGCGTTGGTCAACGCTTCTGATGAGGCAAAATGGAAATAGGTATAAAGCAACTGACCTTCACGAATCAGCTCGTATTCCGGCTCGATAGGCTCTTTTACTTTGATAATCATTTCGGCTTTGCCATATACATCCTCAATGGTAGGAAGCATCACGGCTCCGGCTGATTCATATTCCTCATCAGTGAAACCACTTCCCATTCCGGCAGTAGCCTGAACATATACTTCGTGACCACGTTTAACTAACTCTGCAGCACCGGCAGGCGTTAACGCAACCCGGTTCTCGTTGTTTTTAATTTCCTTTGGAACTCCTATTATCATGACTAATTTATTTTTTGGGTATTCCCCAAAAATAGACGAAATTATCACACTCTAATATGACGAACCCCCATAATTTTCAACTATTCAGCTTAAATTAACATATCACTCGTATGACCAATTTAATTGTTTGTGTTTTATGATTGTTTGATACTTTTTCTAATATTAATATTACAATAATTAAACATCCAGCCCATTTGACTGACAATTTATAATATTAACTTTGCCCCTTCCATTACGAATGTTTAAGCTTGCAGGATGCCAAAAATTTCAAACCGCGGGGATTTATTACCCGAATCATCGATACGGAAGCTGGTGCCTTACGCTGAGAAGGCAAGGGAGCAGGGAAAGAAGGTTATACAACTGAATATTGGTCAGCCCGATATCAAAACCCCGCCGCATGCCATTGAGCGTATCCGGAACTTTAATTTCGAACTGATTCCATACGGACAATCGTATGGAAATGATTCGTATAGAAAGAAACTGGCCCAATATTACCGTAACCGGAAAATCGATGTGGAATACACCGACATCCTGATTACTACCGGTGGCTCGGAAGCCATCTCTTTTACTTTTATGGTTTGCTTTAACCCGGGCGACGAGATCATTATTCCTGAACCTTTTTATGCCAATTACCGGTCGTTCGCTGTCGGTACCGACGTAGTAATCAGACCTATCGCATCGCATATCGAAGACGGTTTCCAATTACCATCCATTTCCGAATTCGAGAAGGTGATTTCACCAAAAACGAAAGGAATTTTCATTTGCAATCCAAATAACCCGACCGGTTACCTCTATTCGAAGGAAGAACTGGAACAGTTACGCGAACTGGTTCTGAAACACGACCTCTATCTGATTTCTGACGAAGTATATAAAGAGTTTGTTTACGACGGATTTCAACACCATTCGGTCATGGAACTGGAAGATATGGACGATCATGTTATCATGATCGATTCAGTTTCGAAACGATTCAGTGCTTGTGGTATCCGTATCGGTTCGGTGGTTTCCCGTAACAAGATAATCATCTCATCTATACTTAAACTGGGCATGGCCCGACTTTGTCCTCCCATTCTTGGCCAGGAAGTTGCCGAGGCTGCCGTCGATAGTCCGCCCGAATACATGGAAGAGGTATACAATGAATACCTGCGTCGGCGTAACTATTTCATCAATGCGCTAAATGAAATTCCCGGCGTATACTCTCCCATGCCGCGTGGTGCCTTCTACTCCATGGTCAAATTGCCTGTGGAGGATAGCGACCACTTCTGCCGATGGATGTTAGAGGAATTCGAGCACAACGGCTCCACCGTGATGCTGGCTCCCGCTTCAGGCTTTTACAGTTCCGACGACAGCGGACGAAATGAAGTACGTGTAGCTTATGTACTTAACGTAGAAGACCTGAAGGAGGCTGTAACCTGCATTCGTGAAGCGCTGAAAGTTTATCCCCGCCGAACTGCAGAAGCGGAAGGGTAAACAATTACTCTGCTACTTCGGCCTTCGGTGTCCGGAATAACTGAAGGTAAGTTAGCCAACCTCCCAGTGCCAGTAGAACCATAGTCGTTATCAGTGAAGCTTCGGGACCAAAGGTATCGCCGGTGAGATGTTCATTACCATGAAGCCATATCATGTAGATGCCATGCGTTCGCGGACTTCCGCTGATCGAGAAACCAAAAACAGGTCCCTGAAAGAAATTCCACAGAAAATGGAGTCCGATCGGTGCCCAAATACTGTTTCCGCGAATGCGTATTAATCCCAGAATGACGCCAACAAGAGTAATATTGACAAGGGCAATGGCATTGAAATTCTTATTGCTCATATGTACCAAGGCAAAGACTAACGCAGTTAAAACCACGGCAAGATAAACCGGCATTTGTTTCGTGTAATAGCCAAGCAGGTAACCCCGGTATAAGAATTCTTCGTACAGGGCTACAAACAGATAAAACAGCAACAAATACATCATGCTTTGTGCATGAAAATTGCCTCGCCCCAATCCAACCTGATGCATAGAGACCAGGATAATTGTCACCAGAATAATCATTCCCGCACCAAGAAAACTCCCGTAGCCAAATTGTTTCAAGTTGAAGCGGGTTTTCAGCATATCCGTTAGAGAGCGCTTATCGATAAAGCGAACCAATAACAGTGCGGCTAAAAAGGCGGCCACAAAAGTCACCATCGCCATCATCATTTGGTTGATTGGAATTTCCGCGTAAGAACGTGGTCTAAAACCCGTGCCTTCAATCTCTCCGCGCACAAAATAGTACAAGCCGGTTAAGCCCAGTAGTAGTGCAAGAAATACGACGTGCAACAGAATGGTCCGCAGCACAATAAATAAGCCTTTTTTCATTGGTTGGTCAGTTAGTTAGTTATGCCGTTTAAAGCCTCTTTTGGTTAGTGTATAAAAAAAGAGAACCCGCTGTCAGGCTCTCTTACTATATTATTTGCTCATTTTATTCAATTAATTACCCATTTCGCTCAGGAACTTTATCCGGACCAAACGGACTTCTTCTTCGCTATATTCTTCACCCAGCTCGACCATTGCTGCATCCAGCGAATCTGTTTCCGCATCTTCCCTGAAGTAAGTAAAAATATCTTCCACCTGGTCATCGTCGAGTACATCATTGAGGTAGTAGTCGATATTCAGCTTCGTTCCTGAATTGACAATGGCTTCGATCTCGTTCAGCAAATCATCCATCGATTGATCTTTGGAAGAGGCAATTTCATCGAACGGAATTTTGCGATCGATACTCTGAATAATAAATACCTTATTTTTCGATTTATTGGCTACCGAACGGTACACCATGTCCTGAGCACGTTCAATGCCTTTCTCTTCCACATATTTAGCTACCAACTCAACAAACTCTTTTCCGTACCGGCGAGCTTTTCCCTGCCCAACGCCGACAATTCCCTGCAACTCTTCAATACTGGTCGGATACTGAATGGACATATCGGAGAGTGATGGATCCTGAAAAAGAACAAAAGGTGGCAGATTGAGTTTCTGCGCCATCTTTTTGCGTAACTCTTTCAGCATTTTGAATAACTCCGGATCACCGGCTGAAGCCCCCTGCGGTGCAACCGACTCCTCATCAGTTGCTTCATAGTCATGGTTTTTCACAACCATAAATGATTGTGGATTTTCCATGAAACTGCGTCCTTCTTCGGTGAGTTTCAGCACACCATAGTTTTCAATATCCTTCTTAAGAAAACCGGCAATTATGCATTGCCGAAAAACAGCGTTCCACAATCTCACATCGTATTCTTTGCCTGAGCCAAAGATGGACATTTCGTGGTGCCTGAATGATTTTACCGCCGCACTGTCGTTTCCAATCAGAATATTTACAATGTGCTCACCCTTGAACTGTTCCTTCACTTCCTCCACCGCATTAAGGGCAAGTACAACCATCTCCCGGCCTTCGATCTGCTCCTTCGGGTTCATACAGTTGTCGCAAGCTCCGCAATTATCGCCTTCGTAATGCTCACCAAAATAATGGAGCAATATGGTACGCCGGCACAAAGCCGATTCAGCGTAGGCGACCGTATCGAGTAACAGCTGTTGTCCAATTTCCTGCTCAGCCACGGGTTTGCCCTGCATAAACTTCTCCAGCTTCTGGATATCCTTGTAGCTATACAAAGTAATGCAATGCCCCTCTCCGCCGTCACGGCCGGCCCGACCTGTTTCCTGGTAATATCCTTCGAGAGATTTGGGAATATCGTAATGAAACACAAACCGGACATCCGGCTTATCAATTCCCATTCCGAAAGCGATGGTAGCTACAATTACATCGGCCTCTTCCATCAGGAACTTATCCTGATTTCCTGAACGGGTGGTTGAATCCATACCGGCATGATATGGAAGCGCACGAATACCATTAACCTGTAATGTAGCGGCGAGCTCTTCCACCTTCTTCCGGCTGAGACAGTAAATAATGCCCGATTTCCCGGGATTATCCTTGATATATTTAATAATCTGCTCAACAGGTTTAACCTTAGGCCTTACTTCGTAAAAAAGATTGGCGCGGTTAAACGACGACTTGAAGACTTTCGCGTCGAGCATTCCCAGGTTTTTTTGAATGTCATGCTGTACCTTGGGAGTAGCAGTAGCTGTAAGCGCGATAATGGGTGCATGCCCAATTTCATTTACAATCGGGCGAATACGCCGGTACTCCGGACGAAAATCATGTCCCCATTCTGAAATACAGTGAGCTTCGTCAATGGCGTAAAATGAAATATTGATGTTTTTCAGGAATTCAATGTTCTCCTCTTTGGTCAGCGATTCAGGTGCTACATACAAAAGTTTTGTCCTTTGTGCCAGCACATCTTCCTTCACTTTCTGAATAGCTGTTTTGGTCAGAGATGAGTTTAAGAAGTGGGCTGTACCTTCTTCGGTACTGAAGCTACGAATAGCGTCCACCTGGTTTTTCATTAACGCGATTAGGGGGGATATGACAATGGCTGTACCTTCCTGCAGTAAAGCCGGCAACTGGTAACACAATGACTTCCCGCCACCTGTGGGCATCAATACAAAGGTATCGCTCCCATCCAGCACACTTTCAATAATCTCCTCCTGCTGCCCCTTAAACCGGTCGAAACCGAAATACTTTTGCAACTGGGCAGAAAGAGAAATATCTTTATTCATAATCTAATCTCCTTTAACTCTTAAGGCCGCTCCCACATAGCCTCCACTAAGATATCTAAATAATATTAGTAGTACAAATTCGCTCCAGCCAGCAGTAATTCAGGCAAAAAACCACTTTCGTTTTCAGCGCCCAAACCTAAAAAAAAAGGTCAAAGATTGTATATTTGTCAGGAATTTTATTGGAGCATTATTCTCCTAAAACCCAAACATGCTAATTTGAATCCGATGGCTGAGGAAAAATTACCTGGAGGAAAATCAACGAACGAAAATAGGAAAAAAAAGGAAGAGGAGATGTCTTTCCTTGAACATCTGGAAGTTTTACGATGGCATCTGGTTCGTGCAGTGGTTGCCGTGGTGATATTTGCCATCCTGGCTTTCATCAATTATCATTTCATTTTCGATACCCTGATATTGAAACCCAAGACACCGGAATTCGCTACCAACCGGTTTTTCAACTGGGTTTCGCAAAATCTGAATATACCATCGCTGGCCATTAACGATAAGCCTTTGCAGATTATCAACATCAATATGGCCGGACAGTTTGCCACACACATCAAGATTTCATTGCTGGGCGGTGTTATTCTGGGGTTCCCTTACCTTTTCTGGGAATTCTGGCGTTTTATCAAACCGGCTCTTTACGAGAAAGAGCAAAAATATGCCACCGGTGCTGTTGTTTACAGTTCACTGCTTTTTATTGTCGGCATATTGTTCGGTTATTATCTGATTGTCCCGCTTTCGGTGAACTTTCTCGGTTCTTACGACATTAGCGATCAAATTACCAACCAAATCAACCTGAGCAGTTACATTAGTACCGTCAGTTCCATTGTGCTGGCCGGAGGAATTGTTTTTGAACTTCCGGTAGCTATTTACTTTTTAAGTAAGGTGGGGCTGATAACCCCAGCGTTCATGCGAAAATACAGAAGACATGCCTATGTCGTGCTCCTGTTATTGTCGGCTATCATTACCCCGCCCGATGTTTTCAGCCAGATAATGGTTTGTTTACCGCTTGTTTTTCTTTACGAAGTCGGTATTATCATTTCAAAACGGGTGGCCAAACAACGGGAAGAAGACATGCTCGAGGCATAATTTGCCACCCATCTCTTCATTATTTTTATCTTTGCAATTCAATCCATTGAATTATGAAGCTCAGTGCTGAAAATATTGTTAAAAAATACCGGAAACGCACCGTTGTTAAAGGGGTGTCGATTGATGTAGAGCAGGGAGAAATTGTGGGCCTGTTGGGACCTAACGGAGCAGGAAAAACTACTTCGTTTTATATGATTGTCGGCCTGATACGCGCCAATGGCGGCCGTATCTTTCTGGATGAAAAAGACATCACCTCTTATCCTGTTTACCGGAGAGCCCAGCTTGGGATTGGTTATCTGGCACAGGAAGCTTCGGTTTTCCGCCAGCTAAGTGTGGAAGACAACATTAAAGCCGTTCTGGAAATGACCAAATTCACCAAAGAATATCAGCGCGAAAAGCTGGAGTCACTGCTCGATGAGTTTGGATTACAACGTATCCGGAAAAGCAAAGGAATACAACTATCGGGTGGCGAACGCCGCCGTACCGAGATTGCCCGGTGTCTCGCCATTAATCCGGCTTTTATTTTGTTGGATGAACCTTTTGCAGGTGTTGACCCTATTGCAGTGGAAGACATTCAGCAAATTGTGTACCGACTGAAAGATAAAAACATTGGCATCCTCATTACCGACCACAACGTACACGAAACCCTTTCCATTACCGACCGCTCGTATTTGTTGTTCGATGGTAACATTCTGAAAAGCGGAACCGCAGAGGAACTGGCAGCTGATGAAGATGTGAGAAGGGTTTATCTTGGCAAAAACTTCGAGCTTCGAAAAGGAAACCGCGAAAAAAAACCTCAATAAAGGGTTCATTCCCATCATTCCAAAGTGCTTAATAAATTGCTCACAATTTAGTTGTTTAAAAAAAAACACTATATTTGCACCGCCAAAAAAAAGCGGACGTGGCGTAATTGGTAGCCGCGCCAGACTTAGGATCTGGTGCCGTAAGGCGTGTGGGTTCGAGTCCCTCCGTCCGCACCATTACCTTAACCGCCTTCGCTTCCGGGTGCCGGATTGCAGAGGCGGTTTTTTAAATGGATGTTTTTAGCAGGAAGGGACGCTCGACGGATTCTTCCCTCAGGCATTTAAAATCACTCAAGAAAAACGTTATGAACATCACCAGAGAAAACATCGATGATTTGAATGCCGTTGTCAGGCTGACCGTTGAAAAAAACGATTATGAGGCAACGGTGAACGAAACACTGAAGGATTACCGTAAGAAAGCTAACATGCCTGGCTTCCGTAAAGGAAAAGTTCCTGCCGGCATTATTAAAAAGATGTACGGAAAAGCGCTCCTGGCCGAAGAGGTAAACAAAATCCTCAGCCGTGAGCTCATGAAATATATCAGCGAAGAAAAACTGGATATTCTGGGCGAGCCGCTTCCCAACGAAGAAAAACAGCCTGCCATTGACTGGGACAATGACCAAAACTTTGAATTTGTTTTTGACATTGCCATGTCACCCGAAATCAATGTAACACTTGACAAGCGTCGCAAACTTCCTTATTACGAAATCAAGGTTGACGAAGACCTGATTGACAAGCAGGTGGAAAGTTATACCAATCGGTTCGGAACCAATGTTGCTGCTGATGAGGTAGGTGAAAAAGAGACAGTTCGTGGTGATTTTGCTGAGCTCGATGCCGAAGGAAATTTAGTAGAAGGTGGCATCACGGCCAACGATGTATTGGTTTCAATTGACCTGATCAAAAACGAAGATATTAAGAAGCAGTTCCTAGGTGCCAAAGTAGGTGACGTGATTCGTTTCGACCCGAAAGTGGCTTTCGAAAATGACCACGAAGTAGGTCATATGCTGAATCTTGATCACGATGCTTCGCACGAACTGAATGCCGAATTCAACTATACCATTAATGTCATCAACACCTTTGTTCCTGCTGAAGTAAACGAAGAGATGGTCACGAAGATTTATGGTGAAGAATCGGAAGTGAAGTCAGTGGAGGATATGCGTAATAAAATAGCTGAGGAGTTGAAGGAAAACCTGAAGTACTCGAGCGATTATCGCTTCCTGGTCGATGCAAAGGAAGTACTGACCAAGAGCGCCAAAATCGAATTGCCCGAAGCTTTCCTGAAACGCTGGCTGGTTGCTACCAACGAGAATCTGACTGCTGAGCAGATTGAAGGCGATTTTGAACATTTTCGTATGGATCTCGAATGGCAGTTGATCAAAAATAAACTGGGTAAAGAAAGCGAACTGAAAGTGGAAGAAGGCGAAATTCGCGAAATGGCCCGCGAAATGGCGCTGATGCAGTTCCGCCAGTACGGTATGATGAACGTACCTGATGAGCACCTCGACCAGTTCGCCAACTCTATTCTGCAAAACGAAGAGGAACGTCGCAGAATGATCGAGAAAAAGCTGGAAGACAAAATTCTGGAAGTCATCAAGGAGAAAGTAAACGTTGAAGAAAAAGAAGTGACCCAGGAAGAGTTCGACAAGCTCTTTGAAAAATAAATAAGCCATCCGGCTTTAATACCATATTTTTATAACTTTGTGGAGCGGGCCACACTCCGTGCAGTTAATGCACAGAGCATTGTCCGGCATCACAAAGTTTTTTTATTTAAATCAACCAAGTATGAATTCAAATAGTGACGAGTTTCGTAAATATGCGACTAAACACATGGGGATCAGCAGTCTGACCCTTGATCGCTATAATTCTGTTTACGCCAATTATATTTCCCCGACCATTATTGAGGAACGTCAGATGAACGTTGCTTCGATGGACGTGTTCTCCCGATTGATGATGGATCGTATCATCTTCCTCGGTGTGCCTATCGACGATTATGTAGCCAACATCATTCAGGCACAATTGCTCTTCCTCGAGTCATCGGACCCGGGAAAAGACATCCAGATCTATTTCAACTCTCCCGGAGGATCGGTTCATGCCGGTTTGGGAATTTACGATACCATGCAGTACATCAGTTGCGATGTAGCGACTATCTGTACCGGAATGGCTGCATCAATGGCTGCCGTTTTGATGACTGCCGGAGCTGACGGAAAACGCTCGGCACTGCAGCACTCCCGTATCATGATTCACCAACCAATGGGTGGTGCCCAGGGACAGGCTTCCGATATCGAAATTACGGCACGCGAAATCATCAAACTGAAAAAGGAACTGTACGAAATCATTGCGTATCACAGTAAACAACCTTTTGAACAAGTGGAAAAGGATTCGGACCGTGACTACTGGATGACTGCACAGGAAGCCAAAGATTACGGAATGATTGATGATATTCTGGTAAGAGGTAAAGAAAAGAAATAACGTAAAAAAGCATTTTTGAAATAAGATAAAGGGATAAAAAGCGATAGTTTTTCATCTCCCTTTTTCTATAAAAAAGCATATGGATAGATGTTCATTTTGTGGTAGAGAGAAAAAAGATGTTAATCTTTTGATTGCCGGTATGGAAGGTCACATTTGTGACAACTGTATCGAGCAGGCTCATGCCATTATTGAAGAGGAATTCAAGAAGAGTGACGGATTTGACCTGAGCGGTATTGAATTAAAAAAACCGAAAGAAATCAAAGAATTTCTCGATCAATACGTTATCGGACAGGATGATGCCAAGAAAATCCTTTCGGTGGCTGTTTATAATCACTATAAACGGTTGAACCAGAAGGTTGAGGATGACGGTACCGAAATTGAAAAATCGAACATCATCCTGGTTGGCCCTACAGGAACCGGTAAAACATTGTTGGCCAAAACCATTGCCCGGATGCTGCATGTGCCTTTTACGATAGTGGATGCCACAGTGCTGACCGAAGCAGGCTACGTTGGCGAAGACATTGAAAGTCTTCTCACTCGTCTTCTTCAGGCTGCCGATTACAACATCGAAGCGGCTGAACGCGGCATTGTTTTCGTTGATGAGATTGACAAAATTGCACGCAAAGGCGACAATCCGTCCATCACCCGCGATGTTTCGGGAGAAGGTGTTCAACAGGGTTTACTGAAATTGTTGGAAGGTTCGGTAGTAAATGTTCCGCCGCAAGGCGGCCGTAAGCATCCGGAACAAAAGATGATTCCGGTGGATACCAAAAATATATTATTCATCTGCGGAGGTGCTTTCGAAGGTATTGATCGTAAAATCGGTCAGCGGCTGAACACCAAAGTGGTTGGGTATAATGCCAGCAAGGATACCGAAAAAATCGATCGCGAAAACCTGCTGCAGTATGTATCACCCCAGGATCTTCGTTCCTATGGACTCATTCCCGAGATCATCGGTCGTCTGCCTGTTCTGACTTACCTCAGCCCACTCGATCGTGAGGCGCTGCGCCGTATTCTGGTTGAACCCAAAAATTCCATAATCAAACAATACGTCAAACTGTTTGAGATGGATAATATCAAACTCGAATTCGCCGACGATACGCTTGATTTCATTGTCGACAAGGCCATCGAGTTTAAGTTGGGCGCCCGCGGTTTACGTTCCATCTGCGAAACCATTATGATTGATGCCATGTTTGACATGCCATCGACCGATGAAGGAGAAGCAGAAATCATTATCGGGAAAGAATTTGCCAGCGAAAAAATTAATCGTCTGACTGCAACCCGCCTCAAAGCAAGCTAAGTTATATTCGACAACAAAATAAAAAGGGTGCCCGTTTTGGACACCCTTTCTTTTTATTCGGGCAATGCTTCGTCCGTTATAAATTTATCCGGAATTTCCTTTTGAGCTTTGGCTCCGAGCAACCTGATTTTTTCGGCTGTCCGAACAAGGTTACCACGTCCTGTGTGTAGCTTATTTATGGCTTTGTCGTAGTTATCACGCGCGCTGTCGAGCCCTTTACCTATTTTTTCAAGGTCACTGATAAAGTTGACAAACTTATCGTACAATGCCCCGCTCTGCTGCGCAATCTCCAGCGCATTTCTCGTCTGGTTTTCCTGCTTCCATATAGATGCAATGGTCCGCAGCGAAGCCAATAATGTAGACGGACTCACAATCACCACCTTATTGTCCCAGGCGTAACCGAACAAATCCTGATCTTGTTGAACGGCAATACTAAACGATGATTCGATTGGCAAAAAGAGCAACACAAAATCAGGAACGTTCAAATTTTTGGCCGATGGATAATGTTTTTCGCTCAAGGTTTTCACATGAGTTCGAAGCGACAGCAGATGTTCCTTCATCGCTCTTTCACGTTCTTCGTCAGTCGTTGCATTTACCAACCGCTCATAGGCCACCAGCGAAACTTTTGAATCGATAATCAAGTGTTTTTTATCGGGAAGATGGACAATCACGTCAGGACGAATAACTTTCCCTTCCATATTGGTATCCACCACTTCCCTCTCGAACTCCTGTCCTTCGGTCAAGCCGGAACGTTCCAATACACGTTCCAAAACAATTTCACCCCAGTTCCCCTGTTTCTTTACGTCACCCTTCAATGCCTGAGTTAGATTTTGTGCGTCAGTCGAGATTTTCAGGTTCAAATCCTGCAATTTCTTCAATTCTGCTTTCAGGTCGGTCTGGTCTTTCAATCCTTTTTCGTATGTGTCTTCAACTTTCTTCTCGAATAGCTGAATTTTCTCTTTCAGCGGATTGAGTATATCCGAGATATTTTTCTGGTTGACCGTAGTAAATTCCTTCGAATTTTCCTTCAGTATCTTTCCGGCAATGTTTTCAAATTCGGTGGTGAATTTCTTTTGGATCTGTTCCAGTTCCTTCGCCTGATTTTCCAGTTTCTCCTGCATGTTTCGCAAGTCCGTTTGCGCTTCTGCCAGGTTCCGGTTTAGAAATTCACTTTTCTCCCGTTCTGCATTTACCACTTTTTTCGATTCCTCCAACTCCAGTTTAAGTGAATTGGTTTGTTGTTCGGCCAACGATTTCTCTTTATCGGCGGAAGCCAGTTTTACCATAAACTCCTGTTCCGTCTGTGCGAGATTTTGCGCTCCGGTCATTTCAGCCGATTTAGCCGATGAACGCTGAATGAGCCAGCCAATTGCCAAACCGACAGCCACTCCAATAATTAAAAAAACAATTTCCATTTTTATCGAGATTTCAGGGTTGGTTAAAGGTATAAAAAAAGCGCACGCATCGTTTCTACCGATGGTGCGCTGTCTATGTCGTTCTGATTATTTTCAGGGAATCCGATAAACAATTGAGTTGATAATCATACCCGCACCAACTGAAGTAAGAACGATGTTGTCACCGGAGTTGAATGCATGATCCTCCATTTTGCCTTTACTAATCAAATCGTACAGTGTGGGTACTGTCGCTGAAGATGAATTACCAAATTTCCGGATGGTCATCGGCATCAAATCTTTAGGATAGCTACGTTTTCCGTAAAGCTTGAACAGTCGTCCCAAAATAGCATCGTCCATTTTTTCATTGGCCTGATGAATCAGCACTTTGCTGACATCTTCCAATCCAAGACCTGCATCCTCCAGACTCTGTTTCACAACTCCGGGAACAACGGACAACGCATAAACATACACCTTGTTACCCATCATCCTGATGTACATCTCTTTTCCTTCGTATGCCGGATTAATGGATTCGGCCATTTTCAGCCATTCTCCACCATCGATAGCATCAGCCCGACTGGCATGCGACAATATACCTACCGGGACGTCACTCTCGCGACCTTCCACGATGACGGCACCCGCTCCATCAGAGAAAATCATTGAATCACGGTCATACGGATCACGTACACGGGAATTCACATCTGAACCGATAACCAAACCACGTTTAAAGTTACCACTGCGAATGTAAGAATCGGCCACAATCATGGCTGTGGTCCATCCCGGGCAACCGGCAACCACATCATGACACATACACGACGGATTCTTCATATTCAGCATCCGTTTCACCCGGGTCGAAATGGGCGGCATGATGTCTGTACGAGGATTGTCAATATCCATGTCGCCAAAGTTATTGGCCACAATCAGGAAATCGAATGATTCAAGGTCGTAACCGGAAGATTCAATGGCATCTTTTGCGGCAAAGGCTGCCAGATCACTTGTTTTGTGTTCCGGTTTTGCATAACGTCGCTCCTCGATATTGGTAATTTCGTTGAACTTTTGAATAATCTCGGCATTGTCCCGATCCAACTTTTCTCCGGTAACCGGATCATGAAACTCCCAATCGAGAAAATGGTCGTTTGCTATAACGATGGGTGGAATATACGAACCACTACCGACGATTACGGTATAAAGCTTTTTATCCATACAATTTAATTTTTCCCCGTTGGGGGAGCATTATGAATTCTTTCCAGTCGAAAATCTGTTCCGTCAAACACACCGTAAGAATACTCCCTGATCCATTCGCCCAACAAATACAATTTACTTTCGTCATTCAGGTTGTATTCGAGCGCCAGATGGCGGTGCCCAAAAATAAAGTAATCAAATTGCTTACCGGCGTTGAGCAATTTCCGGGCATATGAAATCTGCTCTTCTCTTTCTTCTCCCATAAACCGGGCGCCCTCAACTCCATTGGCTAACCGGCTGTGCTTTGACCACCGATGCGCCAGGCCCAATGCAAAATTGGGGTGGAGTCTGGCAAATAACCATTGAGCTGTACGATTATGAAAGAGAGCTTTAATAAGCAGGTAACCTTTATCGGAAGGATTTAGGCCGTCGCCATGAGCCAGGTAAAATCGTTTGCCTTTTATTTCTGTTTCAAAAGGCTCTCGATGAACGATCACTCCTGTTTCGGCAGGTAAATAATCGAAAACCCAAACATCGTGATTTCCTGTAAAGAAATGCACGGGAATGCCTTTATCTGTTATTTCAGCTATTTTTCCCAGTACCCTGACAAAACCACGGGGAGCAACTCTTTTGTACTCGAACCAGAAGTCGAAAATATCCCCCATCAGGAAAATCATTTCCGCATCATGACTGATCTCTTCAAGCCATCTGACAAAAAGCTTTTCTCTCTCGAAATTATTGCTCAGGGCCGGGGCCCCCAGATGCACATCCGATACGAAATATATTTTGTTACGAGATGTCACCCTTCTATCTGTATACGAATCTATTTCTCATTTTCAAATCTCTGCAAAGATAGATGTAAAAACGAAGAATTCAAGAGTAAAAATGCTTAGTCACGCTGTTTACATCTGGTATAAAAAGAAAAAAGACCAGCCAAACGGCTCGTCTTTTTTGAGATTATTTCCAATGAAATATCACTTCAAATATTTTAGCAAAGTGCTGTTCAGCGCAGGCCCCATCAGGTTCTTTGCCAATATTGCACCATCTTTTCCTAACAGGTAATTGGAGGGAATTGATTGGATGTTGTAATTTCTTACTGCCTGCACACTTCCCTTCATATCGCCAACATTTGTCCAGGATAGGTGATCCTGTTGAATGGCATTCACCCACGCTGTGCGACTGGTATCAATACTCACCATATAAATATCAAATCCTTTGGCATGGAATTTCTTGTAGTTTTCCACCAGAACTGGATTCATTACACGCGAATCAGGATCCTGACCGGCCCAGAACTGAACCAGGACATATTTACCTCGCAAAGATGAGAGTGAAACGTTTTTTCCGTCCGGATTAGGCAGCGTGATATCGGGACTGTTTTGGCCGGCTTGCTTAATCAGTTCCGTCATTTTGCGGCTGTTCTCCTTACGCATAATATCGAGCGTATTGGTATGAAGTGCCTTCACCTGACTGCTGTTGGGATACATGGCCGATAAAGCTGATGCGGCCACTTTCATGGTATGCAAATCCTGAACAATGAAATTTCCATCATCCCATTTCTGGTACAAAGCCATTACACTTGCCAATGAGAATGGATGATCCATGACAAATTTTTTGAGGTAGGCGGCATGATTATTTTTCAGCGCCACATATTCGTCATTCCACTGTTTACGCTCGCTTTCGAATGCCGGATCCTGTTTGTGGGAATTGAACAGATTGCTAAGTGAATCGAGTTGGTGCTGAGCCTTGGTATAATGTATTCCCAATTCCCTAACCAATTTTGAACCGAGCGATCCTTTTACTTCATAATCGGCAGGAAAATTATTATAACTACCTGTAACTACTGCATTCTCTGTAGAATCGAGCAACAGGGTCACAAAATTCTGGTCATTGAATTTGAGCAGGTAGAAAGTAGGCTCCGTTGCGTTGCCTTTCAGTTCAAACTGTCCTTTATTGTCCACTTTTGCCGAATCGACCGGAACCTGAGAGCTTACTTTCAGCTCATTCAGATATATCATTTTTCCGCTAGCTCCGTTAATATTCCCGGAAACAGAAAAGTTGGTTTTTTCTCCGCACGAGTAGAGCAGAAAAAGAATGGTAACTGCAAAAAACAATTTTTTCATGTGCTGTTTTCTTTTCTCAAAGGTTAAGGTGACCTCCAATTCCTGAAAATCGAAAAGGTTTAACTCACCCATGGTTTTAGTCTGACAAAACATTCAGGTTTCTTTTATCCTGACGTTCCGTGTTGGTTTGCGTTACTCTATCGGTAAAATACAATAGAGATGCAGGGAGCAAAAATATAAATTCCCCGGAAATCTAGACACCTTCTGAAAGGTTTGTAAAACATTCCCTGCCGATTAGCTGTTCTTCTCAACCGTCGACATACGTATTTTTCTTTACTTTTGTCGCGAATAAAATTTACCACAAGTGGAGATTCATAACGGACTAGAGCATTTTAACGCCGGGAAACCGGTCATTACTATAGGAACATTCGACGGTGTACATCTTGGGCACCGGCAGGTCATTTCCCGCTTGAAAGAAATTGCCGATTCAGTCAATGGGGAGTCAGTGATTTTTACTTTTTATCCGCATCCCCGGTTGGTGGTAAGTCCGGAAGAGGACACCCTGCGTTTACTGACAACACGAGAGGAAAAAATTGATTTATTCAAGGAAATGGGTATCGACCATTTGGTTATTTTTCCATTTACCAGTGAATTTTCCAAACTCTCCTATGCCGATTTTGTCCGGACGGTTTTGGTCGGAAAAATGCACATCAGCCACCTGGTGGTGGGTTATGATCACAAACTGGGAAGAAACCGGGAAGGAAACTATAACGTACTGAAAGACCTTTCGCAGGAATTGAATTTCACTATTGAGCAACTGGATGTATTGCTGATGGAGAATGTGAACGTCAGCTCCACCAAAATAAGGCAATCACTTGAAACAGGTGATGTGGCAAAAGCCAATCGTTACCTTGGATATGATTACACCTTGACAGGAAAAGTTATTTTGGGAAATCAGCTGGGACGCAAACTAGGATTTCCAACGGCCAATATCGAAACGCTTGACGAGCACAAACTCATTCCCCACGACGGAGTTTATGCCGTAAAAGTGAAAATTGATGAAAAGATTTTCTCTGGAATGCTTAACATCGGGACCCGACCCACCGTCAGTCGTAATGCCGATCATCGCAGCATTGAGGTGCATATTTTCGATTTCAATCAGGATATTTACCTGCATGAACTCACCCTTTTCTTTATTGCTAAGATAAGGGATGAGCATAAGTTTGACTCACTGGAAGCACTACAACAGCAGCTGGAAAAGGATAAAGAAAACGCGCTAAAAATTATTCAGCAGCATCAATCTGCCAGCCAGCAACAAGGTTGATTTTCGGCCTCTGGTTTCGTTCTATTTTTGTTAATTTTGTCTGATTATTAATATCATTAAATATGAGTGTGGTAACTGATACTAAAACAGATTATAAAGTAAGGGATATCTCCCTGGCTGAATTTGGAAGAAAAGAAATTGAAATCGCCGAAAAGGAGATGCCCGGACTGATGTCCCTCCGTGCCAAACATGGAAAGGAAAAACCACTGAGTGGTGCCCGTATTATGGGCTCTCTGCATATGACCATTCAAACTGCCGTTTTGATTGAAACGCTGGTGGAACTGGGAGCTGAAGTTCGCTGGGCCTCCTGTAATATTTTCTCAACACAGGATCACGCTGCTGCTGCCATTGCCGCTGCCAATGTACCGGTTTTCGCATGGAAAGGTGAAACACTGGAAGAGTACTGGTGGTGTACTGAACGTGCGCTTGATTTTGGTGAAGGAAAAGGTCCGCATCTGATTGTTGACGATGGCGGCGATGCCACATTAATGGTCCATTTGGGTTACAAAGCCGAAAAAGATGCCTCCATTCTCGAACACAAAGCGGAAGGTGATGACGAAACCCAGTTGCTGAAAGCACTCAAACGCATTCTGAATGAAACACCAAACCGATGGGCCAACACTGTGAAAGAGTTGAAAGGTGTTTCGGAAGAAACCACTACCGGTGTTCATCGCCTGTACCAGATGATGGAACGCGGCGAACTGCTCTTCCCGGCCATCAATGTAAACGATTCGGTGACCAAGTCGAAATTCGATAATACCTATGGCTGTCGCGAATCGCTGGCAGACGGTATCAAGCGTGCTACCGACGTGATGATTGCAGGTAAAGTGGTGGTTGTTTGCGGTTATGGCGACGTAGGTAAAGGTTGCGCACGCTCTATGCGGGGTTACGGAGCACGTGTTGTTGTCACCGAAATTGACCCGATTTGCGCTCTTCAGGCTGCCATGGAAGGTTTCGAAGTAAAAACGGTGGAAGATGCGCTGAGTGAAGGAAACATTTACGTGACCACTACCGGAAACAAAGATATCATTACAGCTGAACATATGTCTCAAATGAAAGATCAGGCCATTGTTTGCAACATCGGCCACTTCGATAATGAGATACAGGTAGCGAAGCTGGAATCGTGGCCGGGTATCAACAAAAAGAACATCAAACCGCAGGTTGATAAATACGAGTACCCCGATGGCCACTCCATTTTCCTATTGGCTGAAGGCCGTTTGGTGAACCTCGGATGTGCCACAGGTCACCCGTCGTTTGTAATGAGTAACTCATTCACTAACCAGACCCTGGCTCAACTCGACCTGTGGAAAAATGATTATGCAGTGGATGTGTACCGTCTTCCTAAGCACCTTGATGAAGAGGTCGCCCGTTTGCATCTGGAACAACTAGGTGTAAGGATGACAAAACTGACAAAAGAACAGGCTGATTATCTCGGTGTCCCGGAAAACGGACCGTTCAAACCCGAACATTACCGCTATTAATCAGCAAACTAAGCATACAAAAAAGGGATGATTGCCGGTCAATCATCCCTTTTTTCATTAGACTATAAATTAATTATGCACCCAAAGTCTTCCACCTGTCGGTGTAACCTTATACATCTGAAGATTTTGGACTGATGGCCCCTTTATAGGATAACCTCCGCCCATGAGACTGTATTGGGAGCCACAACACGAGCAAGTGGCTATACCACTTGCATCAGGCGTGACCGTGCAACTTCCTTTCACTTCATAAGGGCAACAAGTATCAAAAGCATAATATCCATCGCCATTATTAATCACAATGATCCCGGTGTACCCATAGGGGAAAACCTCGTAGTTACTAGGAGTCGTTAAATCATTATGCGTGGCAAGGTTGATATAGAAATCCACAGTCACATAGGGTATCAGTGTTTGTTGATCCTTCTGGCAACTATTCGCCGACAAGAGAAACAAAACAACCAAACTAATTTGCAGCAACCGCTTCGATAATCCCTTCAACATTTTTAGTATCTTTAGCAACACAGCAGCAAATTTAGAAAAATGCTTAGCAACATCGTTTTACTTACGGAAATAAATACTGCCGGCTTCGGCGATTACATCTTCCTTGTCCTGGTCATTGTGGCAACAGTAGTGCAGGCCATTGCCCAACAACGTAAAAAGGAACGAATGAAACGCATGGGTAGCGAAAACGGCGAGCAGAACGGTTGGGATGAACCCAGGCGACAAAGGGAAGTTTACAATCCAATGGACGAGCAGCGCGGAGAGCCTTTCGGAACCCTCTTCGACCGCATGGAAGAAATGTTCGACCCGGTGCAGTATCCTTCCGCTCCGGAACCGGAACCTTCATATTACAACCAAGAACCAGAGGTTGTGCAAAAGAAAACATGGGAACCGATTAAGAAGAGTGAACCGTCCAAAATGCCGGGAGATATTACCACACCATCTGTGTATCATAAAGAGAAAAAGGAACAAATCAGGAAGAGTATCCGACGGGACTTCGATCCACGAAAAGCTATCATCTATTCCGAAATTATCAACCGTAAGTATTGAAAATGGAATAGTTGCGTTTTCCGCGAAAAAACATTTTTTACAACATCCTTCGTGGGATATTCAGGAAAAACCTTAAATTTGTGTTTTAAATAAAAGGAAGAGTTCCGTTTTTTTCGGGATTCTTCTTGTTTTTTTATGTGTTAACGAAAAATCATTGGATAAATGGCAAAGGTTACGTATATAACTGCTGAAGGTTTGAAAAAATTGAAAGCTGAACTGGAACGCCTGATGACCGTTGAACGGCCGTCAATATCGAAGCAGATTGGAGAAGCCATTGAGAAAGGCGATATATCGGAAAATGCGGAGTATGATGCTGCTAAAGATGCACAGGGTATGCTGGAAGCAAAAATCTCCATGCTTCAGGGACAGGTAGCCAACGCCCGCATCATCGATCAGTCGAAAATTGATTGCTCATCCGTTCAGATACTGAACAAGGTGACCATCAAGAATAAAAAGAATAACGCCGTTATGGCTTACACTATTGTTTCTGAACACGAAGCAGATTTGAAAGCTGGCAAGATTAGTGTCAATACTCCTATTGCGCAGGGTTTACTCGGCAAAAAAATCGGTGACGAAGTGGAGATTAAAGTTCCTTCGGGTGTCATTCCGTTCGAGGTCGTCAATATTGAAATGGGCGTATAAACCGGATTAAAACTGACTTTCATGGCAAGCATATTCACTAAAATTGTCGAAGGCGAAATTCCTGCTTACAAAGTGGCAGAGGATGAGAATTATCTTGCCTTTCTCGACATTTTCCCACTGGCTAAAGGGCATGTGCTGGTTATTCCCAAAAAGGAGGTTGATTATCTGTTTGATTTGGATGACGAGTTATATGCCGGATTGCAACTATTTGCCAAACGGGTAGCTGTTGCGCTGAAAAAAGCCATTCCCTGTAAAAAAGTTGGTGTAGCCGTGCTCGGGCTCGAAGTGCCGCACGCTCATATTCACCTGGTTCCCATGCAAAATGAAAAAGACATCAACTTTTCCAATCCGAAATTGAAACTTCCGGAAGAGGAGTTCAAAGCGATTGTTGAAAAGATCAGAAAAGAATTGTCATAACTGTTTATCCGCAGAAACAAAGAAGGGATTGCAAACACAATCCCTTCTTTGTTTTATGGCAATAAGCATCATTTTATCCGATCCGGGTTTTTCCGGATGAACTCTTCCCAGCTGTTATAGGATTTTCCTTTGGCAGGATTTCTTCCCTGAAGGTAATGACACACAGCAGCCGCCAGTCCGTCAGTAGCATCCAGCTCTTTGGGGCGTATTTCCATGTTGAACATCTGCTTCAGGAAATAGGCGACCTGTTCTTTGGAAGCTGACCCACTTCCGGTGATGGCCTGTTTAATTTTCAACGGAGCATATTCAAATATGGGAACTCCCCGATAAAGTGCAGCTGCCATGGCCACCCCTTGAGCCCGCCCCAACTTGAGCATCGATTGTACATTCTTCCCGTAAAACGGGGCTTCCAAAGCGGCTTCATCAGGCTGAAAGGCATCCACCAGGTAGAGTGTCCTTTCAAAAATGTGTCGAAGTTTCTGATAATGGTCCGCGAAACCGGATGTTTTCACTACGCCCAGTGTAACGATTTGAGCCTTGGAACCAACCACTTTCACTACTCCGTATCCCATCACGTTCGAGCCGGGGTCGATTCCCAATATGATTTTTTCCTTTTCCAATACAGCTGAATTTAGTCCGAATTTACCGGTTTTATCTCCGAAAATGGGTATGATTTTCAAAAATATGAAAATCAGGATTGGTCATTCACCACTCAGATCTGTACGTTCACCACTCAGATCCATGCGTTCATCAAAAAGTTTGAAATTCGGGGTTACCCTGAAACCAAAATCGGCATAAAGTAATAGACATTTATTATGCTCTTTTCAAAATGAAAGAATTAATCCCGGGGAAGAATGATTCCCTGCTTTTGAAAACATGGAAACTGACGGCCATTTTTGCAATGGTTTATTTAACGTTGATTTCCATTTTTTGGTACATGGAAAAATTTGATTTTGTTGTGTTGATTTTTGTTCTCTTTTCGGTAGTGCACTTTATGGTGCGCGATGATGCCTGACAAAAGATTTTCCAAACTACCTCTCTCTGAGCTCCCGGAAACTTTTTCTTGCTTCCTCGATGTAAACACTTCCGGGGTAATGCAACACAATGTCTTTATAAATTGCTTCTGCCTTCGCTGGTTGCTGTAACTGATTTTCATACAAACGCCCTAAACGGAACCGCGTTTCATCACTTCGTTTACCATCGGGAAACCGGGTAAGTAAATCTTCAAACACGCTGGCAGCATCACCATACCTCTTAACTCTTGAGAGAATCGTTGCTTTTCGGTACAACACATCCTCAGTCAAATCACTGTACGGAAATTGCTGCAGAAGCGAGTCAAGTCCTAACAGCGCCGACTCCATCCGGTTACAAAACTGATCCAAGTCGGAACGGGCCAGCATTCTCAAATCACTGTTGAGCGAATCGGGTGCTTCATGATTGCTGATAAGCAATGAAAGTTCCAATGCATCGTTGGCTGTTAGCTTGGAAGTGCTTGCCTTAAGAATATCCATCTGGGCTTTTACCCAGTTAAAATCGCCCATGAAGTAAGCCAACCGTGCCCTTCGAAACTTGGCTTCGTCAGCCAGTGCTGTTTCCCGCATCGATTCATCTACCTGGGCATACAACAAAACCGCTTCCCAGTAGTCTCCGGCGCAAACATTGCAATCAGCCAACAACTCTTTCACGACACCTTTTTGAGTAGGATTAAGGCCCTGGATTTTGCCCGCCTTTTCAAGTAATTGAATGGCTTTTCCCGGTTGGTACTGGTAAAAAGCCAGAAATCTGGCGTAATCTTCCATCAGGAACAATGTCTGCCTGGTTTCTCCCAGTTCACTGAAGGTTTGTTGAAACAGCTGGTTTATACTGTCTCTTGCTGTGGAAGAAGATGGAAATCGTGTTAGAAAATGCTGATAAGCCACCTGCGTCTGTCTCAGTTGCGCTTCCTCACGAAAGGGATTATCACCCTTTCTGTTTTTCAGATATGCATAGGCCCGGATAGCTTCCTGATAAGCTCCACCATTCGCTGCCAATTGTGCCAGATTTAAAAGTGTTCCGGCTTCGTCCCCGGTTCTCCTGTCAAGAGCCAGTGCCTGACTCAGTGCTGCGGTATAATTTTTTTGCTGAATGAGAAACCACACATACAACTGGTTATACACGATCTCGCCCGGATTTGTCTGCAAACGAACCAGTATGCTTTTCTGCATCTCATTTTTTAACTCTCCGTCAATGTCATAGTATAATGCAGTGATTAACCTGCCTTCCACAGTGGAAAGAGCTTTGGGTTGCTCTTTCAGCAAATTAAGGTAGGAATCCAGCATTAGCGGATAATTCCGGGTACGGAAATAAATTTGTGCCAGTTCATAATGGAATTGCTGCGCCGGAAATTTCTTTTGCGCTTCCTGATAAACCTTCGCGGCCCAGTCCATTTCACCCAGCGTATAAAAAGCGTTCCCCAGTTCCACAATTCGGGAACGCTCCGATTGAATTCCATTTATTACCTGTTCGTATATCGTCTCCGCACGCTTGTTGTCCCCTCCCCGGCTGTATATATAGCCCAACCAAACCTGGTATTTCGACTGGTCGGACTCCTTCAGTTTTCGGCGAACAGCTTTCTCTGCTCCTTTTAAATCATTCGATTCTATCAAGCTTCGCAGGTAATACTCAAAATACGCATCCGCACCGGATGCATCATAAAGCGATTTGTATAGCTCAGCCGCCTTATCGTATTTTTGTTCCTGAAAATATCGGTTAGCCTGATCACGGATCTGCACCGTGTTTTTATCCTGTGAAAAAGCGTTTTGGATTCCGGTAAGAAATAGAATCCATGTCAGAGCAAGAAATAATATGATGAAGGAATTTTGTCCCTTTTTCATTACAAATCCAGGTTAGAGAATTCTTCAATTTCGCCGGCTGAGAACCGTTTATTGTTCTTTCGGGCATTGGCAACGCTCACGTTCAGTTCAAATCCTACCAGCAAAATTACAGCATTGAAGTATACCCAAATCATCACAACCAGAAGCGTTCCAATGGACCCGTAAAGTTTGTTGTAACGCCCAAAATTATTGATGTAGAATGAAAACCCCAACGAAGTCATCAGGGACAGAATGGAAGTCAGGCTCACACCTGCCGAAAAAAACCGGAATTTAGACTTACGCGCAGGTGCATAATAAAACAAAAAGGCGTTGGTAAAAAAGAACAACGCACAAATCACCAGCCACTTACCAACCTGAAGGAGGTAATAGGTAAAATCCTTTATCAGGATGTGCTTCTCAACCAGAAAGTTTAAGGCCACCTGCCCGAGGGTAATCATCAAAATTCCAATCGCCATGAGCAAGGTGAGCAAAATAACCAATGCCAGCGAAACCAACCGCTGATTCAGCCATGTACGTGTATCTATCTCGTGTACTGTAGCATTGAAGGCTGAAATCAATGAATCAACTCCGTTGGTCGAAAAAATCAGCGCAAAAAAGAAACCGAATGACAACAATCCGCCATGTGGCTGCGTGATGATATCTTCCACAGTGCTGCTAATCGCCTCGAAGGCATTTTGCGGAACAATGCTTTCAATCAATCCCAGCAACTCCGACTGAAAATTCTCGATCGGAACATAGGGTATTAATGTGAATATGAAAATAATGGCCGGGAATATGGCCAGGATAATATTAAATGCAATGGCTGAAGCCCTCGTTGTGATAGAGCCGTTTTCTATTCCTTTCCAGAAAAACAGTCCTACATCGTAAAGGGGAACATCGTCAAAAATCGGTAAGGAAATCTTCTTTGCCCGCTCCCGAATGTGTTCCAGCCGCTTGCGGACATATTCCTTTAGTTCTGTCACAGGCATAAGCAGGCAATTGCTTGATTTAGGTTACTCTTTCTCGATGCGCAGCTGATGAATCAACGGTTTATTATTCTTCTTCTTCAATAAGAAATATACCCTGAATGTATCCTTGTCGGTCTCCAGACTACCAATGGCATAACGGGCATCTTCCTTCCCTCCCTGGTGAATTACCCGGAACTGGGTAGGCTTATTTTTGACAAAGAAATCCTTCAAAATTTGTTCAGCCTGAGCCTGCGAACATACGTTTTCCCTGTTTAGAATAACAAGCTCAACATTATCGTTAAAGTAAGCTGCAAGGGTTTTTGCGTTTCCCGAGCTTAACCCGATAATGATTTGGTCCGGCATTTGTGCATAGAGTGTAGTGGCCGGAAGGATTAACAGGAACAAGGCGATCAAAATTTTTCCTGCCTTTTTCTTCATATTACTATATTTAGTTACCGAAACAGTCATGCAATAATCATGCAAAACATCAAGCAATATACAAAAATATTGCAATTAGAAAGGGCCAAACCGTGGCTCTGCTTTTAAATCATTAAATTTAACCGTTACAAAATAACTCAGGAAAATTGAAACATGAAAGTAACACTTGTTGTCATCGGTAAAACAGATAAGGATTATTTGAAAAAGGGAATCGATATATACAGTAAACGACTGTTTCATTATCTGCCATTTGAGATTAATACCATTCCGGATATCAAAAACAGTAAGAATTTGACCACCGAACAACAAAAAGAAAAAGAGGGGGTACTGATCCTGAACCAGGTTTCTGCACTGGACCAGCTTATTTTACTCGATGAACGAGGTGAGGAATTCAATTCGGTAGGTTTTTCCAAATGGATGGAGAAACGCATGGTGGCAGGAACCCGTCACCTCGTTTTTGCAATAGGCGGACCTTATGGTTTTTCGCCGGCAGTTTTGGCCCGGGCCAACGGAAAAATCTCGCTGTCGAAAATGACCTTTTCGCACCAAATGGTCAGACTGATCTTTATTGAACAACTATATCGTGCCATGAGCATTTTAAACGGCGAACCTTATCATCACGAATAAACCTTATGCGAAAAATCTGGCATCAACACCGGTTACTGCTTTTTTCAATCATTTTTCTGGGCATTGCATGGTTCTGGGAGCACCAACTGCTCAATAATGCCACACTTCATAGTGAAGTGGATCATGTTGCGCACGTGATGGAGGAAAAAGAATCGATCCTTGATCATGTTCTTGAAAATGTTGCCCGGAATCCGGCTTCTATTGCCTCTGACAAGTATTCGCTCAATGTTGCCAATCAATGGGATAAATTATCACAAGAAGGAATTTCGTTCAATATTTATCGTGGTGATTCTTTGATATACTGGACCTCATCAGAGACAGCTTTCGATGACTCATTGCCGATCATTTCAGCTTCCGAGTCTCTTAAACGGCTTCCCACGGGTTGGTACCTGACCAAACGGGTAAAATCTGACAGCTTAACTTTAGTAGGTTATATCCTTCTCAAACAGGTTTATCCTTATCACAATAAATACCTGCGCGATCATTTCCCTGATGATTTCAGGTTACCCCCAGATTTTCTCATCCATCAAAAACCAGCTTCCAACCCGGTTTACAATGTAAACGACAACACTGGTAAGTTCCATTTTTCGCTTGAACCGACAGGCGAGTTGGTCACTCCTGAACATGATTTGTATTTTCCGTCCGGATTGTACTTCATTGCGCTGCTCTTTTTCCTGGTTTATACCGTACAAATACTGAATCGACGCATTCCTATTAACAACGGGCCGTTTAAAATCCTGCTTAGCGTAGTAATTGCTGTGGCGGTTTATTACCTTGTTAATCAACTCGACCGGCCAGCCATTTTCGAATACCTGCGTCTTTTCTCTCCTGTCTATTTTGCAGCCGGTTCATGGCTTCCGTCACTGGGCGAATTTTTCCTGCTCTCTATTTTGCTGCTCTATGTCGCCCTGGTATTTTTCCGGTCGCTGGATGTCAAAGATTTTCATCACCCAAAAAGAGGAAAAGCTTTCCTGGCATTCCCTTTCCTTTTTGCGGCCTTCTATTTCACCTTTACCATCTTTTTGTTTCAGATTCTAATACTAAACTCCTCCATTAATTTTGAGTTTTACCAGGAAATGCGAATCTCTCTTCCCAACGTATTGGGATTCATTTCGCTGGTACTGCAATGCCTGGGATTCCTGCTTATCGCCCTCCGGCTAAGATTCATTGGCGGAAGCATACTCAACCTGAAACAATATCTGATCGCGGCCATCCTTTCGGCTTTACTGGCTTTGGTGGTTTTTACCTTTGGCGGACAAGCCGTCAACTGGTTCCCGTTTTCTTTTTACATCGTTATTATTACAGCACTCTATTTTATTCGCTACGATGCGTTATTAAAATACCGGACCACTTTCCTGGTGGTTTACTCGCTGCTTGCTGCCTTGCTGTTTGATCATATGCTTTTTGTGCAGGTTCAGGAACGTAATACCAATATTCAAAAAGTGCTGGCTGTTAACCTGGCGTCGGAACGTGATCCGGCAGCAGAGCTGTTTCTTTCGGATCTGGAACCCCGGCTTCACCGCGATACACTGCTTCAAACCCTCCTGGTTCCACCTTACGATGTGTTAGAGCAATATCTCAGAAAAAATTATTTCACAGGTTTCTGGCGCGATTATGATTTACAGGTGACTGTTTGCGGCGACCAGGATAGTGTGCTGGTGAAACCCGATAACGATTTGCATCCCTGTCAGGCTTTCTTCGAGAACATGGTATCGCAAAGCGGAGTGGAAATTCCGGGTAGCGATTTCTATTTCATGGACAAGCTGAACGGTCGCATATCCTATTTCGGACAGATGGATTTTAAAAGTGCGGTTAACGGCGAACCACTAACCGTTTTTGTGGAGCTTAATTCGCGGTTAATCCCGGAAGGACAAGGTTACCCGGAGCTATTACTAGACGAACGGGCTGCCCGCAAAAACCGGCGTGATGGTTTCTGCTACGCAAAATACTATAATAATAAGCTGGTCGATCGAAGTGGAAAATTTGCCTACACCTTGTCAATTAAAGAATACCTCCACGGGAAAGGGGAATTTTACTTTTACGATCTCGACGGATACTCCCATTGTGCTTACCACATCAGCGGGAACAACTACACGGTTGTGAGTTATCCGAAGGTTTCGTTTGTGAAGCGACTGGCATCGTTTCCATACCTGTTTTTACTCACTTACATTGCCGGATTGCTCGTTATTGGGCTAAACAATCCGAGAGGTTGGTACTTCTTCCGCCGACACTGGGATTTTCGTCGAAAGATTCAGTTCTCACTTATATCCATTTTGCTGGGAACGCTGTTGATTATTGGCTTTGGCATTATCGCATACAACTATGCGCAGTTCCGGGAATCCATTCAGGAAAACCTGAATGAGAAGATAAGAACCGTATCAGCCGAACTGGAAATGCGGTTGGGCCGTGAAGAGAAAATATCGCCCGATATGGAAAATTACCTCGATTACGAGTTAATTCAGCTTTCGGATATTTCGTGGGTCGATGTAAATCTATTCGATACAACCGGCACGCTAATGGCGACTTCGCGTGACGAAATCTATGAACGCGGACTGACCGCCCCGAAAATGAATCCGCGTGCCTTTTATGCCATGTCAGTGGAACACCGAACCAATTTTCTGCATCGCGAAAAGCTGGGAAACATGACCTTCTACTCGTCGTATGTTCCGGTTTTCAACAATAACAACCAGCTGCTGGGTTATTTGAACATTCCTTACCTCAGTAAGCAAAACGAATTGATGCAGCAAATTTCCGGGTTCATCGTGGCTTTCCTCAACATTTATATTTTCCTGACACTCATCAGCGTGATGGTGGCTGTGTTCATCAGTAGTCGCATTACGGCACCATTGCGTACCATCGAGGAAAACCTGCGCGGTATCCAACTGGGAAAAGCGAACGCGAAAATCACGTACCGAGCCAACGATGAAATCGGACGACTGGTGAAAGAGTATAACCTGAAGGTTGACGAATTGGCAGAAAGTGCTGAACTTCTCGCACGTTCGGAGAGGGAAAGTGCCTGGCGTGAGATGGCGAGACAAATTGCCCATGAAATTAAGAATCCGCTTACCCCAATGAAACTGAGTATTCAGTACCTGCAACGGGCACGTCAGCAGGAGAAAGAAAATTTCGACGAGTATTTCAACAAGGTCACGCGGACTCTGATTGATCAAATCGAAACTCTTTCGGCCATTGCTTCTGCCTTCTCCAACTTTGCACGGATGCCCAAAGCCCACTATGAGAAGTTGGATTTGTGCGATCGGCTACAGGAAGTCGCCAACCTTTTCGACAACAATCCTCATGTATCAGTGCAATTTCAGCTGTTAGCCATGAGTCCTGTATTTGTGCTCGCCGATAAAGAGCAGCTTGGCAGGGCATTCATCAACCTGGTGAAAAACGGCATGCAGGCTATCCCGAAAAACCGGAAAGGTTCCATTGAAATCAGCTTAACTACCGAAGAAGAATACGCGCAGGTGGAAGTGGCCGATAATGGAATTGGTGTAGCTGACGAGCTTCGTGGAAAACTTTTCGAGCCAAACTTTACAACCAAAACCAGTGGCATGGGACTCGGACTGGCCATTACCAAAAACATTATTGAAAACCTGAACGGAAAAATCTGGTTTGAAACGTCGCCCATGGAAGGTACCCGCTTTTTCATCCGGTTACCACTTTACAGCAAAGAAAGACATGAAACGTCCATGGATGAATAATTTTAAATCTCTCAGGAAAATGATTATTCAATTATGACTAGTTCCCTGCGAAATTAAAAATCATTAATCAACACATGAAAATCACGATTCTGAATGATAATACTGCCGGGAAAGTTTGCGGTGCCGAACACGGCCTCTCATTTCTGGTAGAAGCCGATCAAACCATTTTGTTTGATACCGGCCCATCGGACATCATTGTACGCAATGCAAACATTTTAGGAATTGATCTGAAAAATGTTGATGCCATCGTTCTGAGTCACGGTCATTGGGATCATGCCAATGGGTTGATGCATCTGCGCCACAAACCACTCATTCTGCATCCCGACGCTTTTCTTTCCCGTTACCGGAAAGCCGACCACTCTCCGCTTGGTATGCCCGCCAGTCGCGAAGAACTTGCCCGGCGATTCGAAATTATTGAAAGCAAAGAACCATACCTGATTTCGGAAGAGCTTTGGTTTTTGGGTGAAATCCCACGAATGACCAATTTTGAAGCAAAAGAAACTCCATTCGAGTTGGAAAACAGAAGCGACGATTTTGTTCCGGACGATTCAGGAATGGTGGTTTTAACTGAACACGGCCTTGTGGTGATTTCGGGATGTGCCCATGCCGGCATCTGCAACATGGTTCTGCATGCACAGAAAGTCATTCCCGGTTTTCCGGTATATGCCGTCATTGGAGGATTCCACCTGACCAGTGAAACGGAGCGCATTGAGAAGACCATCGCCTTTATGAAAGAACACAAGATTACCCGCGTTATTCCATCGCATTGCACGGGACTACCGGCATTGGCCCGTTTTTACCAGGAATTCAGTTTTATGCAGGTGCGAACCGGACAAACAATCATATTCTAAAAGAAAAAGCCGACAAATTAATTGCCGGCTTCCTCATATAATTGATAAATCAGTTTACTTAATAATTTCTGTCCCCATGTAAGAAACCAACGCTTTCGGCACGCGAATACCATCGGCTGTCTGGTTATTTTCCAGAATCGCAGCTACGATTCGCGGTAGCGCCAGTGCACTACCATTTAGCGTATGCGCAATCTGCGGCTTCTTCTGACCATCCTCGCGGTAGCGCAATTTTAACCGGTTGGCCTGGAAAGACTCGAAATTGGAAACCGATGAAACTTCCAACCAGCGCTCCTGGGCAGCCGACCACACTTCGAAATCATAAGTCAATGCTGAAGTAAAACTCATATCGCCACCACAAAGCCGAACGATGCGGAAAGGCAATTCGAGTTTTTCGACCAACGATTTCACGTAGCTAACCATTTCGTTGAGCACGTCGTATGATTTATCGGGATGCGCCACCTGCACCACTTCCACTTTGTCAAACTGATGCAAACGGTTCAACCCACGAACATCTTTCCCGTATGAACCCGCTTCACGACGGAAACATGCTGAATAGGCCGTGTATTTGATAGGAAATTCCCTGGCGTCAACAATTACATCGCGGAAAATGTTGGTCACCGGAACCTCTGCTGTTGGTATCAGATAAAGGTTATCGACCGTAGCATGATACATTTGACCTTCCTTATCGGGAAGCTGTCCCGTCCCAAAGCCCGATGCTTCGTTCACTACATAGGGAGGCTGAACTTCGGTGTAACCGTTTTCGCGCGCCTGGTCGAGGAAAAAGTTGATGAGCGCGCGCTGTAAACGGGCTCCCCATCCTTTGTAAACCGGGAAACCGGCACCGGTGATTTTAACACCCAACTCGAAGTTGATCAAATCATATTGTTCGGCCAATTCCCAGTGAGGTTTTGCATTCTCGCCCAGTTCCGGCATTACACCGCCCGATTCGACCACGAGGTTATCTTCCGCGGTTCTTCCTTCAGGAACCAATGGCGACGGAATGTTGGGCAACTGCACCTGCAGGTTCATCAGTTCTTCATCTATCCGGACAAACTCCTGATCCAATTCCTTGATCGACTCTTTCAGCTCAGCGGTACGCTCTTTAGCAGCATTGGCTTCGTCGGTTTTTCCCGACTTGAACATCATGCCAATCTCCTTCGAGAGTTTATTCATTTCCGCTTTGCGCGAATCCACTTCGTTTTGGATTTCGTTCCGCTTGCGGTAAAGTTCGAGAACCTCGTCGACAATCTCACGCGCGTCGAACTGCTTTACTGCCAATCGTTCAACGACAAAATCAGGGTTTTCCTGGATAAATTTCAGACTTAACATGGTCGGTATGTTATTTTCAACAATTTATGGTAAACGCACAGACGGAAACATTCCAACGCATTTGTACGAAGGTTTGTAACCATTGAAAACGGTTGACAAATTTAAGCATAAAAAAATCTCCTGCCTCATTACCGGAGTAACAAAACAGGAGATAAATATTGTTGAGCTGAATACGGTCGTTTATTCAGCCTCTACATACGGTTCAACCGATACGTAGGATCTGTTGTTCCTTTTTTTCTGGAATTTTACGGTTCCGTTAATCAGGGCAAACAACGTGTGGTCTTTTCCAATACCTACGTTAGCACCCGGATGATGAGCGGTACCACGCTGACGAACCAAAATGTTACCTGCTTTGGCAACCTGTCCGCCATAAATTTTCACTCCCAGTCGTTTACTTTCCGATTCGCGACCGTTTTTGGAACTACCTACTCCTTTTTTATGTGCCATGGTAAAATGTTTTTAAAAGTTTACGCAACTACTTCAGCAATTTGAATTTGAGTAAAAGACTGACGATGTCCGTTTTTTACCCGGTAACCTTTCCGGCGCTTTTTCTTGAAAACAATTACTTTGTCACCTTTCACGTGTGCAAGCACCTTGGCAGTAACCTTAGCCCCTTCCACTACGGGAGTTCCAATTTTTACTTCGCCTTCGTTGTCAACCAACAATACTTTGTCGAATTCCACATCAGCGCCTTCTTCATTCTGAAGACGATGTACGAAAATCTTCTGGTCTTTTTCAACCTTGAACTGCTGACCGGCGATTTCTACAATAGCGTACATTTCTGTTCTTTTTATTGTTTTGTCCGGAAGGCGGATATATATAGTATACATCACTTGAAGAGCCAACTCGGATTTATTTGGATTGCAAAAGTATGCATTCTGGTTTTGATTACCAAAGTATTAACTAATTTATTTTCATCAATGTCTCTTATCTAAAATACATGCGTCGTGCGCTTTCATCTCTTCACCCCTTAAAATCCCTAAACTATTTATATATTTGTTCTCATAGTCTTTATGATATCGGAAAGACCTAATGAGAAAAATTAAACTTAACATTCTTGGATTATCCTACAGCCAAACACAGTCGGGTGCATATGCACTTGTACTGTCAGAAGAAGATGGTAACAGGAGAATTCCTATCATAATCGGCGCTGTAGAAGCACAGGCAATTGCGATTCAACTTGAAGGTTTAAAACCTCCCCGACCGTTAACCCACGATCTGTTTTTAAACACGGCATTGGCCTTTAATATTGACGTTGTCGAAGTCTTTATTCACAAACTGGAAGAAGGAATTTTTTATGCTGAACTCGTTTGCGAGCAAAACGGCCATCAAATTACGGTCGATTCCCGCACATCCGATGCAGTAGCCCTGGCACTCCGGTTTGAATGCCCCATTTATACGACCGAAGAAATTCTGGAAAAAGCCGGCATCATTCTCGATTTTGAGGAAGAGTCGGACGAAGATGACCAGGAAAATGACGAGGAAAAAGAAATGGCCGGACAGGAAGACAACGAAGACTCAGACTATTCAGTCTATTCAATGGAAGAGCTTAACGCCATGCTTGATAAAGCTGTCTCAGAGGAGGATTACGAAAAAGCCTCCGAAGTCAGAGACGAAATCCAGAAAAGGACAAAGAAGTAATCATTTTTTAGATTTTTCACTATGAAGAAGTTGTTGGTGTGGAGCGTACCCGGAATATTGTTGCTCCTCCCCGGACGCCTTGAGGCAGCCATTAATGTTAGCGCGCTCCATACGAACGCCTTTATCACCAACCTTAGCAGTCCCATACTGGCTATCCAAAGCAGCAGTGCCGCTCCCGATATCGCCAACCTCACGTCCCGCATGCACGGGATTTCTTTTGAATCTTTCTTTCGGGGCCTGCTGGGAATGTTTACACTACTTTTAATCAGTTGGCTGTTCAGTAAAAACCGAAAAGCTATTAACTGGCGTGGCGTGGGTATCGGACTGAGCATTCAAATTGCATTGGCTATCGGAGTACTTTACGTTCCTTTTATACAAGGCTTCTTCGAATTCTTCGGAAAAATATTTGTAAAGATTTTGGACTTCACACGCGATGGTAGCACCTTCCTGTTAGGAGGTTTAATGGATACACATTCCTACGGCTATATTTTTGCGTTCCAGGTATTACCTACCATTATCTTTTTCTCTGCGCTCACAAGTTTACTTTTTTACCTGGGCGTTATTCAGAAAATTGTTTACGGATTAGCCTGGTTAATGACAAAAGCATTGAAAATATCAGGTGCCGAAAGTCTTTCCGTTGCCGGGAATATTTTTCTCGGGCAAACCGAATCCCCATTGATGATTAAAGAGTACCTCGACAAGATGAACCGATCGGAGGTCTTTCTGGTCATGGTGGGCGGTATGGCCACATTGGCCGGAGGCGTTCTGGCTGCCTATATCGATTTTCTGGGAGGAAGCGATCCGGTACAGCGACTCTTATTTGCCAAACACCTCCTTTCGGCTTCCGTTATGGCAGCTCCCGGTGCAGTGGTGATTGCCAAAATGCTGGTGCCACAAACCGAAGAAATTAATTCAGATGTCAATATTCCGAAAGAAAAAGTGGGTGCCAACATGCTGGATGCCATCTCAAACGGCACAGCGCAGGGATTGAAACTCGCCCTGAATGTAGCCGGAATGTTGCTCGTCTTTATTGCCTTTATGGCTTTCGTCAATTACATCCTCGATGGTTTCATCGGACGATATACCGGATTAAATCATTGGGTAGACAACGTTACTAACGGGCAATACACCGGATTTAACTTACAGTTTATTCTGGGCTACCTGTTCTCACCCCTGATGTGGCTTATTGGTGTAGCAAAGGACGACATTACCCTGGTTGGCCAGTTGCTGGGTGAAAAAGTGATTATTAACGAATTTATCGGATACACCAGTCTCGCTAAAATGGATGCCGCTTCGGCTTTTGCCGATCCCAAATCCATCATCATGGCGACATATATGTTGTGTGGTTTTGCCAACATTAGTTCCATTGGAATTCAGATTGGCGGAATTGGTTCGCTCGCACCGTCGCGCAGAGTGTGGTTATCAGAATTTGGCTTCCGGGCTTTGTTGGCCGGAACATTGGCTTCGCTGATGTCAGCTACCATTATTGGTGCCATTATGGGTT
>ENA-ORXD01000648-ORXD01000648.1-sediment-metagenome-genome-assembly--contig:-NODE-648-length-40535-cov-4.870804_pt1 | contig 40535 bp, 40 predicted proteins | sample MGYA00237862_ERZ511471 | MGnify/ENA metagenome assembly ERZ511471 | reverse complement strand
CCGGGGAAGCAGTCGAACTCAACAAACTGGTGGCCGTTAGAGGAGAAAATGAACTGGACGTTGAGCCTCCTGCACTCGGCATACCCTTTGGCTTGGTCGAGACCGTGACCCGCCGGAAGGCTTTCCTTTTTGGCGGTCCTCCATTTTCTGAGCAGCTCAATCTGTGCCTCGTGAAGATGTGCCAACGCTTCGGCGCGCAGCATGGTAGAGTAATAGTGATTTTTGCGCCGTTCGATAATTGGTATATTCAGCAAATCGGCGAGCATATCCCTCGTCAGGTTTAGCTCCGTTACCAATTTATTCATCATATGCTCGCGAATGGTGACATCTTCCACCAGAGAAGCATATTTTGCCATAATCTGCTCATCGGTAGCAGCCAGACTCGAATCGAGATTGGTCATCACATACCGTACAAACGGATCATATTTCACCAACTCGCATAGCTTCGCATACTCTTCTTTGTCGTTCGTCTGCATCTCTTTCAATGTAGAACCCACGCCGTACCAGCTGGTGATGTTGAACCGTGATTGCGCCCAACTAAATACCCACGGGATGGCCCGCAAATCTTCCATGGTGCGTTTGCCGGTCCGACGAGCCGGCCGTGAACCAATCTTGCTTGATTCGATGACATCGATGGGTGTTGCCTGTGCGAAGAACTGAATGAAATCGGGGTCGGAAATCAATTCGCGATAGTAATGCTGCCCCCGTTCTCCCAACTTGCGGAACAATCCAGCTACATCTCCATTCCCGGTAGGAAGGTACTTGTGCAAAGCTGTCTGAGCTGTCACGCTGGCCAGCATCAGCTCGAGATTGTAAGCGGCGTTCACCAGGTTAGCATATTTCCGTTCGATGGTTTCGCCCTGTTCGGTTACCCGGAATTGCCCGTTAACAGAACCGTGCGGCAAGGTTTTGATAAACCAATGTAACGGTCCCGAACCACGGCTGATACTTCCTCCCTTTCCGTGGAAAAACCGAACAATGATGCCGTGTTTCTTCCCTACTTCCGTAAGGTCGCGTTGTGCTTCGTTCAGGAACCACGAGCTGGCCAGAATACCGCCATCTTTGTTGCTGTCGCTGTACCCGACCATCACATCCTGGTACAAGGCATTCGCTCCGGTCCGCTCACGCTGAAGTTCCAGACTGTTCTTCACCACCGGGTGACTCAGGTAATCGTCCAGAATTTGGGGACTGGCTTTCAGGTCATCGATGGTTTCGAAGAGCGGAACCACCGGCAACCTGGCCGCCAGGGCGTTATTGTACTGCATCGTGAGTCCCGCTTCGCGCATAAACAGATACACAGTGAGCAGGTCTTCCGCATTGCGTGTCATACTAATGATAAGTTTCCCAATGGAACGACGACTGTACCGACTGATATGATTCTTCACCACCTGAAGCGTCTCGATGACATTGCGGGCTTCACTTCCGGTTCCAGCATGTTCCAGCAGGAAAGGCCGATTCATCTTCAGTTCTGCATCCAGAAATTTACGTTTCTCCGTTTGGGATGAAAGAGCCAGACTTTCCATATTGGCTCCCAACGATGCAGCAACCAGTTGCTCCAGTGCTTTCTCATGAAACTGGCTATTCTGACGGATGTCAAGTTGTGCCAGGTGAAAGCCAAAGATTGTCAATAGTCGTTTGCAACGACCCACATCAACATGAGCAATCTCGGGAATACCATAGTTCTCCAACTCTTGAGACAGGATGTTCAGATCGGCTATCAGCTGCTCGGAGTGGCGGTAGCGATTTTCAGCATCTTCCAGCGACAGGTTGTATTCCTGTGTCACATCAATAGGTAACTTGTGCAGCAACAACATCACGTACGCCTTGAAAATTTCATTCTGATTCTCATTCAAGACGTTTTCACCTGAAGCGCCCAGCTCGGAAACCAATTGCCCTAATCGTGTGGCAAACTCCTCGCCTGCCCCGTGCAGACTGAGGTATATGCTTAGCTTTTGCGCCAGTGCCAATAGCTCCTTCTTCACAATTACAAAGGCATGAATGCGCAGCTTATTCAGTGTCATTCGTGTAATTTCGGGCGTCACCAGCGGATGACCATCACGGTCGCCTCCGACCCAGTTTCCGAAGGATAATCCAGGAAAGAGATCGGTATTATTCAGCTTAGCCAAATCAAAACCCGATTCACGCCAGGCCTGCCGTAACCGTTTATCGAGGAAAACCACCACATCGGGGAAAACATTAGTGAGGTAATGCAGAATATTGTCGAGCTCCGACTCCAAACGCGGCTTTTCGATGTATATCTCATCAATATTCCACAGCCGGTGCAGAATCTGCTTAATCTCATCGCGGATATCTTCCCGCTCGATGTGTGTGTACATCTTATTCTCGCGGCGAACCAGCAAAAGGTACAGCCTGCGATATTCCTGCAGTACCACCGTTCGTTTCGCTTCGGTGGGATGTGCCGTCAGAACTGGTTCGACTAAAACACCGGGCAAAACTTCCAGAATCTGATCTTCAGTAATGCCTTTCTCTTTCAGCAGTTTGAAGTTTGCCGACCAAAGTCCGTTCACCGAACTCATATCCCGATCTTCTTTGGCACGCCTGCTTTGTACAGCGCCATTTACTTCCACCAGGTTCACCAGCTGAAAGCTCATGGAAAGCATGTGAATATAGTCGTTGCTCAGAAGTACTTCTTCAGGAGGTTGTTCATCGGAACTTATCCAGGGTATGTAAGGAACAATGGCCTGCTTGCCACTCTCTTCGAGCACTTCGCGAAAGCAAGTCAGTAAAAAATCCAAATCTTCGTATGGCCTTCCCAGCGCGTTCCTTACGTCAGTGAATACGGTTTTCATGTTCATCGCAATTTTCTACGGAAGTAAACATCTGAAATTATGAACAGTTCAAAATGATTTGAAATTGGATAATTGATAATGGGAAATGATGACCTGTGAAAAAGTGATATTCAGTATTGTTAACTATTTTCCCGGAATTTGAAAACAAGGCTTTTATGCGGCGGAAAAATCAAATAGATTTCAATACAACATAAAAATGGATACCTTTAGCTAATCTGAAGAACCTATGGAATGGAAAGTCGTTTTTACATGTGGTTGAACCGAAGATTCCCGCAAAATTACCTACTCAAAAATCCCTTCAGAGGATTCCTGATACTGGCATTGTTCACATTCTTGTTTGCCGTACTTTACCGGCCTCTTCATTCGCATTCATCCGGCATGTTAACGTATGGTGAAACCATGGCCATATACAGTATTGTAGTGGCTTTTTCAGCCATACTCATTTTCCAGTTGCTAAAAACACTCCATCATTTCTCTGGCATCGAAGAATGGACGCTTTCCAAAGAATTGTTTTCTATCATCGTTGTTTTACTGGGCATGGGGATTGGCATTTACTTTTTTGCATTTATCATGGAGCCCAAAGCCCCCCGCTGGAATATAGCCACCATATGGGATTCCTGTAAAAACGCTTTCCTCGTTGGTATCCTGCCTTTTTCCTTTTTCACGATTACCAACCTCCACCACCTTCCCCGTAGGAAAACCTCGTTATATGACTCAGAATCGGAAGACGATGAAACGACAACACTTGAACGAAGAATAGAAATCAAATCGAAATTGAAAAAAGAAACTTTATCGTTTTATCCCAGTGAGTTTCTTTATGCCGAATCGGATGGAAACTATATTTTGTTTTACCTGCAGAAAGAAAATGAAGTAAAGAAAAAGATTATCCGCAATTCCATTAGCGAAGTAGAAAAACAGCTGACCAGCCATCCTCATTTTTTCAGAACACACCGCTCATTCATTGTCAATTTGGAACGGATAGCTAAAAAGCAGGGAAACACATCCGGATACCGACTAAAACTGAAAGGCTTATCCAACGAAATACCGGTTTCACGTCAGAATACCGAACGGTTTGATCGAGTTGTAAATGAATTCGTTCAACATTTGAACTCATAAACAGGAAAGATGCTACTTGCATGATTCCTTCCCAACCCACAACATTCTTTTTTCCCCGGCAAAATTAAATATCTTTGGGAGCACAAGAAAAATATCTGTTGAAGTGAAAGCTTCACAAACGACGAATCATTGTTTGAATGGAAAGCCGATTTTATCATTGGGTTACAGGAAAATTTCCGCAGAATTTCTTCATTAAATATCCCTTTGTGGGAGCTATCATTTCCGCACTTTTCGCTTTTCTATTCACGATGGTATACGATCCGCTCGATTTTCATGGAACCCGAATCTATACCTATCCCCAACTAATGGCTTTATACTGCCTTACAGGAGGGTTCTCCGGCTTTGTATTCATCAAACTCATTAAGTTGATTCCCTATTTTAAGAATGAACAGGAATGGATGTTTATCAAGGAATTTATGGCTATGATATTCATCCTTTTGGGCATCGGCTTAGGAATTTTTATTATCCAATATTTTATTGATCCTCATATTCCTCAGTGGACATTTAGTAATCTACTCAGCTCGGTTAAAAATGCTTATTTGATTGCGAGTCTTCCTTTGCTGTTTTCTCTGATTATCAATATTTCGCATAAAACACATCACGGAAGTGTACGTCAAAAGATGTCTCTTCCAACCGCAGTTGAAGTAGCACGTGAGAAGATTCAAATCGAATCGAAGTTGAAAAAGGAGACGCTGGAATTTTATCCAGGTCAGTTCTTATATGCTGAATCGGACGGCAACTACGTGGTGTTTTACCTGAAACAGGAAAACGAAATCCGGAAGAAGGTAATCCGCAATTCTATTAGTGAAGTCGAAAACCAACTTTCAGGTCAGTCTCATTTTTTCCGGACACATCGCTCATTCATCGTCAACCTCGAGAAGATAACCGGGAAAGAGGGCAATGCTTCAGGCTATCGTTTGTATTTGGAAGGACTTTCTACTGAGATACCGGTATCACGTCAGAATGTAACGAGATTTGATAAACTTTTCCCACGAAAAGCATAATTAAGGCCTTTCCACTGGTCACAGAATTTTGCCATTCATCACACATTTCTCTTGATTTTATAGCCCACTCCAACCATCTGTCACAAATTCTTGCTGTGTACACCAACTCTTTGGAAGGTGAATTCAGGTTTCCTCAATTTGCATGAAGAAAATCACTCAAAAATTTAAATGAACAGGAAACCATGAAACGATTTTTCATCACAAGCAGTCCCTACAAAATCCTTCTGCCAATCATCATTGTATTTACAAGTTTTCAAAACCTGCTGGCACATTCCATTACTGGTCAGATCAGGGATGGGAAAAGCGATCAATCCATTCCCTATGCTACCATATCGCTTTACAATGCTAATGATTCGGCACTAATAACCGGAACCGTAAGTGGAACCGATGGCCACTTTGCCCTTAACCAGATAGCTTCAGGTCAATATCACCTTCGTATTAGCTTCATGGGTTATCAAACGATAGCCCGAACAGTCGATTTAACCCATCAGGAAGATTACAATGCAGGGACCATTCTTTTACAGGAAACATCCGTCAACCTGGGAGAAGCGGTAGTAACCGGCGAACGCATCAAAGCCAAAGCTGAACCGGATAAAACAACCTACTTTATCAACAGGAAGATAGAACAAGCCTCAAACACGGGTCTTGACGTATTGAAATATATTCCAGGTGTTCAAATCGATTTCAGTCAAAACCTTTCCCTTGAAGGAAATCAGGATATATTGCTTTTGGTTGATGGAAAGGAACGTGATGCCGGATTCATCCGGCAACTGGATGCCAGTCAGATTGATAAAGTCGAAGTGAGCACTATGCCCGGCTCGAAGTATGATGCAAGCGTGTCGGGAGTAATCAATATTATCCTGAAGCATAGACAAACCGGCATAAACGGTTACGTACATGCTGACGTTCCTACGTCTAAAAACATCGTCTATATTTTCCCAGGTTATGGACTGAATTATGGTAAAGGAAAATTCAGTATTCAAACATCGTACAGTGGCGAAGTAAGCAATTTCCCCATCATCGAGAACAACTATCGTGAAATCATTAAGCCACAAGCCACCACTGCCATTACGGCGAAACAAGACGTAATGCAAAATTATTGGTCGCACCGGTTTAATTTCGGCATCGATTATTTCCTGAATAAACAAAATCAGTTTAACCTGTACACTTTCTATAATCCCTATTCCAGTGAGCACAATGGCACTATGACGTTAGAATCTAAGGTAAACCAAACGCAGGATCGGCACTGGCAGGCGCAAAAGACGGACAATGACCGAAACCATCAGTTATTCGGTTCACTCTATTACAAACATCTGTTCAACCAACCAAACCAGGAACTTACGGTTGATGCCAGCTATTATTACCTAACAGCTCATAATGCCACAACCTATGCTTATGACCTGGCTTCCGAAAATGGATACATAAAGCAATCCAATATCGTTAGGCCATGGCAACATTCGGCCAGTATCAAAATGGATTTTTCTTCTCCAATTACAGAGCATTTCAAGCTGGAAACCGGAGTGAAAGGCATTTTGAAAACCATGGCTGACCGGCAATCTGATTCTTTCCGTTACCGGGAAAACGTTTTGGCTGGATACGGCGCACTCTTCTATACCATTAATGAATTTCAATTTAACGCCGGTTTACGTGTGGAACAATCGACTTCCGATTTCATCGATCATTTTACACATCATGATTGGGCATGGTTGCCTTCCGCCTCGTTGAACTATCAACTGTCCCAAAAGAACAGCATCAAGATTTCTTACCGGCGTTCTATCTATCGTCCGAATATTTACCAGCTGAATCCATATGTCTCACAGAATGACCCATTCAGTTTACAACGTGGAAATCCGAATTTGAAACCGCAATTCAATCAGGACTTATTTCTGGATTATTCGACCATGCTAGGAAATAATTATCTCTCTATTCGTCTATTTTACAACCAAACAAATAATGCCATCAATTCACTGACTTTTGTGAATGATTCGAACCTGTTTGAGACAAACATTTACAATGCCGGAAATCTGCAACAATATGGAGTACAATTGAGCGGCGCCTTAAAACTGGGGAAATTCATGGCATTCAATCCCTATTTGAAAGTTTTCCAGAATGAGTCACAGCCTAACGCTGTTGCCAGAAATTACCAAATGACAAATAAACAACAACTTACCTATCAAATGGGATTATCAGCTATCGCATCCTTCAAACACAATTGGACGGCAGCTTTCCGGATGCAGTATTTTCATCCGAATACCGATATCCAGACAACTCATTTCAGCAATGCTCTTTACTTTGTCTCACTGGAAAAAACCATCAAAAATAAAATCAAGTTGGGTATCTCCAGCGGATTGCCCTTCAAGCAGTCGTTCACTTATCACGGAGAGAAAATCGAGGGAACCAATTTCTACCAACGTTCGGCAGGAAACGTCATCCTGCCCAAAGTTCCGGTTTGGTTTTCCATCCGGTATCAATTCAGTTCAGGAAAGAAAGTGCACACGATTCAACGGGAAACAGAAAAGCTTGATAGTACTCCAAGGAAAGGATTCTAAATAATTTCACATTTGAAACCATCTCTCCTTCCGTTTTGTTATACATTATACAAATTAGCTCCCACCAATTGATTGCTGAGTCAACAAAGAATAATTTAGTGTTCATTACTTATAAATATTATATTCAATATGGAAAATCCAAATAAAGCGGTTGAAGGAGAAAAGCCATCGGACCATCAAAATGACATCAAAAAAGCCACCATTGAGACCCCAAAACCTAAACAAACGGCAAGGATAAAAACGACTGAGACAAAAGCCACTTCCGTAAAAAAAACTCCTGCGCAAGGGAGGAGTAGAAGTACTTCTACCTCCAAAACCAAGGCATCCGGAGCGCAAGCATCAACCAAGTCGGGTAAACCGACATCAACAACATCCACTAAAAAAACAGCCGAAGAGAAACCGGTTGATGAAAAAGCCAGCGTGATTAAGGAAACAAAAAAAGAAACTCAACCCGGGAAAAGAAAAGAGGCTAAACCGGTCGACAATGTAGTTGATGCAAAGCCAACAGATGACAAACAGATTGTCGAAAATATTCCGGCTGAGACGGAACCAGTCGTTGAAGCTAAAGGTAAGTCTGCTCCCAAAAAGAAAAAGACAAGTTCCGGTACGAAACAAGATGTAAAAATGAAAGCGGAAAAAAAGAAAGTCAAAAAAACAGAAGAAAAAGTTGATACACTGAAGAAGAAGGTTAAAAAGGCCAAAAAGAAAGATGTCAAAAAGAGTAAGCTGAATGATTTGAAAGACAAACTAAAGAAGGCCTTAAAAAAACTCAAGCGCCGTAACAAAGCACTAAAAAAAGCGAAAAAATAATCTTCCAATTTCCAAATATCTGACCACAACGGGCTTATTCACAATCATCAAAATGGGTGATTGTGGTAAATTCGTATGTGCTGAAATCAGCAACACTATTTCCAAAACTTAGTAAATAGAAATCTCCGGCAGTTAATTAACATGATCGATTCTCTGCCAGTAAACAATCCACTCTCCCCATTCGTTACCCTGACAATAAACGGTTAAACAGAGTTATGTCTTCGACTGAAACCATAAGGTGTGATTCAATCAGACTTTTTTTAAAACCAGTAAATTCCATCTATTAAATCTGGCCACCGCTTTCCACCCATCAAATGAATACACAAAAACACCATAAACAAGAAAGCCACAGGTAATGAAAAAAATCTTGCTTCTACCGGCGCTGCTCATAGGCATCGTTATGACCTTAAAAGGACAACCTCCAACTGAACAACTCACATCGTTTGTCGATCCGTTTATCGGGACCGAAGGAACCGGCAATGTTTTTCCGGGCGCTTCCCTTCCATTTGGAATGGTGAAGCTGGGACCAGACTGCGGGAACAAAAGTTCCAATTCGGGTTATGTCCCCGGAGCGGTTATTCATGGTTTCAGCCACGTTCACGTGAGCGGGACCGGTGGTGGACCGAAATATGGAAATGTGTTGGTAATGCCATTCACCGGACCGTTTCAACCCGGAACCAGCCAATCGCAACCAGCCAATGAACAGGCCAGTCCGGGCTATTTTGCCGTCGACCTGACCAATTATCACATCAAAGCCGAAATGACTGTCAGCCGGCGTGTCGGTTTTCACCGGTACACGTTCGGTGATACAAATGAGCGTGGTATTCTCATCGATGCCGGAAGCATGCTGGGGGAACATCACTGTTGTGGTGAAGCGCAACAATTGATTGGATCAGAAATCAACATTGTGTCAGATACCCTGATACAAGGCTATACCCGCGTACGTGGAGGCTGGAACAAAGGCGGCGAATACACTGTTTTCTTCTCCGCCGTTTTCGATACTCCGGCCAAATCTTTTGGTACATGGAAAGGAGATGTCGTATCTCCGGGTAAAGAATCAGAATACGACAGCGGTGAAAAAACAGGAGCCTGGTTCTTTTTCGGGAACGGTAGCAGAAAAGCCATTCAGGTAAAAGTAGGCATCTCGTTCATCAGTTCTGGAAAAGCATTGGCCAACTTGCAGCAGGAAATTCCGGGTTGGGATTTTGACAAAGTGCATCGGAATGCCGCTCAAACCTGGAATAAGGTGCTCAACACCATTCATGTAGAAGGAGCTTCGGATGATATGAAGAAAGTATTCTATACGGCCATGTATCATGCCATGCTAATGCCGGTTGACCGGACAGGAGAAAATCCGAAATGGCACTCCGATGAACCGTATTACGATGACTTCTATGCCATATGGGACACCTTCAGGGCAACCAATCCGTTGCTGACACTCATCCAGCCCGAAAGGGAAAGAGATATTGTCCGCTCATTGATTGACATTTACCGGTACGAAGGTTACATGCCCGATTCACGCAGTGGCAATCATACCGGACGAACACAAGGCGGAAGCAATTGCGACATGGTCGTAGCCGACGCTTTCCTGAAAGGATTAAAAGGCATCGATTACCAAACGGGTTATGAAGCCATGGTAAAAGATGCGGAAATTCCTCCGGGTGGGAACCAGCAAACCGATGGTCGAGGTGGTATCAACGAATACATCAAGCTGGGTTACGTTCCGGCTGAATACGAGCCCAAAGAGAAGTCACCTACCCTGCACACGCCTAAGTTGTACGACCGCGCCGGAACACGTACGGTTGAATATTCGGCCAACGACTGGGCCATTGCACAGGTAGCAAAAGGTCTCGGTAAAGAGGCTGATTACGAGAAGTACCGCAAACGGGCATCGAACTGGTCGCACCTGTGGCGGCAAGTAAACGATAATGGGGTCAGTGGGTTTATCTGGCCAAAACGGAGAGATGGCACATGGGTAACTGATTTCACTACCGAGAAAGCAGGCAGTTGGGGCAATTTCTTCTATGAAGCCAATTCATGGGAATATTCCTTCTACGTGCCACAGGATGCAAGGGCTTTGATTGACAGTTGCGGAGGACCTGAACCGTTCATCAAGCGGCTCGACACGTTCTTTGAAGGACACAACTACAGGGTCGACAATGAACCCAGTTTCTTCACACCTTGCCTTTACACCTATGCCGGCTACCAGTACATGAGTAGCGATCGTGTCCGTGATATCATTCAAAAACACTATACATCAGCTCATGATGGTATTCCGGGCAACGATGATTCCGGTTCCATGTCGGCTTGGCTGGTGTTCAATGCGGTAGGATTCTACCCCAACGCCGGGCAGGATATTTACCTCATCACTGCCCCACATTTCCAACGAGCTGTTCTCGATTTAGGCGACGGAAAACAGTTGGAAGTAATGGCATCGAATCTGTCTGAAAAGAACCGCTACATCCAGTCTGCCACATTAAATGGCAAACCGTTGAACCGGGCATGGTTCCACCACAGCGAAATTGCAGACGGAGGAAAACTCCGGTTCGTGATGGGACCAAAACCTTCGGACTTTGGAAAAGAAAACTTACCGCCTTCACTGTCCGATCCAAAATAAACCGATGATTTAGTGCCGAAAGAAAATACCAGACACAAAAAAAGTCCCGCCAAAAGCGGGACTTAAAATTTTTAATGTCTGAGATTCTCCAGACTATGCTAGTTTCACATTGACTGCATTTAAACCTTTTTTGCCTTCCTGCAATTCAAACGTTACTTCATCATTCTCACGGATGTTATCGATTAATCCGGATGAATGCACGAAATATTCTTTTGACGAATTTTCGTCTTTAATGAAGCCAAAACCTTTTGATTCATTAAAAAATTTTACTGTTCCTTTGTTCATGATAATTAAATTAATTCGCGGTAAGTTACGGCTAATAATTGAAACCTAATCCGATTTTGAAATTAATCTCCGAACGAATTCCGCTGATTATTTTCCCGTAACCTGCCACGTTAATCGATCTTTGTTAATCAGTTAAATCAATCTTCAACAGAAACACACATCAAAGGGAAGCAATCATTTTCTCCAATTCCTTACGGGAGAGCTTCAGTTTTACGGCTAAAATCTTAAAAAAGTCCTCTTTTGTTTCATGTCTCCACATTAAATCAGCATTGGTCAATTGAGGATATTTCTTTTTCAGATCCATTTGAATGCTGTTCCACTTGTTGATGTCAAAATCTGTACTCATGAATTGTCTTTTTAAAATAAATAGATTCTTGAAGGAATAAATCATGAAGGTCTTTCCGATGGGATGCAATAAAATACGGTCTTACGGAAGGGAAGCTCCTTTTGTCTTGCGCCGGAGCGGCTCACATCAGTTGATTTAATCTGCGAAGATACTCTAAATGCCTGACAAATGCATCATACTCTTCCCGGTATTCATTGTAATCTTTCCCTAATGCTGCTAAATAGCGGCTGAAAAACTTCATTTATGGATTCCTTCAATCACCACCTACATTTCAAGTGCTTTATTGATTTTCTCCAAATCCTCGTTAGCCGGAATAAAGCTCCAGCTCAGAAAGTCAATTAACCAGCCATGATGAGTATGCGTACAACGTGAGATCATGCGCATGGGCATACGCTTACTGAATTGCTCGATAACGAATTGATCAATCACCAAAGCCGACTGTCCATCATGTCCGACTCTGATTTCCCTTTTCTGAATGGGATATTCAATCAACCCCATTTCTTCCACGGTCTTTTTCGTAATCTCACCACATTCCGTTTTATTCCAAAATTCTTTTGGATCAGTGCCGCAGTACAATCCTTCTTCGGCCATTAGTTTCATCATCGCCTTTACATTTTTGGCCATCAGTTCCGCATGGAAATTTTCCATTAAACGAGTCACATCGTGCTTAATTACAGCCACATCCGCAGTTGATAGTTCTTTTGTTTTCATAGTATGAATTTTAATGATACAGATTGAAAGGTCTTGTCTTTTAATAAATTCGGTGTAGTACCATTTGCCGGTAAGGCCGGAATCTGTTCTTTGTCCTGGCGAACAATCAGTCGCAAACAATATGCTAACCAACTGATTTTTGCCCTATTAAAATTAATTCAATGAGCAGGCAATAGCAATGTTATCCGGCAGAGAGTAAATAAAGTTACAGGATTCGTGTTTGGGTAAAATGGATAAACCAGCCTAAATGTGCCGGCAGAGGAAACCATTCACGACCAATTAAAATATTCGATCAGAAAACATTATTCACATTTTCCTGTTTTGGAAATGACCTCGCCTTCGCTGACTCATCCTACTTATTCTTTCGAATGAAAATGTTTGTTTTCCCTGTTGAACAGGCGGAAAAATGTTTCCCCGTTCGTAAGCGTTCTTAGTGACCCTTTTACATCACATTTTCAATTCTAATAAAATAGCAAGATGAGACAGATGAAATTCGCATCTACATTGGTCGTAGTATTATTTCTGATGGCAACTACAACTTTTGCAGCCGGAACCAAAGACAATGCAAAATCGGAAAATTATGCTCTTCTGATCAGCAATCCCAAGCACATTAAAGTGGCTGTAATGACAGCAAAAGAGCTTTTTGACAATCCAAAATTCAAAACACAGCATTTTGAAATAGTCGTTTGCGGCAAGGCCGTTCATGCATTACTGATGAATAATGAACTGCAACCGGAAATCGAAAAAGGAATGAGCCTGGGCATCTCCTTCAAAGCATGTAACATCTCTTTGAAAAAAGCCAAAATCACTCCCGATAAACTCATCAAAGGAGTGATGGTGGTTCCCAACGGATTGGTGCGTATGTTCGAACTTCAGAACGAAGGTTATCATACCATCGAATTATAAGTACCCCAACCCAAAATCACGATGACCTGAGGCTAACGCCTCGGGTCTTTTTTTAACGGAAGTTTGGCCAGTTTTTCCACTTCGATGCTGGGATGGCCAAACTCTTCCACCACTTTCCCCATCATCAGATAAACGCCCGCTCCACGAAAGGGCCATCTCTTCAGCGAAGGCGGAAAATGAGTGGTTTCGAAAAACTCTCCGGTCACATCGAGGAAACTGCCGAAATGCATGGTTTCATTTCGTACGGTCCTCACATATTTGATGGTCACCAGCGTACCGATCATGCGAACCGTTTTGCCCACGTTGTTCATGAGGTCACGAGCCATTACTTCTCCCCTAAATTTGGTTTCCAGTAAATCAAACCAGGTACAGGTGACCGGAAATCCCAGCAGCTCAATTTCGTCATAAGCAGCTTCTTCCATCGATTGACTAAGTTGCGGCAGTTCCCATTCCTTTGACTGTATCTCAAAAAGCTGATGAGGGCGGCTGGGCTGTTTTTTTCCAAGGAGCATGTGCGCTTCCCACAACAATTGCATCTTCGGTTTCCCGGTAAACCGGAAAGCGCCAATGCGAATCAAAAGAATCAGTTGTTCCATGCCAATCTTCAGGCGGGCAACAAACTGTTCCATCGACTTAAATTCACCAGCTCTTTCCCGCTCCTGAATGATTTCCTGTTGCAGTTTGTGTTCGAGGTTGTTCATCAGGTTAAAGCCCAGAAAAATGTTTCGCCCGTAAATACTGGTGTTGATTTTGCTGCGATTCACACAGGGCGGCTGAATGTTACCACCACAGCGTCTGGCCTCGTTCACGTACACCCAGGTCCGGTAAAACCCGCCAAAATTGTTAATGACTGCCACCATAAACTCCAACGGATAATGTGCTTTCAGATAAAGGCTCTGAAAACTTTCGACAGCATAAGAGGCCGAGTGCGCTTTGGAAAAGGAATAACCGGCAAAACTCTCAATTTGACGCCAGACCTCTTTTACAATTTCCGGTGGACGCCCCAATTCCCGGCTATTGCTGAAGAAGCGGTCGACAATGCGTTGAAACTCCGACTTCGAACGATATTTGCCACTCATCGCCCGGCGCAGAATGTCGGCATCAGCCAAATCGAGGCCGGCAAAATGATGGCACACCTTCAGCACATCTTCCTGGTACACCATCACCCCATAGGTTTCTTCGAGCTGTTCTTTCATTACCGGATGGAGGTAATGAAAATTGTCGGGATGATGAAACCGGTGAATGTATTCGCGCATCATGCCGCTTTTGGCTACTCCCGGCCGGATGATGGAACTGGCAGCCACCAACGTAAGGTAATTGTCGCACCGCAGCTTTTTCAGTAAACCGCGCATGGCCGGACTTTCGATATAAAAGCATCCTATTGTTTCACCCACTTTAAGCTGCTTACGGGTTTGAGCATCCCGCATGAAATCATTCACCCGGTGGATATCGATCTCTTCACCCCAATTTGCCCGGATGATTTCCACACTGTCGTTGATGTGACCAATGCCGCGCTGACTCAGGATATCGAGTTTTTCGAAACGCAAATCTTCGGCTACATACATATCCCATTGTGTGGTGGGCAAGCCTTTCGGCGGAAGATCAAGTGCAGTGTAACAGGTAATAGGCTCCTCGCTGATGAGGATACCGCCGGCATGAATGCTACGCAGATTAGGAAAATCCTGCATCATGGAGCCAATGGAAAAGATATGCCGGTAGAGTTTACTTTCGCTTACTTCCTTTTCGGGATTTTCGATCAACTCATCGATTTCAGTCTTGGGCAGACCGTATACTTTGCCCAGCTCACGCAGAATGGATTTTCCCTGAAAAGTATTGATGGTTCCCAGAAGTGCGGTGTGACGCCAGCCGTACCGTTCGAAAATGTAACGCTGTATCTCATCGCGGTCACGCCACGAAAAATCGATATCGAAATCGGGTGGAGAGGTTCGTTTGGGATTGATAAACCGTTCGAAATAAAGGTTGAGTTGAATGGGATCGACATCAGTAATTTTCAGACAGTACGCAACGATGGAGTTGGCACCGGAGCCTCGTCCTACATGATAAAAACCCCGTGACATTGAATAACGAATGATGTCCCAGGCAATGAGAAAATAGGCCGAAAAACCTAAATCATGAATGACCTTCAATTCTTTACTGACACGCTGCCGGGCTTTCTCATTATTGCCGTAACGATAACGGCATCCTTCCAGTGCCAACTTTTCCAGCAGTTGGATGTCTTCGTTCAGGTTTCCCGTGAAGGTTTTCTTGTTCTTGTTTTCCTTAAAATCAAAGTGAATTTCGCAATTATCCAGCAGACGCTGTGTGGCTTTTCTTATCTCCGGGAATTCAGAGTAGAGCTGTTGCAATTCATTCCACGGCCTGAAACAGTCACTCTCCTTACCCAATTGTTCCGGTGTGAGTTTACTCAGTAACGTGTTGTGGTGAATCGCGCGTAGATGGCGGTGCAATTCAAAATCATCGGAGCCGGCAAAGGTGGCTGGCTGAAGGGCAACCAGCCGGTTCTGTTCCTTTTGGGGAATCGTAACCTGTACCCGGTTCAGTTGCTCAGGCCGCACGCCCAGAAACTCATTTTCCCGCAAGGCACTCATCGCTTTCTCCCCGAAAGGGTAAATAAAGTAAACATGGGGAAGTACCGGCGGAGTATCGGGCAAAGGCGTACCGGCAATCAGGTGTGTACTGAGGAATTCGTTCAACTCACGGAAACCTTCGTTGTTGCGGGCCAGACCAACATACAACTGTCGGTCGCCATTATGGAAATCGATGCCGGCGATAGGTTTTATTCCAACCCTGGCAGTTTCCCGCACCCAATCGACAATGGCCGACGAATTATTAATATCGGTAAGCGCCATAGCCGGGGCGCCCATTTTTGCCGCAACCTGTGCCAACTCCTCCGGCGAACGGGTTCCGTAGCGCAAACTGTAATATGAGTGAGTGTTCAGATACATGAATTGAACGTTTATCCGAATTTAATGATAGTAGCCTTTCCGAATCACCAGTTTGCCCGGCGCTGTGTCCTGCAAAGCTTTCATTTCGTCAATCACTTTCCGGGCAGCCACACCCGAGGCGCGCCGGATGGCAGTGTTACCAAACCGGTGTTTGATGTGGTCCATGCTTAGATAGAGGTTCACCATCTCCGACGAATCATCAAACAGGTCAAGCTGCTGGGTACCGTTTATCAGGTGGCTGAACCGTACCCCAACAAGGCGGATGAGCATCCGGCGCTGGTACAACTTGCGAAATAACTCCCTGGTGATGTCAATCAGGGTGTGGTCGAACTGGGTATAGGCAATGCGCTTCTGCTGCGAGTGCGTATCGAAATTGGCATAGCGGATTTTCACGGTAACGCTCGAAGTCATCATCCCTTTGCTGCGCAGCTCAAAAGCCAGCTTCTCGGCCATGCTTATTAATAGCTGCTCAAGAAACAACACATCGGTCGTATCGCGTTCAAAGGTACGTTCGGTGCTGATGGACTTGCGTTCGGAATAAGGCTGTACCGGCGTTGGATCGATACCATGCGCCTTTTTCCATATCACCACTCCGTTCTTCCCCAGCACCTGCTGCAGCATTTCCGGCGGAATATCGGCCAGCGTGCGAATGGTTTTAATACCCATCGAGCTAAGCAGATGATATGTTTGCGGGCCAATCATCGGAATCTTCCGAATCGACAACGGGTTCAGAAAAGGCTGTACCGCCGGCTGCTGAATTTCCAGTTCGCCGTTGGGCTTGGCCTCGCCCGTGGCAATTTTCGATACGGTTTTATTCACCGAAAGTCCGAAGGAAATGGGTAACCCGGTTTCCCTGATGATGGTACGGCGCAACTCCTGTGTCCATTTCATGCTGCCAAAGAAGCGATCCATACCGGTAATGTCGAGGTAGTGCTCATCGATGGAGGCTTTTTCGTACACCGGTGCCCGTTCGGCAATGATTTGGGTCACCGTGTCGGAAAGACGGCTGTAGCTGTCCATGTCGCCGCGAATGATGATGGCATCGGGACAAAGCCGGCGCGCCAGTTTCATGGGCATGCCCGAATGTACCCCGAACCGGCGGGTTTCGTAACTACAGCTGGCCACTACACCCCTGTCCGACAAGCCTCCAATAAGGACAGGCTTTCCGTTCAGCTCGCTGTGATGTAACCGTTCCACCGATACAAAGAAAGTGTCGAGGTCGAAATGCACCACGGTTTTTTGTCCGGTATCTGCCGTTGCTATCATAATTACTTCTATCAATACACATGCTTCCTCTTAAAAAAAATCGGCAGGGAACCTCTTTCCGTTGCCTGTTGCCTGAATTGGGAAATGGTTCCGTTGGATCGGGAAATGCCTGCTGTGGCTCCCTGCCGGCCTGCTCTGCTTTATTTTCCTACCGGGAAAATCCCGAAAGGCTTTTCTTTTTCAGAACGATGTTGTATTTTTGATTATATTTTAATCAAATTGCTGATTATATAATAAGCATTGTTTTTGAAACCGGCAAGCGTGACAGGTGAAAAGAATACTCCGCGAATGCCGTATCGATTTGAAAAACAATTCAGAAAGTGATTTACAGAATGGTGAAAATTTCAAATATGGAACCGATGCATTTTGCTCAAAACATTAAGCTCTTGCGAAAACGGCGCGGGCGCACACAGGATGATGTAGCCTTTGCCCTGGAAATGAAGCGCCCAACGTTAAGTGGCTACGAAAACGGCGTGGCCAAACCGGGCATTCCGCAGCTGGTTGCCTTCTCCGATTACTTCGGCATTTCCATCGATACACTGGTAAAGGTTGATTTGTCAAAACTCCGCGACAGCGAATTGCGTCAGCTCGAAAGCGGTTACGATGTGTACGTGAAAGGCAGCAAGCTACGAGTCCTCACCACCACAGTCGACAGCCACAACGAGGAAAACATCGAGTTGGTACCCGAAAAGGCTAAAGCCGGTTATACCAGAGGTTTTGCCGATCCGGAATTTGTGCGTGAACTCCCGACTTTCCGGCTGCCATTCCTGTCGTCCGAAAGGAAATACCGCACTTTCCAGGTAAGCGGCGATTCCATGCTGCCGGTTCCGCCCGGCGCCTGGGTTACCGGCGAATTTATCCAGGACTGGTACTCATTGAAAGACGGCGATGCCTGCATCATCCTGACACTGGATGAGGGCATAGTTTTCAAGGTGATCGAAAATCACATCAAAGAGGAAGGAAAGCTGAAGCTGATTTCGTTAAACCCTGTGTATGAGCCTTACGAACTACCAGTGGTTGAGATTCGCGAAATCTGGAAGTTTACCAATTACATCAGCTCCGAAATGCCTGCCGGCGAAGTAAGTAGTAGCCATTTAGCACAAAGCCTCCACCAGCTAAAAAGTGATGTGCAGTTTATCAGGGAACAAATGACACGTGGTGAGTAGCGTTCAACAGTGAAAATAAAGCGAAACCGTCTTGGTCCTTTTCTCTGTCCAAAGGCTGCTTCATGTCTGTTTATTTCCACTTTTTCCTATCTTCCCGCACAAAAATTATCACTATGCAACGTAAAGTATATTTCCTGTCAACCTGCGATACCAGCCGGCGAATAATGAAAGAAGTGGGTGTTGACGACAGTTTTGAACAGCAGGACATTAAATTCAATCCCGTAACCGAAGAACAGGTCGAGCATTTTTACCGGCAAACCGGAAGCTACGAAGAGCTCATCAACAAACGCGCCCGCAAACTAAAAGATGTTCTGGCCAAACATCCCGCTACCAGCGATGCCGATTACAAAAAACTGCTGTTATTGGATTATACCTTCCTGAAACGCCCCGTCTTTGAAATCAATGGACAACTCTTTGTCGGAAATGCCAAGAAGACGGTTGAAGCGATTAAAGAGGCATTGGGACGATAGTTAGTAGATTTTTAGGATGGACGCTGATATGCTCATGTGTTACATAGCGAAATGTTTGAACGCCTCATAGACAAGAAAAACCGGCCAAACAATAGCTTTTAAGAATCCCAAAACACCCATCCAAAAACTGGTGGCGACTGAAATGAAGTAGATGGCAGCTCCGATGAAACCCAGTCCATACACTGCTCCACCGGCAGAATTATTGTTTCGACTTTTTTTGCCCATGATTTTCTGTTATTACTGTTTATACAAATTTATTATTGATGCAACCATGGTTCGAGTTGAACCGTAATTATTTACAAGATAGAAAATTAATTCTACTACCCTTTTCTGAAACGCCCTGTTTTGAAAATCGACGGACAACTGTTTGCCGGGAAATACGAAGAAAACGGTGGAAGCAATTGAAGAGGCGTTGGGGCGATAAACATTTCCATAGTTTCGCCATGTAGAAATTGAGGGTCAAGTCATTCAAAACACAAGTCAGGAATAACCAAAATTATATCAACAGTTTACTTCAACAGCAAATACTCAAAGGAAATCTACTTAACAAAATTGCGATTATCAATAAACATCTTAAATCGACCATGATCTACTTTAAGAGTGATATTTACTTGAAGTTGTGAATTCTCTTTATAGATATTAATTACCTCTCGTATATATTTCAATTTGATCGAATCGGTTAGATTAAATGAAGTGTCATTTAAAAAGCTTAATAATTGTGACATAAAAAATCCAAAATTCGATATATCATAGATTTCATAATTCTCTTTCTTTTTGAAAAGAATGTTTATTCCCGAATCTTCAGTGTTTGTTTCAAATTGATATATACCATATTGTTGACTAAAAGTACTATCTGAACTTATCAATTCTTTCACATAGAACAGAGCTGAATAATCATCATTTGGAATTTTCATTTTCGTATCCAATCGGCCAGTGTTTACCGCGAACTGATATAATTCCTTATATATGCCCTTATTTGATTTTTGCGCATTACAATTACCACAAAAACAGAATAATATAACAGTAGCTAATATTGTTTTCATAAATCAGTTATTTAGTAAAATACTTGCAGTTCTCAGCATCAATTCTTTTTAAAACTAAAAAATGTCAACTATAATCTTCAATCTTTTTCAGCTTTTATTTTTGCCAAAACGGAATCCATTTTTGCCACATTTTCTTTCGAGAAGCCCTGCTCAAAAAGCCTCAATTTTCCGTTGTGAATAATGATGTTGGTGGGCAACAGTTCCGGGAATCGTCCTTTTTTCAAACCAGGTTTCGGGTTTAGTTGAAACAGGTAGTTCATCAGGTGTTTGTTTTCATACATCGGGAAAAACTCCGGCTCATTTTTTTGCAGCGCTACCCATTCCGAGACTTTTTTTTCACTTTCATCGGTCACCGAAAGGAAAAGCGTATGTCCATCTTCATATTTATCCACCAATCCGTTCAATAACGGAATTTCCTTCTGGCAGGGACCACACCAGGTCGCCCACAGGTTAATAACCAGGGTTGGGTCATCGGCTTCGTCGCTGAGAAATTCATCTTTTTTAAGTTCCACCCGGATGGGATCATCTATATTCTTCAATTGACTATAGAAGCGATAGGTTTTCCATTCGGTTACCTTATTATTCAATACAAGCGCGGCAACAAAAACAAGGGCAACAATGATGGGATATTTCATCTTCATACGAACATTCTTTTTTGGATGGAAAAATGGAGAATCAGCAAAAATAACAGCGAATAAGCAGCTATCATCGCTATCTGTGATGTACCCAGTAAGTTCTCGGAGATCGTTTGTTTAATTGCCTGAAGCGGCAGGAAGTTACCGGCATCGGACTCCAGCTTACGGTGGATAATATTAACCCCCCAATCTTCGAGCAGCCAGTATACCAGAACGGGTAAAGCCATGACCGGCGAAGGACGCCAAAAAGCAATGGTTAGTGCAATAAAACCAGTGGCCGTGAGATATAAGAACTGCGATATTAACGCGTTATAGTCGGTATTCAAAAGCAATTGCAGCGGATTGGTGCCATAAAAGAAGCTGAGAAATGCGTAGCAAATAAAATTCAGCAGCATAAACGAGAGGGCATACAAACCAATCTGCAGCATACTGTACAAAAACAGTTTGTGGCGTGGCCAGCCATTTACCAAAAGCATTTTGTAGTAGCCACAGTTAATCAGATGAACGGTACGTTGCAACACCCAAAATATAAAGAATAAGGCTGGCAAGGTTGACTGACTAGCCCGTATGGAAACGAATTTAGCCAACGCAGCACCATTTAGTTGCTTGTCGCCGGCTCCAAACCAATAATCAAAAAAAGCGAGTAAAAGCAGTGCCAACAGCAAAACAGCTGCAGGAAGTATCTGCTTTTTATTTTTGAATAGTTTTATCTCAATGCTAATCATCGTTAGTTTTTTAAAAGTTCCATAATCGATTCGTTGAAGTTTGCAGAAGAATCACGATGAACGATGCCGGCTAAACGTCCTTCTTTCATGACAAATCCGGCGTTGGCAGGCACAGTTATTTCATTCAGCAGATGTGTTGAAAGGAGAATGGTCTTCTCTTGTTCGGCAAGTTCCCCGATAATCTGGTTCAGCAATTTGATGCCGAGCGGGTCGAGTCCGTTGTACGGTTCATCCCAAAGGAAAAACTCCGGATTACCGGCCATCGATAAAGCGATGCTCAGCCTCTTCTTCATTCCCGTTGAAAGGGCTTTAAACGGTTTCTCACGGGCCGTCCATATCTCCCACTGCTTCAACAGTTCTTTCATTTCCTCAGGAGAAACATGCTTTACCTTTCGGACGATTTCCGCAATTTCACTTACCGTTATTGATGGTTCTGTGGTGAACGGTTCGGTGGAAATCCCCATTCGTTTCCGGCGCAAATCGGCATCCGTCTGGTTGTCGAGACTGATTTCACCCTTTTGAGGATTGAGCAGTCCGGCTATCAGGTTAAACAAGGTGGTTTTTCCTGAACCATTATCTCCTACAAACAGGTAAAGTCCGGGCTTGCTTATTTCAAAGCTAAGCTGGTTCACTGCCACAAAACTTCCGAACTTCTTTATGACATTACTAGTTGTTAGCATAATTGGATGAGTTTTCTTTAAACTGAATATCCAGCGATTTTTTCCACTCCATCTCTTGGATGAATTTCGCTTGCACGGGATTTTCTTTTAGAATGTTGTAGGCTTTCCAGAATTCGGGATGATAAGGATATTTCACTTCATAAGTGTGTTCATCGCGAGCCAGCTTTTCACGGTACCTGATTTTATCCATTTCTTTTTTGTCCGTGATTACCTTGGTGACCAGAAGGACATATTCGGCCCATTGCCTTTCTTTTACTACTTTTTCTTTGCTTGGTGCATCCGGATTTTCATAAACTAAAAAGGTGCCATTGGGCGTCGCAAAACCGGTTTTGTATTTCAAATAATACTTTCCATTTACTTTTTGGTAGCCTGTTTCTGTTCTCCAGATATAGTCGTCTTTGGTAACCATATTTTTAAGGTGACTATTATTCAACACCTTCCACCATCTTTCAATTTTCAAAATTCCCCAGTCTTTCGAACTGACGTAGATGTACCCCCCATCTTCCGAATTTTTATTTTGTGAAGCTCGTGTTCCGTCAGGCCAAAGTGCATCGTAGGTGAACTTTATTTTATAAACTTTCACCGAATCGAGCCACTCAAAACCGGCAAACTCATATTTAAATGTTTTATAGTCGGTCAATGGCTTATACCACCAACTAGTACGGTAATTTCTCACATCGTTTGAATATGCTGTGTATAACATGTTCCGGTGCCCCCCAAACATTTTTTCCATCAATGCAAAAGCGCTTTTCTCCTTTTTACTAAGAGGAACGAGGTAGCTATTACTTTTTCGTATCTCCTCAACCTGGATTCGTGTGGTTGACGGCTGCGTATTAATTCCCCGATCCTGAATTAATAACGCAGCCTCAATAATTTGAGAAGCTATCGTATCACGGTAGTTGGTATTGCGGTAAAAGGCTTCCATCTGGGTGGTCGTGCGAGGGTAGTTTCGTTTGATATTCTTTACTGCTTGTTTGACAATGTCAACCACCGCTGCCCCTTTGGGTAACACGTACACATCACTCAACAAATAAGGTTTGGGTGCCATTTTGATGACCAGACTGCTATCACTGGCGTAAGGAATGGAAAGCTGCTGACTTGTATAGCCCAGGAACGAGAACCGAATTTGACTTCCGGCAAACCGTCCTTGTATCTTAAAATCAAATGCGCCTTCGGTATTGGTAATTGTACCTGCTCCGGCTTTTCCAATCAAAATATTGGCATAAGGCAACAACTCACCAGTTTTAGCATCGATTACTTTTCCCTGTAAACGAATGTAAACCGGTGCTTTCGATGCTACAATTAAATGCGTATCAGTTTGTGTAATTCTCAGATTGGCTGTTTTTTCCAATTCAGTAATACAGCTATCAGCATTAGCGCTGAATTGAATAGCAGTGCTCTCATTCAAAGCAACCAAATCGGGACTGTAGCTGAGTTCGAGTTTTAGCTTTCCGGAAAGCTCTTTCAGGATGTCCAGATAGGTCGTCGGGGAATGCATCTGTCCCAATGCGGTTTCCGATATCAGCGTAATCAGGATGAGTAGATGCAATAATCTTTTCATGGTGTAAGGATAAAGTGGTTAGTTCTTTGTTGGTACGAAAGATTAAGGGTAAGGCAAATGGTTTGTATAATCTTCTGAGCGCCTTCCTGGTCGTTAAATTGCCCGGAATATTTCAGGTCGGCAAAATTCTTATCTGCTAGCTCTACGGATATTTTAAAGTGGTCTTCCAGTGTTTTCAAAACCTCTGACAACGGTGCGCTCGTAAACGAAAGTCGACCCGAAATCCATGTATTGCTGTTTGAATTAGGGTTGTCTTGTTCGGTTAACCGATGATCTTTGGCATTCCAAATTCCAATTTCGTTTTTGGTCAGAATCACTTTTTGTCGTGCGAACAACGAACCGATCCTGAATGCAACCCGTCCTTCGTCTACCGAAACACTCTCCGTATTTTTCAACCCGGATTTCACCAGAAATTTGGTACCCAATACTTTTATCCGGGCATCGGCCGTTTTTATCCGAAAGGGTCGTTCAGGATGATGAGTTACTTCAAAATAGGCTGTTCCGCTCAACCGAACATCGCGTTCATTTTTCGCAAAGATAGATGGATAGCTCAGATGAGCATTTTTGGCAAGGATGACTTTGGAGCTGTCGGGCAGATAAACGGTTTGCCGTTGCTGCGCGATAACCTCCTTCCAATTGACAGTCAATTGTGTTTGCAAAACAACCTGCGTAACCAACACCAGGAAAATTACGGCAGCAGCTACCCGCCAGGTTAAGCGAATGACTTTCTTCGAATGGATTCGCCGGTGTACTTTCGCTAATGCTTTCCGGGCATCCGGTTCGAAGTCGATGTTCAGTTTTCCGCCGGCAGTATACGTTTTCCGCAGTTCTTCGTATTGCTGCCGGTTTTCGTCCGACGCCGCCAACCACATATCAAGCTCCTCCTGCTCTTTTTTTGACAGCTTGCCCTCTATCGACTGTATAAGTTGATATACCGGAATTTGCTCCATCGTTTTTTATAAGATGAACCTTCCCGAAAATGAATCCCCTAAAAAAGACCGTAAATTTTAATGAAAAACGATAAAAAGCAATGTAGCCGGCAATAGATGGAGGTATGGCTTCAACTCTTCGCGGAGTTTTGAAACAGCGATGGCCACCTGGTTCTCAACGGTTTTTACAGAAATATCTAAATATTCGGAGATTTCTTTTTGGGTGAGACCTTCCAGTTTATTGAGGATAAAAATCTGTCGACATTTTTCTGGTAGCTTGTCAATCGCTTTGTTTAAAAGTGGAAATACATGTTGGTACGAGGCCGTTTCCTCATCATCGTCATTTCTATTTAAAATATAACTGAGATGATAACGAGCCCGAACTGATTCACTTCGCCGGTGCTTCAGGTATTCGTTATAAACGGCTTTGTAGAGATAGGATTTCTCTTTCTCCGGTTCGATAAGCGTTCTCCGGTTTTCCCACAATCTGAAAAACATCCTCTGAACGATTTCTTCAGAATCATCAAAATCTTTTAAAAATGTATAGGCAAAACGACACAGTTCCCCGTAATAAGCAAGAAATAACTTATCAAAGGCTTCCATATCACCCTGATGAATACGGTTAAAAAGTGCATTTTCTATCAATCGGTCCGAATTTTAATAACAAAAATGAAAAATACGAAGAAAACGGTGGAAGCAATTGAAACAGCTCCGGGATACCAGTTCGCAGGTATTTGTCTTTACCACTCTCAGTGTAACTTACTGTTTCTTCTTCGTTTATAAATATCGTAATGAGATTGAGAAATGTAAAGTAATGACCATTTTAATCTTATCCTGTTCTTCAATTAATGCATTATAAAATTAAACTGTATAATATTTACGATAGAGCGATTCCAATAATTCCTGATTCAACCGATCAGAAACCAGTTGTTTTGACGTGATACATTCAGCACCGCAGATGGCACCATATCTCATACTTTCTCTGACCGACATTCCATTAATGAAAGCATACAGAAAACCTGAAAAGAAGTTGTCTCCTGCACCATTACTGTCCACCAGCTCAAAATCGGTCAACGCCTTCTCCGTAATCCATTCCGAGTTTTTTGTTAATGCAGTAGCTCCCTTTTTTCCATGTGTACAGACCACCAACTCCTTTCCCCGTTCCATTAAATTTATCATCGTTTTCTGGTAATCGTCCAAATTGTCCGAACTAAGAAAAATATAATCGGAGGCCTCAATAAACGGCTCATGGTATTCATTCCCGTCGGTATAGTCATGCAAATCTGTCCAAACAGGTTTATGCCCGACAGGTAAAACAGGTATGATCTCCTTGCAATAGGAGATAATATTAAGCACAATGATATCTGCATTCTTCACTTCCTGCTCAACTTTCTCAAAAGATATATCAGGCTTCCCCGATGATTGGGTAATAAACATGGAAATTCGCTCCCCGTTTGCATTCATGATATTGATATGACGCTCTGTTCCCTTAGGGTCAAAATCAAATACAAAATTCACATTTTCACTTGCTAAATGGTTAATGATTCGCTTTCCATACTCATCGTCACCCAAAACAGAATAGAGCACATTGGATACCCCCAGCTTCTCCAGACAAAGCGCTTTCCCCGCCCCTGTTGAACCAGTCGCCTCGTAAAACGGAGCATGATGAATAGTTTGAGGCACAGGTTGTGGAAACTCATTTAATGTGACAATGTGGTCAAAAGTTGTACCTCCGATGATAAATACATTTTTCATAAACGAATGTTGTTTCGATGATTATGATTTCTCTTAAGTCCCTGGATTTAAACCCGCGAATTGATGGGTATGCAGGCAGTATCCATATCCTTTGAAATTTCTGTTGAGAGTTGTTATAAAATTTGTTGGTCTGGTTGTTTATTTAAATCTATCATCTGATTTTATTGAATTTATATCGTCGATTTTGTTGTTTATCCAACCAACTTTATCCACTTTCTGAATGTCAAAATCGGGGATATAAGGTTTGATGTCAATAAGTGGTGTTCCGTCGAGCATATCCACATTTTCAATTTCTAACGTATTTTCTTTTACGCGAATTAATCTCACGACAGAAATCCCAACCGGATTCGGTCTTTTGGGCGCTCTTGTAGAAAAAACTCCACGAGGTTTATCATCAAGAAACGGTTTCGTTTTTAGCGTATAGTTATCTGATTTGTGAAAATGGTAAATCAGGTAGATATGAGAAAACCCTTCAAGGTCTTCAAGTCCTTCTTCAAATTCCTTTTTAACCGTTATGGTTCCTTTAATGCCTTTCGCTCCACTCGACTGAATGGGCATTCCTTCCCTGGATTTAAATGGAGTATTGATTACTCCTATCGGTTCGTAGTTAATTGTCATAAAATTGCCTGTTTGTATAATTCCCAATTTACAATCTTTGTCACCTTGTGTGCCTCATGGTTTTCATTTCGCCGATGGCGATTGAAAAGATGTTATTGCACGCTCAAAACAGCTGTATCGAATCAGGTCCCGGATGGTTCGTCATCGAAATAACATCCTATGCTTTCAATCCCGCTATCCGGCTAATAGTTCGCATTCATCCATTTTCACCACGGAATTTAGTAATTATTCTATCATCCGCTAAAAGGTGGATTTCTGAAAAATGTCCAATGTTCTGCGGGCAGAAAGCTGAACTTCGCCCGCAATATGGTTATTACTATTGCCAGACATAACGAAGTAGTGAAAAAACACCGCAAAAAGCAAACAGAGCAGGGCAATGAGTAGATAAACAATAACAGCTTTTCGTTAAGAATCCAGTCTTTATATTTTAAATGATACATGAATGCTAAATGGACTCAATAAAAATTAGACAGAACTTGCGGCACTGATAAATACCGACTTACAGGTTTCGATTAAATTGGCTAATCTTGAACAAATCCAACTCAGTTTGTTAAATTTGATAAGCATTTCAGCAAACATCACGAAACCCGACGACGAACACATAACCTGCTAAACCATATGAAAGACGAACTAAGGCCCATCTGGAGGCGGATATTCAAATTCAACTGGAAACTCGGACTTCTGTTAATTCTATTGGTCTGTATCCCCCGTTTTGCGTTGGTCATGCAAGCAAACGCCACGGCTAACTACAGCTCTATCGGGCTATTAATGGTTATATCGGCGATTGTACCTTTCATCTTCCTTAATAAATACGGATTAAAACAAATTGGATTCACCAAACCAAAGAATTACAGTTGGCTTTTCATTGCTTTTGCAATCGGACTGGCCGCAAGCCTCATTTTATGGTTTGTTGGAGAATCCCTTTACGGAGATTCTTACCATAACTGGTACGAATACATTGGTAAATCATATAACATTCCGACCGGAATCAAACCTAAAGAAAAAGCCATCATGTTTGCCGTGATGGCCGTAACCGGAATGACCTTTAGTCCCATCGGGGAAGAACTGTTTTTCAGAGGAATTGTCCATTCGAGCTTCGCAGCATCTATTGGGGAGAAAAAAGCCTCTATCGTCGATGCTTCGGCATTTGCACTAACTCATATCTCCCACTTCGGTCTGGTTTACATCAATGCACAGTGGCTATTCCTGACCGCACCCACTATTATTTGGGTATCATGTATGTTCTTTGCCAGTGTACTCTTCTTCACTTTCCGACAAAAGTCAGGTTCCATTCTGGGAGCCGTGATTGGCCATGCCGCATTTAATCTGGGAATGATTTTCAGTATATTTTACCTGATGTAAGTTCCGACACATGATCGAAACCAAAAGATTGCTCATAAAGCCGCTTTCGTACGATGAACTGAAAAAGTATGCAACATCAACGGATGAATTGGCGAAAGAGCTGGGATTAAATCCCACCGGAGCATTAGTGGATGAAGTGACACAAAATGCTATCGTTAATGATTTGTTGCCCCATCTGTCCGATCCCGAAAAAGATTTGCTGTTTTATACCATGTGGATTATCATCGAAAAAACAAAGAAAGTAATCGTCGGCGGGATTTGCTTTCACGGAGAACCTGACGCGAACGGAGAAGTTGAGATAGGCTATGGAACCGATGAAGCATTCCAAAACAAAGGCTACATGACTGAGACTCTTAACGGAATGATTGAATGGTCGCAGAACAATATAAAGATAAAAACATTAAAAGCTGAAACCGATCGCACCAACATCTCGTCTATAAAAGTATTGGAGAGAAATCGTTTCAAATTAGTTGAGCAAACCGGGCATTCGGTTATCATGAAGTTAGAATTGATGAAATGGGTACCTTCCTGAAGCGATAAACAATAACTGAAAATATATGATCAAAAAAGCCATCTTCCTCATCCCATTGTATCTGTTGCTATTTAGCACACTTCATGCTCAGAGTCTTAGTGAGCAAATGGGCGGCATCAAAACACATTTCCAATTCTACTCCTTAATAACCCATTTAAATGTCAGTGACCAAATGCTCATATTAAGGGCTGAAAATGTGCATCATGCTGTCGATTTCACTGAATCGGCGTTTGGATGGGGTTCCGGATACCGATCCTTTCATTTAGAATTTGCCAGCGAAGAGGAATTGAATACCCAAACATTTACATACAAAGCAGGAAGAGATAATGATGACAAGCTAAAATTAACGTTTTACGATGCAAACAAACATATTCTTGCCTCGTTCCCAATTCCTTTTGAGCGGGTTAATATGTATTCCGGCACTAATGATAAAAAAGATTCATTCTTTTACTCAATTGATCTGATAAATGTACCTCTCATCATCCTGGATAAAACAGCTGCGATTGACATGGTCAAGATGGTGGCCAGCCGGAAATAGACAGAGAAGCCAAATAAACAGATGAGTATTAAAACCTGTAACTTTGATAAACCGTCAATTCCCATAATACAGGAAAATGAAAGACGAACAATTTATCGAAGTAGCCAATCATATAAAACTGTGGGTTGAAACCTACGGAAACAAAAGGGATGAAGCTTGCCTGTTTATCTCCGGTGCAGGTGCCAACAGCTCGTTTTGGTCGGAGCGATTATGCAACCGCTTAGTAAAGGAAGGATTTTTCGTCATCAAATATGATCACCGCGATTTTGGCTATTCCTCTAAAGTAGATTTTGATCAATATCCCTACGATGTAATGCAACTTGCCCAAGATGCTTTATCCATCATGGATTCGCTGGACGTAAAAAGAGCTCATGTTGTTGGTCATTCTATGGGAGGCTTCATTGTGCAGCTATTGGCGATTCATTATCCCGAAAGAATCCTTTCCATGGTTTCAGCCTCTTCATCAACCAGTTCGCCGAAAGTTCCTATGCCGCCGGAGCGCACATGGCAGATATTCATGGAATGTAAACCACAGAACAACTATGATAAGGATGTCGACGGGTTTTTGCCGGTTTGGAAATATTTGAACGGAACAGCAGCTTTCGATAAGGAGCTGGCCATCGAATACACAAAGAATATATATGCACGACAGGAAATCACCGGCCCGCTGGGAGAATCACATGTGAAGGCACAAGCTAACCTGACCGACCGAACAGCAGCATTACAACAAGTCAAAATACCTACACTGGTCATCCACGGGGAAGAAGATTATCTCGTCGACAAATACGGGGGAATACAGACGGCTGAAAGCATCGAAAATGCAAAACTGGTTTTAATTCCCCGAATGGGACACATTCCTTTCAAGCAGGAAATTCTTCTACGATTCGAGGATGAAATCATTCGGTTTATCAATAAGAATAAAAGAACACCATAAGTGGCGTCTACATCCTCTCGCTGGAATGACTTAAAAATGTATCAACCAAACAACCCCACTTAACTCATTTTGTTAAATTTGGTTCGGTAAACTCAACGCATCATTGACGCATCAAAATAAACCATTCTCCACTCAATATTTTCGCCATGAAACTACTGGACAAAGCTTTGTACGATAAATTGATCCAACCTCTGAGACAGGTGACCATTAACAATTTATTTGCCCGTTCGGTGGTGGAAAAACGGATATCCGGTAAAGTTTATGTCGACCAAACAGAAAATCCCACTACATTTTATGTCGTCCATCCGTATGGTATGTCGTTGTTATTCGGTGATTTTAACAACCAGGAATTCAATCACCGTTTCCGCGATTATGCATTGAATTTGGGTAAAGAGCGGGACAAACACGAATGGATGCAAGTGTATCCGGACGATTGGAATAGCGTACTTTCACAACTTCTTGACGGTTATCTGATCAAATCAGGTGAAAACCATCAGAATAAAGATACCGGAATCGTTGAACTCAATACCCGCGTTAATTTCAAGTTTAACCAGGAAAAATATCTCTCCGCCAGACCCAAAGCATTACCACATAGAACCAGAATTGTCCGGACCGATAAAAACATCTATGCCGAAATGACGGGCAGTGTCATCCCCTCCTACTTTTGGGACAATGCTGATGATTTCGTTAATAACGGAATGGGCTTCAGCTTATATGACGGGGACAAGTTAGCCACTACCGCCTACTCTGCCTTTATCCACGACAATAAATTAGAGCTGGGTATTGAGACGCTACCGGAATTCAGAGGGAAAGGTTTCGCCCGGCTGACCTGCGCCGCATTGATCGATTACTGCCTGGAAAATCATTTCGAACCCGTATGGGCATGCAGACTGGAAAATACAGGTTCGTATCTGTTAGCACAGAAACTCGGCTTTGAGCCGTATACCGAAATACCCTATTACCGGTTAAGCAGATAACAATTGGCACTCATCACCTCGCCCGTATCGATGGAATTTAACAGAAGGTTAAAAAAAAGAATGGCACACTGCACCAATCGAAATTGTAATTTCGGTGCCTGTATCAATCATGTTCCCAACAATTGAAGCAATGAAAATCAGTGTAGCACAAACCAGGCCGGTAAAGGGCAATATCCAACAGAACATTGACAATCACTTACGATTCATCGAACAAGCCATTACGAAAAAGGCAGACATGATTGTCTTCCCGGAACTTTCGTTGACCGGATACGAACCGGAACTGGCCAAAGAACTCGCTTCCACGCAGGACGATGAAAGACTGGATATTTTCCAGACGATTAGCGATGACAACCAACTGACTATCGGTGTAGGGCTCCCCACCCGGGAAAACGATCACTTATTTGTCAGCATGATCATCTTCCAACCCGGAAAAGAACGTCTCACCTACTCCAAGCAGCATTTGTATCCGACTGAAGTGGATGTCTTCACGCCCGGTCAAAATAGAATCTACCTCGATATCGACGGAGTCAACGTCGTCGCGCCGACCATTTGCTATGAATTGTCGATACCGGAACATTCGGAAAGTGCTCATGCAAACCACGCCAACGTTTATATCGCCAGTGTGATGAATTCGGTAAGTGGTGTGGACGCCGATCTTCACAAACTATCCGAAATTGCCCGTAAATACCGCATGAATACATTTATGGCCAACTACGTCGGACAATCCGGTGGTTACGAGTGCGCCGGAAAAACATCCGCTTGGAACACCAAAGGAGATTTAGTTGGCCAGCTGAATCAGCGCGATGAAGGCCTGTTGATTTATAACACCGAAACAGAAGAAGTAACTGAAATTACCTTAGCTTGATAAAAATCGTCAATCACGAACATAACACCAGCAGAGCCGTTGCAATGCAACGTCTCTACTTATTTCAACCCACACCAATCCAAAATTCCCGTAACTTTAATAAACAGTCAAATCACTAATAGCAGAAATGGCGTTAGGTATATTATCATATCCTCAGTTGCGAGCGGATGATTATGAACGCATCCAAAAATTCCGCAAGGCAAACGACGAATTGTACTACACGGTTGCTGAGCCACACGTCCCTTTCGTTTTTCCGCTTTCCGGAATCGATCAAAAGGCTTTTATTACCGAAATAGAAGGAAAGTCTCGTGGTGTGAAAGCCATTGACTTCGAAATCAAATGCGCCACCATCAACAAGGATGCTGTTCTCGATTATTTCCATTTGCTACTCGTCCCCGACGAGGGATACAGCAAAATGGTCAGGCTTCACGATAAACTATACGCTGATAAGCTTTTTAACGACCTCCGGCTCGACATCGACTACATTCCTCATATAGGCATTGCCAATTCCCAAGACCCGCTCAAGGTAAAAAGCTGGGTGGATGAATGGAATCAAAACGATTTTGTCATCAAAGGAAAAATTACCACACTGACCATTGTTGACTATACCGATAACATTCTCACCGACCTGCAGGAAATCAAACTCATATAAACAAAGGCAATCAACTGCCCCAGAGCAACGCTCCAGTAGAGACGCGATTAATCGCGTCTCTACAACGCCACCACAACCCTATAGCACCAAAATTTGCATAATCGCGGTTTTGACAAATTCCCGAAACCATTTCCTGATTCCGCACGTAACCTCCATCAGCGATACCCTGCAAAAACAGGTATCCGGAAACTTACCAATTTCAAGCATGCTGTATGGACCATCAACTGATTGACAACGAAGAGAAAAAGCAATATGAATTTCATATTGACAATCTCACTCCAAGAATCGAATACATTAAAGCACAAGGCACCATCTACCTGACACACACCGAGGTTCCTCCCCGACTGAAGGGTCAGGGAATCGGCGCTGAACTGGTCAGACAGGTACTGGAAGATATAAAAGAGAAAGACCTCACGCTCGTTCCGCTTTGTCCGTTTGTGGCCACGTATATCTCGAAAAATCCGGAGTGGAAACAACTGGTATTAAAAGGAGTAAACATTCGTTGATATGGAAAAGGAAATCATTAAAGAATACACCAACGGTGAACTGACCATCGTTTGGAAACCAAAGCTATGCATCCACTCGGGAGAATGTGTCAAAGCGTTGCCCAATGTCTATCATCCCGGAGAGCGGCCCTGGATAACCATCGACAAAGCCACCACCCAGGAATTGAAAGACCAGATTGCCAAATGTCCGTCGGGCGCATTGAGTTATTACCTGAACAATGTCCCAAAGGAAGCAGTGAAAAACCAGGAAACAGAAGTGGAAGTAACCAAAAACGGACCACTGCTCATCCGTGGAACGTTAAAAGTCAGCCACCACACAGGAAGAACGGAGATAAGAGATAATGTCACCGCTTTTTGCCGGTGCGGCGGTTCCGGCAATAAACCGTACTGCGACGGAACACATAAGACCATCCATTTTCAGGGATAAGAGGCTGTCCCAAAAGTTCCAATCATCACCTTTGCAGCGGCTGGTTTCATGATGCATATCACATTGATAGATATTTCGTACCTTTGAATTTTGCAAATCAGCTTATCATTGATAAATGAATATCAAAAGCACATCACTGGACGAGTTCTATCAGGAAGCTGCCAACTTCACCGGCAGGGATATCGACTCACTCCTGCCTCCCGGTATTAATAAAGAGATTGGACATTTCAACGTGTTCGATATTGCCGAAACCATCAGGGAGGTAAAACGGAAAAAGGTGATGCCTTACAATCGGCGGGCCTATTATAAGATCAGTCTCATCAGGGGAAAGAACCGGGCCGAATATGCCGACAAGGTTATCGACATAAAAACCAATGCTCTGCTGTTTGCCACTCCCAAAGTACCGTACAACTGGGTGTCACTCGATGAAAATCAGTCAGGCTCCTTTTGTGTGTTTACCGATGAGTTCCTGGTGAAAAACAAAAGCGGTGTAGCACTCGACGAACTGCCCATCTTCAAATCAGGGGGGTATCCTGTCTTCGAAATCACCGACAAAGAAGCGGACGAGATTGCCGTTACTTTCCGAAAGATGAAAGAAGAGATTGCATCAGATTACGAATTCAAATACGATCTGCTTCGTAACTATGTGCTGGAACTCATCCATTACGGTCAGAAGCTGCAGCCTGCCACTGCATTGCGTTCTCATCAAAATGCATCCGCCCGCATCCTTTCGCTTTTCATCGAATTGTTGGAACGACAGTTCCCCATCGAATCAACCAATCAGCGGCTTACACTGCGAACCGCAAAAGAATATGCCGAAAGACTGGCCATTCATGTCAATCACCTTAACAAGGTATTAAAAGAAAACACCGGGAAAACCACCACGGAGATTATCACCAGCCGGATGCTGCAGGAAGCCAAAATCCTGCTAAAGCAAACCGATTGGAACATATCGGAAATTGCCTACAGTTTGGGCTTCGAAGAGGTGGCCCACTTTTCCAACTTCTTCAAGAAACAGACATCTTTAGCCCCATTGACCTTCCGTACTTAATTGCACATATTTGATTTTTGCAAATCATGGATTGATATTTGCAAACCATAAGCCTCGTTTCTGCTTCATCTTTGTATCATTAAATAACAGTAGCAAACATTAAAAACGAAAATGATGACAAAGACAAATAAAATTGCCCTCGTAACCGGCGGTAGTCGGGGACTTGGAAGAAACATAGCCATTAATCTCGCCAAAAAAGGAATTGACGTAATTCTCACCTACAACAGCAATGCACAAAAAGCTGATGAAGTAGTAGCCGAGATTCAGTCGCTTGGTCAAAAAGCCAAAGCATTTCAGCTCGATACCAGCAACATGAAGCTTTTTGATGATTTCTTCGGAAAAGTATCATCCTATCTGAAAGACGAAACAGGCAAACCGAATTTCGATTTCCTCATCAACAACGCCGGAACCGGATTGTATTCACCTTTTGCCGAAACCACAGAAGAACAATTCGATGCAGCGCTGAATATTCATTTCAAGGGTGTGTTCTTCTTAACACAAAAAGCACTGCCCTTCATCAACGATGGCGGACGCATCATCAATATTTCCTCAGGGCTGGCACGCTTTTCTTTTCCGGGGTCTTCCACGTATGCATCGATGAAAGGCGCCATTGAAGTGTTGACCCGATACCTGGCAAAAGAATTGGGCTCACGAGGCATTGCTGCCAATGTGGTAGCACCGGGAGCCATCGAAACCGATTTCGGCGGTGGCCATGTCAGAGATAACAAAGAAGTCAACCAACACATCGCCGGCCAAACGGCATTGGGCCGCGTCGGGTTACCCGATGACATCGGCGGTGTGGTAGCTTTCTTGTGTTCCGATGAAGCACGCTGGGTTAACGGACAACGAATTGAAGTTTCCGGCGGTATGAACCTGTAAGATCACAAACATGAATCCAATTGTAGAGACGTCGCATGCAACGTCTCTTTTTGTTTTAAAATACCCGAAACAGCAAAAGCCCAGGGCCTCGAACAATACTCCCGTAGAGACGCAATGCTTGCGTCTCCAAAAATCGGAACCACGATTTACCAGATGGTTGAATGACACAGATTTACTCCGACACAACCATTTTATGTCGGCCCAGAACAACGCTCCAGTAGAGATGCGATTAATCACGTCTCTACCAAATCCAAATCAAACCGGCACAACCATCTGAAAAACATAAAAGCCAATCAATACTGAAACATTCATTTTGTTAAATTTGATAGTGACAACCTAACGATTCAATTTGAGACCTATCTAAATGACAATACCACGACTCGGAAAAGAACGACTATCCATTCAACAAATTGGTCGGGTACGATTTTGGTTTGGATTATCTGCAGGACTTCTATCCGCTTTATGGATTGCATGGTTGTTTGGTTATTCGAGAGAAGTTTTCAGGTTCATGACTAGCATCGCAACAGATTTGCTGGTTCCAAAAGAAAACGAGTTACAGTTTTACAATTACTTCTTTTCCGCCCTCGCAACCGTATTAGGCCTTTCAATTGCCATTTGGATTTGGATGGGAAATCATTCCCACAAGAGAAAAAAAGACAGGATATTTAAACAACTTGCCCAAACAAATGCCTTGCTCGTATTTTGGTTAATATTAATGGTCGTTGCACGATTTACCTCGCTACTCCCCATCGTGTTAACCGGCTCCCCTGGCTATGACAATCATCTGAATCTATATGAGAGCTACCGGGTTTTGTTATTCTTATTACCCATTATTGTCTTCACACAAAGCTGGTTCACCGTTAAAATGGCGTATCGCGCTAACAAATGGATAATCATTTCCCTGGTCATATCAATTATCGTTACAATCGTTCTTAAAAAGACAACTTCAATTAACCAGGAGTTTCTGAATACCGCATACTTTCATCAATTCGAGAAAGACTTCCGATACATTGACGAAGAAATTTCCACAGCGGAAAAAGAATACCATCTTACTTTTTCTGCAGAAACAATCGAAACACTAAGAAAGTGGCATTCGGAAAGTGCTATTGAACAAATGGAAAACATAAAAGCAGCCTTTTCCAAAAACCACCAGGTTTCAATGGACACCGTTATTCTACAAAAAATCATTGTTCACAACTGCAAACCGAGTTATTGGTCAAGATACGGTCGAAATTCGTTGAGAGACTGGCATTATGCTTTACCCAACGACATCCTGAAACAGATAGGCTACTCCGATCCCGATTCAGACAAAACAAAAGAGCTTTTTCTGGTATTGCAAGAAGAAATTGATTTGGTAAATACCCCCCTCATTCCATACAATGAATATAGGAAGTACACATGGACTGAAAGAAGAAGAAATTCGGACGCGAGGTATAACATTCCTGTCGTATTAATGCAACAGCTAAGCCATGTAAGAGACAGTTTAATCGATGATCACCGATACGAAGGGTTGATCGAATTATTACCGGAAATAAAAAATAGAAGACTTCAACGCGCAACACAATGACCAAAAGGTAGTACAGTCTCATCTGCGAAATCTTTTAATCAGTGTAATCCCAGTTCAGACATCTTTAACAATCTGAAAAACATAAAACTCTAACCAATCCAGATCATTCATTTGGCTAAATTTAACCAGGCAACCAAAACGGAAGAAAAAAGAATGATAATTGATTACTACAATAGGAAGGCTATATTCTTCAAAGTATTCTTTAGCAAGAGTTTTGGGTTGATTTTCTTCTCAATTATTTTGGTTGGAATCATCGGAGTGGCAATATACTTTTATCGTCCTGGCAAATACACTGAAGCCATTATCGGCAATTCAGTTCTTTTGCTCTTCATATGGGGACTTGAGTATTTTCGATACTATAAATTCATTTTTGAGTATTTACTTTTCAATAAGGGTAAAACCATAAGAATAGATGTAACAGAACAAGTAATTCAGCTAGTTGGGAAAAATGGTCACACAATTTCCAACCAACAAAAAATCGAGAGTGTCACTCTCCATCTTCATGAAAGAAGCAGGCTTCTATTTGAAACTCCTCAGAACTTCGGCGATAAAATGGAAAACTACCTACACAAACACACCAATAACAACCAGAAATACGATAATATTTGGTTTCTTAAAATGACAACATCAGAATCTCAAACATACATTGTAACCTCCTTAATGACTAAACTTGATGAGATTCCGTTCAAAGATTTTGATGTTGTATATGATTCCAACCCAGTCTTAAAGAAAAACAATTGAATGAAAAAGTTACTTTCCACCCTGTTATTAAGCTTCGTTTCCCTCATTTCCCTTAACGCGCAGGAATTAGGATATATCAGCGACCCCGATGGATACACCAATCTGCGAATCGGACCTTCGGGCAAATCAAAAATTATTGGCGTTATAATAACCGGACAAGAATTTCAATATCATCCCAGTACATCATCAGATTGGTGGAAAGTGAATTTTGGATTTCGCACTGGCTATATCTATAAATCCAGGATTCAGAACTTAAAGGAAATTCAAGCAGAGATAAGTAGTTTCTTTCAGGAATTTTATTCTACTGACAGAAATAACGCAGAGTTAAGTGAGGTGAATAGCGAAAAACTGTTCAATCTGATAAAAGATTATCCTTTAGCTTCATTAAATGCCTTCTGCGAACAAAACAAATCCATTCAGGAATTTCTGATTTCAGAATATGAGTCCCCTGTCTACGACCAAGATTTCCAACTGATTTATTCCCGATTAAAAAGCGTTGAATCATCTTGTTCTGAGAAGACAAAAGTTATTGATGCCATACAAAAAGCTGCAGCCGATGATGGCATAAAGGTAAAAGCGTCCATAAAGAAACTTCCGGATTATAACAGACCAGATGAAAACCCATCGATTTTAAATGAATGGTTTACATCCGAACTGGATGGAAAACCAATTAGCTATTACCTGAACAACCCGAAAATTGATACCTACGCTAAAATGTTTTATCAGGGACAATTTGCACCATCAGATGACACTTTAACACTTGCTTTTCTTGATAGTGTATTGACCACGAATCCGCAAACCCTACCTTTTTACTTATTCGTTTTCAACAGTGTTTTACCCATTGCCGACGGTGCACTGGCCGAATCAATAGGAAGTGATTGCAGAGCGTACTTAGAAAAATATCCATGCAGCTTTATTGCTCTGAAGTCGTCAGCCCGATATGCAGACAATTACCAAAAATGGATTAATTATGCCGCTTACGAGTACTTTTTTGAAAATGAACCAATCAAAACCATCAATAAGAAAATTGATTTACTGAAACCCGAAATACAAGCCAGTTGCCCTAGTCAAATAGATGAATTGGAAAATATCAGAAAACAATTAATTGAGTTTGTAAAAAAGAATAGCGACAACTAGCTATATCCAGGTACAATGCAATGAATTTATAATTATTGTCCCCAATCAACAATACGCCTGTAGAGACGTAGCATGCTACGTCTCTACAACGTTCCAAACAACGCCATCTGCATAATTCCGGTTCAGACATCTTTAACCATCTGAAAAACATACAACCTTAGACAGACAAAATCATTCATTTGGTTAAATTTGGTAGTAAATAACTAGCCAAACTGAATTTTCAGGGAATTACTTCAGTTTTTCATCTTTATAACCTCAAAACCTAATCTATTAATTGCTATGAAAAATCTAATCCTTCTAGCACTACTTATAGTCAGTAATATTGCTTATTCTCAAACTGAGAGTATTGAAAAACAGAACATCTCAGCGAGATTTCAAAATGGAGACTTTTCTACAGAGGAATATCGAAAATATGCTCAGGATTGGTTTAAGTTGCTGAAAGAATATGGTGGTTATCCCAAACTGCCTTATGACAGTGTAAGCCATAGGATTATATTTAAGTACACACAAAACACAGGTTTCCCTAAGAAAGTAACTTATGATAGAATAATGGAATGGGCTGCAATTAACTTTGGTGCATTAACTGCTGTCTTGCATTATGAAAATTTGGCAACAGGAAAAATTATATTGAAAGGTAATTTTGATGTCACACATCTAGCTGAATATAAAAACTTTTGGGGTGACTCAAAAGAAAAAATGACAAAAACAACTTGTAAGCAAACATACATCTTTACAATTAAAGATGATAAACTAAAAATCGAAATAGTAAATCTCACATATGAATTTACATTTTCTGGATACTTCTATCTAGGCAACTATATTCCTGAAACGACAATAGAAATTTCAATTCATACTTTATATCCCATAACTAATTTTGACAGTAGTAAATGGAAGGAAAAACTTGATATACTCCATCAAACAGATATAACAATCAATTCACTAGTAAATAATTTGAATCACTATATAAAAAACTACAATGACGATTATGTTTTTTAATGAAAACAACTTTATCCAGAGCTCATCTTAACGAGAAATAATGCATTGCCTCTCTACCTTTGTAATAAATCGCCCGTTATCTGGCAAAAAAACATCGTCACCTGTAAAATATCAACTGTCATCGGACAAACAACGGCTGTCATCGTTCAAATAAGCGTTGTCAATTGCAATACAACGACTGTCAAACCTCATACAAGCGTTGTCAATTGTAAAACAACGACCGTCATCCGGGAAAAATCATTTGTCACCAGACTAAAATGGGCCGGCACCGGAAGGATAACCAACCGAGAAATGTATTCCCGGAAAGGAGTGACCTCTCCTAAAATAGCTTGACAGATTTATAGCTTATTGGAGGTTGCAGCTGACGATAAATTCGTGCTTGCTGGAATCCAAATATACTTGT
>ENA-ORXD01000647-ORXD01000647.1-sediment-metagenome-genome-assembly--contig:-NODE-647-length-40599-cov-4.528281_pt1 | contig 40599 bp, 34 predicted proteins | sample MGYA00237862_ERZ511471 | MGnify/ENA metagenome assembly ERZ511471 | reverse complement strand
GAGAACCCCGCCTCGAGTATCGATACCCTTGTAGAAGTGAAGGTTGTAGAAGCGGGCTTTCGAGGTGGCCACGGCTCTAACCCCAAGGTCAGTTTTTACATGAATGTGCATCTGCGGTTGGTTACTGTTCCTGGCGCGGCGGAGATCTATACTCGTGATTTTCAATACCTGAGTCAAGAGGCTCCGTTCGCTGAGTGGTTTGTCAATGCTTCCGAACCCTTGCAGGAAGTGTTCGTCTCTGGGATAGAAAGCCTGGCCGAGCGGATCGTTGACGAGTTGTTTATCGTTACTCGGTTTCCTTTTTCAAGCGGGCTTTGGGCGTTTCCCGGGACACCTGAGTTCGGCAGCTGTTGGTTCCAGCCGATCTATCCCGAACTCAGATATACGTCACTCTGGTATGCAATCCACCATAACAAGCCTGGAATCCAGGTCCGCTATACCGAGGTTGATTCAGTACAGCCACTGCTCAGGTGGGAACCATTCCCGCGGCCACGGGATTTAAAGGAGGAGAACACGGCCATTTTAGGTGAAATTTCGGATGTGTCCTACGACTTGAAGATCTGGGAGTCGATGAATGATTTTCCTGAGCGACTGGTTTATGACGTCAGCGGCCTCGCCATGCCCCAGTATCGTCCGGATATCCCATTGGAACCGCAAACAAAGTATTTCTGGACCGTCAGGGCGCGTTATAAACTTGGCAAGCAGCCCCAGGCAACACGATGGGCATTTTCGAGCGTCCCAGCATATGTGTCTGATGATTATCCGGCCAGACAAATTGGCGGGGCCTGCGATTTGGATGCCATCCCCAGGGCCAACTATTTTCGTTTTTTAACTCCAAAATAGTCTTCGACCTAAATTGTCAAGGATCTGCCAGTGTGAGGTAACCAATAAGGTCCAACCTGCGCATGACGTTCGATTCATGGCCAATTTTGGTAAGGGTTTCCTGTTCTGCCAAGGGTCTGCCGTCTTAACGTTATAAAAAAATTTTCCGGCTTTTTATGATGTTTTGGGCGAAGTCGGGGTATTTGGGGAGGGAAGGGGCTAGGGAACGTAAAAAGCCAGGCTGAAAAGCCTGGCTTTTTTGCACAGCATGAAAATCGGTAATTAAAGGGCTTTGGTGATAGCGCCAGCCCGGATGCAACGGGTGCAGACCTTCATGGAACGAACCGTGCCATTGTTGATGGTCTTGATCTTCTGCAGGTTGGGAGTCCAGACCTTACGGGTTTTGTTATGTGCATGGCTGACGTTATTGCCGGTCACCGGCTTTTTGCCACAAATTTCGCAAACTTTAGACATCTTGAAAAACCTCCTAGATAATTGGAACGCCATTATCTAACACAAATGCAAAGCCAATGCAACCGAATTTTAGCCAGATGATGAAAATCGCCCCATCGCGTCAATGCAGGTCTTTTAGCATTGATTAGCCCATGAATTCAAATGATTTTTCAACCGGGTTTACTGACACTCGGGAGGTGATCAAAGGGAAACTCCACTAACGCTGTATTTTCTGCTCCAAGGTGTTAATCCTTGGATTTTTTGCCGAGCAGCCTGCAAAAAGCCTGTGCGACCAATAATTCTCCGCCTGCACCAAAGGCAGGGAGAAGAGCGTGACCGTTGCAGAGATAGAGTCGGGATTTAAGGCGGGCCGAAAGACATTTGCCTGGGAAGGTGGAACCAAGTGCCGTCGAGGTTATTGAGTGGCAGGCTTGATGAGTCTCTTCGGGCTCAATGCTGAAGGTTGCGAATGGAAGGATTGCGGTCAATTGATGGTGCAAGTATTTTGGGTCCTGACAGGAAGGATTCTCGACGTTGGCGAAAAGATTTTCCTGGTCGCGGGAAAAAGTTATACGCAAGGTCGATTCTCCAGCCAAAATAATTCCCGGTGCCAGGAAGGGTGACGGGACACCTTCTAGGTGGGATGTGACGTAAGAACATGGTGAAAACAATGGCAGAAGAGAGTCTGTCAGTTGCTCAGGTAATAGGTTCAGGCCGCTTTGGCTCCCAATTAGGTAGGCCTTGGCTTGGCAAACCTTACCATCCGCCAACTCAACGCTTTGGGGTCGACGCCGCCAAGGGATGGCTTTGACAGAAGATATGGCCTCGGAACGGCCATGAAACTGCTCGAAACGGTGGGCTAGAAGCTCCTTTAACCCGGAACGGGAAAAACTCATGGCCGTAGCGCTGGCATGCCAGATAAAGGCGGCTTCTCCCAAGGTTATTGACTGGATTGACTTGAGGGTTAATCCTTCGAACAGGGTACAGAGAAAACGGCGCACCTCGGGGTCGGAAAATTGATTGACGCGCGGTAGAAGTGGGCGGGCAAGGGCTCGCCAGGGTACCCTTTTGGCGAGGCAGCGCAGTTCAAAAGAGCCTCGACAGGCAAACCCGGGATGGGGCAGTATGCCGCGCCGGCTGATACTCAGCAAGCGAGAACCTTGCCGGTCTAATTGCTGAAAAAAATTTAGGATAGCGCCGTGGCTGCGGGGGAACTCACGACGCAGTTCCTCTTCAAGAGGGTTGCTGGCGAGGAAATCAACCCGGGTCGTTGGAGTGATGACCTGAAAACGCCGTGGAGGTGCTAGGCAAGAACGAGCGTTGAGTAGATTAAGGAGGTTGAGGAGTTCGTTGGGGGCTGTTGGCCAAAGAGGGTAAAAAACTTCATCATCGCGAAAATATAAGACCTTAACCCCTGATTTACTCAGCAGGGTGGCAGTCAGGTCGCTGGCGAGCGAACTGCCAAGGATAATGACATCGTAATGCGTTTGGGGCACGTTTCCTCCTGGCAACTCTGAACGGGGAGGATCATCCAGACGGTGCTGGTTTAGCCGAGGTCCTCTTCGCTGAATACTCGGATGCCGTTACGTTGCAAAAGGGCAGTAGTGACGCCAATCCCAGGCACAATCTCCTTGTGGCGATAAATTTGATGCACGCCGCAGGAGGGACTGCGTTCTTTGAAAAGGGCCTCGCGGCATTCGCAAACGCGGGCGATTTTCATAACTTCCTGAGCCCCTTTGATGAACGTTTGGTCAAGGGACTCTCCCCGGTCGTTGACGAGGGAGCCTTGACCATCCAACACCGTGGTCCCGTCGCCATTCTGATAACAGGTTTCCGGTCTTGGGGTTGGCAACCCGGCCAATTGTTCGGGACAAACAGGGATTGGCAGATAACCCCCATTGTGCAAATAATCGAGGACCCGCTGGTTTTTTTTGAGGATTCCATTGTAGCGGGTATTCAACCCGAGCAGGCAGGCGCTGACTAGGATTTGTCTTTTCATTTGTTTTTTAAAAACAATATGTTGAAATTAGTTTTTTGAGAATTTAAGTCAGCTTTTTGGAGGCCAAATTCAGGCATCTGTCGGAGGATTGATCATGCTAGCCTGCTGGGTATTCTGAGCATTGCGGACCATAACACGGCGTCCTTCAACCTGCAGCCGTCCTTCGGCAAAAAGTTGAATCGCCTTGGGGTAAATGCGATGTTCCTCAGCAAGGATGCGAGCAGCAAGGGTTTCCTCGGTGTCGTGGTCCAGCACCGGCACCACCCCTTGAATAATGATTGGGCCTGTGTCGACTCCACCGTCCACGAAATGGACGGTGCAGCCGCTAAACTTGGCGCCGTATTCAATCGCTTTGCGCTGTACATGTAGTCCTGGAAAGGCAGGCAGAAGGGCAGGATGGATGTTGATAATGCGCATGGGGAAGGCTTCGAGGAAGACTTCAGAAATGATCCGCATGAATCCTGCCAGCACAACCAGGTCGACCTGGTTGGTTTTGAGGGCGTCAACAACAGCTTTATCAAATTGTTCCCGTGAAGGAAAATCGCGGTGATTGATGCACTGATGGGGAATTCCAGCACGTTTAGCCCTCTGAAGGGCTCCTGCGTCGGGATTGTTGGAGATGACCACGGCAATGTCCGCAGCCAAGGTCTGGTCCTGGCAGCGGTCGATAATCGATTGCAGATTGGTCCCCCCGCCGGAGGCTAGGACGCCCAGACGCAGTTTTTTAGTCACGTGGTCCCCCTTTGTCATCGAAACGAATGAAGGTTAAGCGAGAACGACCCCTTCATCCCCTTCGTTGCATTTCACGATTTCACCAATCAGATAGGCTGTTTCCTTCAATCCGGACAGACGCACCATGATATCGTCCGCTTCTTGGGCCGGAACGACGATAGCCATGCCGATACCGTAATTGAAGGTGCGATACATTTCATCTTCTTCGATATTGCCGCCGGCTTGAAGAAGTTTGAAAATAGCGGGTTTATCCCAACTGTCTTTTTGAATGACCGCCTGACACGATTTAGGCAGGACGCGGGGAAGGTTCTCCACCAAGCCGCCGCCGGTGATGTGGGCCATTCCCTTGATATTAAAGTCGCGCAGCAGGTTGAGAACGGTTTTGACATAGATTCGCGTCGGGGTCAGCAGTTCTTCGCCGAGCGGTTTGTCGAGCCCTTCGGGGGTCGAATCGAGGGACAGGCCCAGGAGCTCGAAGCAGACCTTCCGCGCCAACGAATAGCCGTTGGAATGCAGGCCGCTGGAGGCGATGCCGATCACCCGGTCCCCCACGGTAATCGTGGAACCATCGATGATCTTGTTGTTGTCGACTACGCCCACGGTAAAGCCGGCCAAGTCGTATTCTCCTTCGCCATACATCCCTGGCATTTCGGCCGTTTCCCCACCGATCAAAGCGCATCCGGCCTGCTGGCAGCCGTCGGAAATGCCGCGCACAATCTCAACCGCCTTTTCAGGGGAGAGTTTGCCCGTGGCCAGGTAGTCGAGGAAAAAAAGAGGCTCAGCCCCTTGCACCACGATGTCGTTGACGCACATTGCGACCAGATCAATCCCTACCGTGTCGTGACGATCAGCCATGAAGGCGATCTTCAGCTTGGTACCGACACCGTCCGTCGAGGCAACCAGGGTCGGTTTCTCGTACTTGCCGGCATTCAGGGAAAAGAGCCCGCCGAATCCGCCGATGTCAGTCAACACTTCGGGACGGCTGGTCGCTTTGACCAGGGGCTTGATCATTTGCACAAAACGATTGCCGGCATCAATGTCGACGCCGGCACTTTTATAAGTGACCTTGTTGTTTTTACTCAATTGTCCGGACTCCTGGGAAAAAGTCGTTATTTTTTAAATCAAGCGCCCAGCCTTGTCAACGGTTTTACTAATCCGGGCATTCAATCCTTTACAGATGCTTTGGGGCTAGCTTAATATGCAGGATCACTCGGGGGCCGAATGAGCCATAACATTCTACATTCTTTGCGTCCGCTTGTCATGACAAGATTATGAATGATTTCGTTTACCGTGGCTCAGAAGGCATTCGCAGTTTGCGCCCCCTGCAGGCAGCCGACCTTGATGTGGTGCTGGATATAGAAAACCAGAGCTATTCCCATCCGTGGAGCCGACAGCAATTTATCGATCAAATGGAGAATTCATTTTCGGCGATCGATCTGGTTTGGCTGGATGGGCAGATCGCCGGTTATGTCGTGTCCTGGCTTGTTGCGGGAGAACTAGAAATCCTCAATGTTGCAGTGTCTCCAGCCTGGCGACGTCAGAGAATCGCCGCCTGGATGTTGAGCCAGTTGTTGCAGCGTGCCCAGAGCCAAGGTATGAATAAAGCATTCCTGGAGGTCAGGTCCGGTAACAGCGCAGCGATTCCACTTTATCAGAAGCTGGGATTTCGGATCAGCGGTTGCCGTCGTCGTTATTACGGCGATGGCGAAGATGCCTTGCTCATGGAGTATAGTTGAACTTTTGTTCCGATGACACCCGTCCTTAATGATGGGCCGGTCTTATTTCTGTTCATGGAGAGAACGCCGACGATGAAGAATTTCAAGACCAAAATTTTGTCCAATGAGGAAATCTCACCCGGCTATTTCCGGATGAAGATTCTGACTTCGGGCATTGCACAACATGCACGCCCCGGACAGTTCATAATGTTTCGGGTGCAGCGCTCCCTGCCACCGCTTTTGCGGCGCCCCTTCGGCATTTTTCAGACCGGTCTATTGGCGCCGGATTGCGACGGATTGCCGCCACGCGAGTTTTTGGAAATCCTTTACAAGGTGGTCGGCAGTGGGACCGAGATCATGAGTCGTCTGCATGAAGGAGACTTGGTTGAGGTTCTCGGCCCGCTTGGTAAAGGGTTCGATCTTGGTGATTCCGGCCGGGAAAAGATTCTCGTTGGCGGAGGGATCGGCCTCGTTCCCCTATATATGCTGGCTCAAGAACTGACCAAAACCAGTCATGTTCGCCTCCTCATGGGAGGGCGCACCCGTGATGATATCCTGGCCGTGACCGAATTCGGCCGACTCGGCGTTGAGACTTATGTTTCCACCGATGACGGCAGTTTGGGTGAAGAAGGTTTCGTTACCCAGGTTCTGGAACGGAAGCTGAAGAAATTCCCCGGCGCCAGCGTTTATGCCTGCGGACCCATGCCCATGCTGGATGCTGTGCAGAAGATTTGTCGCGCACATAAGGTTCCGCTGCAGGTTTCCCTCGAGGCACTTATGGCCTGCGGCGTAGGAGCCTGCCTTGGCTGTGTTGTCAAAGGGAGCGGACACACAGAAGAAAATCCCCGCTACCTGTGTTCCTGCAAGGAAGGCCCGGTCTTCAGGGCCGAACAGCTGGATTGGGGTAAGCTTGGAGATGAACAAGGTTTTTGCGAGGGGTGTAAATCATGACCAGTCGTTCACTCGATACAAACAATACAGGCAAACGTCCCAACCTGGCGGTGGACATCGCTGGTATCAAGCTGAAGAATCCTGTCATGCCAGCCTCAGGAACCTTTGGCTACGGTGAAGAGTACGCTCCTTATCTCGATCTGGAACGTCTCGGCGCTATCGTCACCAAGGGGTTATCCCTCAAACCCAAGGCCGGCAATCCGACGCCGCGTATTGCCGAGACCGTTAGCGGCATGCTCAATGCCATCGGTTTGCAGAACGTCGGCATCGATGCTTTTATTGAATACAAACTGCCGTTCCTGCGAGAGGTCAACACCCCGGTTATCGTCAACTTTTTTGGCAACACCCTAGAAGAATACGGGGAGGTGGCCAAACGCCTGTCCGATATCCCGGAAATCGCCGGTCTGGAATTGAACATCTCTTGCCCCAACGTAAAAAAAGGGGGAATTGTGTTCGGTACCGACCCCAAGGCTGCGGCCGAAGTTGTCAGCCTGGTGAAAAAAAACAGCAACAAACCCCTGATCGTCAAGCTGACTCCCAACGTCACCGATATCACGGTGATCGCGCGTGCTGCGGAAGAGGCTGGAGCAGATGCCCTGTGCTGTATCAATACCATCACCGGGATGGCGATCGACATTCGGACCCGCAAACCACGTCTCGCCAACCGTACCGGCGGCCTGTCCGGTCCGGCAATTCGGCCGATTGCCGTACGCATGGTCCATCAAACCGTACAAGCGGTGAAGATTCCGGTAATTGGCGTGGGCGGCATTGTACGTCCTGAAGATGCCATTGAATTCCTTATCGCCGGCGCCAAAGCGGTGCAGGTCGGTACGGCCAACTTCATCGAGCCCGGCTGCATGGCCTCGATTGTCGATGGTATTGAGGAATTCTGTCTGGCCGAGGGAATCGGCGATATTCATGAATTGATTGGCAGCCTGAAGATCTGATTCCGCCGCAGACGTGGTCGGAATGGAGTCTGAATGGAGATCATCACCACCCACATCAACGCCGATTTCGACTGCCTTGGCTCCATGATCGGAGCTAAGAAGCTTTACCCCGACGCTTTGCTGGTATTTCCTGGCGCTCAGGAGAAGGGGCTGCGTGAGTTCTTCTTGCGCAGCGCCTTCTATCTCTACGATTTCAAGCGATTGCGTGACATCGACCTTGACGCCGTGACCCGGCTGATTCTGGTCGATGTGCGCCAGTCCGAGCGGATTGGCCCGTTCGGCGACGTGGCGCAACGCCCCGGTATTGACATTCATATTTATGATCACCATCCCGAAGGCGCTGGTGACCTCAGCGGCAGTGTGGAGCATGTCGAACCGGTCGGTTCTACGGTGACTGTCCTGACCCATCTTTTCATGGAGCGGCAGATCGGGTTGTCGCCTGAAGAAGCAACCATGATGATGCTTGGTCTGTACGAGGACACAGGCAGCCTTTTATTCAATTCCACGACGCAGAAGGATTATCAGGCCGCTGCCTACCTCCTTTCGCAGGGTGCTCAACTTAATACGGTCGCCGATTTCCTGACCCAGGAATTGACCCCTGAACAGATTGCCCTTTTACACGACCTGATTGAAAATCGCACCGTCCTTACGGTGAACGGTGTCGATATCTCCATTGCCCATGCCTCGATTGATCGGTTCGTGGGAGATCTTGCGGTCCTCGCGCATAAACTCAAGGATATGGAAAACCTAAACGCGCTGCTGGTTGTGGTGCGCATGGAGGATCGTCTTTTCCTTGTCGGGCGGTCGCGTATCCCTGAGGTCAATATGGGCGAAATTCTTCGTGAATTCGGCGGCGGCGGGCATCCCTTTGCCGCTTCCGGGACGGTCCGCAACCTGACACTCATCCAATTTCTCGAACGCCTTCCAGAGATTCTGCAGCGCCATGTTCAGCCGTGTTGGGAAGCACGTCATCTGATGTCGCATCCGGTCAAAGTCGTGCAGCCCTCCACCCCTTTGCATCAGGTCCGTGAACTGTTTACCCGCTACAACATCAATGCCATGCCGGTTATTGAGCAGGAGAGGGTGGTTGGCATTATTACCCGGCAGGTTGTTGACCGCGCCATGCATCACGGATTGTCCGAGGTCTCTGCGGCGGAATACATGAGTCAGGAGTTTGCCGTTGTTGATCCCCATACCCCGCTGGCGCGACTGCAGGATCTGGTGGTGGACAACAATCAACGCTTTGTGCCGGTGATGGATCATGGTCGATTGGTCGGGGCCATTACCCGTACTGACCTGTTGCGTCATATGGTGTCGGGAGGGCAGGCGGTACGCTCAGTTGAAGGTCCTCCAGACGCACATCGCCACGGATTCTTTCTCAAGCGCCGCCATGTTGAGCGGCTGCTGCGCGAACAGTTGCCCGAACGGCTACAACACCTGCTGCGCGACATGGGGGCTGTTGGCGAACGGCTTGGCGTCGATGTTTATGCGGTTGGCGGGTTTGTTCGGGACCTTTTGCTGCGGCAGGAAAATCTTGATGTCGATATCGTGGTGGATGGCGATGGCATTGCCCTGGCCAGCGAATATGTCCGTGAGCGGGATTGCCGTATCCGTACCCATGAGAAATTCGGCACCGCCGTAATTATTTTCCCTGACGGATTCAAGGTCGATGTGGCGTCCACCCGGCTTGAGTATTATGTTGAGCCTGGTGCTTTGCCCACGGTAGAGCAGGCGTCCATCAAGATCGATCTTTATCGCCGCGACTTTACCATCAATACCCTGGCCATATCCTTAAACCCTCCGCATTTCGGGGAACTGCTTGACTTTTTCGGTGCCCAGCGCGATTTACGTGAGAAGGCGATCCGGGTTTTACATAATTTGAGTTTTGTCGAGGATCCGACCCGAGTGTTTCGTGCCGTGCGTTTTGAACAGCGTCTCGGCTTTCATCTCGGTGTTCACACTGAACATCTGCTGCACAGCGCGGTCCGCATGGGATTCCTTGATAAAATCGGCGGCGGGCGCTTGTTCAACGAACTGGTTATTCTTCTGAAAGAGGCGGAACCATTGCCGGCTCTCGGTCGGTTGTCAGAGCTTGGCTGCCTCAAATTTATCCATCCGAAGTTGCAGTTGTCTGAACGAATTCGGGGATTGATTCAGGAAGCACCGAAAGCAATCAACTGGTTCGAACTTCTTTATACCGACGAGAGTTATGAAGGCTGGATGGTTTATCTGCTGTGCTTGAGTGCCGAGTTGGATAAAGAGGCTGTCGCCCAACTGGCAGTCCGCTTGTGCATACCGGCAAAGTATTTTCCGATTCTTGTCAATGAGCGGGAGGATGTATTCAAGGCGCATCATTATTTGGAACGGCGTCGCCACCGTTCAGGCACTTTGCCGGCTAGTGACCTTTATTTTTGCCTGCAGAATTTTTCCACCGAAAGCCTTTTATTCCTCATGGTCCTGTCCAGCGGAGAACGCGTCAGACGCTGGATATCTCACTACTTCACCCATCTGCGCCACGTCAAGCCTTTGCTGAATGGACATGATCTCAAAACTCTTGGGCTGGAGGCTGGTCCGATGTACAAGGAAATCCTTGAGTGTTTGCTCAAGGAGCGCTTGAATGGCAAGGTCCTGACCCGGGAAGACGAGATTGCCCTGGTCCGTAAACGGTTTGCATCCAACGAGCCTTAACTCCTTGGATCATACAGCCAGCATCCTTCGGTGCTGGGTGGGCGCGCATTGACTTAGTCTCGCCATTTTGGTAAAAACACCTCAATTTCCTAGGTGATTTTAAATCGAGAGATGATGGAACATTTTCTTATTAAACTGTCGATCATGCTGGTGCCTGCGTTGCTGGCCGTGACAGCCCACGAAGTGGCTCACGGTTATGCTGCAGAGAAACTCGGCGACCCGACGGCCCGCATGCTGGGCCGTTTGACTTTTAACCCGCTCCGCCATCTTGACCCTTTGGGCACTTTGGCTGTCCTTGTTTTCGGGTTTGGCTGGGCACGACCAGTGCCGGTCAACTTTCGCAATTTGGGTCACCCGAAACGCGACATGATCTGGGTTTCCCTGTGCGGTCCTTTGGCCAATTTTACCCTGGCATTGTTATCCGGTCTCTGTCTGCGACTCCTCGCGCTGCTGAGCGTCTATATCCCGGCCCGTTACGGGCTGGTCAATACCCTGATCGAACCACTCAACCTCATGGTTGCTTTCAGCCTTTATATCAATGTCATCCTGGCTATTTTCAATTTGGTCCCTATTCCTCCTCTTGACGGTGGCAGGGTTCTGGCTGGGGTGCTGCCCCATCGCCAGGCTGAATTGCTCGGTCGAATCGAACCGTTCGGCTTTCTGCTGATTATTGTGCTGGTCTTTCTGACCGATACCTGGCGCGTGGTTCTTGGACCGATCATCCTTCACCTGGTCCAGTTTCTTGCTGGGCATCAGGTCGGCCTCGTCGAACGGGCCATTGCCTTCCTTCTTGCCAGTTAAGAGCCTTTTTTCATGTCCTACGCCATTAAACTGGAGAATTTTGAAGGCCCTCTTGACCTGCTCCTCCATCTCATCAAGAAGAACGAGATGGACATCTACGATATCTCCATTTCCTTTATTACTGATCAGTATCTGGCAACCCTGGATGCCATGAAGAGCCTCAACCTCGATGTGGCCGGTGAATTCCTGGTTATGGCAGCCACTTTGATCCACATCAAGTCAAAGATGCTTTTGCCCTTCAATGAAGAAGACGACAGTGAGGAGGAAGAGGCTGATCCCAGGGCTGAGTTGGTTAGACGTTTGCTCGAATACCAGAAATACAAGGAAGCTGCCTTGTCTATTGACCAACTGCCGACTTTGACTCGGGATGTTTTTGTGCTTGGTGCACCGGCTGTTGAGCCGCCATCCGATGAAGATCCGGAGTTTGAAAGCATTGGTCTGTTTGATCTGGTGGAAGCTTTTCGGCGGTTGCTAAAAGAACATCCGGAAATGAATTTTCATGACGTCAGTGTTGAGCACCTCTCTGTTGCCGACAAGATCAACGGCATTTTGGATGCACTCAAAGGGCGGGATAGTTTGAGTTTTACCGAGTTGTTTTCTGGGGCACCGAATCGCCAGGAGGTGGTTGTATCGTTTCTGGCTATGCTTGAGCTGGTTAAATTGCGTCTGGTGCGCCTGATGCAGAATTCCCGGTTCGGTCCAATTTGGCTTTTCCCGGCAGTGGTTGAACATGGTCTGGCTGGACTCGATTTGGCGGAGGACGAGTTTGGTTACCAGTAATCGCAAAGCGATCGTTGAAAGTCTGTTGTTTGCATCGGATCAACCCTTGTCAGCAGAACGCATTGCCGATCTTTTGGAATGGAATCGTCCGGAGGCTGCCGCTCTAATTCAGGAATTGCAACAGGAGTACGTTGAGAGAAACGGAGGTATTCTGCTGCAGGAAGTAGCCGGTGGTTTCCAATTCCGTACCCGACCGGAATTTGCCTCCCATATCCGTCGCATGCTGCAAAGTAAACCATTCCGATTTTCCCGTGCCGCTTTGGAAACCATGGCGATCATTGCCTACCGGCAGCCCGTTACCAGGGCAGAGGTCGAATATTTGCGCGGGGTCGATTGTGGTGGGGTGGTAAAAACCCTTCTCGATAAACGTCTTATCAAGATTCTTGGAAAAAAAGATGTACCAGGACGCCCTATGATTTATGGAACCACTCGTGACTTCCTTGAGTTGTTTGGCCTGAAGGATTTGGCTGGATTGCCAACGTTAAAAGAATTCAGTGAACTGAATCTGGAGATGGAAGAACCGGATCCATCCAGTTAGGACTGTACCCCAGTTCAACCTCCTGACAGTGTTATGGTTCCTGATCAGAATTGTGAGATCGTGTGAAACAACGACTGCAGAAAATTATTGCTGAGGCCGGGCTGGCTTCGCGACGACGTGCCGAGGAATGGATTCGTTCCGGGCGGATTCATGTCAATGGCGAGGTTGCTGTTCTTGGCGCCAGTGCTGATCCTGAAAGGGATAAGATCACCTTTGACGGAAAACCGGTGCGGCGTAGCGAAAAGAAGTTTTATCTCCTTCTGAACAAACCTGTGGGGTATGTAACGAGCCTGCATGATCCAGAGGGACGGCCTGTGGTCACCGCCTTGGTAGGGGATATCCCCGCACGGCTGTTTCCGGTAGGGCGGCTCGATTTGACGACTGAAGGTTTGTTGTTGATGACCAATGACGGAGCATTGGCCAACCGTTTGACTCACCCACGTCATGAAATCGAAAAAACCTACCTGGTGCGTGCCCAGGGGAATATCGTCCCTGAAAAGCTTGAACAACTTTGCCAGGGCGTCATTTTGTCCGATGGCCCGACTCTTCCGGCGAAAATCGCTAAAGTTAGATATTCCGGAAGCCATACCTGGCTGGAGTTGACCATTCGCGAAGGCCGTAATCGCCAGGTGAGGCGAATGCTTGAGGCGATCGGCCATCCCGTCAGTCGTTTGAAACGGGTGCAGGTCGGTTTTCTCAAACTTGGTGATTTAGCAGCCGGTCAATACCGCCTCCTTACGTCGCAAGAGATCGAAAGATTGAAAAAACTCTGATCTCTGGCAAACTTAATACTTAGCCTTAAATTCTTGTTTGGATTTTCCAGCTAATCTATTGTTTTTTAAAAGATTCCAAGTGTTTCGCCTTGACAGCCGGAATCTTGATAGTTTAGATTCGATATTCGGGGGTTTCTATTTCAACTATGGGAAATTATTTTGACTAAAAAAGACAAACATATAGAAGCTGCGCAAAAGTTTTTGCTTAAAAATCAGCTCCCTAAGGCAATCAAGGAATATCAGCGCGCTGTCGAACTTGATCCCAAAGACATGCGCTGCCGGCAGCGTTTGGCTGAGACCTTCAACCGGGCAAAAATGGTTGAAGAAGCCATCGGTGAATATCAAATTGTCGCCAAATCTTATTCCGAAAATGGCTTCTATCTTAAAGCCATCGCCGTTTTTAAACAAATCCAGAAGCTTACCCCTAGTAACCCCGATACATATCTCAAGCTGGCCGATCTCAATACAAAGCAAGGTTTGACCGGCAACGCCCTCTCCGAATACCGCATCCTGCTCGGGATTTACGAAAAAGAGAACAAGATTAAAGAGGCAACCAAGGTTCTTCAGAAGATGAAGGATCTGGAACCTGAAAATCTTAACGTCCGATTCAAGATCACTGCGAACCTGGTCAAGGCCGAGCAAATTGCTGAAGCCAAACAGGAAATTGAGGATATTAAAAATTTCCTGGAGAAGAAAAAGGATTACCCCAAACTCCTTAAACTCTATGAGTCGAGTCGCTCTCTGCTGCCTGATGATCTGCTGATTGAAAGTGAATATGGCAGAGCGCTTGCCTTGGCTGGTGAAAAGGGTGCTGCTCTTGAGATAATTGAGCCTCTGCTCGCTCAGGGGATTGAGGTTAAAGCCGTTCTACGGACGCTCTCTAAAGCATTTCGTGCTGCTGAAGCTTACGAGCAAGAACAGAGCGCCCTGCAGCAGTTTCTGGCAATTGATGATGCAAACCTTGATGCTCGCCAGGAGCTGATTGATTCATATTTGCGGGGAGGAGCTTGGGATAAAGCTGTTACTGAACTCGAAAACTGGAAAGAACCTCTCTACCGGGATGGACGCAGTACTTTTTTGAAGGAGCGTTACGAGCGGCTTAAAGATGAATTGCCTGGCCGCGAAGACCTTCTGTTGGCATTGCGTTGGGTTTATGAACTGACTGGAGATGGCGCTAAACTGCTCGAAATTGAGGGCGCTTTGGGCGGCGAGGCTATCGGTCTTTCGCTTGGAGCTAAAGCTGTGCCCCAAGAGGAAGAAGTTTCTCTTGAAAGTCTGCTGACGGTGGAAGTTGATGAGTCACCGTCTGACAGCGATGCCGTTGCTCTTGAGCCGGCAGCAGAAGAGAGTTTTGATCTCCCGCCGCTGGAGGAAGCGCCTGTTGAAGATCCTTCGGCCGCTTCAGTTCCAGATGGTTCCGATCTCGATATGGAACTTGAACTTGACTTGGATTTCGATGATGAGCCTGCGCCTCTTGTCGGACCTGGAGAAGATGAACCGCTGGTAGAATTAGAACTTCCTGATGAACATTTCGACTTAGATGGTCTTATTCTCAGTTCAGAAGAAGACATCTCTGCTGAGGATCAGGAATCCTTGCTGGCTGGTGAAATCATTGAACCTGTGGAACCCATGCCCGCTGCTGAGCCAGAGCCCGTAGCGAGTAGGGCAGCGGTTCAGATTGATTTTAATGCCGAACTTGACGAAGCCCAATTCTATGTCAAGCACGACTTGTACAACGATGCAGAGGTCATTTGCCAGCGTATACTGGAGGCCGATCCGACCTTTAAACCGGCAATTCAGCTGCTTCAGGAAATCGATGCCAAGCGATTGGGTAAAGGCTCTTCTCCTGCGCCTAAGGACGACTTTTTCGACCTTGGGGCAGAACTTCGTCAAGATGCAGTTTCCGATACTGTTGCCGCCATCAGCAACAAGGAACAGGGGCTTCTCGACGGGATTTTTTCAGAGTTCAAAAAGGGCGTTGAAGATCAGATCGGCAATGAAGACGCTGAATCCCATTATAACCTTGGTATCGCCTATAAAGAGATGGGGTTGCTCGATGACGCTGTCGCTGAATTTGAAAAGGCGATGGCTCATCCTGATCGTACCGTTGACTGTCTGACCTTGAAAGGAATCTGTCTTGCGGAAGGAGGCAAGCTTGCTGCGGCGCAAGAAGTTTTCAGGGCAGGGTTGAAGCTTTCCGAGTTGAATCCCGAAGAGATAGCCAGTTTGCATTATGAGTTGGGTCTGCTTGCTGAAAAGACTGAACATCCCATGGAAGCGCTAGAACATTTTCAGGCCGTATCTGATGCAGACAGCTTTTTCCGTGATGTCGGGGAAAAGATTCGGCAATTGCGCCGTGAACTCGGCTTGGAATCGGAAGAAGGTGGAGAAACTCCTTCCGGCAGCAAAAATCGCGTTTCTTATCTCTAATTTCTCAGAAATAAAGGATGAATTATCTAACACACTTCGGACTTGACCGGGAGCCGTTTTCCAACGCCCCAGATGCCCGTTTTTATTTCAACAGCGAACAACATAGTCAGGCTCTGTTGAGGTTGATGTACGCTGTCGATTCCAATAAAGGCCTGGCGGTGTTGGTCGGTGGTGTTGGTACGGGAAAAACCACCTTGGCTCGACGTATGCTCGATTCCCTTAGCGAGGATCGATATGAATCTTCGCTACTGGTCATGGTTCATTCGGGCATAACACCGGAATGGATTCTGACCCGCATTGCCATGCAGCTTGGCGTCGCGGATCCTGCGGGTGGACGGCTGAGTCTCTTGAAACAACTCTATGATCGTTTGTTGGCCATCGAAGAAGAAGGGCGGCGGGCGGTCGTTCTCATTGACGAAGCTCAGATGCTTCAGTCCCGCGAGCTTATGGAGGAATTCCGGGGCCTGTTGAATTTGGAGATCCCGGGGAAAAAGCTCCTCAATATTGTCTTTTTCGGGCTGCCGGAGGTCGAAGATTGCCTCCGCCTCGATGAGCCTCTGGCCCAACGAGTCGCGGTCAAATATCATCTTCGTTCCCTCAATGTCGATATCACCGAGTCTTATATCAAACATCGTCTGCTTGTGGCAGGCGCCAAAAAAATGCTTTTCGAGTCCGACGCGTTGCCGTTGGTTCACCGCTTCTCCGGCGGCGTACCACGTTTGATCAACACCATTTGCGATAACTGCCTGTTTGAAACGTTCATGCAACGGCATGAAACGGTAGATGGCAAGATTGTTTTCAGTGTCGCAGGTGATCTTGGTCTTCCCGAGCAAATCAAAGATCAGCCAGCAGCGCCCCCTGCCCGTGAAGATCTGGATGAAATTGAAAATCTTCTTGATCGACTAGAACAAAAACTATAAGAATGACCCGTGCTTGTCATCAGGCCGGCTTTGCCGGCCTTTTTCTTTTCCCTCGAGCTCGTTTGTAAATCATGACCCAAAAGATTCGTATTCTCCCTGAAATACTCTGCAATCAGATCGCTGCTGGCGAGGTGGTTGAACGGCCTGCTTCCGTAGTCAAGGAGCTGCTGGAAAATTCACTCGATGCTGGCGCCGATGAAATCCGTGTAGATATTGAAAAGGGAGGCAAGCGTTTGATCCGCGTCAGTGACAATGGGTGCGGCATGAGTCATGACGATGCTTTTCTGGCACTGGAACGCCATGCCACCAGTAAAATCAACTCCAGTGAGGATTTGTTCGCCCTTCATTCCTTTGGTTTCCGTGGTGAAGCTCTGCCCTCCATTGCCGCAGTCTCCCGCCTCACTCTCAGTACCCGTGAGGAGCATCAGTCTGAAGGATGGGAGATTTATGTCGAAGGGGGGACGGTAAAGCGTGCTGAAGCCGCCGGATTATCTCGAGGCACTTGCATCGAGGTGCGTGACCTGTTTTTCAACACCCCGGCGCGGCGTAAATTTTTGCGCCGTGACGATACCGAAACCAGCCACATCGCTGATGTGGTCAGTAAACTGGCGCTGGCTCATCCTGGAGTCCACGTCCGCCTGCAAAACCAGGGGCGTACCATTCTTGAAGCCTATCGTCACGATACCCTCGAAACTCGTATTGCCGCTATTCTTGGTCGTTCGCTCCTTAAGGATCTGCAAACAATTGAATGTGATGGCGGTGATGGATTGTTGCTGCATGGATTTGTCGGATCCCCCGATTGCAGCCGTTCCACCACCGGTCATATGTACGCCTATGTCAACGGTCGCTATATTCGAGATCGGGTGATTCAACACGCGATCCTCGATGCCTATCGAAATCTGCTCCCCAAGGGTCGCTACCCTGTGGTTGTTCTGTTTTTGGATATTGACCCTGGGCTGGTTGATGTCAATGTTCATCCTACCAAGCATGAAGTGCGTTTTCGAGACCAGGGGCTGGTCCACGATTTTGTCACGCAGGCGGTTCGCAACTGTCTACGTCCTGCCGAGTGGTTACAGACTGATCCGAGGCAGGTCGAAGGACTGGCCGCTGAGTCTGAGCCTCGGCCACCAGTTAAGCCGATTCCATCCGTTCCTGTTCCTGCCACGGCATCGTTGCCGCTCGAAGCTCGCCATAAAGAGAGGGTCCAAGAGGCACTTGACTCCTATGCCCGAACTCAACCCGCTGTTGGGGCTCCCCAACCGAAGGTTGAGCGCCGGTTTTATCTTTCGGCTGCTTCATCCTCCGATGAATCAGCCGTTCCGGTTGCCGCTGTCGGATTTTTCAGCACGCTGCAGATCATCGGTCAGTATCACAATAGCTACATCCTTTGCCAGGATGGCGATGATTTGATACTGATTGACCAGCATGCGGCGCATGAGCGGATCGGTTTCGAAAAGTTGAAAAGTCAATGGCAAAGCGGAGCAGTGGCACGTCAACAACTGCTTTTCCCGACCGTGTTTGATGTTGACTTCCGCGAAAAGGATTCCCTTCAGCAGCACCTGGCTGAATTGTTGCGATTTGGCTTCGAGATTGAGCCTTTTGGCGGCAATTCCTTTGCGTTGAAGAGCGTGCCGGCTCTGTTGGCTGAGGTTGACAGTGTTGAATTGCTACGCGATGTGGCAGGTGAACTCGGTCAACAGGGAGGAAGCCATGTCCTTGAAGATGCCATTGAACGACTACTGATCCTAATGGCCTGCCATGGTGTGGTAAGAGCCAATCAGAATTTGTCGCCCCCCCAAATGCAGGCTCTGCTTCGCGAACTTGATCAGGTTGATTTCAAAACACACTGCCCCCATGGCCGCCCGGTTATGAAACGTCTGGCTCTCGGCGAAGTTGAAAAGATGTTCAAGCGGACCTGATCATGATGGAAAGTAAAATTCCCCTTCTGGTCATCGGTGGTCCAACCGCATCCGGCAAGACAGCCCTGGCTCTGAAAATTGCCGAACGTTTTCCCTGTGAGATCATGTCTGCCGATTCCCGACAGGTTTATCGATACATGGATATCGGTACCGCCAAGGCAACCAAAGAGGAACGCCAGACGGTACCCCATCATATGATCGATGTGGTTAATCCTGATGAGGAATTCAGCGCTGCAGACTTTGTGGAGCAAGGAAGAGGGCTGATCGAGGAGATTTGGAATCGGGGTCGCTATCCTTTGTTGGTCGGCGGCACCGGTTTGTATATCAAGGCTTTAACCGAAGGGTTGCTTGATGCTCCCTCCGGTGACCCGCAGCTGCGTTCTCGACTGGAAGAGGAAGAAGAACGGGGCGGGCAGGGAACCCTGTACAGCCGTCTTCAAGAGGTTGATCCTGAGTTGGCCGCGACCATTCATCCCCGCAACCTGGTTCGGGTGATTCGGGGGTTGGAGGTTTTTCACCAGAGTGGCTGTCGGCTTTCTGACTTGCAGCGCGAACACGCCTTTCAGGAACGTCCTTATCGGTTGTTGAAAATCGGTGCGACGCGTCCGTTGGATGAACTGTTTCGTGCTATAGAGCAGCGAACGGACTCCATGTTCGCTCAGGGGCTCATCGAAGAAACACGCTGGCTGCTGGAACAGGGGTTTTCTTCAAAATTAAAAACGATGCAAACGATTGGGTATCGCGAATCGGTCTCCTTCTTGCAAGGTGAATTGGCGCTCGATGATGCTGTCGAGCTGGTGAAAAGGGATACGCGGCGATATGCAAAAAGGCAATTCACTTGGTTTCGTAAAGACAGTTCAATAATTTGGGTTGATTCCTTGCGAGAGTTTGCTAAACTCTCGTCGTTAATTGAACCATTTTGGCATGACTTGAAAAGGAGCGGACATGGCAAAAACCCCATTTAATATTCAGGATCAGTATCTCAACCAAGCTCGCAAGGAGCGGGTGAAGGTCAATGTTGTGATGATGTCCGGGGAAAAACTCGAAGGTTTCATCAAATCCTTCGACAGTTTTTGCGTCCTTATTGAAAGCGGCGGGGACATCCTGCTGTATAAGCACGCCATCTCGTCCATCACTTCTGTTGACGGCGCTTTCCGCCTCCACGGCGGAAGGGACTGATCACCCATCTGTAACACCCCAATCGCAGTACAATGGTCCCTGCCCGGAGGTTTTCCTTCGGCGGGGGCCTTTGTCTTTCGACCTTTCCTGCTTTTTCCTTTATGGCCGGGAGAACGAAGTTCTGCGCTGTCATTTGGGATTAAACGATGAAACGTAACGACCGGCTGACCCTGATCGTCCTGACGGCTCTGGTGGTGCTGCTTGGATTGCTTTATCTTGTTAGGGCCATTGCCGTTCCGTTTCTCCTTGCCTTGTTATTGGCTTACTTTCTTGATCCCGCCGTTGATCTTCTTGAGGAGCGCAAACTGCCGCGGCCTCTCGCGGTCGTCGTTGTTTTTGGCGCATTTCTGCTCTGTTTCTGTGCAGCGTTGCTGTTCCTCGTCCCTTCCCTGAATAATGAATTTTCCGGTCTGCGCCAGTCTCTACCCGATTATGCGTTAGGGATCTATCGCATGCTCCCTGATGGACTACTGCAGTCCTTTGGTATCCAAGGTGATCAGGACCTGCAAGGATGGCTCAACCAGCTGCTGCAGGGGGCTGAAAACCTTTCCTTTGATGTTGTCAATCAAGTCCTGGTTTTCCTTTCTCGGGCTTTCAGCTCGACCTTGTCCTTCATTGTCGCCGTCTTTGGTTATTTCATTATTCCGGTTTATCTCTTTTACCTCCTTAATGATTTTGACAAGATGAAAGACCGTGTCGTTGAATACCTTCCTCACGGCCTGCGTGAAAGGGTGGTTGCTCTTTCGCTGGAGATCAACAGCGTGCTGGGAGCATTTATCCGGGGGCAATTGACCGTCTGCCTGATTCTGGCTGCGCTGTATAGCATTGGACTGTACTTCATCGGTATCGATCTCTCTCTTGCTATCGGCATGCTTGCCGGAGCCGCTTTCATTGTCCCATATTTGGGCACCATCCTTGGGATATTGCTTGCCGGGAGTATGGCGGTCCTGCAGTTTCAAGATTGGCTCCACCCATTATTGGTTCTTGGTTGGTTCGGTGTGGTACAGTCGCTCGAGGGGTTGCTGATCACTCCACGGGTGGTTGGCGACCGGGTCGGGTTGCATCCGGTAGAAACTATTCTGGCAGTGCTGATCGGTGGGGACTTGTTCGGTTTTTTCGGCATTTTGCTGGCAGTACCTGTGGTGGCTTCAGCAAAGGTTCTTTTGCGGCACGGTCTGGAGCGTTATCGGTCCAGTTCCTTTTTTCTCGGCCCTGAGGCCTAAGGGTTATCCATGCTAGAAATCAAAGTCGTCGAACCGGGGAGTATCGCCGAGGAACTCGAACTTGTTCCCGGAGACCGGTTGCTCGCGATTAACGGTTTTCAAATTCGTGATTTGGTTGATTACCAGCTCTTTGAAAGTGAAGAAGATTTTTGCTTGGAGGTAGAGAAGGCTTCCGGTGAAATTTGGGATCTGGAGTTTGATAAAGACAGTGAGGAACCTTTGGGAATCCTTTTCGATCCCCCTGAGCCGACCCAATGCGGCAACAATTGTATTTTCTGTTTCGTTCACCAACTCCCGCCGCGCATGCGCCGAACCCTTTACATCAAGGATGAAGATTACCGATTTTCTTTCCTGTTCGGCACCTATGTGACCTTAACCAACTTGCGGGATAAGGACCTTGAACGGATTATCGATCAGAAACTCTCCCCCCTGTATGTTTCGGTTCATGCGACCGATCCTCAATTGCGGAATCGATTACTGGGAAGGCAAACCCCTCCTGTTTTGCCTTTGCTGGAACGCCTGGTTTCGGCAGGGATTGAAGTTCATACTCAGATTGTGGTTTGCCCTGGGATCAATGACGGTGAACCGCTGAAAAAATCGATTGCTGACCTGTTTGCCCTACATCCTGGCGTCAGCACCCTGGCCGTTGTCCCTGTTGGATTAACCGGTCACCGTGAACATCTTGAGGAGCTCCGGCCGCCAACCCTTGAGGAGGCCCGCTCGACACTGGCCATGATTGATGATTTTCAAAACGAATTTTTGGCCAAAGCAGGGACCCGGTTTGTTTTTGCGGCCGATGAATATTATCTCAAGGCAGAACAGGAATTTCCGTCTCTCGCTTGTTATGAAAAGCTTTCGCAGATTGAAAACGGTGTCGGACTGATTCCTCAATTTCGTGCTGAAGCTGCCGAGGTGATGAAGGAGGTCAAGCCGCTGCCTCTGAAAAGAGTTTCGACTTTGACGGGAGAATCCGCACAGGGCGAGTTAAACCGCCTTGCTCAGGAACTTGGTAGCGCATGCCAGGTCGATATTAGGCTTTATTCGGTGCGCAATGAATTTTTTGGCGGCCATGTCAGCGTAACCGGGCTGTTGACCGGTCGCGATATTATTCGTCAATTGGAAGGGCAGGAGTTGGGTTCCGCCTTGCTGATTCCGAACATTACCTTGAAAGACGACGAAGATTTGTTCCTGGATGGCACGTCCCTGGATGATGTCGAGAAGGCTCTGGGCATTCCTGTGCTTAAGATTCCGAGTACCCCTTGGGGGCTTTGGGATGGACTCGAATTTTTGACTCATCATACTTTGTTGGACCGATAGAAAAGGAGATCATTGCTATGGTTGATGATCATCAACGCTGGCATGGCGAACGGCTGCTCGAAACAGCGGCTGCCGCTCTGGAAAAGAATGGCTTTCCCGCCACGGTGTGTGCATCTCGTGATGAAGCTTTAGCTTACTGTCTTGAAGCCGCTCAGTCTGCCGAAACTATCGGGTTCGGCGGCTCCATGACGCTAAGTGAACTTGAGCTTGCCCAAAAGCTGGCTTCTCGTGGAAAACATCTGTTAATACATGGCCGCCCCGGGTTGACCCCTGCAGAGCGGCGTGAGATTATGCAACAACAACTTGGCTGCGATCTTTTTTTCACAGGGACGAACGCGCTGACTCTCGATGGCAAGTTGGTGAATATTGATGCTACCGGCAATCGTGTCTGTTCCATGGCCTTTGGGCCGCAGAGAGTCGTGGTTGTGGCGGGTGTCAACAAGCTTTGCCGTGACGTTGATTCCGCCTTGAAACGGGTCAAAGAGGTGGCTTGCCCTCCAAACGCTCGGCGCCTCGGCTTCAACACGCCGTGTGCCCAAACCGGCGTCTGCAGTGATTGTCGTTCACCGCAGCGCATCTGTCGAATTACCACAATTGTAGATTTCCAACCCCGGGCCAGTGCCATTAGTGTCTGCCTGGTCAACGAACCTCTCGGTTATTGAAAAGGGTATTGCATGACTGATTTGGAAGAAATTCTCCGCCAGGCAAAAGAGGCTCTGGAAATAGGGGAGGCGCCGAAGGTTGTCCAATGGCTTCGACAGGCTCAAAAAACCGCTCCGCGTCATCCCGAACTTCTTAGTCTCCTTGCTGAAGCCCTTCAAGAGGTCGGGCAGGTGAAACCCGCCATAGAGGTCCTGCGCCAGGCAATTGAATGTGAGCCGGACAATCTTGATCACTATTACAGTTTGGGTGACTTGTTGTTCGAAGACAAGCAGGTTGCTCAGGCCGACGCCATCTATGAAAAAATTCTGCAGATTGATGCGCAACAATGCGATGCCTGGGTGAGCCGCGGCTTGCTTTTGTTTCATCAGGAAAAGCTTGAACCTGCCATAGATTGTTATCGGCGTGCGCTGGAAAACGATCCGCAGTCGTCCTTCGCCCTAAATTGTTTTGGGGATGCCTGCTATGCTCAAGGGGATAGCACGCGTGCTATGGAGTTTTACCAGAAGGCTGTCGAGGCTGATGAAGACGATCCTCAGGCTCACTTTAATTTGGCTGAGCTTTATTATGATCAGGGGGAATTGGAAAAGGCCGAACAGGAATGCCTTAAGGCAATTGAGCTTGATCCTGGGTTCAGCTTCGCGTATCTGACTTTGGGAAATTTGTATATGGATCAAGAGAAATTGCGGGATGCGTTGCAACGTTTTCAGCAGTTCCTTCTCTATGAAACAGATCCCTCCTCAGATGATATTCGTGAAGAAGTCAAAGCTGTTGTGGCTGGGATCAAGGAAGAGCTTTAGGCGAAAAGTTCTCCTCGGTCGGTCGAGAGAACACAAAAAGGGCAGGTACCCATGGTACCTGCCCTTCAATTGCAAAAAGATCAAGCCGATTAACGGCGACCAGCAGAAGCCTTTTTGGAGGCCTTGAGGGGGTTGACCTTTGCTTCGGTGATCTGGATTTCCACCTTCTGGTGGGTAGCCATGTTGCACAGACCCTGCATCCATTTCTGGCGAGGGGAGGGGCAGGTCGAACAGACCGGACCGATGGAACCTTCAACAATCCGTTCGCAGCCCTGACAAGCTTCTACAACCAGTTCACAGGAATTGCCCTGAAAAATGCAGCCCGCCTTGGACCAGAAGGTACATTCGGTACCGGGAAGAACTGTTTGACATTGCATGGATATAGCCTCCTAGCATTAGCTGAGTGTTTCGTCTTCGAATTTCGAAAAATACTATTTCTTGTGTTGTTTGTCAATAGAGAATAAAGTAGGTATTATTTTATTTTTACTTTCTTGCAGACGAAAACCGCCTAAATAGTTACTTCCAGGATAACATCCTGACTTTATTCATTATATCACTCACCGGAAAGGACCCTGATTCGATGGTTCTGGCCAAAAAACTTTCCAACTGGGAAGCGCTTTGTCGCCGTTGCGGACGCTGTTGCTTTGAAAAGATTGAATTTGAGGGTGAAGTCTATTATACAGACGTCCCTTGCGAAAAACTCGATTTAACGACCCGCTTATGCACTGTCTATAATGATCGAACCAAGGCTCGCCCCGGCTGTGTTCAACTGACCCCATCCATCGTCAAACGCGGGATTCTCCCGGCTGATTGTCCCTATGTCCAGGGTGTTCAAAATTATACGGCTCCTCACCTTTGGGAGGATGATGCGGATAAACGCTGAAAATGTGTTACCTTTTATACATCATTCGGTCTGCTGTCGAGTGTTTTTTTGCCGGTGAATCGTGTTTCACCGTAATCCTTCTAAAATACACAGGAGTTGATGCAACATGAGTCTCATCAAATTCGGAACATCCGGCTGGCGTGGAATCCTGGGGGAAGATTTCACCTTTGAAAATGTGCGTGTCGTCACACAAGCCATCGCTGATCATTTGCATGCGGTTGGCCAGTCGAAACATGGGCTGATCATCGGTTACGACAGCCGTTTCATGGGAGAACGCTTTGCGAGGGAAACGGCTCGTATTCTTGCCGGATCCGGCATTACCTCGTTTGTTTGCGACAGGGATACACCGACTCCGGTTATTGCCCACGAGATTTTGAAGCGCAAGGCTGACGGTGGCATCAACTTCACTGCCAGTCATAACCCTTTCGACTACAACGGGATCAAATTTTCTCCGGCTTGGGGAGGTCCGGCATTGCCGGAAACGACCAAGGATATCGAAACCCGTGCCAATGCTATGCTCGGAGAGATTTGCTACAAAGAGATGCCCCTCGACAAAGCGTTCAAGGCTGGGTTGGTGCAGGAGATCGATCCAATGCCCAGCTACTTTGAAACTCTTCGTGAAATCATCGATTTCCAAGCCATCGGTCAATCCGGTTTGACCATTGCGGTGAATGTGTTGTACGGCACTGGCCGCGGTTATTTGGATACGCTGTTGCGCGACTGCGGCGTTCAGGTCTTGACCATTAACCAGCACCGCGATCCGTATTTCGGCGGGCATCCGCCTGAACCGGCTGAAAAGCACATGCCTGACTTTATCAATATGATTAAAGAAAATCCGCGAATCGGATTGGGCTTGGCAACCGACGGGGATGCCGACCGCTACGGTATCGTTGATGGAGACGGCAGTTATCTTGAGCCGAATTATATTCTGGCGTTGTTGCTCGATTATCTGATCCGGCGCAAAGGGCAGAAAGGGGCTGCCGCCCGTTCGGTGGCGACATCCCATTTAATCGATGCAGTTGCGGCGTATCATGGCGTTGAGATTTTGGAAACACCTGTCGGCTTCAAGTATATTGGCGAATATATACGTGACGGTAAGATTCTCATTGGCGGTGAGGAAAGTGCCGGGTTGACTGTAAAAGGCCATGTCCCCGATAAAGACGGGATTCTGGCTTGTCTGTTGGTTGCGGAAATGGTCGCAGTGGAAGGGCAGTCGTTAAGGACCTTGTTGGAAGATCTTTATAAGAGGGTGGGAGAATTCCATACCTGCCGGGAGAATATCCATTTGTCGCCAGAATTGGAAGCGGCTTTCCCTGGGAAAATGGCGGCTCCGCCTGCTACCTTCGCTGGTCGAAAAGTAGCAAAGGTTATCACCGTGGATGGCTGTAAACTGGTTCTAGACGATGGAACCTGGGTCTTGTTCCGCAAATCTGGTACGGAACCGGTCGTCAGGGTCTACGCCGAGGCCGGTTCTGCTGGAGACCTCGAACAACTGGCTCAAGCTGCTGTCAATTTTGTGCAGCAATGAAAATAGAAAAGGGAGAGCTGACTAGCTCTCCCTTTTTTGTTGGGAACGAGAACCTCGCCCCTGCAACTTAAGCTCATCTAAATCCGCCGCTGCCGCAGCCTCCACCTGAACTCTGGTTCGTAGAGCTGGGAGCGGCACATGGCACGGCGATCTGTTTCTCAGCCATAACTCCACACGAGGGGCATGGCTCTTCCTGGCTCGGCTGGCGAACAATTTTTTCAAATTGCAAATCACAATTCGGACAGCGATAAACAAAAATCGGCATAATCGGCTCCTTTTTTCATTCGAAAAATAATATATATTTTATCGGCCATTATTTCAACGGAAACTTTGTATTGCTACAGAACGAGGGGTCGCATTCCTTGGGTGGCATAGTATAATTGTTAGCCGTGAATGATTGTAAATTCAAACCCAGGGATTTGTTAACGAAATGACCCCAAATAGACGTTTTTGGCTGATGAAATCCGAACCCGGTTGTTACAGTATTGACGATTTAGCCAACAGCCCAGGCCAGGTTGGCAGTTGGGATGGCGTGCGTAATTATCAAGCTCGCAATTTCCTTCGCGACGAGATCAAGACCGGAGACGGGATTTTATTTTATCACAGCAATATCAAAGAGCCGGCTATTGTTGGCATCGCGCAGGTCATCAAAGACGGATATCCAGATCACACGGCGCTGGACCCACAGGCCGAGCATTTCGACCCTCGGGCGAGCGAAGCCAATCCCATTTGGTTCATGGTCGATGTCAGGCATGTCGAGACCTTTAAGCATCCTTTGACCCGCAGCGATTTGCAGCAACATCCTGTTTTGAGCGGAATGGGAGTGCTCCGGCCGGGCAATCGCCTGTCGGTCATGCCTGTCACCCATGATGAGTGGGTTGCCGTCCTAGAATTGGCTGGCATTTCCGTAAACCTTTAAATTTCCAAACCTTCAAGGTTTTTATTGGTTCAAGGGGGTAACTTATGAATAAGGTAACTAAAATTTTAGCCATTGTGGCCATTGTTTTGGTTGTGGTTTTTGCCGGGTTGGTGGTTGCGGCCAAATTTCTGATTACGCCTGAGCGAGTTCGTGAGACGGTTCTGCCGCTGGCGCAAGATGCACTTCATCGGCAGATCGAACTCGGAGATATTGAGGTGAGCATCTTTTCCGGCATCCTGCTAAAAGATGTAGCGGTTAAAGATGTCGACCCGAAAAGTGATTTTATCTCTGCTGACCAGGTGTCTTTACGTTACCAGTTTCTGCCTCTATTGTTTTTGCGGGTGGTCGTCGATGAGGTTCGCTTGGAGGCGCCACGCATTCGTGTGACTCGTCTTGCTGACGGTCAATTCAATTTCAGCGACCTTGTCAATGGCGCTGCTACAACCGATACCCCAGCAAATAATTCTCAGCCTCAGCCTGACTCTTCAACGGGTGGTGCTCCTCTTGATCTCTTGGTTTCTTCTGTTCTTATCCAAGGTGGCGAGTTGGAGTTCCTCGATTATCAGATCAATCCCGATGCGCCATATCGGTATAAAATTGATCAGTTAAGCGTTAAGGCCAATAACATTTCCCTACAGAAAACTTTTCCCATTGTTGTTGAAGCCTTGGTCAATGGTGCTCCTCTGCAACTCAAAGGGGAAGCAAACCTGCAGGATTCGGCCGGGAAACTGGATTTTTCGTTGAAGAATCTCGATGTGACACAATTCCTCCCTTATTTCAAAGAACAACTGCCGGGGCGTCTGGACGGCATGAAAGTCAATCTTGAGTTGAAGGCAGAAGGGAATAAACAGACCCTGGCTTCCAAAGGGGTAGTCACCCTTGCGGATGTGGGGTTGGTTCTTAACGATATGCCGGATATGCCGATCCAGGGTGCCACGGTCGGTCTGGATTATGATGTGCGGCTCGATCTGGCTGCTGACATGGTGGAATTGAAAAAAACGACTTTGAGCTATAACGGGCTGCCTTTGACAATGCAGGGGAAGGTAACCCAGTTGCAGAAAGCTCCAAGTCTGGATATGGAGCTTGGATTAGATAAACTCGATCTGCATCAGGTTGTTGCTAATGTTCCGCCTAAGCTTGCCAACCAGATGAAGGATTTGCGCCCCAGCGGTCAGGTGGATGCGAAAATTCATCTCGCCGGGCCAGTCTCTGATCCAATGAAATTACTGCAGGACGGGGAAATCCGTCTGCAACAGGTCGGAGCCGAGGTCTCAGGAGTGCATCCGGAACTTCAAGGGATTATTGCCCTACAGGGCGATTCTGTAAAAAGTAAAGATTTGCAAGTCCAGATTGGGGAAAACAAGGCCAATATCGATCTCCAGGCCAGTAATTTGTTCGGCAAGACGATCAAGGTCGTGACCAATGTGACATCGCAACGCTTCCTGATTGATCCTCTTTTAGCCGGGCTTTCTTCCCCCGCTGCCGGTGGAACGGCCCAACAAACTGCTTCCTCTGAAACTCCTCCGGTGGGCTCTCAGGAAATCGGTCCCTTTGATATTCCACTCCAGGCCAATGGTTCGGTCCAGGTCAAGCAGGCTCTTTACAAAGGATTGACCATTGATGACTTTGAGATGCGTTATAGCCTCGTCAACAACATTCTGACTGTTGAAACCGTCAAAGGGAAAATGGCTGGCGGTACGTTTGAAAAGAGCGCTCGAGTTGATCTTGGTAAAAAAGGGCTCGAATACACCGGCAAGGTCAATCTGCAGGGAATTCAGGCCGATGCTTTCGTGAATGCGTTTTTCCCGCAAGCTGCCGGGCTGGTTTCTGGAACACTCAACCTCAAGACCGACCTGAACGGGCATGGCACCCTGCCGGAAACCTTGGCTAAGGCCTTAACCGGAAATGGCGATGTGCAGCTGCTGCAAGGTCAATTGTCCGGTGCCGGCTTGGCACAAGGTTTTGCTTCCTATCTGAATCTGGATGAACTGAAGGTTCTCAAGTTCCAGCAACTGCTCGGTAATTTCCGGATTGAAAATGGCAAGGTCAAGCTGGACAGTAATTTTACTGGCAAGGATGTCAAAATGGCGCCAACCGGAACCGTCGGTCTCGATGGTTCGGTTGATCTTTCCCTTAATGGGCTTCTCGCGCCGCAACTCGCGCAGAAACTTGACAAGAAAGGCCAATTTGCTGCTTTGTTGACCAATGCTGACGGCTGGACCGAGGTGCCACTTAAGGTTTCTGGAAGTTATCTGCAGCCCAAATTTCTGTTGGACACCACGGCATTGAAATCCAAAGCTAAGGAAAAGGCCGAAGAAAAGGTTCAACAGTTGCTGGAAGATAAACTGTTGAAAAAATCGAAAACCACCGAAGGAGAAGAAACTCCGAGCAAGACCGAACCCGCCAAACAGCTGCTGGACCAAACGTTGAAAGGGTTCCTCGGTCGCTGAAGTCTCTTCAGGGATTGAGATGCTGGATGATCCTCTGCAGTTCATCCAGCATCTGTTCCTTGTGGGACCCTTGCCAGTAGATCCTGGAGCAAGTCGGGCAACGTTTGTACTTTTGTTGGGTTTGTTCCACGTAGGCTGGGACTTGGGCTGCGGCCTGCTCTTTGGAGATGTCCTCCAATAATGAATTGCAGCGCAGACAGCGGCTCAACCAGAGATTTTGGTCCGGGAGACCAAAAGTATGAAGGAATTGGCCCAATTGTGGTTTCCAGTCGTCGTCTTTCAGCAGTAGATGGTGTTCGCGAACCCAGCGTCGTTGGGTAAGCCGGGTATCGCGAGTCAGAATCCAGCGCTGTTGCAATCTGGCTTCCTGAACCAAATGCGCATCGTCGATCGCAGCTTGGTAGGCAACATCAATACCGAGGACGCGCAACCATTTGGTCAGCCTGCCTAACATGCAATCGGCCCAGAAGCAGTCAACTCTCATTTTGGGATGGTCCGTCTCCGCGTCGTTCGACGATAACTTTTGCTACCAACACCACCACTGGCGTTGCATGTAGCAGTAAATCAAAGATGTCGAGCGGTTTGGTCAGATCCCCAGCGAGCAGCATGGTCAATTTCTGCCATAAATGAGGTTGGGGAACAAAGGGGGCCAGGCCAAGAAAAATCGCTACCGGGATTAATAATTGATATGGTAGTGTTTTCAGAAATTTGCTCAAATTTATCGCTCCGTGTTGAGGCTCTGCCCGCAAGAGGGTTTTTTTCAACTATCTGGCAGGGCTACGGCCCGGTTAGGACTAGGTCTTTTCCCATGGCAGAAAAACGTAAAATCAATCGCCGAAAAAAGCGTTTGAAAGTTCTGTTCGGCCCTAAGGAAACCGCCCGGGTTGGATTCACTGATGATATCTCCGCTCGTGGTTTTTTTATCAAAACTTCCTTTGTTTTTCCACCTAACTCCAATCTTGTTGTCGAAATCGAACCGGCCGAAGGAGGACGCATTATCCTCGAAGGTCGGGTTCAATGGGCGAAAAAGGTTCCTCCCAATCTTGTCAGGCTGGCTAAAAAATGCGGCATGGGGATTCAAATTCAACGCTTTATCGAAGGCGAGGAACTGTTTCAAAGTCTCTTCAATGATTGAATAATGTGTCGGTCTGACCGGCTTTATTTTTCTCAGGGTACCTTGCATGCCCGGTCTCCACTTCCATTCCAGCAATCGACTTGAGTGCCTTGTCCATGAGCTGTCTCAGGTTTTGCGTGCAGAACCGGGCGCTCCATTGGTCTCGGAGCCGATTGTTGTTCAAAGCAAGGGGATGGAACGTTGGCTGACCCTGCAGCTTGCCGAACTTGATGGGATTGCAGCCAATTATCGTTTCCCATTCCCTAATGGCCTGGTTGAAGAACTGTTCGATTCTCTCCTCGGGCCAAACATTGACCAGGTTTTGTTTGCCCCTGCTGTCCTGCGTCTTCGTTTAGTCGATATCATCCTCTCCCATCTGCATCTCACCGATTTTTCCCCTTTGCGCCATTACCTTGGCGGAAAACCGAGGGATCGACAACTGTTGCAACTGGCCGGGCAGATCAGTGATCTTTTTGACCAGTACTCCATTTATCGGCCCGACCTTCTTTTGAACTGGGAAAAGGGCGGGGAGGGCGGATGGCAGGCGATCCTTTGGAGACTGGCAGCAAAAGGCAATCTCCTCGCGCATCGAGCGGCGCGTCGCCATCAGTTCCAGCAAATGATGGCCCAGAAGGCCTGGGAAAAAGTTTTTTTACCTCCACGGTTGAGCCTGTTTGGTATGTCCTCTTTGCCACCGTTTCATCTGGAGGTTATCCAGACCCTTTCCGTGTGCTGTGATGTCCATTTTTTTCTGCTCAATCCTTGCCGGGAGTTTTGGGGAGATATTCGTGGAATCAGAAACCCGGATTTGCCAGAAGCCGATCTCGGCAATTCTCTATTGGCTGCCAACGGTCGCCTCGGCCGGGATTTCTTCGGCTGGTTGTGGGGACAAAGCGCAGTGGACGAGCAAGAGTCGTTTGTCCACCCCGAGCCGGATTCTCTCCTCCATGTCCTGCAGAACGACATCCTGGATCTGCGCATGAGGGGAGGCCATTCTGTCGACGCGGTTCCACCGGTAATCCTTGCGGCTACAGACGATTCTGTCCAAATCAACTCCTGCCATTCCCTGCAACGGGAACTGGAAGTGCTGCAGGACTCCTTACTCGAACTGTTCCAACGCCATCCAGATCTTCAGCCGCGCGACATTCTGGTTATGGCTCCGGATATTGACAGCTACGCACCGTATATCGCCGGAGTCTTTGAGTCCAGCCCTGATCCTGTACGAAGGATTCCCTACAGTATCGCTGATCGTCGAGTTCTGGCTGAATCGACCGTCATCGCCCATTTTGTCGGGGCCTTGACCCTGCTTGACAGTCGTTTTGCTGTCTCTGACGTGCTGGCCTTGCTGGAATCAGCGGCGATTCGCGATGCCTGGAAAATAGAAGAAGATGATTTGCCCATCCTTCAACAATGGCTGGATACAGTTCGGGTGCGCTGGGGGATAGATGGCGAGCATCGGAGCGCCTGCTGCGGGGTCCCTTTTGCCGACAACAGCTGGGGACAGGGGCTGGATAGACTGTTGCTCGGGTACGCTGTCGGCGAATCGTCCAGGGAGCTGTTTCTCCATTTGGCTCCTGGGCCTTCCCTTGGGAATGATGAAGGAATTTTGTTAGGGCGATTTTGCGATTTCTGGCAATGTCTATTGCGTTGGCGCAGCCAATTTTCCCAAAGTTATGGGCTGGCGACTTGGTGTCAACTTCTGGCAGGGTTCCTCACTGAGCTTATGCGTCCTTCCGCTTCATCGGAAGCTGAATTCCTCAAGTTGCGGCAGATTCTTGCAGCCCTGCAGGAGGAAGCGGGCTGGTCGAATTGCCAACAACAGGTCGATTTCGATGCGATCCGTGCTCTGTTGCAGGAAAGGCTCAACCGCCAGTCCAACAGCGGCAGTTACCTTAGTGGTGCAGTTACCTTTGCTGCGTTGTTGCCGATGCGCAGCATTCCCTTTCGCGTTATTGCTTTGTTGGGCATGGATGACGCTGCTTTCCCACGCCAAGACCAGCGGCTTTCCTTCGATCTGCTACGGCGTGATTTTCGGCCCGGGGACCGATCACGGCGTGCCGAGGACCGCTATTTATTCCTTGAGGCATTGATTTCGGCCCGAGATTACCTTTTCATCAGTTATCGTGGCCAGAGCTGTCGTGACAACAGTCATTTCCCCCCCTCTGTTCTTGTCAGTGAATTGCTTGATGCCCTTGATCAAGGGTTCCGGTATCCCGATGGCCCGCCGAGTAAGGTCCTGGTTAGAAAGCACCCTCTCCAGCCGTTCAGCCCCCTTTATTTCCAAGGCGATGCCAAGCTCTTCAGTTATTCTGCAGAGAATTTCCTCGCCTCCCAGGTGCAGGGTGCGCCACGTCAACAACTCTCGCCTTTTGTGGTTGGGTCCCTGCCAGATCCGGACAATGAACACAGGCAATTGTCGCAAGAGTCGTTGCAACGATTCTTTAAAAATCCGGCAGATTATTTTTTGCGCCAAAGATTGAACCTGCTCTGGCGTGACGATGAGGATCTGGCAGAGGATCAGGAGTCATTTTCCCTGCAACCACTTGATCGATATCTTGCTCTGCAGTCCCTGGTCGAAGAACGCCTGCAGGGCCAATCCTATGAACGCAGCATGGACAGGGCACGCGCCGTCGGCGTATTGCCGCCGGGCACGCCTGGGGTTGTCTCCTTCCAGGATTTGTGGACTGGCAGTAGTGATCTGGTCGAGGCCTTGGAACGATTTATCGCAACAGAAAAGCCCACCCCGGTCGATGGCGTTCTGAATATAGGACCCTTTTCTCTCAGCGTCCGATTAAGAACCTGCTTTGCCGCAGGCCAGGTTTTGTGGCGCGGGGTCAAAATTGGTAGCCGTGATCTGTTGGGAGCCTGGTTGAATCATCTCGTATTCAATCTTTTACAACCTGACCACCCCATGTGCGAGACCGTGCTGCTGGGGCTGGAAGGGAGTTGCCGCTTTCTTGAAGTGGCTGAGCCTCTGCCGATTCTTGAACATATACTCAATTGCTATTGGCAGGGATTGAGGGCACCGTTAGCCTATTTCCCAAAAACCTCTTTTGAATATGCCTCGCGTCGGCTCAATGGTCAGGACCAGTCCGTTGCTCTGGAAAAGGCGCGGGCCGTCTGGTTTGGGTCGGATTTCTCCCGTGGCGAAGGCCTTGAGCCGGCCATTCAAAAGTGCTTCCAGGATTGCGATCCTTTGGACGAAGATTTTTGTGTTTTGGCAGAGAGTCTTTGGGCTCCTCTTTTGTCTCACCGGGATGTTCTGTCATGAAAGCCACAACTCACTTCGATCTTCTCACCAGTCCCCTGCGGGGGCGGAATTTACTCGAAGCGAGCGCCGGTACGGGTAAAACATTTACCATTGCCGGATTGTTCCTGAGGCTACTGGTGGAAAAGGGCCTCAACGTCGATCAGATTCTGGTGGTGACTTTTACCGAGGCTGCCACCGAGGAACTACGTGACCGAATCCGGCAGCGACTCAGTTTGGCTCTGGTTGCCCTCGATTCAGGTGCCAGTGAGGACTCGTTTCTGGCCGGATGGCTGCACCAGTGGGGCGGGGACCTCACCCGTCGCAGGGTTGCCCAGGCCCTGGCCGATTTTGACCAGGCGGCTATCTACACCATTCACGGCTTCTGTCAGAAAGTGCTGCAGGATTTTGCCTTTGAATGCGGCCAACCCTTTGACAGCGAGCTGATCGTCAGCCAGAAAGAGTTGTTGGCTGAAGTTGTGGCCGATTTCTGGAGAACTCGAGTTTACAACCTTTCTACCTCGTTCATGCGTTTCCTGCAAACCCGCCAGACCAACGTCGAAAGCCTGATGAAATTTGCCACGACCTGGCTGCGGCAACACGATGCAGAGGTCATCCCGCCGGTTGTTTCGCCTGATTTGATTTTATGCGAAGAAGAGCTCATGCAGGCCTTTCAGGCCGTGGCTGATGTTTGGCAGAAGAGTCGGAATGAGGTCATTGAACTGCTGTGTAGTTCTCCCCACCTCAATCGGAACAGTTACGCCGTTGCCAAAATTCCGGTCTGGGCCAAAAATTTCGATGCCTATATCGCAGCCGGACAAGCCTATCCTGGCTTTGCCGAACTGAAACGGTTCAGTCAGCAGGAAATCGCCACGCGGACCAAAAAATCCGGTATCCCGCCACAACATCCTTTATTCACTGCCTGTGATCGGCTTGTAGAATGCCTTGATCAGCTTGAATCGGTTTACGATCAGCAGCTGCTGACTCTGGAACATGATTTCCTCGAGACTCTGCCGCAAAATCTGGCTGCTCGCAAACAGTCCTTGAACGTGCGTTACTTCGACGATCTGTTGCTCGACATGCGCACTGCCATTCGGGCCGAGGACGGCGGCCGGCTTATTGAATCATTGCGCGAGCAGTTTCCTGCGGCTCTAGTCGATGAATTTCAGGACACCGATCCTATCCAATACGAAATCTTCCGCAGTGTTTATGCTCACTCCGGGTGCACGTTGTTTTTTATCGGCGATCCCAAACAATCGATCTATCAGTTTCGCGGCGCCGATATTTATAGTTACCTGGGGGCCATGAACGATGTTGATGCAATTTATACCCTGGGCACCAACTGGCGTTCTTGCGGGCCTTTGGTCGATGCCCTTAATGCCTTCTGGATGGGGATCGACAATCCCTTTCTGTTTCCTGAAATTCCTTACCATCCAGTTGAGTTCGATCCGAATAAACGTGTTTCCCAGCTGCGTTACGATAACGTCCCTGATAAGCAGCCGCTGCATCTGTGGTTTTTCCCGACGGAGGACGAGCAGCGTCTGAGCAAAGAGGCTGCCGAGTCTCAGGTTTGCGAAGCGTTTTGCAATGAGATTGTGCGTCTGCTGCAGAAAGGGCAGACAGGGAATCTGTCGGTGGAGGAAAGACCTCTTGCTGCCGGGGATATCGCTGTCCTGGTGCGCACAAACAACCAGGCCCGGTTGTTTCAAGAACGACTGCGCCAACGACAGGTGCCAGCAGTGCTGTTCGGCATGGACAGCTTGTTTGCTGCCGTTGAAATGGCGGATCTGTATAAGATTCTCAGAGCCATTGCCGCTCCTCAGGATGTCAGGCTGGTGCGCGCTGCACTGGCAACGGATTTGTTGGGATGGGATTGCCGGGGTTTGTTTGACAGCCTGAATGAAGACCGCAATTGGCAGGAAACTCTGGAAAGATTCCAGCAATACCAACATATTTGGCAACAACGCGGTCTGATGACCATGAGTGGAATCTTTCTGGCCCAGGAACGGATTCGCGAACGTCTTCTTGGTCTGGTGAACGGGGAACGTCGGCTGACAAACCTTCTGCACGGCCTTGAAGTTTTGCAGCAGGCTCGCGTTGAGGGGCAGTTGAGTATAGACGGCTTGCTGCAATGGCTGCAGCGTCAATTGAACGATCAGCCTGATCAAGAAGAATATCAACTGCGGCTGGAAAGTGACCAGACAGCAGTAAAGATCGTCACGATCCACAAAAGTAAGGGGTTGGAATACCCAGTAGTTTTTTGCCCCTACTGCTGGGGAGGGACAAACCATTTGGGTCGTAAGAGCGGCAATAAACCGGACAGCCGCCGGGTGCTCTTCCATCGACCGGAATCCCGCCAGGTCGTCTTTGACATCGGATCATCAGATATCGAAGACCATCGGACGTTGGCGGCCTGGGAGGAGTTAGCGGAAAACCTGCGCCTTTTCTATGTGGCGGTTACTCGAGCCAAGTATCGTTGTTATGTCGCCTGGGGGGCATTCAAGGGGGGAGACAGTTCAGCCCTGGCTTACTGCCTTTATAGCGCGGATGTCAGAGAACAAGCTCCAATGCTTCCGGCATTGGCCCAACACGTTGGTGGTTTGAATTCAGACGAATTGTTCGAGCGGTGTGCTTCACTGGCTACATCAGGAGGCGGGATCACTGTTAAACAGGTGGCCTTTGAAGAGCCGGAAATTTTTTATCCCACGGCACAAACGTTGGATTTGCGAGGGCCGCGGGCCTTCAGTGGCACGATACCGCGTGCATCGAAAATTACCAGTTTCACCGGACTGGTAGCCGATACAGGAATCCCTGATTTGCCCGGATGGGAACCGGAACGTCGCCTTGCAGAGGAGCACGTCGCTTCTAGCGGTTCGGAATCCTTCCTTGATTTTCCCCGTGGTGCCAAGCCCGGTACCTGTTTGCATCAGATTCTTGAAAGCATCGATTTTTCCAACCCGGGCAGGCTTCAACCTGTCATCCAGACACAGTTACGGCAATTCGGCATTTCTGACCAATGGGCCGAGGTTTTGGAGCCCTTTCTGAAAAAACTTTTTGATTTTCAACTCTTGGCTGATCCCGAGTTCAGGTTGTGTGATCTTAAACACGGCGAGTGGTTGACGGAAATGGAATTCCATTTACCGGTACAGAACGTCAGTGGTCGACGTTTGCAGCAAGTTTTCGCAGCTCATGGATCGGCAAGTCTTTCCACTGAAACGTTGAATGCACTCGGAGGGCTGGCTGATGACAGCTTAAGTCGCTATCTCAAAGGGTTTATAGATCTGATATTCGTTTATCAGGGACGCTATTACCTCCTCGATTGGAAATCCAACCATCTCGGCCGTGAGGCTGAGAATTACACTTCCTCTGCCTTGAACGAGGTCATTGGCCAGGAGTTCTATTTTCTGCAGTACCATATCTACCTGCTTGCTCTGCATAGATATCTGCAGCAACGATTGCCCGACTATGATTATGAGCGGCATATCGGTGGGGTGTTGTACGTCTTTTTGCGTGGCTTCGCCGTAACTCCATATCTGTCCGGGTTAGGAATCCATGCTGCCCGACCGTCGCAAGCCACGATCTCCGCCTTGGATGATGCAATTTGTCGGGCGGGGAGGGGGGAGGCCTGATGGCTGTCAACGAGGATACGAGGGCTGCATTTTCATCATTAAGTCGCCATTTCGGTGATTTTATCTGTCGGAGTTCTGTTCCATTCTCTTCTGAACTATGGCTGGCCGCTGCTGTTGCTTGCGAGAGATCCCTGGCTGGACATCTTTATACAGACCTGCCGGCCCTTGCCGGTCAACCTGTGCGTAACGTAGTTGCGAACGCTCCAGAAAATGAGTGTTTTCCCGACTGGTCGCACTGGCAGGCAATTCTGGATCGTTCCGTTGCAATCCATAGAGGCGGGAATGGAGCCCCGCTGGTTCTTGACGCTGAGGGATGGCTTTATCTCCATAAGTTCTGGTCCCAGCAGGAGTATTGCGCAGAACAGATTTTGAACCGCGCTGCAGCTCAAAATCTCACCGTTGATTTGGAGCTGTTGAAGGATGGCCTGCGTCGCTTGTTTCCTGCCGAGGACAGCGATCACCTCGATTTGCAGAAATGGGCAGCTGCGCTTGGCGTTTGTCGCAAACTGCTGATCTTGTCCGGCGGTCCTGGAACGGGAAAAACCACGACCATTGTCAAATTGCTCGTTCTGCTTCTTGAACAGGCCAAAGGCGGGCCGGTGAAGATTTCCCTGGCAGCGCCGACCGGAAAAGCTGCACAGCGGATGAAGGATGCCCTAATGCAGGGCAGAGATGCGATCGGTTGCAACGAACTGATCAAAGAAGCTTTGCCGCAAGAGGCTGTTACGTTGCATCGGCTGTTGGAAGCAATCGCAGGTGGAAAAGCGTTTCGTTATAACAGGGACAATCCACTTCCAGTCGATGTGCTCATTATCGATGAGGCCTCCATGGTCGACTTGGCCATGATGAACCGGGTTCTTGAAGCCCTCCCGGCTACAGCCACCCTGATACTGGTGGGCGACAGGGATCAATTAGCATCGGTTGAGCCCGGCTCTGTTTTCGGTGATATATGTCTATCCGCTGCTTCTGTCGGATATTCCTTCCAAAACCTGGAGCTTGCCAGCGCGTTGGACTTTCCGCTAGAGCTTTTGAAGCGCCGCGTGTCTGCGGCAAGCCCTCTTGGCGATTGCCTGGTCACCTTGGAGAAGAACCATCGTTTTGCCGAAGCCCCTGGCGTGGCGGCTGTCTGTAAGGCGTTAAGTTCGGAAGATAGTGCAGTCGCCCTCAATGTCGTATTGAAAAACAATTATCCTGATGTGCATTGGCAGCCATTTCCTTCTCATGCTCATGAACTAGGGATTCTTTGTCATCACTGGCTTAACACCAGGCTTTTTGAATTATTCCGTGCGGAGGACCCCCAAACCGCGCTTTCATTTTTGAGCAAGTCGATGATTCTTACCCCTTTACGTCGCGGCCCGTTCGGGGTTGAGGGGATAAATCAAAAAATAGCGGGGCTGTTGCAAGCAACTGGCGTGACTCCCTATGGTGCTAATTATTATGCCGGGCGTCCCATCCTGATTCAGCGTAACGATTATCGATTGCAACTTTTCAATGGCGATGTCGGAATCATTTGGCCTGACGCAGAAAATGAGGGCGAATTGCGAGCCTTTTTCCCAGATGGTGAGGGTAGGGTCCGCAGCGTTGCTCTCTCCATGCTGCCGAATTTTGAATCCGCTTATGCAATGACAATTCATAAAAGCCAGGGGTCTGAATTCGAAAATATACTTTTAATGGTTCCTCCTTGCCCCGCAGGTGTCATTCATCGCGAACTTCTCTATACAGCCATCAGTCGTGCGCGTAAATCCATTGAAATCTTTGGGGATGTAGAATTTTTGACAGAGGGTTTTTCCCAGCGAATTGCCAGGGAATCATCCCTGATAAAATTTATTTTTGGTGCTGGAAAGGTCGTTGCTTGAAAAATCAATTATTTATCGCAAATTAGGATGTAAGTTTTCTTGACTACTTTTCGCAATTTTAATAATATGGCTTACGGTACAAAAATTTGACTCTGGGTTAATTTGCCAAAAAGCGGAATAATTACGAATGGATGTCGTTTTTTGTAAAGAAAAGTTTAGGTTTTTCCGAAAGATGAGCTTGTAGGCGGGCTCATCTTTTTTTGTTTTTTTGACATTTAGTTGCATATATAAAAACATTGATACATTTCATTGAGGGTAGGTATCCACATGCGTAGTATTATTCTTCTTGTCGACGGCAACCAAACGGAACGAGAGCGTTTAGCTGCCATGCTTCGCAAAGAAATCGGCGGTGTTGTCCTTGAAGCGAACAATGCTTCCGAAGCCTTCGAAATCTTGGAAAAAGAAGATGTTGGCTTGGTGATCGCCGATGTATTCCTGCCCCAGAAAAATGACGGAATCACCTTCTTTAAAACAGTTCATAAAAAAACCCCCCATATCGTTACGATGGCCAGTGTGCCGTTCATGGAACGTGAAATCATCTCCGAAGTCCTCAAAATCGGGGTATTCTTCTACATCAACAAACCTTACGACTTCAATGAAGCTGTCATCGCATCGTCCAAAGGTTTGAATCATTTTGAACTCTCTGTTCATCATGAACGGCGAGGTCCTAAGATCCGTAAAACTGAAGGGTTCCATGGCATTATCGGTAATTCCACGAAAATGCAGAAACTTTTCAGACTCATTGAAAAAATTGCCGACGACAATTTCAGTACGGTCCTGATTCAGGGCGAAAGCGGCACCGGGAAAGAACTCGTTGCCCGCGCCATTCATGCGCAGAGCCCGCGACACGGAAAGAACTTCGTTCCTTTCAATTGTGCTGCCATTCCCGACGAACTGCTGGAAAGTGAATTGTTCGGTTATGTCAAAGGGGCTTTCACCGGCGCTGCCCAATCAAAAATGGGACGTCTTCAGTATGCCGATGGCGGGACTCTGTTCTTGGACGAAATCGGTGATATGAAACCGGCTCTACAGGCCAAACTGTTGAGGGTTCTCCAGGAAAAGGAGTTTGAACCGGTTGGTGGCCTCAAATCGATTCCTGTCGACGTGCGGATCGTGGCTGCAACTCACCGCAACCTTGAAGATGCCGTCAAAATGGGTACCTTCCGAGAAGACCTTTACTACCGCCTGAGCGTCGTGCCCATTTATCTGCCGCCGCTGCGGGAGAGGCAAGACGATATTCCTTCATTGGTCGAAAAGTTTGTCCAAGTTTTCAATCGGAATAAGAAAATCGGCCTGAACGGTTTTGACGACAAGGCTATGGAAGCC
>ENA-ORXD01000646-ORXD01000646.1-sediment-metagenome-genome-assembly--contig:-NODE-646-length-40625-cov-4.759865_pt1 | contig 40625 bp, 34 predicted proteins | sample MGYA00237862_ERZ511471 | MGnify/ENA metagenome assembly ERZ511471 | reverse complement strand
TCTTTCACAAATTTGATGGCCTTCTCGGTGTGCTTCAAATCAAGAAGCGGCTTGTAATTCTCAGGAAAATAGAGATTCATACGGTTTTCATTTTATATTCAAACTTCACATGAACACCAGAATTCAACTTTTTTTCCAGCTTCACGCGTTCGGATTTATTAGTTTACTGCCGGTAAAAGTAACAGATTTTAAAATCCGATAGCAGTCAAATATAAGTTTCAATAACATATCAGGACATTTGCTTATTGTCAGAAATTTTTCTCTGTGAACAACCTTCTATTGAGCCTTTCCCATCGAATCGTACATGTAGACCGCGAAAGTGGCCAGCCAATGCGAACCGACATAATTCTCCGACAACACATAAGGTAACGCATCAGCCGCATGTCGATGAGCCATTTGAATCAATTGCCGGGCCATGACACTTTCAGGTGGAAATGTTTTAGCAATATCGAACATGCACCAGGCACGGCTCAGATTTAAACCGTCAAGATGAACGCCTTTGGGATCGAGCCGGTCACTGACAACTGCCGGTTGTTGCAATGATTCGGGAATGCGTGGCATGAAATTTCTGAACCAGCCTTGAAATGCATCCCGATTCAGAACCCGTAGCATCAAATCGGCTTCGATGAGTGACGGAGACAAAAAATCATCACCATCGGGCTCCCACGCTGCAGGTATATTCTTATCGTTTCCATAATAAAACAAAGCTCGTTCTTTTAACAGATTCTCAAATGTTGAATCACGCGCTATCCTGGCATAATCCATGGCCAGCAATAATCCCAATGCCGTATTTTCGTGTACTCCCCGACGAATAGGGTAATGCAATCCCGGCAGGTAAAAATGATACCGCTGAACAATTTCTTCGGCCAGCGGAGCCAGTTTCTCCGACCATAAAAATCCATACGGATCATTCCAGGTAAGCAATTCGGCCTGCAGTTTCAGTAACCAGCCCCAGCCATAAGGACGCTCAAAACTCTCCCTACCTGATTCCTGAAAATAAGCTATCTCTGTCTGAATATTGTTTTCTGTAAAATGACGATTCAGCACATCAATGATTTGCTTGCGCTGTGGCAGATCAGGATACATTTTTAGCAAACGAATCAATAGCCAGTGACCATGTACGGCCGAATGCCAGTCGAAACAACCGTAAAAGGCCGGATGCAACCTGTTGGGTGTTAAGGCATCCTCTGGCCCGTTCATTGTATGACTGATTTTATTCGGATAAATTTTATCGACCCCTTCCAAAACCATATTGGCAAACTGAGAGGCTTTTTGCTGTGTTATATCAGGAATAACAGGCGTTTGTCCGTTAGTCTGAAAAATAAAATTTCCTAACAATAGAGTAATCATGACTATTTTTCTCATTATCTGTAGGTTTATATCGGTTAAACAACTTGAATTGTCTGGTTAGCGAGCTTTCATTTTCCCTATGGAAACAACTGTTTTTATTTCCCGTATAGGGAAAAATGAAAAGTCGCGAAAAAAATTAAGCATTTTTATCGTACGGGTAACGAAAAACACCGTTGAAATCCAAAAAAAAGATTTATTTGCAGCCGCAATCTTACCGTTGGGAAACGGTTACAACAAACATAAAATCAACAGGATGTATAGCGACATTCGAACAGTATCCAAATGTATGATGATGGAATATGAATTGAATGTCGAATGAAAATTTAAAATGATAAGCGAAAACAAGATCATTGTCGGAAGTGAGGAGTGGTGCTCCCTTCCTGTTTTAAGGATTCCCGCCATTAAAGCGAGGGTGGACTCCGGAGCCAAAACCTCCTCCATTCATGCCATTAATATTCAGCCTTTCAAAAAGGAAGGTGTTCCATGGGTAAATTTTGATATTCCCCCCATTCAGAATGACGGTAAAACGACGGTTCATTGTGAAGCGGAAATTATCGATAGACGCACAGTTAAGAGCTCCAGCGGGGTTAGCGAACGACGTTATGTGATCAAAACCATTGTGGCGTTGGGAGAGTCTTCTTGGGAGATTGAATTGACGCTCGCCAACCGCGACTCGATGGGTTACCGTATGTTACTCGGCCGTGAGGCCATGAGTGGCCGCATGTTGGTCGATCCCGAGGCCCGTTTTATGTTTGGACAGAAGTCAACGGCTCATCTCAATGAAATTTACCAGCCAAATCAGCCAGCACGGCAGGGATTGAAAATTGGATTGCTGGCTACCGACCCGAACCTGTACAGCAACCAGCGGATTATGGAAGCAGGTGAATCGCGTGGTCACGAGATGCATTTTCTGAACATCCGCCACTGCTACATGAAACTGGATGCTACAAACCCGGAAATTCACTACCGTGGAGGAAGAATTCTGAACGATTTGGATGCGGTAATTCCTCGTATTCGCCCCAGTCAGACCTTTTATGGATGCGCCCTAACCAGGCAATTCGAGGCATTAAAGATTTTTACGCTCAACTCTGCTGCAGCGATCAGCCAATCGCGTGACAAGCTTTTCTCGCTGCAATTGTTGCTTCAAAATGGCTTGGAAATTCCCACAACCGGATTTGCCAATTCGCCACTGGACACATCGGACCTGATTAAAATGGTAGGCGGCTCACCTTTAATTGTGAAACTGCTGGAAGGCACACAGGGCAAAGGTGTGGTACTGACCGAAACAAAAAAAGCGGCCGAGAGTGTTATCAATGCTTTCAAAAGTTTGCATGCCAACATCCTGGTTCAGGAATTTGTGCGTGAAGCAAACGGAAAAGATATTCGTTGCTTTGTGATTGATGGTAAAGTAGTAGCATCGATACAGCGTGAAGCGGCTCCCGGCGAATTCCGGGCCAATCTACACCAGGGAGGAACTGCCTCGATAGTAAAAGTAACGGCTGAAGAGAAGCGCATTGCCATTAAAGCGGCCAAGACCATGAATCTGAAGGTGGCTGGCGTGGACATCATCCGCTCAGCGAAAGGACCCTTGTTGCTGGAGATTAACTCATCGCCAGGCCTGGAAGGTATCGAAACAGCAACCAACAAAGACATTGCCGGAAAGATGATTGCCGCCATAGAGAAACATACAGGCTGGAAAAAGGATAAATAAATATTCCCGTTAACTGTAAAATATGAGTAGAGACGCCACGCATGGCGTCTCTATTTTTTCAAAATCACTCTGTCAGTATTTGTGATCGCTCGACTGAAGCCTTATACTTCATGCAGCGCGCACAAACCATTCAAATTTCCTCAGGCTATTCGTACATACCCGGATGTAAGAAAACAGTATGGAGTGAGAGATAACACAAAATTAATTGGGTCAAACCGGATGCTTCGTTATTTTTGCACGCGTCATGGGGAGCTTCTATCGTCAAAATATTTTTCGGCTTTACATCATTAAGTGTGCTAAATGGTTCATGCTAGTGATGCCCATAGTTGTCCCGTTTTACCAGGACAACGGCCTAAACATGCACGATGTGTTTTTCCTACGGGCCATATATTCCGTTGCTATTGTCATACTTGAGATTCCTTCCGGCTATTTTGCTGATGTGTGGGGACGCAAAAACACGCTGGTGGCAGGTACCTTTATGGGTGTCGTTGGTTTTGGTATTTACAGCTTTTCGTACCGGTTTAGTGAATTTCTGGTAGCCGAAATCATGCTGGGCATCGGACAAAGTCTTATTTCGGGCTCCGATTCCGCTTTGCTATACGATACACTCAAAGTAGAAAAACGCGAATTGGAGTATGTGAAGCTGGAGGGACGCGTAACCTCTATAGGAAATTTTGCAGAAGCCATTGCCGGTATACTGGGCGGTCTGCTGGCAACGATGAGTCTTCGCTATCCCTATTATGCTCAAACTTTAGTTGCTTTTATAGGTGTTCCGGCTGCACTTACGCTGAAGGAACCGCCCCGCGATGACCGTCATGTGAAACCCGGATGGAAGGACATTCTGCAAGTGGTTAATCACTCGTTGGTGGAAAACAAACACCTGCGAACCGCCATACTTTACTCTTCGATTATTGGTACGGCCACATTGACGATGGCGTGGTTTGTGCAACCTTTTTTCAAAGTGATATCACTGCCGCTTTCAATGTTTGGGGTACTTTGGACTGTGCTTAACTTGCTGGCCGGCATCGTTTCCATGATGGCTTACAAAATTGAGAATACCCTGGGGCAGAAAAATACAGTCTTTCTCATTCTCATATTTATCACCGGCTCCTATCTGGCCATCAGCCAAACCATGTCTGCATGGGGCATTGCAATCCTCGTAGTCTTTTACTTTGTGCGGGGAATTGCTACTCCGGTATTGAAGAATTATATCAATCAACACACCACATCATCTAACCGGGCGACGGTATTGTCGGTAAGAAGTTTTATAATACGAATCATCTTCGCAGGAATCGGTCCGTTCCTGGGCTGGTACACCGATCAGTTCTCACTGGGCTCAGCATTGGCTATTGCCGGAATGGTCTTCTTTACAGGCGGATTCATCATCCTGCTGCCTTATATGCAAAACCGTTCCCGGATACAAAAGGTCAATCCTTAATTCTTATTCCAGAATCAGCACTTCACCATCATATCCCAGCTCCACGCCTTCGGGAAGTTCTTTCATCACTTCATTGTGCAGCCCCATCTGGTGACTGATGTGAGTAATGTACGCTTTACACGGATTAATTTTATTGATGATGGTGATTGCTTCACTCAAACTAAGGTGTGAAATGTGTGATTCTTTACGTAAGGCATCAATGACCAGTACTTCCACCCCATTTAGTTTTTCCAACTCTTCATCGGCAATGGTACTGAAATCAGTGAGGTAGGCAAATTTTCCCACGCGGAAACCATATACCGGCAACTGGTGATGCATCACTCTGACAGGAACAATCTCTAACGCACCAATGGTCAATGGTAAACCGTTGATAGGCACAAGGTTCATCTGGGGGATACCTGGATATTTTTCTTCCGAGAAAACATATTCAAATATGCTGCGAAGATTTTTGTCAACCCGGGCTTCGCAATAAATGTCCATGGGAGCTTTTCGGACCCAGTTGAAACTACGAATATCATCAAGGCCAAAAATGTGGTCGGCATGTTCATGAGTCAGCAGAATTGCATCCACATTACGCACTTTTTCCCGCAACATCTGCTGGCGAAAATCGGGGCCGGCGTCAACCACCACACAGGTACCTTTATCTTCTATCATGATGGCACTCCGCAATCGGTTATCGTGTGGATCAGACGAACGACAGACTTCACACTCGCACGCAATGACCGGGACTCCCTGCGAAGTTCCTGTTCCAAGTAATGTTATTTTCATGTTGAATTTTCATTTTACGCACCTCCGGGCTTTCGCGGTAGCTGAACCATGAGCACTTCAAGTATTAACTATCACTGCCGGAAGCAGCAGCGTCGGGCATATCACGACTGCAAATCTGTTGTTCCTGGCAAAACCAGCTACATAGTGCCGATATGCCAAACTGTTTTGTTCATCGCTCCTATTCCCAAAACTGCCAGACTGATTTCAAAAGTAGCAAAAAAATGCCCGTCCCTACCCGTAATAACAACTCGGATTGGTGAGAAAAACAAGCCGGCGAAAATATTGTTTTCGTTACCTTTGCGCACATGGAAAAAATGGCAAATCTATACCTCATACCCACAACGCTGGGCGATAATGAACCCGCAAACGTAGTACCTGCCACGCTGGTTGATACAGTTCGTTCGCTCCGATTCTTCATTGTGGAAAATATTCGTACGGCGCGGAGATACCTGAAGAAACTGGATCGTGATATCGACATCGACTCCCTTCAGTTTATGGAACTCAACAAACATACCGACCGAAAACAGTTGGAGCAGTTCCTGCATCCCGTTTTAAACGGAAACGATACGGGCATAATATCGGAAGCTGGTTGCCCCGGCGTGGCCGATCCCGGAGCCGATGTGGTGAAAATAGCTCACGAAAAAGGTATCCGTGTCATCCCTATGGTTGGGCCTTCGTCCATCCTGCTTTCGCTGATGGCATCGGGAATGAACGGTCAAAACTTCGCTTTTGTGGGTTACCTGCCCATCCCGAAAGGAGAACGACAACGGGCCATTAAAGATTTGGAACGTCGCTCAGCCACTGAACACCAGACGCAGATTTTTATTGAAGCGCCTTATCGCAATATGCCATTGCTGGAAGATATTTTGCAGGCCTGCCACGACCAAACGCGCCTTTGCATTGCGGCTGACATTACACTGGATAGTGAATACATCAGGACGCAAACCGTTGCAGAGTGGAGAAAAGGATTGCCTGAATTACACAAGCGCCCGTCCATATTTTTACTCCACAAAGATTGATTTTGCCAATTGAAATTGCGCTGAAATAACAACAATCATTTGATTTTAGCCACAAATCAATATATTTGGCCTCTTTAAGTCTCGACCGATGTTTGAAGATTCTCTTGAAGTTTTGGATCACGTGCGCCTGCATTTTAGTCCCGCAGGAATATTGGCTCTCAACATAGCGCTGGCCTTTATTATGTTTGGCATTGCACTGGATATCCATGTTTCCGATTTTCGAAAAATCATCACTCGTCCGAAATCCACCCTGACAGGAATTTTTTCGCAATTCTTTTTACTGCCGGCCCTCACCTATTTACTGGTATTGTTTTTACGCCCTACGCCTACCGTAGCTTTGGGAATGATTTTGGTGGCTTCGTGTCCGGGTGGAAATATCTCCAATTTTATTTCGTCGCTGGCTAAAGGAAATACAACATTATCCATCGGTCTATCAGCTATTGCTACACTTTCGGCCACATTTATGACACCATTAAACTTCGCTTTCTGGGGAAGTCTCTATACACATTTTTACAATCGGCACGATGCCGAAGCACTCTTGCGTCCCCTGCATATCGATTCAGGCCAGATGTTCCAAACAGTTTTTATTTTGCTGGGAATTCCGCTGGTGCTGGGTTTGATTTTTGCACGGCGTTTCCCCCGTTTAACTGTTCGTATCCGAGGTCCCATCCGAAAATTGTCAGTGGGTATATTCATTGCTTTTGTCGTGATTGCTCTGGCGAAGAATTTTGAATTCTTTATTCAATTCATTCATCTCATTTTTATCATTGTCTTAATTCATAACGGACTGGCATTGGTAAGCGGCTATAGCGCCAGCAGCCTGATGAGATTACCACAAATTGACCGTCGCACCATCGCTATAGAAACGGGTATTCAGAATTCAGGACTTGGATTAGCACTCATATTTAATCCTAAAATATTCCCGCCTGATATGGAGTTGGGCGGCATGGCCATTATTGCCGCCTGGTGGGGCATCTGGCATATTGTTTCCGGATTAAGCCTTGCCTGGTTCTGGTCTCGCAGGCCAATAACCGACGAATCAGAAACAGAACAGGTAATGGAAATCCCGCGTCACAGCCACGCTGAGGGGAAATAAGGGAAGTATGGCCAAAATTTATCATTACTCCGTTGGTTACGATATTGTCCGGTTATTGGTAAAAACAGCCCACAAGCTCTTTTACAGGAAAGTAATTGTTACCGGAAAAGAGAACATCCCAAAAGACTGTCCCGTTATTTTAGCGCCAAATCATCAGAATGCACTGATGGATCCACTCGCTCTGATCTTCACCTTACCTGCGCAGATTGTTTTTCTGGCCCGCGCCGATATATTCAAAAGTGCTGCCAACCGGCCATTTCTTCGTTTCCTGAAAATCATTCCGGTTTACCGAATCCGTGACGGTGTGGAAAACCTGGGCAAGAATGAGGAAACCTTTAAACAAACCATCGATATTTTAAAGCATCATACACCACTCTGCCTCTTTCCGGAAGCTCGCCACACCGATAAGCGAAGTCTATTACCACTAAAAAAAGCAGTTCCACGTATCGCCTTCCAGGCAGAAGAAAGTGGTGGTTTGGGTAAAGATTTAGTCATCATTCCGGTTGGAATTTATTACAGCGATTACCAACAACCTCAATCCATTCTTCAAATCAATTACGGCAAACCGTTACAGGTAAGCGATTTTCTTTCGTCCTACCGGGAAAATCCGCAGCGAGCACAATTGGAATTACGCGATGCTTTGCAACAGAAATTATCCCCTTTGATGATTGACATCCGGGACACCGAACACTACGATTTATATGAAACGCTCCGGCTGATGTACCGCAAAACAATGCTGAAAGAAGAAAAACTTTCGGAAAATTCGTGGATAAATCATTTTAGTGCAGATCAACTGACAATCAAACGGCTGGAAAATGCTGCTCAGAATAATGAGATATTCATTGATGACCTTTCAGTTAAGCTGCAGAAATATGAAGCGTTACTTAAGAAACTTAATGTAAGTGATTGTGAGGTAGAACAGGAATTATTAAATCCACCAGGAACCATCCTTTTGGGATTAGGTTTCATGATGGCATTGCCCGTCATTGTATTTGGTTGGTTGCATCATGCATTGCCCCACTATTACTTGAAAAGACATGTTAACCACAAAGTTGAAGACACACAAATGCGGAGCTCCTTTTATTTTGTGCTTGGAATGTTGCTTTATCCTGCTATATATGTGGTTGGATTGCTTACCATTGGGCAACTGCTTCCGGGTTGGTGGAAAACTCTATATCTTCTCTCCCTTCCATTGAGTGGTGTGTGGACTTATCGGTTAATTAATCGTTGGAAAGTATTTCGCAAGCGTATTCATTTGCGATTTGGACTGACAAAAGAACAGCAAATTCAGTTGTCGAAAGCCCGACTGGAGATTATTTCCTTTTGCCAAAAGACTTTTGCTTCTCAAGAACAATAAAATCAAGCCAATGCGCTGTTCTGATCACGTAACTGATTCATCATTTTAAACTCAAACTCGAAGTTAGGTGTAAATACACCCTTGCCGAGATTCTGTTCAATTTGCAAACGACTCCAGAATCTACCTTCGGTAACTTCCTCCGAATGCAATCGGATCTTTTTATAATCGTAAGAGATATAACTGTAAACCAGTTCCGCTTCAATTTCCGTTTCCCATTTGTAACTTGCCACGGGACGTGCCTGAAAACCGGTCAGGCCAATCTCTTCGTATGCTTCCCGTTTCAATGCAGTTTCCACCGATTCACCAAAAGAGATATGCCCGCCAACTGCCGTATCCCATTTCCCCGGTTGTACGACTTTGTTCTCCGGGCGCTTTTGCAGATAAATATGACCTTTAGGATTCAAAACATGCAAATGCACAACCGGATGCAATACTTTTTGTCCGTTATGACAGGCCGAACGGGCCGCTTTGCCCAACACTTTTCCGGTTTCATCAACCACCGGCAACCACTCCTCATCATCAGCAACAACGGGTATTTTTCCACGTAAGCGTTTATTACGAAACCACTCGACTGCAAAATAAGCTGCGAAAATCAGGTAAAATAATCCTCCGCTAATGAAGGCCCAGGCCTCTTTGCTCATGTAAAACGCTGAGAATACAATCAAACCGGTATGTGCCAGAAAAATCCAGAACATATTTCGAAGGTTTCGTTGCATCTGCACTTTTTGCTGTTCATTAAACGAAACATCCTTCATGTAGCGACCAGCCATCATCTCCACAATATTCAACCGGCCAAATGCTGAAACACCCAAAACAGCACAGAGAATTAATTCAATTAATGCGGGCTTTAGTTTGAAGAAGATGTCATTATCGAGTAAAATGGAAACCAATGAAAGGGCAACCAGCAAAGCCGTATCAATAAGCACAAACTTCTCGAGCCGGCGCTCCCTGATTCCGGTAACGATAAGCTCAACTATTCCAACGCCTACTGCCACAATAATACCAACACGCGTTCCCCAAATTTCATCCGCAAGGATAAAAACAAACAGCGGGATGAAACCCGGCAACAGTTTTTTGATGAGATCTGTGCGTGTCACCTTACTTTTTTATTTTATGAAAAAAACCGCGGTGAAGTGCCGCGGTCCGTATTTAAAATTTTCGTTCGATAATTACCGGACTGGAGCTACTCTTTATCACTTTATAAACGGTGACATGAAAGACGAGTGTTGAATACGCCGGTACACCAGACTGAGGTGTTCCGCTATATCCAAGAGTGGATGGAATAATCCAAACAGCCTTTTCGCCTTCTTTCATTTGCAGGATGGCTTCCTCCCAGCCTGTAACCACCGAGCCGGCACCAACAGTAAAGGTAAATGGTTCGTAATTTCCTGATGAATCAAATACATATCCATCCTGAACACCGGTAGAATCGGTTTCTTCTATCAAATTTCCGGTATAGAAAACCTTCACCACATCACCCACAGCAACGGTATCGGCACCTGCAGGAGCATCTTGTTCCTTTATGACATAAAGACCATCCGAAGTTGGTTGTGCATCGGGGTAATACTTGGCAATATATTTGTCCCGTAATTCCACTTCCAATTCTCTTGCTTTTTGCCGACTAGTCTTACTACAGGAAACAAAACCTACACCCAGTACAATAGCCAGCAATAAAAAACTTAAACCCCTACGTTTCATATATTTCATTCATAAATAATTTAATTCCTAGTTGATGAATCGAACTCACATGTTGTTGAAAATTATTTTCACTAATATTTGGGTCAACCAAAACATGTTTGTTTCCTATTCACTTTTCAAACTTCATTCAACCAGCCTTTAAGTACCCTTTTATTCAGCCGGATTTAAAAATTCAGCGCTAATTTATTAAAAATCGGTTCATGTACCCTACTTACTTTCCTTAATTCACTCACCAAGCTTGCGGTGCTCATCTTTTAATTTAGCAGAAAATTCAGGCAATAGCTCCTCAAACTTTTTAATAGTTTCAGCCATTGACAATTTTGATTCTCCACCGGAAGCATTGATATGACCGCCACCGTTAAAATGCAAATTGGAAAATTCGTTTGTCGGAAAACCTCCTTTGGATCGAAATGAAATTTTCACCAGGTCTTCTTTCTCAATAAATAAAGCAGTAAATATTACATCGCTTATCGAAAGCGGGTAGTTGACAAATCCCTCCGTATCTCCAGGTTCGAAATGGTACCGTCTCAGTTCTTCCATGCTTAATGCGATATACGCCGCATGATATTCAGGAAAGACCTTCATTTTCTGATCCAGGCTGTAGCCTAAAAGACGCATCCGGTCCGTCGAGAAATTATTGTAAATAAGGTCATGAATGCGATCCTTATCCACACCTTTTTCAAGCAACCGGCTTACTACCTCGTACATATCCGGTGATGAAGCGTTATAGCTGAAAGAGCCGGTATCGGTAATCAATCCGGTGAATAACGCCTCAGCAGCATCTTTATCGAGGTATTCATCCAAATCCAGACTTTCCACAAACCGGTATACCAACTCTGCTGTCGAACTGGCCTCAGTATGCGAAAACATCAATTCGGTTACATCGGCCGGATCGGGGTGATGATCAATCAGAATAACCGGTTTAGTAACTTTTTCAATGAGCGGCCCAAGTTTCCCAGCTCTATCTGGTGCATTAAAATCGAGAAGGAAAACCAAATCTGCATTATCCAAAATTTGTCTGCAAACTTCAGGTTCGCGCTCATTCACTTTCACCTCCGTTGTCCCATTTACCCATTTAAGAAATACCGGATAATCAGAAGGAGAAATGACTGTTGGAGCATAACCTGCATTTTTCAGTACACGCCATAACCCCAAACAGGAACCAACAGCATCACCGTCCGGATTCACATGCGGTATAATGACAATGTTCCGGATCTTCTCACTCAACACTTCCTTTACTTTTGCTATGGTTTTTGGGGATAATTTTCTCAAAATTGATGTCATTTTAAATGTAAGACGCAAAGATAGGAATATTGGTTGTTTCGCCCCTTTACATTTTCATTTATTTCCGCATACCATTTGCCCATGACTTTCGATAATTCGAATGAAAATCAATTCAAAGAAAGCTCGATACTATGTTTAACAGCAACTAATTATTGGAGGTAGTATTTCTTAATTTTCTAATTTTGATTTGATGAAAATCCAATCGGTTTTCAAACAAAAAATACCGTTTACAGTCCGTTTTAAATAATCATTCCGGTGAACTCATCGGTTGTACGGATGTTTCTATTCTCAACTAAATTTGTCGAAATGGCTGGAAATATTACGCTAACGATGATTAAACCCGGAGCCGTTCGCCGGAACATAACCGGCCCCATTCTGGGAATGATTACCGAACATGGCTTCAAGATAGAAGCTCTCAAACTAACCAAATTATCGGCCCGTCAGGCTGCAAAATTTTATGAAGTTCACCGGGGAAAACCTTTTTACGAAGGGCTGGTTAATTATATGTCTTCCGGGCCTATTGTAGCGGCAATACTACGGAAAGACAATGCAGTAACTGAGTTTCGTGAGCTTATTGGTAACACCGATCCCGAAAAAGCCAGTGAAGGAACCATCCGTAAACTTTTTGCCGAATCACTGTCGCACAATGCCATACATGGATCGGACAGTGATGAAAATGCTGCTAAGGAAGCTGCCTTCTTCTTCTCGGAAACCGAACGATACTGTCCTGAAGAGTGGCATTGTGACGAAGATGTGGAGTCATATCCGCAATAAAACATTGATTTTCTTATCCTTTCGATGAAACCTGTTTCGAATGAAGCAGGTTTTTTCGTATTCTCAACATTTGTTACCATGCAAAGCAAATAATATGTGTTCTGCCTGTTGTACAGAAAATCATTATCTTGAAACGCTTAATCAATAGATCTATCCGAATCATGAGAAATCACTTGTACTTCGTCACTTTCGTGGCAGCCTTGGGCGGACTAATGTTTGGATTCGAAACCGCCGTCATCAACGGAACCATTTTTTATGTACAGCAATTCTTTGGTTTTACTGAAGCGATGAAAGGTGTGGTAGTTAGTACCGCCTTGGTAGGCTGTATCATTGGAGCGCTTTTCATCGGGAAACCTGGTGACATTTACGGTCGGCGCCAAATGTTAAAGCTGATGGCTGTAATGTTTCTCCTTTCGATGATTGGAGCTGGTTTGGCAACAAACTTGTCAATCTTTATTACAGCCCGGTTAATTGGAGGAATCGCAGTAGGTGGCGCATCAGTACTGACTCCCATGTATATTTCGGAAATTGCCCCGCCCAAATTGCGCGGACGGTTGGTTGCAACTAACCAGCTGGCCATTGTTTCCGGGATTTTAATGGCTTTCTTCTCCAACTACATAATCGACAGCATTGGGCACAGCAACTGGCGCTGGATGTTTCTGGCCGGAACCATTCCGTCGGGTGTCTACTTCCTTTTGCTGTTCTTCATCGATAAGAGTCCGCGATGGTTGGTTAAAGTAAATCGCATTGAAGAGGCCCTGGCAGTTATCCGTAAGGTCAATCCGCACCAGGATGCCGAAATCATGATGAATCAGATCAGGGATTCACTCGACCAGAAAGTGATGAAAAATTACTCATTCATGTTTAAGCCCCCGTACCTGAAGCTGGTTCTGATTGGAATTGCTGTTGGTATGTTTAATCAGATGGCCGGAATCAACGTCATTATGTACTATTCCACCGACATTTTCAGGGTTGCCGGTTTTTCCGCTGAATCAGCAATGTTCCAATCGGTATTGATAGGTGTAACCAACCTGGCATTTACGATTGTTGCCATGATTTTCATTGACCGTTTTGGGCGTAAATTTCTGCTTTATGTAGGTGCAATCGGTATGTCACTTTTCCTCGGATTATTTGCCTTGTCGTACATCACCGGCAACTATTCAGGTTACCAATTACTGGCTTACTTGGTTGGTTACATTGCCTTCTTTGCCTTTTCGCAGGGAGCAGTCATCTGGGTCATTCTTTCAGAAATGTTCCCGAATAATGTTCGTTCACGTGGAGCAGCAATTGGTTCGTTCTCGCATTGGTTTTTCAACTTTGTGATTGCACTGTTGTTCCCGGTGGTGTCGGCTAAAATTGGCGTTGGATGGGTATTTGCCTTCTTCTTTGCAGCTACGTTGCTCAGTCTCCTTTTCTATCGATTTGCATTGGTCGAAACCAAAGGAAAATCGCTCGAAGAATTGGAACAGGAGACCATTGGCAGAAGTGTTACAATATGATTTTCTGATAAAAGATAAAATTCGGAAAGACGCAAATTTCAGAGCTGATTGCTTTGTTTTTGCGTCTTTTTTCATACCTTTTCAAACTTGATAACGAGTCATATTTTACAGGCAGCAGTTATATCAAGACAATATTTCGTGAAGTTTATCAAACTGAGACAGGCCGGAACGGAGAATGATTTAGCCTCTCTGTGTTTTCGGCTAAGGTAAACATATCTCACATTAAGATATTGAATAATAAGCATTTCACACTGAAACACAGATAGAAATAACTGGTTTCTTTTCCATGAACAAAAAATATTGTAATCATGAATAAATACATGAAGACTTTTGCACTGACCGGCAGAGAGAAGATGGAAATGCAGGAACGCCCCATGCCGGAGATCGTAAATGATACAGATGTTCTTATTCGCATGATACGCGTGGGAGTGTGTGGCTCCGATATGCATTATTATAAGGATGGTGCCATCGGAAGTCAGGTAATCAGCTATCCGTTTACACCTGGTCACGAAGGTGCCGGAATTGTCGCCTCAGTTGGTAAAGGAGTTCATCATGTAAAAGTTGGTGATCGGGTAGCCATTGATCCGGCTATGCCCTGCGGGCATTGTGACCAGTGTGAAGCTGGACGTCCTCACACCTGTCGAAACCTGAAATTTCTGGGCAATCCCGGTCAGGCTGAAGGCTGTCTTTCAGAATATATTGTGATTCCGGAAAGTTCCTGCTATCCTATTAATAATCGTCTGGGATTTGATGAAGCAGTTGTTTCGGAACCACTCGCTATCGGATATTACGCCACACAACTGGCTGGAGATTTAAAGGGAAAGTCCATTGGAATTCTGGGATTCGGGCCTATTGGAATGAGTGTTCTTTTACCTGCGATGGAAAAGATGCCAAAAAAAGTTTTTGTCACTGATAAACTGGAACACCGTTTGAAAATAGCCAGAGGAACCGGTGCCCATTGGACAGGAAATCCAAACGAAGTTGATATCGTTAGCGAAATTAGCCGCAAAGAGCCTTTGTTATTGGATTTTGTTTTCGAATGTTGTGGAAAGCAGGAAGCAGTCGATGAAGCTGTCCAGTTGCTTAAACCGGGTGGCACGTTGCTGATTGTGGGAATTCCGGAATTCAGCCACTGGTCCTTCCCGGTTGACGATCTTCGCCGTAAGGAAATAACCATTCAAAACGTTCGCCGTCAAAACGGTTTCACCAGGCCTGCACTGGATTTGATGGCCGACAGCACCATGGATGTCTCTCCAATGGTTACACACCATTTCCCGTTTGAAGAAACAGATAAGGCTTACGCATTGGTCGCTAATTATGAAGATGGCGTGATGAAAGCCATGATCGATTTTTCAGCCAACCGATTCCAGGACGACTGGTAAAAATCTATTTTGAGAAAAGAAGAAAAGGCGCTTTCCGGCAAATGAGGAATTGTATCTTTGGGAATTTTTATTCATGATATACGATTACCTCAGAAAATACTTCGGATACGAAACATTCAGACCTTTACAGGAAGAGATTATCCAGACTCTGCTTGATGGTCGCGATTGCCTGGCCATTATGCCTACCGGTGGAGGAAAGTCACTCTGTTTTCAGCTTCCTGCACTAGTCAAAAAAGGAACGGCTATCGTCGTATCCCCACTAATTTCACTGATGAAAGATCAGGTGGATGCTCTTCGTGCAAACGGCATCGGAGCGGCATACCTGAATTCGACGATATCAGCTTCCGAAGCGGTTCAAATATTTCAAGGGGTCATTTCCGGTAAAATCAAATTGCTGTATGTTTCGCCGGAAAAGCTTCTTTCACAGGATTTTTACCAGCAAATCAAAACTATCGACATCAGCCTTTTTGCAGTGGACGAAGCGCACTGTATTTCGCAGTGGGGACACGATTTCCGTCCAGAGTACACTCGGTTAAACTTTCTTTCCCGCGAATTTAATGTCCCCATTATCGCACTGACAGCAACCGCCGACCGCATAACCAGAAGTGACATTGTGCAGCAATTGGGCCTGCGAAATCCGGATACCTTCATTAGTTCATTCGACAGGGAAAATCTGAGCATCACTGTTCTTCCCGGAAGGGACAAATACAAAAATATCACGAGGTTTATTGCCCGACGAAAAAACCAGGCCGGAATCATTTATTGTCTGAGTCGCAAGCAGACAGAACAACTGGCCAACAAACTCAACGGCGAAGGATTGGATGCCGTGAGTTACCATGCCGGCATGAAAGATACGGACCGGCAGGCTGCCCAGGACGATTTCATTAATGACCGTGTGCAGATAGTTTGTGCCACTGTGGCATTTGGTATGGGTATCGATAAACCGAATGTCCGCTGGGTGATTCATTACAACTTACCCAAAAATCTGGAAAGTTATTACCAGGAAATCGGACGAGCAGGACGTGACGGATATCCGGCAGATACCCTTCTGTTTTATTCCTACCGGGATGTCATTACCCTGAAGCAGTTCATCGAAGAGAGCAATCAAAAAGATTTGCTAACGCAGAAGCTGGAACGAATGCAACAATTTGCCGATGCACGTATATGCCGGCGAAGAGTGCTGCTCAACTATTTCAACGAAGCGTATGATAAGGACTGCGGAAATTGTGATGTTTGCCACAATCCACCGGCCGTTTTCGACGGCACTGTCATTGCGCAGAAAGCACTTTCTGCCATATCCAGAGTAAAAGAAAAAGCTTCTTCCGGACTTATCATTGACATACTAAGAGGCTCAGCACGAAAAGAGTTGATCGAAAATGGCTGGGCTGAAATCAAAACCTATGGTGCCGGGCGTGACATTTCCTACCGGGACTGGCAGGAATACCTTCTGCAGATGCTGAACATGGGATTATTCGAGGTGGTTTACAACGACGGGAACCGATTAAAACTAACATCCCTCAGCAGAGATGTACTTTTCGACGGAAGGAAGATCAACTTTGTTTCGCCAGAAGAAGCAGAAAATCAGTGGAAAAAACTTCAGGAACAATCGCAACCGAAAAAACCGGAGGAGGTTTTGGATAATGCCCTGTTCGAGCACCTAAGGATTATTCGTAAGGAACTGGCCAATGAGCGAAATGTTCCACCATACATCATCTTTTCCGATGTCACTATGAAACAAATGGCTACATCTAAACCGACGACCGAATTTGCGATGAAGCAGATATCCGGTGTGGGTGAATTCAAGTATGAACAATTCGGTATGATTTTCATTCGGGCCATCATGGATTTCAATCAATTTGGTACAGAAAATCAAACACATGCAACCAACCGGCATCAGAAAACATATGATTTTCTAAAAAAGGGCTACTCTCCTGAAGAAATTGCCGAGCGATTGAATCTGAATATTGTAACGGTCTGCTCCCATCTCGCTTACCTTTACGAAAGCAACTACGACATTTCATTGCAGGATTATCTTGAAAAGAACGAGCTTCAGAAAATTGAAGGAGCACTGCTCATTCCCGGTTTAAAACATGAACTGAAATCGGTTTATGAACAATTGAATGGAGAAGTTCCCTATCATAAAATCCGTTTAGGATTGAGTATCCTTAAAAAAGAACAAAGTTAGTTTGCAGTTGATGACGTTTGCTCCCTCACAAATTCTTTCCATTCATTTAATGTGAGAGTATTAGGTGCGTTATAAACGCTATCAATATCTGCAGTTGTATTCTTTTCCGCCAAATAACCACTCCAACACATAAACCAACAATATTTTGGTTGATTAGCTAATGTATCCCGGGATGGCAACTTACCTACTTCTCCGAGGCCAATTGGTTTTCCGTCGGCTAAAGCCAGTAAATCCCGGTAATCGGAACGCTGAAAGTTTTCACTGTATACATCAGTTGCTAAAACGTCCACAACATCATCACCCGGATAAAAATCGGCATACGGTTTTACGTTATTCCGGATCTCAGTAACATTGAACACCCAAATGAGATTATTCAAATGATGTACGTTCACAAAACGATCAAATAACATTCTGTAGAGTTTCTTATAGTGGTCCGGATTACCACACCACCAAAACCAATCGCCGTTTGGCTCGTGATACGGACGCCACAAAACAGGTACGCCGGCGTCACGAAGTTCCGCAAGATAACCGGCAATCACATCTACCTGGTCGCACCATCGCTTATGCAGACGTGTTCCGGGTGTGAGCAATTTTTCCCACTGTGTATTGGTCATGCTGGCCATCACATTTCCATCGAATGTGCCAGGTTCGTCATCAATCGGACGAATGGCATGCCACATAAGCGTTATCACATATCCTTCGTGGTATTTCAGAATGGCTTCCTCCATGTTGCGCTGCCTGAAATTGATGCCATCGAGCGAATTGGGCAGACTTTGGCCGAATTCCTGTCCCCATACTGCCGGATAATGCCCAGTCAGTAGTTTCACCTCTTCGGTACGACCTGAAATAAACACTGGATGATTATGCTGGCCGGTCAAGGTATATTTCCCGCCTACATCGTATAGCAACTGCAAGAGTTGCCTGGCTTCAGGTGACGCATCCGGATTAACGGTAAACGCGCCAGGAGTCCACTCAAAAGAAAACTCTTCTCCTTTTTGACAGCCTGAAATCAGGCTTAACAGCAGGACATAAAGAAATAACTTGCGCATACCGGAAAAGAGTTTTGCACCATTATACCCTGAAAGTTTAAGAGATTCAGATGGTACAGGTTTAGTTTACAGTTAAAGGTTACCATTCAAATCAGTGAGTGAAAGATAGAAAAATTATGTAAGCCTTTGTAAAGCCTTACTATTGCAGCAGATTTTCCGGAAAACTGCCGGCATAATGCAAACCGATTCCCCTTGATTTCAACTCCTCTGTAACTTTATCCACAATCATTTGATTACGTTTACTTTCAACAGCTCGTCGAATGACTATCTCAGTAATTTGTTTTGGATAATCGGTGGCCGCTTGCACATAAATGCTCAAATCGTTTTGTGTATTGTCACCAACAAGCACAAAATTCTTGGCCGGAAAAAGCTGAATAATCTCCTCCAGAATTTCCAGTTTATGCAGGTCTTTTCGCGGAAACTTTTGTCCGGTTAATACATGATGCATTTTACGAAAGTGCTTCAGAAAAACCGGTCCCGCAGGTAAATTATTCTGCCGAAGAAAACGATAAATTAACGGATACAGATTTTGCTCACTGTTGGAAAGGTAAAATAAAGCTGCTCCCTCTTCATGCAAACGGTTTACCAACCGAACCATGTTATCCACAGTTTTCCTTTTTTCCACACGGGTGAGCATAAGAGTCTGAAATTTAAGCAGCTTGTTGGAAATGAACGAATGAAGCAATGTATCGTCAATATCCGAAACAACCAGGGTATGGGCATCGAGATGCCTAACATTTCGTGTGTATAAGTTTTCAGGGATGTACACATCGGTGTTACCGTAAATGCGTACCTCCTTCAAACTTGCAGGTGTTTTCTTAAACTTACGTTTGCCAAAAAACAGACCATTGCGATCTGTTCTCATTTGGATGGTGGCAGAATCAAAAACGAGCTCGACTGTACATCCCCTGCATCGGTTAGCCAGATACAAAGCAGTAATTCTCCTGAAGGTTTCCATCCACGAATAACCTGTGAATGAGAACTTCCGGTAACGGGTAAATATGAGTTGCCCAAACAGCAATGTGGTACTACCGTTCGAAATAGCGTGAAAACTAAGTAAAACTGGTTCCCTCTTCCTCATTCTCACCTCCTGGCACAATTATTTTAACTGCCGATTCTACCATCGATATGGTCAGATGATCAACTTTCCCGATGTACTCCCCATCTATTTGAAAATCCACCTTCCGGTTGATAATAATTTCAGCCTCACGGCAACTGATAACATCAGCATACATCTCTTCATCCAAGAAAAGCTCAAACTTCGTCAGTCCAAGATTGATCAACTCTTCCAGTTGCATTTCTTTTAGATTCCATATTTCAAAAAGCCCGTCGGACATGGAACCGATAAGCGATAAATAAATTCCGGTACCGAGTTTCCGCGCATTGGCAAAAGCCAGCATATAGCCTTCTTTCTTATAAACTCCTTCGGGCGTTTTAATCGTATAATGCATCAGCGAACTTTCCTGGAGAGCCCTAAACAAATGCTTTGCATATCCCATCAATCGTCTGTCGCCCGATTCTGCATAGTTTTTCACAATCAAAGCATTTACCCCAATGTCTCCCAAATGAATGCCAAGGTATTTGTCATTGAATCGAAGTAAATCAATTGCGCGGGTAATTTCGCCTTTCACTGCCAGCTCAAGGGCTTCCGGTAATAAATCGGGTATGGCGAGCTCGGTTGCCAAACCATTCGCCGAACCAAGCGGTAAAATACCTATCGGAATGTCCGAATTAACCAGATTCCTTGCTACAAGCAAAACGGTACCGTCACCACCACATGCCACGACCCTATCAGGTTGATACCAGTTCATTTCATGGAGTAAAGCCTCATCATCATTTATACCTGTAGTATTTCGAAATTTGAAATCAAATTTCTCTCGCTGGGCAAGCCAGTGAATGCGGAGGATGGTTTCATCTTTATCAATACCTCCCGAAACAGGATTCATGACAAACAAAATCTTTTCCATTCAGCTAGTAACTGCATTATGATAGCACTTCAACTACTGTTATTGAGTGGAAAATAAGGATTGTTTGCCGGAAGAACAAATATTTCGCCAAGTGTATAAGTATAAATCTCAGGCGTTTGTTCTAAATCCTTCAGGAGACAAATTAGATATGATTCATTTACAAGCTAAATCAATGATTACTAACTGAAATCAAATTGGGAATATCATATTGAAGTAAATTCAGCCTGGATAATCTGTCAACGCAATTCTTGAGCAACCTTCATTACTATGGAAAGAGCAGTAGAAATTCGAATGTATTCGTAAAAACAATTATTCCTTGTATTGGATATTTTCAATATCAGTAGTCCCTTTACTGGTTATCACATCCTTGATGTCATTCCATTCCCAGGCGATTACCAGCAGGAAGACAATCAGCATGCCTGCCAGAAAAAACAATAGTTCGCGTGGAGTTACCCGTTGAATCTTCATGGTCAATTGGTTTTTGGATTTGAGTCTCTTTCAAAAATATATATACAACAATATTATTGTTATAAGTTAATCTCTAAATGTTAGACAATTAATTATTTAAAAACTACCTCATATATACATAAAAAGGAAAGCTTCCCTGTAAAGTACAGGTAGCTTTCCCTTTTCACACCAGCAGCAAGATAGGAATATGCATCGAACAGAGCAAACGTTTTAATAAGTTATATCGCACAACAGACTGCGTTCTATAAAATGATGGTAAACTGATAGAACTGCACTTTATTTAGCTAACTTATACATTCCCTGTAATTATTCACTCCTTGCGCAGCGAAATCCGGTATTGAACAATGACGTTTCCGCTGAATTCATTGAACGGCCTACGACCGAATAACTATAGGCTCCATTAGCATCGAAAAAGAAAGAACCTCCCCGGATGACCCGGACATTCGCATCAGATTGAAACTGATGTTGACTCCCGGGATACGCCTGGTAAATGTCGGAACACCAGTTCCAAACATTGCCTCCCATATCGTTTAAGCCACAGGCAGTCATGCCATAGTACCCAACCGGCGAGGTAAATACAAAGCCGTCCGCTCCCTGATGATCCGTGAGATGCGTACCCTGCCAAACATTGGCTTGATATTTACCATGCATGATTAATTCATTCCCCCAACTGAATCTCGCCATATTTTTCCCACCGCATCGGGCAGCATATTCCCATTCTGCTTCGGTGGGTAATCTTTTACCTGCCCATTCGGCATAAGCTGTTGCATCATTCCAACTGACTTGTGTAACCGGGTGATTATTTTCGGCCTTTGGACCATTGGGCCCGAATGGATGTTCCCATGTGGCGCCTGGCACAAGCTCCCATTTATTTTGTTCAAAATTGAAAACTCCGGCATCTCCAAAAGTTTCCGCATCGGTAGCATAGCCTGTCTGTTGAATAAACATACGAAAAGCACCGACGGTTACCGGTGTCTTGTCCATATAAAAAGACTCAATAATTACTTGATGAGCCGGCTTCTCATTCGCCAGGCCATTGTCTGATCCCATAATGAATGAGCCTCCAATAAAACGAACCATTCCTGTTGTATCAGCAGTCGAACCGGTACTAACCTTTTCAGATTGTCTCTTCGATTCAAACACTCCGTCTGAATTGTTTTTTCGCTGCCGGCACCCAATTGCTGATAGCAGAAGGATCATGAGAACATAAAAGTATTGTTTGTTCACCATAGGTTTAGTTGTTTGTTTCCATGCAAATTAGTTGTCAGACAGAAGCTGGTTTGGTATCCGTCCATTGTCAGGAAACAATTTCAAATTCATTTCAATCGTTAAAATACACATTCGTGAAATATAATATCTCCTGATTTTAGTATCTTTTCCCAATAATTGAACAATGCCAGTTATGCCTAATAGATTCTCTTTTCTAATCCTTGCCTTTTCACTACTCACCTTGTTTCATTCTGATGTTTTAAAAGCATCCAATCCATTAAAACCCTACCTCTGGAAAAATGTGGTAGTACTTTATCAATTAAAGGAAGAACCCACCAAAGAAGAACTCGCCCTAAGTCAAACCATCGATAAAAACTACGATCGGTTCAATCAGGATAAGCTGATATTCATAGATTTAACTGGCAAAAACTCCGGAAAACTACACGTTCAATTACCTGCCGAAGCTCGTGAAGTTCTCACCAAACGCTTTAAAATAGAGGAAGATAAGTCAATTTATGTTATTGTAGGAATGGATGGTTGGGAGAAATTCAGACAACCCGGACGCTTCAATCCACGCCATTTTATTGACATAATAATGCAATATTCCTCTTCAGACACAAAAAAGTAATGAACAATCACCACATCTTTACTTACTGATAATCTATCAATTAAACAATATATTTTTTACTAAAGTCAGAAATTGTTAATAACTGTTAAGACAATTTCTGGCATTGAGCCTCCCTTTTGCCGTAACTTTTTTCAAAACCTAAGAAGTATTCATGGCTAATCACAACTGAGCCAATCATTCTATCGGGCATCTTTTAAAACCCCAATTATGAAAAAAAGAGCCATAACTGGGATGATGGTATTTATATTTCTGTTTGCTTACCCCGGGAAAGCAGGTGTTGTGGACGATTATTCTTCCCCCCAAAATTCCCCTGAAAAGCTGATTGAAATACAGACATCCCTTAAAAACAGCCCTGCCACCCAGCGACTGGTTAAGCACTGGCTGATTGGAGATACCGAAGGTTACATAACCGCCTGGTATTACCACGACAAACTGTTCCTCATTGAGGAATGCAGTTCGGAAGAAGGAGGCATGATGAAACAATCGTATTTCATCGATGGTCAGCAATTGCTGATGGCTTCTTTCCTGCGCATGGAATACGGATACGGTACATCACCGGATGAAGTAAGATTCCTCGACACTCGCCGTTGTTACGAAGACGGAACATTGCAATCAATGTTCAGCCGTTCGAATTTCATTAAACACATAACCAATAACTGGACAAAAGCCCTTGACGATGAAACAAATGTACCTTTTGAAAAAGTAGATTTCCAACAGGGAGCTTACTATGCAACTGATTTAAGACAACTGGAATATTTGCGTCTAAGATGGGAAAAGCAAGGAGTTCTGTTATTAATGGAACATGCTTCCAATATGCAGGACGAACCGCTTGAAGCAACCGCTCCGTTACTGGCACAGAAGTGAATCGACTAAAGCTCGCGTATATAACGGCATAAGTGATAAACGGAATAAAATGTTCTTTCACCGTCCATCGTTCTGACCTGCCAGCAAGGTGGTTCAGAGCGGACGGTGATTTCTACATTTGATTCCGGTCCATCCGTCACTTCCAAACCGTTTCTCTCCAAGGCTTTCTGTGTCCATAACAATTCAGAACCTTTTCCGCTCAACCGTGCTGTGAGCTTAGGATGCCGTTTGATCCGAAAATCTCCTTTTTCCAGGTCGAAAATGAGATCTGATTTCTGAAACAGTAACGGAAACTGGCCGTTAAGAATCAGATCTTCAGGTGCTCCCTGTACCACATCATCCTGCAACATTAACCAAATCATATCGACCTCGCTTACCGCGATATTCAAATCATGAGTGGAGAAGATTATGGTTTTACTTTTCTCCCTTGCCAGGTGATGAAGTATGTTGACGATTTCGTATTTATTCGGGACATCCAGAAAGGCTGTGGGTTCATCGAGTACAATAATATTGGTATCCTGAGCTAATGTGCGGGCAATCATAGCCCGTTGACGCTCGCCATCGGAAATCTGGTTGATTGGACGAGACTGGTAACCTTCCAAACCAACCATCCGAATGGATTCATTGACAATTTGCCGATCTTCGTCAGTCAATTTACCAAACCAATTGGTATGGGGAAACCTCCCCAATGCCACCATCTCGAAAACCGTCAGATTCGCGACCCGGATAATTTCGGTGGAAACAAAACTCAACATGGTTGCCAACTCCTTTTCGCGGTAGGCACTTATCGATTTTCCGGAAACGGAAATTTCTCCCTCAATGGGCGATTGAAATCCGGCTAATGTTCTTAACAATGTACTTTTTCCAATCCCATTGCCGCCAATGAGCGCAATCAGTTCGCCTTTTTCTGCACCCAGCGAAATGTTACTTTTGACAATTCGCTCTTTTCCCCGGGAATCGCGGTAGCCAACTGCCACCTGGTCAAGTTTTATGGTCATTCTCTCATCCATACTAACTCAACGCTCCTACCGTTTTATTTCGTAAAATAATCCAGATAACCACCGGTATGCCAAGCAGAGCGGTTACAGAATTGATCGGTAATGTTGATTCTGAGCCAGGAAGTTGTGAGACAATATCGCTAAAAAGCATAGTGGCTGAACCGAGCAAAATGGAGCCAGGAATTAACCGTTGGTGCCGGGCGGTTTTTAGTGCCATACGAACGATATGCGGAACAGCTATTCCGATAAATCCAATGGGACCGCAGAACGCGGTAATGCTTCCGGCCAAAATACAAGTTGAGATAAAAATCAGGATGCGTGCCAGTTGCACGTTCATTCCCATACTGCGGGCATAATCTTCCCCTAACAGAAAAGCATCGAGTAATTTAGCCGAAATAATGGCAAGAAACAGGCCCAACAACACACCTGGCAGCAAAACATGAAGCTGTGCATTGGTCACACTGCCTAAACTTCCCATCGTCCACACTACGAAGGATTTCAGCATTGATTCGTTACTGAAATACTGCATAATATTGACAATAGCCGACGTGGCACTGGAGAAAAGAATTCCTAGAATCAGAATAGTCATAATATCTTTGACTCGTGCTGATACGGCCAGAATCAGCAAAAGAATAACCGCTGCACCTATCCAAGCGGCTCCGGCAACCGACCAAGCACCCAAAACACTGAATGCGCCTGCTGCGAACAGATTGCCTGCTCCCAAAACCAAAAGAGCCACGCCCAAACTCGCCCCGGAACTTATGCCTAACACATAAGGGCCGGCCAACGGATTCCGGAAAACCGTCTGCATTTGCAAGCCAGCAACGGATAAAGCAGCTCCAGCCAACAAAGCTGTCAATGCTTTGGGAAGACGGAATTGACGAACGATAGTCACCAATTGAGAATCGACCTGACCAGGGGCAAAAAGCGCTTTCAGGATGTTGCTCAGAGAGATATGATAGGAACCGATAAACAAATCGAGCAGGAAAAAGACGACAACCAAAACGACCAACAAAAGGATGCTTCCTTCAGGCCAATAGCTCTTTTTTATTTTTGTCGGGCTCGTTTGATTCATCAGTTAATTCAATTGCTGGTAAAAGTACAATTTTGTGTCAGTAGCCTTATCAGGATGAAAAATGCGGACCAAATCTTCCAATATTAGATCTGGTCTAACAACTCCCTCTTCCCAGTAATCATTTCCTCCTCCGGCACTCATCCGGGCATTGTTGTTGTACACCGCATGTTTTTTCACCGGAGGTAATGCCGAAAAGCGACTGTCAACTGAAATTAAATCTTTCATTGAACCAGCTGTTCCGCTATTAATCCAGAAATCGGCTGAGTTAGCCTTTATGAAAACATCCTCGATAGAAACCACAAAGGCATCACGGGATGTATTTTCATGCCATAGGTATTCGCCACCGGCATCCTTTATAAGGTTGGCCAGATTGGACTTTCCTCCTGCCATCCACCAACTGTCTTTCCATGGCAATCCAGTCAATACTTTCGGGCGGTAACTTACCGTTGCAACTCTATCTTTTATTCGCTGATAATTGGCATCAATCCGATCAAACCAATTCTTTGCTTCTTTTTTCTTTCCGTACAACGCGCCAATGAATTTTATCCACTCACATTTGGCCAGCGCAGTACTTTCGAGGTATTCGCCTACCAACATCACCGGAACGCCTAAATCGTGAAGTTTATTCAACTGGGCACTCACCTCACCGTTCACACCATAGGTTAATACCAAATCGGGCTTTAGACTCAGCAATAATTCATAATTCAAACCTTGCGCATAGCCCACAACCGATAACTTATTTTCGTGGTACCGTTGGATCAGTAATGAATCCGAAACCAGATTAATATCAGGAATCCCAACTAATGTAGAAGTTTCATTCAACGCTTCCAGAAAACCCAGCTGAGTAGTTGATAAACAAACCACTCGCCGAATAGGCGTTCGGATGATGTTTTTCCCTTTGAGCGAATCCGGAACGAGTTGGCTTCTGGGAACAAGATAATAACTATACGATATGCCGGATGATTTCTGCCATGGATTCAGAACCGTCAGTTTTTGATACGTTTTGAAATCGTCGATGGTAAAACCCCTGGCATATTTCACTGAGGTAGATACGGATGGGTGCTCCGACCCAGATGAACGGTGTTTTTTTGATTTACATCCATACAGTAATAGCGTCACGGATACAGCCAGAAATAAGAGTTTACGAACCATCCAGTGAAATTTTCCCAAAGGTAAGCCTAACTTTCGTTATCAAAAAATCAGCGGCCGGTTCTTAACCGAACTTTCATCACTTCTCTAACCTTGGCAGTTTTTACAGCAATGAAATAAATACCCGAACTTTGATTTCCAATGGACACTTTTAGCGGCTCATTCGTCAGGTAGTGTACCTTCTGATACAAGGTCCTTCCCATTACATCCATAATCGACACCACCGCATTGGCTTCCGCCCCGTTATTTTGAAGATACACGTAATTATTCAATCCATCGGTCGGATAGTACACCTCGAATTGCTTCCCCTGGTTACTGGTATCGACAACATCTGTGCCTAATACGGAACAGGCATGTGCTTTGATCAGCAGTGATGTTTTAATGCCAATTTCAGAAATTTGGTCAAATGGAACCCATGAGCCGTTATAAAAAGCATAGGCGGTGTTTACAGGATTTGTATTGGCGTCCCGGGCTGGCGCATTAAAAACAGCGATACTGTCCTGCGCATTACTGTAATTCAGATCGTAACTGACGTAAAAAGTTCCGTTAGTCTGCACCGCCTGAGTCAGCGGAATGTAATTCATCGATGAATCCTGTAAATTACTTATCGACACTGATTGAGTGGAAATGATATTTGAAGGCAGACCCGTTGTGGCGTCAGCATCATAAATGTTTAAATTAAACGTTTTTCCACTGGAAACAGGACTGGTAACCGTCTGGCTGAAAGCAATTGCTACCGCTTTTAACAGACCTTGTGATGATTGATCAAATTTTTCAGCGTAAGCGGTAATCCCTAACGAATTTTTTCCGGTCAGGTAACCGGAATTATCAGCCAGTTTTTGCTTCACATACTTTTCGCCGTATTGGATATTGGAAAACAGTTCACAGGCACTTGGATCGGTGGCATATGGATCCAAACCACCAACTGAATTATTCCCCGTGTTAGCGGGATCGAGCCATGCTTTCAACTGCTTATTGGAGGTGCTGTAGTAGCTCCACTGCTTATTCATCATTGCGAAATAATCATTCACCGGATCGGCACAAGTGGCTGCTCCACCGGTTAGCGTTCCAATCAATTGAAAGTTTGAGTTAATCAATCCACTACCGGAGGAACCAGCCTCTGTGGTTCCTACATCCCAGCGATGGATAATCCAGAAAGCGTTGGAGATGTATTTGGAAGAAAATGTACCGACTCCGGGAGAATCATAGTCCCTGGACAATTTCTTGACATCACCGTTAGGATGATGAATTGCGAATGTTGATGAAGGAATTGATGCACTGTTATTCCAACCGGAAAAATAGGGGCGATAATCAGCAGGAGGCATAGTTGTCATTTCAACCAAGGCAAAATCGAGAGAATCGGAACGTGCTTTTAAAATAGAGCCGGAAACCGTTTGATCGATGTACCCATCAATACTTCCCAGATTTTGCCCGCAATCGGGACTTTCGTAATTGAAATAGAAAACAGTTTGTTCGGCATCAGTGGCGGAAGTAATGCAGTGACCGGCCGTAATCAAATAAGGTGTTTTATCTACCGATGTATTATTGATCATTGTACCGGAACAAAGTTCACTTCCGGCAATGATCAAACGAACCTCAGATTGTTTTTGCACAGCCAAATCCTGTCCGTCAGTACAATATACATCGACATTACATAATCCTGCCTGTCCCAATGGCCGGTCCCCAAATGCATTCTTATAATCGTGATTTACTTTTGCGATTTTCAATTCACCGGAAAACGCCGCATCAGCAGGCTCATCGTACTCTACAACCATCTCATCACCCGACAGTGGCCGAATGGCCAATGTTCCATACTCCGATTCGTTGTTGGCTGTAAAAGCTCCCAATACTTTTTGATGATCGGGACTATAAATAAAGAGTTTCGCGTGATCGGGCAGTTTAAACTCGTCGAAAATGATATTCAGGGAATAAGCTCCCTGTGATAAAATCTTCACCCGCCATATTTTGGTTCCGTCGTCCGCCACGGTCCACACACCGGAATTTTGTGGAGTAATATCGACATCAAACGTATAAGCAAACTTGTAGGGCTTCAACCTCAAACCACTCTGCGGTTCAGCTTTCATCAACTGCGCATTGGAAACATGTTGCATCTCAACAACCGGAACAACCGTTGCTTTCTTTTCCTGCAAAGAAAACGAAGCTGGTGTGCCACCATATGAAATTTGTGCCGACAGAAACTCCGGATGAAAGAACAAAATTAGAGCCAGTAAGATGATAGTCACATGCTTGTTCATAAACGGGGAAGTATTATATGGGTAAATATAAGAAACTTCAATAATCAATTTTTCCACTTTTGTAAAACATAACTCATTTGTTTCCCAGAATCGTTAATTTTATCCACCAAAACGTACCAATAAGCGATGTAATTTCCCCTTACGGTGACAAACAAATTTTTACTCTATGAAAGTTCTGGTCATATATGCCGATCGATTTGCCTACGAACCTGCTGTTAAAAATCTGGAAGAAGTAGAAACTATTGAACATGGTGCTGCATACGAGGATTGCATTGTTGCTTTCATCCAAATGGAAGAAAGTGACGAAGAAAAAGGAGTTGCGAGTAGGGAGAAAAAACTGGTGAATCATTTGAAATGGACCGCCCGGAAAAATAACACCCAGCACGTCATCCTGCATTCGTTTGCTCACCTGGCTGATTCAAAGGCTTCGCCCGAATTTACCAAAGCCATTTTCGACGCAGCCGAAAAACGTCTGCAAAATGCTGAATACCAAACAGCGCAAACGCCTTTCGGCTACTTCCTCGATTTGGATATCAAAGCCCCCGGTCATTCACTGGCACGCATCTGGGCTTCGTTGTAAACTATTTTTTTCTGCGAAGTAACGCCACCCAGTCTTTATTCCTGTCTGAAGGAGGCCAGCCAAAATCAATCCACCCGTCTCCTGTTGTGGTTTCAATGGTTCCTTTCTGTAAGGCACCACCTGTACGCGGATTGAACCAGGAAACGCTATAAGTCTCCCCTGTATTGCTGACCTTAAACCTTGACCATGTTGTTCCTTCGCCCAGGTAAATAACGTATGTTTTACCAGGATCTGCCAGACAATAGGATTGCTCTCTGTCATTAGTGATAATCAGATTGTCGGCTGGCTGCATATTCTGAAATGGCACATATTGCTGAAAGAAGTCGATAGCTGTTTTTGTTTGTTTCCACAGATTTTCCCGCGAGCGCCAGTTCTCACAGGTCAAATCGTTGTTGGAAAATTTGTATCCAAAATACCACTCCACTCCTGCTCCACCGCCCATTAAACTACCCCACAGGCACTGATGGCGAATCGTATCATGTTGTGCATCGTTCTGATCGGGCAAGGCACCTTTCCAAGACGGGCCAATTTCATCAAGTGTAACCACCCATTTGTGTTTTGTTGTATCGGAATTCTGCCACCACTTTTTCGTCACCTGATGGACATCGTAAGGATTACCAACTTGCAGTGAAACACCGTCCAAGGATTTGAACCCGAGCATAGGAATCAGAACCTTGTCGCGATTTGTGTTATCGGAATGTGTGTGAATAACGATGGGATGATGATACGGATCGATTTTGGCCAGGTAGGAAGCCATCGCTCTGCGTTGTGCATCATTTTGTCCGTTAGGCGTCCAGTCAGCCGGTCCGTTCTCCTCTCCCAGGTTCCAAACCAAAGCCGGATGGTGACCAAACCGGGCAACCAATTCACGGTAGTACAATTTCCGCTGAGCATCGGTATTGCCATTATCCAGCAGGGTTTCATTCTCGGTTTCCTGAGTCACCACGTGTTGCATGATTCCCAAAGAATCCATGTGGTTGAAAACAATTTCCCACTGGTCGAGTTTCGAGCAATCGAAGCGGTAACGCTCATTCCTGCGCGACCATGGCCACACATCATCGCCGTCACCCTGCACATTCATGGTCAGAAAATAAACTGAATTCATTCCCTGTGAGGCCAGATAATTTAAAGCTCCGATAATTCCTTTGCCTTTGTCACCATGCCATACCGGATCACCCGTATGCCAATCTTTGATATGAGGCTCATACTGATGAAGATCAGAACCGGATGAAGCCTCTCCCGCCCTATTCTGCTGATGACCGGGTTTGTAGGTATCGTCAAATCCGGCGTACGCCAGAAAGTTCTCCGGACTGTCTGCCCCTGCTTTCAGAAAATATTTGCCCGAACCGGCAAAACGCAGATAATGTCCTCCCACATATTCAAGCCTTCCCTGAGCCCTGAAATCTCTTCCGGTTTTGTCTGTAGGTGCAACTTCAAAGCTGCCTTCAAATCCATTGGGATTAACCGGTTCACCCTTCACATCTGCCTGGTCGGCAATAGCTACGTTACGGCCCTTCACAAACGAAATCTTGTAGTTCCACGTGCCGGTTTCATCGGGGCAAAACCGTATTTCCCATTTGTTCCCATACACCGCTCCGGTTTCAGCGGCATTTCCATCAGCTGCAAAAAAGCCAGGTACTACATAGGTTTTGCTTCCATTTGTAAAAGTCGCTTCCAGACGGAAATCGAGAAAAGGATTTTCAGCCGAGAATTCGGCCACCAGAGGACCTGAAACCATTAAGGTGACAGTATGCCACTCTTTTAATTGTCCCTTTACTATTACATCAGGATTACGATGACGATGGCAACTTGTCATTGAAAACAAAGCAACTGCCAGGTAAAGCAAGAATATTCTCCTCATATTATATAATACTTATTTAGTATAATAACCTGAAAAATATCTGAATTATTGTCTCATTCTTCGGTTCTTACGCCTCTAAATAAATGTGTTCCATTAAAGTGGAACCTTGGTCTATTTGTGCTTGCTACCTGTAATTCTCTTGAATAGAACAAAATGTGAATTGAGCTTACAAATCCTCTTTCTTCCGATTTGCCGTTATTAAACAGAATGAACTATTCATTCCATTTAAAATTTAGCCTTTCAATCCTTAATTAAGGGTGTATACATCTATTGACTCAAGGAGTTGAGTTAATTTGAAAACACCTCATAACTGTATCGTCTCATTCTTTTCAGCATCCAATTTAGAAAAAGAGATGCTAATCACCAACCAAACAATAAATTATCTTCAGCAAGACGGATTTATTCTTCAGTACCGGTACTCATTCGGGTACGCCACTGAGCCAACGCCCATCCCATCACCAGGCTGGTGACCAGGATAGCAATTCCTAAAATGCCACTCTCGATTTCGTGAACTTTAAACTCTTCAGGAATATCGAAGAAAAGCAGAATGGAAATCAGACCACGCGGAGCAATAAAAACTTCCGGAAAAATATCTTTCCCAACCACCGAGCGAAATACGGCAAAACGAATCAGATAAAGAATGAAGAGAAATGCAAAACTGAGTAAGAGAACCTGCCAGTTCATTACATCTCCAAGCGAAATGGCCATACCAAATACCACAAAAAAGAAGGATCGAACCAAAAAGGAAGTCTCTTCCGTTATCATCTTAAAACTGTCGAACAGTACACCAATGGCTTGATGATCGAAGTATTTGGATAATTTTCCCCGAATAAAAAGAAACTGGTTACGTAATACCAAACCGAAAACGAGAATGATGAGCAGAGATGAAAGGTGAAAGATTTTTCCCTCGGCATACAAAAGGATAAGTAGCGAAAGGAACAGAAAAAATTTGGTCTTGATAACCACCAGTTTCTGAAAGATATAAAGCAGGATAAAACTCCCGACAAAGGAAATTATCACAGTCAGACTTAGGTTCGCTGTTACATTTCCGGCAATTTCCCAAAAGCCGTTTGCATTGGTATTTTCCAGCAAAATATAGAACGCCATGATACCAAAAATATCAGAAAGCGTGCTTTCGTATATCATGAATTCCCTTCGCGAACGCGTCATCTTGTGAACACTCGGAATAACAATAGCCGAGCTTATTATGGCTAACGGTAGCGAATACAACAGCGCAACGGTCAATTCCAGGCCTTGTATCACCAACATCATCATTCCGGCAAAGCCGAAGGTGGTAATATTCAGAGTAAGAAAAGCCACCAATGTAGATTTCCATATCACTGGCCAACGTTCGGGTGAAAGCTTCAAATCCAGCGCTGCTTCCAGAACAATCATGATCAATCCTACAACGCCCAGCAATTCTAACGTTGGCATAAATGCCTGTTGAAATTCGGACAAGTCAAAGAAATATTTCATGATCATTCCCAACGTGATAAGCATCAATACACTGGGAATATTGGTTTTATTACTCAATACATTAAAAATGAATGAGGTAATAACAATGAGGCATATGACAATGATAAGATGATAGGTATCCATGTTGGCAGAATATCGTTTGGTTCTAAAATAATATGAAACCGTTTAAATATGAAAAAGGTTGTCACGTATTAACACAGCGACAACCTTTTTTTAAGATAGAGCAGGAATTCTTTAACCTATCGGCTGTAAACCCTTACTTTTGTTTCACCTCTGATCACATTGAGTGCATTCATGGCAAGTGCCTTCATCTCATCCTGTCCCGGATAAACATAAACCTGGCTAATGAAATCAACCCGTTCGCGAATCAGCGACATCAGGATTTTATCATATGCCATTCCTCCGGTAATCAGAATTCCATCCACACGACCTTTCAGCACCGTAGCCATTTCGCCAATAGCCTTGGATACCTGGTATGCCAGCGCATTGTGGTAGAAAATAGCCCGCTCATCACCTTCATTCACAGCCATTTCAACATCGCGAGCATCGTTGGTTCCCAAGTAAGCCACAAAGCCACCCTCACCGTTAATCATTGTTTTAATTTCCTCTTTCGAGTACTTATTACTAAAACACATCTCGACCAACTGTCCTGCCGGTAATGTGCCACTTCTTTCAGGAGAAAAAGGTCCTTCGCCGTCGAGTGCGTTATTGGCATCAACTACTCGGCCATTGTTATGCGCACCAATGGAGACTCCACCACCCAAATGAACAACGATCAGGTTCATGTCACTATAAAGTCGTCCTAATTTGGCTGCATGCTGACGAGCCACCGCTTTCTGATTCAATGCATGGAATATAGAACGACGTTCAAAGTTGGGATGTCCGCTCACACGGGCAATATCATTCATCTCATCGGTTACAACCGGATCGGCAGTTAGTGCCAGTGCATTAGGAATTTCCTGCGCCAGTTCATAGGCTATCATCGAACCCAGGTTGGAAGCGTGCATTCCGCTAATGCCAACTTTACAGTGTTCCACCATCCGTTCATTGATCTCATAAACACCTGATTCCAACGGATAGGTCAGTCCTCCCCGACCAATAATCGCGGCCATGCTGTTCAATTCAATGCGATCGGCCTTCAGCTCTTCCAGAATAGCATTCTTCCTGAATTCGTACTGCTCGGTTACTGTTTTATACTGATCAAGCTCCTCTTTTGGGTGCCGAAGGGTTTTCAGAAAAATACACCGGACATCCTCATAAACTGCAATTTTTGTAGAGGTTGAACCCGGATTAATGACCAAGATATGTATATCTCTCATATGGTTAAATATTTACGAAGCCAGCAATGCTGCCAATGCGATAGAATATAATTTGGTTTCGATAGAATCGCCACGTGATGCAAGTACAGCCGGAACTTTAGCACCCACCAGCGAAGCAGCCGATTCGGCTCCGGCCAGTTTGGTATTGGTCTTATAAAATACGTTACCTGCATTTAAATCAGGGAACAAAAGACAGTCTGCTTTTCCGGCTACCTCACTTTTGATGCCTTTAATTTGGGCCGATTCTTCATCGATGGCAGCATCAACAGCCAGAGGACCATCTACCACACAACCTTTAATTTGTCCGCGTTCATTCATTTTTGATAAAAGGGCCGCTTCAGAACAAGCCAGTAATCCTGGCAGGACCAGCTCAGTTGGAGCAATAGCCGCCACCCTTGGATTATCGATTCCCAATGCATTGGCCGTATGCACCATGTAGTTAATCATTTGTACCTTTTGCTTCAAATCCGGCTCAGGAATAATTGCTACATCACTGGCAATCATTAGTTTGTTATAATTTGGGTTTTGAATCACTGTTACATGACTCAGCACGGCTCCGGGAGGCAACAATCCATTTTCCTTATTGAGGATGGCCCGCATGAACTTATCGGTACTAACAAGCCCTTTCATGATAATGTCGCCAATTCCCCTGTTAATCATGGCAACCGAATCGACAGCTGCCTGCTGCTCATTGGGTTGATGAATAATGATAAATTTAGCAGGATTAATGTTTTCATGATGACAGACACCACGAATAACTTCTTCGTCTCCCACCAGAACCCCATCAATTAAGCCCAGATCGATTGCCTTGCTGATGGCGACTATCGTATGTTCATCGTTGGCATAGGCAGCAATCAGTTTGCGCCGAGGGCGGCCTTTTACGGCCTCAAAAAGATCTTCCAGTCGATTAATTCCCATAGAATAATCTGTTTATCAAATTTCTTTAAACGAGTTTATTCGGAAACGGTGATAGTTGATATCATTATCTCACCCCATTATAACAACCAACTGCACAAAATGACTTTGTAACTTATTCATCCGTTTACACATGTTGAAATTACGAAATGAAATAGTCCAAAAACCTATGAAATGTTAGGATTTTGACAAATCAAACATGCTCTTAAACTATTACTTTCAGGATGATAGAAAAGCCCCGCCCGGATAAGAAAATTCATCTTACGCCGAAGCGAGGCTTTACAATTCAAAACTTCCGTAGAAAAATCAGACGAAAAAATATTTTAATTTATAATCATTCTACATTAACAAGCTCGTATGTTTCCCTTGCAATGACCAGTTCTTCGTTGGTAGTAACAGTCATAACGGTTACATGAGAACCCGGAAGTGAAATAATTTCATCCTGACCATGCAAACCGACATTCTTTTCATCATCGAATATGATGCCGAGGTACTGAAGATTTTTGCAAACCAAATCCCTGACATAGTCATTGTTTTCGCCAATCCCACCTGTGAAAACTAAAATATCCAAACCATTTAACTCGGCTGCATACGCACCAATATATTGTTTCACCCTATGAGCATACATTTTCAGTGCAAGACGTGCCCTTTCATTTCCTTCCCTGGCCGCGGTAGCTAAGTCACGCATGTCCGACGAGAGTTGTGAAATGCCTTTCACTCCGCTTTCTTTGTTCAGCATGTCGTTCAGCTCATTGCTGTCCATTCCTTCGCGGCAACCTATATACAAAAGCGCTCCCGGATCGATGGAGCCGCTGCGTGTTCCCATCATCAAACCCTCATTAGGTGTAAATCCCATGGAAGTATCAATCGATTTTCCTCCGTCAATAGCTGTAATGGAAGCACCGTTTCCTAAATGACAGGTAATGATTTTCTGCTTTTTGATATCGCGGTTCAGAAACTTGCAGGCTTTCTCAGCCACATATTTGTGGCTTGTTCCATGAAAACCATAACGACGAACCCTCAGCCGTTCGTAATATTCGTAAGGCAGCGAATAAAGGTAAACATCCGGTGTCATGGTCTGATGGAAGGCGGTATCGAATACTGCAACCTGAGGAATACCGGGAAGTAATTCCTCCATGGCCTTGATTCCATCGTAATTAGCGGGGTTATGCAGTGGAGCAAGTTCGAAACAATCACTAATACCTTTTTTTACGTCCGCATCAATTATTCGTGCTTCTGTAAATGTTTCCCCTCCGTGCGCCACGCGATGTCCTACGGCCTCAATTTCCTCCAGCTTGTTCAGAACACCAACTTCCGGATCGGTAAGCGCTTTAAGGATAAGTCCAATGCCTATCTTATGATTTTTGATGTCGGTTTTAACCAGATAATCTTCCTGATTCGGGACTTTATGCAATAAACAGCTTCCTTCAATTCCAATCCGGTCGACAATCCCTTTTGCCAGTAAGTTGTCGCTTCCGTGAACAGAGAGGAGCTGATATTTGATGGACGAACTTCCACAGTTCAGCACAAGGATGTTCATTATGGTCTGATTTATTGGTTTGAAAAAAGCGCCGGGAATCATCCTTCACCGACGCTTTTGTATTTAGTTCAATTAGTGATTTTTTACAATAGTTTCGGTATCAATGGCAATCATCAGCTCTTCGTTGGTTGGGACTACAACCACTTTAACACGCGAGCCTTCTTTGCTAATGACCTGTTCCTTACCTCGAAGACCATTGTTCAGGTTCTCATCGAGTTCGATACCCAGAAATTCAAGATCTTCGCAAATACCCGAACGTGTGATATCGGCGTTTTCGCCGATTCCTCCGGTGAATACCAGTGCATCAATACCTCCCATGGCAGCTGCATATGAACCAATGTATTTCCGGACACGATAATCATACATCTTCATAGCCAACTTAGCACGTTCATTACCTTTTTCCAATGCAGCAATTTCAATATCGCGCGCATCGGACGATACCCCGCTTATCCCCAACATCCCAGCATGTTTATTGAACAACGTAGATGCCGATTTGGTACCAATTTTTTCTTTATCCATAATAAAGGTTACGGCTCCTAAATCAATATCGCCGCTGCGTGTACCCATAATGAGTCCTTCCACAGGAGTGAAACCCATTGATGTATCTACGGACTCTCCATTCTTCACGGCACACACCGATGCTCCGTTACCTAAGTGACAACTGATTATTTTTGAATTCTTCGGGTCTAGTCCCAAAAACTCAGCAGCACGACTCGCCACATACCTGTGGCTGGTTCCGTGGAAACCGTACCGGCGAATTCCGTATTTCGAATACAGTGCATATGGAATTCCATACATAAATGCGTGTTGTGGCATGGTTTGGTGAAAAGCGGTGTCGAACACCCCTACCTGAGGAACGTCAGGTAACAACGCCTGCATGGCATAAATACCTTTCAGGTTCGGCGGATTGTGCAACGGAGCCAGCTCGACGCATTTCTCCATTTCCTGAATTACTTCATCGTTAATGAAAACACTACCTTTGAACGCCTCTCCACCATGAACCACACGGTGACCTACCGCATTGATTTCCTCGAGACCGGCGATACAACCATGCTTCTGGCTAGTCAATACCCCCAGCACATATTCAATTCCGATTTTATGATCGAGAATTTCACCTTCGAACTTCACTTTATCGCCCGATTCCTTTTCATGCTTCATAAATGAGCCCTGCATCCCAATCTTTTCCACAACGCCTTTAGCCAGTACAAGCTGCTCGGTCATATTGAAGAGCTGGTATTTAATGGACGAACTTCCGCAATTAAGTACTAATATTTTCATGTGATTGTTTCCTTTTTGTCCGGACAGATTGAAATAGACTTCAAGCTGCCGCTAAAACTTCGCCGCAGCGAATTAAACATTGAATGTTTTGAAATGCTCGTTATCGATGATATTCCCCCGTTCGTCGTAGGAATAAAACCCTGCGCCGGTCTCCTGTCCCATGCGCTTAGCCCGTACCAGTCGTTTCAGAATAGGAGACGGTTTGTATTTTGACTTGCCAAATTCGCTATACAAATTATCCATCCAGCGAACCATCTTATCCAATCCGAGAATATCGGCCAGTTCGAACGGACCGAATCGCATCCCAAAGCCAATTTTCATCACCCGGTCAATGTCGGGAAGTTCACCTACTCCTTCCATCAAAACCTCACAAGCCTCGTTTAACAAAGATGAAAACAGACGAATGGAAATCAGACCTGCAGCCTCTTCCACCGGAATAACCAACCGGTTCACCATGGTCACAAACTTCTTCACCTTTTCGTAAACCTCTTCGGAAGTGTACAAACCCTTAACGACCTCACAAACACGAGCCTCAGGCGATTGTACAAAGAAATGCAGACTTACGCAGCGCTCTCTGTATTTCAGCTCCGATGAAAGCTCTGTAATAATAATCGTTGTGGAATTGGTACCGATGATACACTCCGGGCTCACCACTTCCTCAATGCGGTGGAAAACTTCTTTCCGCTCATCTACTTTTCGTTCCTCATGAGCTTGTGAACGAATGGCCTCAATCACAAAGTCGCAATCGGCCAAATCGTTGTAATCCAGACTTCCTTTAATACGAGACAGAATTGCTTTTTTCTCACCTTGGGTCATCCCCCAACTCTCGATACGCTGATCAAGTACTTTCCCCATCTGCTCATATGCTTCCTGAATCTTCTGATCAGAAAGCTCTATGAATACAACTTCAATTCCGTACACACTGGCAATTCGGGCAATATTCTGCCCCACACTGCCACATCCAACAATCCCAATTTTGGAAAACAGAGTTTTTATCTGCTGTTTTTTACTGAGTCCATAGAGTTCAATGGGCTCTACCTGAATTTCTGCCATTTTTATATTGAAATCAAATATGAAATATCTCTATTCACTTATTCATTTTGCTATCGCGAAAAATCGATGCACGCTTTATTTATTGTGCCTGATTCGCTGTAATGGCTACCATGTTCACAATATCACTAACGGAACATCCGCGCGATAAATCGTTGATGGGCGCTGCCATCCCCTGCAATACCGGGCCAACGGCTTCTGCTCCGGCCAATCGTTGCACCAGTTTATATCCAATATTACCGGCTTCCAGCCCCGGGAATACCAACACATTTGCCTGACCAGCGACTTCGCTACCGGGCGCTTTCAACTCACCGACCTCTTTTACCAACGCGGCATCCAACTGCATTTCGCCATCAATTTTCAACTCGGGTGCCATCGATTGTGCCAACTTGGTCGCCTGAGCAACTTTGTCTACCAAATCGTGTTTGGCACTACCTTTGGTTGAGAAAGAAAGCATGGCCACTTTGGGTTCCATTCCCACAATGGCTTTGGCCGTTTTGGCAGTCGTTACCGCAATTTCAGCCAGCTGTTGAGCATCCGGATCAGGCATCACGGCACAGTCTGCAAAAACCAACACACCATCATGACCAAATGATTTATCTTTCAGGAACATCATGAATGCTCCGGAAACCACACTAACACCAGGCATTGTTTTCACAAACTGGAAAGCCGGACGAAGTACATCACCCGTGGCATTAATAGCACCGGCAATCTCGCCGTCGGCATCACCCGCTTTGATCATCATTGGGCCGTATACCAATGGATCGTTTAACATATTCAATGCCTCCTCCTTGGTCAATCCTTTTTTCTTCCGGATTTCCACCATGATGTCAGCATAAGCATCACGACGTCCGCTGGTTTGCGGATTGATGATTTCAGCTCCCTCAATGTTGGCACCACACTTTGCTGCTTCTTCAGCAATTTTATTCGGGTCACCCAGCAATACAATACGGGCGATTCCCTCTTTCAGAATGATGTCGGTGGCTTTTAATGTTCTCGTCTCCTCTCCTTCCGGCAGGACAATTTTCCGGTTTAATTTCCTTGCCTGCTCTTTGATCTGATTCAATAATTCCATTTACTATATGTCGTTTAAAACTTTTGACTTCAATCTTCAAAAATTACTGCAAAAGTACAGAAAATAGCCTGTCCTTAAAATGTAACAAAGTCATGTTTTTGTTAACGAATGATAACTTATCCAAATGTATGTTCGCTTTGTCCTCTGATGTTTTCTCCCTATTCAAGCTACTCTCATTTTTTCAGACAAAAGGTTGCATTCATCATGTTTTACAAACGAACCATTACTTTTTCATTGTCGCCTACATGAACTCCATCGCAACCGAATTAAAAATCACACATTCCTACACGATTCATGACGTTTTGGTA
>ENA-ORXD01000645-ORXD01000645.1-sediment-metagenome-genome-assembly--contig:-NODE-645-length-40753-cov-10.686670_pt1 | contig 40753 bp, 31 predicted proteins | sample MGYA00237862_ERZ511471 | MGnify/ENA metagenome assembly ERZ511471 | reverse complement strand
GCTCCGTCTGCACCACGTCGCGGTCGACGAACGATATCTGCTGTGATCTTCTCCGCGCCCCTTATCCGGGGCGCGCGACGTCAACAGAACTCGATTTTCCAGGCGCTGCCCCGCATTCGCGGGGCTGCGCCTGGCTATTCTCTTTGCAACTAAACGGGCTTGCCGGAGACTCAGTATCGCGGCACGGAGCTGGAGTGAACGATCATGCCCCTTTGGTTCCGACTCCGCCGGCTTGGGATCACGAGCACAAACCATCAACCATCAACTATCAACCATCCACATTTAACCCGGAACCTGCGAACTTTCGAACTTTCAAACCTTCCAACGCTCTCTCGATGGCACGATTGGCGAAGAAGGGAACGAGCCTAGATGACCGTTGAGCGCCAGAACCTTTCCCCGCCCCTCTCGTATTATTTAAATAAATTTGCCGCTCGCACGGAACAAGGAGACTCCATGAAAATGAAATCCTACATCCTGTGTGTCCTGCTCGTCGGCCTGGCGCTGACGCCCGCGGCCTGGGCCCAGGCGCCCGCCGCCGCCCCGGCTTTCAATGACGCGACGGCCCTTCCCGAGGGCCCGCAGGGGGCCCGCATCCGCTCCCTCCTCGACACCGTCAACGCCGGCGACGCGGCGCGCGCCCGCCGCTTCATCGAGACGGAGTGCACCCAGGAGTTCCGCGACCGGGCACCCCTGGACGACCATATCGCCCGGATGCTCGGCTTCCGGCGGGACACGGGGGGCGTCGAGTTCCACGCCATCCGCGCCTACACGCCCCCGCGCCCCGAGGTGGTGGTCATCGTCAGGGACCGGAACATGGCGAGCTGGTGGGGCATCGTCGTCCGGTTCGGCGAGGCCCCGGAATTCCCCGTCACCGGATTCGGTATCAGCCCCGCCCGTCCGCCTGCCGGCCAGGCGGAGCCGCCGCTCGCCGAGGCCGAGGCCGTCGCCGAGATCCGGGCGCTGGCGGATCGCCTCGCCGCCTCGGGCTGGCTCTCCGGCTCGGTGCTGGTGGCCAAGGGGCCTGACGTGTTGCTGACCCGGGCCGCCGGCGAGGCCGACAAGGCCGACCACGTGCCGAACCGCCTCGACACCAAGTTCAACCTCGGCTCCATGAACAAGATGTTCACCGCCACGGCGGCGGCGCGGCTCATCGAGCAGGGGCAGCTCGCCTTCGACGATCCCATCGGCAAGTACGTCGACGAGACTTGGCTCCCCAAGGACGTCACCGGTCAGATCACCGTGCGCCAGCTCATGACCCACACCTCGGGCCTGGGGAGCTATTTCAACGAGACCTACTTCCGCAGCTCCCGCGCCCTGTTCCGCAAGCTCGACGACTACAAGCCGCTGGTGCAGGGCGAGAAGCCCGCCTTCACCCCGGGCGAGCAGTTCCGCTACAGCAACACCGGCATGTTTCTCCTCGGCGTGGTCATCGAGAAGGTCACCGGCGAGGACTACTTCGACCACATCCGCCGGGTCATCGCGGCGCCGGCCGGCATGGCGGACACCGACTGCTACGAGATGGACTGCCCCGTCGAGAACCTGGCCATCGGCTACAGCCCCGACTGGACGGGCCCGTGCGGCTGGCGGAACAACCTCTACTCGCACGTGCTCAAGGGCGGCCCGGCCGGCGGCGGCTTCTCCACCGCCGTGGACCTGCACCGGTTCGCCCTGGCGATGCTGGCGGACAAGTACGTCTCCCGCGCCATGCGCGACACCCTCTGGACCGACTACAAGGGGAGCTACTACGGCTACGGTTACACCGTCGCCGCCGGGCCCGGCGGTCGGGTGGTGGGCCACACCGGCGGTTTCGACGGCATCAACTCGCAGCTCGACATCTACGTCGACTCCGGCTACATCGTCGTGGTGATGTCCAACGTGGACAACGGCGCCACCCCCCTGGCTCGCCGCATCGGTCGGATCCTGGCAAGGATCGAGAAGTGAATGGTGAACAGTAAAAAGTGAGGAGATAGGAGATAGGAGATAGGAGATAGGAGATAGGAGTTGGGAGTTCAGGCCCGTCGTACTCGTAATCGTAATTCGTAATCGTGATCGGACTCGAGGCTGGAGGCTGGAGGCTGGAGGCTGGAGGCTCGTTCCCAACCGACGGACTTCGGAAATCGGACATCGGAATTCGGGGTTCGCGGTTCGGGGTTCGGGGTTCGGGATTTCCCCGCTCATCTGACGTCTCCCGCTTCTCGTCTCCCGTCTCCCGTCTCCCGCTTCTCGTCTCCCGTCTCCCGTCTCCCGCCTCTCGTCTCCCGTCTCCCTTCTCTCGTCTCCCGTCTCTCGCCTCCCGCCTCTCGTCTCCCGTCTCCCGTCTCCCATCTCCCGTCTCCCGATTCACCCATTCACCGATTCACCGATAACAATGGCTTTGCGCCTCCGCGCCTCGGCGAGCCCTCTCGCCTTCGCGTCTCGGCGAGCCCTCTCCCCTCCGCGCCTTTGCGGTGAATTCCACCCGCTTACTTCCCGGAGGCCGTCTACTTCCGGCCTGCACTCAGCTCCATCAGGCCCAGTATCATCGTTGCGCAGTGGCATGCGGGATTGATCCGGCGGCAGCGGCCGTACCACTGCTTGGCCTCCGCCGCCCGTCCGCCTGCCTTGAGCCGAGCCGCTCCGGCGTCGTCCATGTCCGGCGACTCAGGGCAATCGTCGGCAACGGCGGCTGGCGGGTTCAGGCGGTGGATCGGTCCTGGCAGGGAAATGTTCTCACCGCCCAACCCCTGTCTCCCAACTCCTCACTGTTCACTGTTTCCTCGTATAGTAGAATAGGCCGCCGGTCGGAAATTTGCGGAGGAGTCTCGCGCCGATGAAAGAGATCGTGGGAGTCATCTTCGGACTGGGCCTCATGGCCAACGCCGGGCTGTTCGTGCTCCAGGCGGTGAAGATCGGACGGGCCCGGAGCGCCAGGGGCGTGTCCATCCTCACCTTCGCCGGGTTCTGCCTCCTGCAGGTGACGGGCATCCTGCACGGGATCTTCCAGCACGACCTGTACCTGCTCTCCGGCATGGTGGCCAGCCTGCTCGCGTGCGGCACGGTCACCGGCCTGGCCGTCTACTACCGGAACCGCTGATCCGCTTCACCCGGCATCCGCAGCGGGCGCGGGGGAACACGGTTCACCGGCTCACCAGAAAAAGCCGTTGATGGTTGATGGTTGATGGTTGATGGTTGAAGTTTCGTGCTCGTAATTCGTAATCGTAATCGTAATCGTGATCGTAATCGAGCCGTTTGAAGGTTTGAATGTTGGAACGTTGGAAGGTTCTCAGGTTCGGGGACAGTTGATGGTCGATGGTTGATGGTTGAGTTGCGGGTTGATGTTTGATGGTTGATAGTAGATGTCTTCCACCTCTCGTTTCCCGTCTCCCGTCTCCCGTCTCTCGATTCACCGATTCACCGATTCACCAATTCACCGATTCACCGATTCACCGATTCACCGATTCACCGATTCACCGATTCACCGCCTGATGGCCGGCCTCAGATTTTATAAATAAACCTTGCAATCGGGAAACGAATGGTGTAAAGTCCCCCCGGATTCGATCAACGGATCGAGCGTTGCTCCTGCCGCCAGAAGTAACTTGTCATTCAGCCAGTTCCTTCCCGAGCCCAGCCGAGTATCATCCGTTCCATTGTTCCGCAATCCAGGTGTTTGAACCGGCTCGGCCGGAATTTAATGTGATGCCCGTTTAAGCGACGGGCCAGGAGTATCAGAATGTCGACGAAGATCTATGTCGGAAACCTGCCTTTCAGCGCCACGGAAGAACAGCTGCAGCAGATGTTCGCCGCGCACGGCGCGGTGGAATCGGTCAGCGTGATCACCGACCGGGAAACCGGCCGCCCCCGCGGCTTCGCCTTTGTGGAGATGTCCAGCGGCGCCAGCGAGGCGATCCAGACGCTGAATGAGAAGGTCATGGATGGCCGCTCACTCAAGGTCAACGAAGCCCGTCCGCGGGAAGACCGCAAGCCCCGCTGGTAAAAAAATCAGCCCCCGCCTCCGGGGAGCGCCCACCGGCGCTCCCCGGGGCACTCTCTCTGCTTGGATCGGACCTTGAGGCCGGCCGCGCGTGTTCAGCCATCGGGCGTCGGCCGTCAGGGTGATCGCGCGTCCCACCGCCGGCTATCGACAGCCGGCAACCTCCGGCCATCGCAGCTCCGTCAATCATCCCGAATTCATCCGGTCGCGGATTTCCCCGCCGGCTGACAGCGGTCAGCGGGCGTCAATCCTCAATTCTCAACACTCAACGTTCTCTGTGGCCGCTGTGTCCGCCGCGGTGCGCTGTCCTTACTTCGGCGGCGGATCGGGCGGGTTGGTGGGCGGGCCGGGATCGCCCACGCCGCGGGCGGTCTCGCCCATGGCGGCGGCGCCGAGATCGCCGGAAACCAGGCCGGCGGCCGCCGGCAGGTCATCGCCGTCCTGGTAGCCGGCGAGGTGCTGCCGGTGCAGGTCGGCCGTTAGCCTGGAGAACGAGCTGCTGTCAGGAGGATCCGGTGGGTCGGGCGGCGACGGCGCCGGTTCCGGCGGGGGGACGGGCGAACTGGCGCGCGGGTCCGTCGGTGTCGGAGTGCCCGGTACGACGAATCCGCCGGGCTCGTCGGGTCCGCCGGCGCCCGGCAGGGGGGACTTCACGTGGCCGGGCCCGAGCCCGTGCCGGATCGCCGGCCGCTTCGGGTTGCCGTCGGGACCCTGCTCGGTGCCGCCGATTTCGGGGGAATAGGCGCCGAAGCCCTCCCGCGGGATCCGGAACTGCGACACCAGATCGTCCGGGGGCGGGGGATTGGGATCGCGCGGCGGCCGGGGCGGGGGTGGCGTTTGTTTCGTCGGCCCGGTGTCGAATCCGCCCGGCAACCCGTCCGCCAGGCCGCCGGGGGGCTGCTTCAGGTCGGACGCGTCGTGCAGGCGCTCCAGCCCTTGCTGACCGAAGTCCAGCGTGGGGGGCTGGTACACGCCGAGCTGGTCCTTTTCGGTCGGCACGTTCAACTTCGCCTTCACGTGGCTGGGGGACGGCGCGGCGGCGGGCGCGTCGTCGGGTTCCGGCATCGCGGCCGGTCCGCTGGGTGGCTTGATCTCCATCGTCTACCTCCACCGTAAAAAGATCGGATCGACGGACCGCTTGGGGAACCGAGCGCCCTGCCCGGAAACGTCACGTTGCGGGTCGGTCCGGATATCTACCCTAATTATCGGCCCGATCCGATTTTTGGACACAGAAAAATTTCAGGGGATGAATCAGGGGGTGAATCGGTGAATCGGTGAATCGGTGAGTCGGTGAATCGGTGAATCGGTGAATCGAGAGACGGGAGACGAGAGAAGAGAGACGGAAGACATCAACCACCAACTATCAACAATCAACTGTTCCCAAACCTGAGAACATTCCAACGTTCCAACATTCAAACCTTCAAACGGCTCGATTACGATCACGATTACGAATTACGATTACGATTCACGAGCACGAACCATCAGCCATCAGTTCAACTCCTATCTCCTATCTCCTATCTCCTATCTCCCAACTCCCAACTGTTTCCGTCACGGCGCGCTCAGGATCCGGGCGTCCACCCAGTAGAGGTCGCCGTCGCGGGTGAAGAAGAAATAGCGGCCGTCCGGCGAGAGCGCGGGACACTGCTCGTTGCCGGCGGTGTTGACGGCGCTGCCCAGGTTCCGGAGCGGCGACCAGGCGCCCTTGGCGTCGCGGCGGCTGATCCACAGGTCCCCCAGGCCGAACCCGCCCGGGCGGGTGACCGACAGGATGAGGTAGCTCTCGTCGGGCGCGATCAGCGCGTCCCCCTCCAGCGCGTAGCTGTTGACGGGCTCGCCGACGTTCTCCGGGGCCGACCAGGCGCCGTTCCGGTACGGCGCGCGGTAGATGTCCCGCAGGCCGCGGGCGTCGGGGCGCTCCGCCTGCAGGTACATCGTGCCGCCGCGGGTGAGCGTGGGGTAGAACTCGTTCCGCGTTGAATTGACGGGCGCTCCCACCTCGCGCGGCTCCGACCAGCCGGCCATCTCCCGCGTCGCCACCCAGATGTCGAAGTGCCGCCGGGGCGGCGCGCCCTGGAGCGGCGGACGGTTGGAGCAGAAGTAAAGCCGGCGGCCGTCCGGGGTGATGAAGGGATCGGCGTCGCTGTACGTCCCCGAGAACGCGGCCACCCCGGGCCGGGACCAGCGGTTCCCCTCCCGCCGCATTGCCATGATCTGGTACCGCCCCGACACGCTCTGGACGGTGAAGAAGAACTCGTTGCCGTCCGGCGTGAAGGCGGCGTTCAGCTCCCGCTTCTCCGTGGAGACGACTCCCGGCGCGAACAGCTTGGGGGTCTTTCCCGGCGGCGGCTGGCCCAGGTAAGCGCCCTGCAGCACGGGCGCCGGCGGGACGGTCGCCGGCGCGCCGGCGGCCTGGAGCATCCGGACCACGTCGGCGTGGCCTTCCCGGGCGGCGATGCTCAGCGGCGTGCCGCCCCGCTGGTTGGGGGTGTTCACCGCGACCTTGCGGGCGAGCAGGAACTCCACCACCTTCGCGTGGCCGTTCAGCGCGGCCAGGTGCAGGGCGGTGCTGCCCATGAGGTCCGTGTCGGCGAGCGAGGCGCCGCCGGCGAGCAGCAGCCGGACCATGGTCACGTCGCCTTTCCAGGCGGCCTGGAGCAGGGGCGTGAAGCCCTCGGCCGACCGGAGGTTCGGGCGCGCGCCCCGCTTCAGCAGCATGGTGACGACGCCGCCCTGGGCGCCGCGGACGGCGGCGTGGAGCGGCGTGTACTTCAGCACGTTCGCCTGGTCGTCGAGCCCGGCCCCCCGCGCGAGCAGCCGCTCGGCCAGCTGGATCTGGCCGAGGACGCACACCATGTGCAGGGCCGTCATTCCCTCCTGGTCACGGGCGCGGACGTCGGCGCCCATGTCCAGCAGGTAGGTGACCACCGCCTCCCGCCGGTTCATGACCGCCGTGACGAGGGGCGTCCGGGCGTAGTCGCCCGGGGCGTTCAGCAACTGGGGACTCTGGGTGAGGATCGCCCGCACCATGTCCAGGTTGCCCGCGGCGGCCGCGTCGTGGATCTCCGCGGCCAGCGCCAGCGCGCCCCCCACCAGGAGCACCAGTGCGGTCGCCAGCCATCGTCGGTTCGGTCCCATGGTAATGCCTCCCGTTCCTGCGGATCCCGCCGCGCGCGCCCCCGCCGTCGGCGTCCCGCTATTATCGCTCACCGCGCCCTCCGCGTCTACCTCGCTCGCGCCCTCGCTCGTGCTCGTACTCGTGCTCGTACTCGTAATTCGTAATCGTAATTCGTTATCGTAATCGCACTCGGACCTAGGACCTGGGTTCTGGGATCTAGGTTCTGAATCCCAGTTCCCGGCACCTGGGTCCCAGGTCCCAACACCCAGTTCTCATCTCTCCCATTCACCCATTCACCTTTCTTCCTTGTCCTGCACCATCCGACTCGACTCTAAATAGCCAATAACAATTAAGCAATCACCAATAACCAATAATCCGAAACGCCCAATGAAAATTGCCAAATGATCAATGACAAATGGAATCCTTCGTGTCCTCCGTGCCTTCGTGGTGAATCGGACATCGGACTTCGGATATCGGATCTCGTGCTCGTAATCGTCATCGTAATCGTAATTCGTAATCGTAATCGGACTCGAGGCTCGAGACTCGAGGCTAGAGGCTCGTTCCCAACCGACGGACATCGGACATCGGACTTCGGATATCGGATCTCGTGCTCGTAATCGTCATCGTAATCGTAATTCGTAATCGTGATCGTAATCGAGCCGTTTGAAGGTTTGAAGGTTTGAAGGTTGGAACGTTGGAATGTTCTCAGGTTTGGGAACAGTTGATTGTTGATAGTTGATCGTTGATGGTTCGTGCTCGTAATTCGTACTCGTAATTCGTAATCGTCATCGTAATCGTAATCGTGATCGTAATCGAGCCGTTTGAAGGTTTGAATGTTGGAACGTTGGAATGGCGCACGTTGTGATACACTGCCGGCAGTGATGGCTTTTATCATCTACCGCGAGATGGCGCTGCAACCGGTGGAGTCAACCGGACGACCGGACGGTTTCAACCGCCGGGACCAGCGGTCGGAGTACACGCAACGTATCCATGACAATCTTTTCACCACTTCAGCCCGCGAGTGGCCGTCTTGGGCGGTGTCTCTCTTTCGCCGGGGCCGTTCGGCCGCGTGGCCGTCGCTTCATCTATTCAATTGAGCCAGGGAGGTCGTGATGACAATCATGCGGTTTTGCGGACTGCTTCTGCTGGGATCCTTCATGTTCCTGACGTCCGTGGGTGCCCAGGCCGCCCTGCCCACCGCCTGGTGGGTCAACGGCAACGGCTACACCGGCCTGTTCGTCTATACCCTCAACCCCCAGACGCAGCGGATCTCCGGAACCCTGCTGGGGACGCCGGTGGAGGGATATCTGGTCGGCCGGCATCTGGTCCTGCATCGGTACCCCGCCGGCAACACCCAGATCTGGGAAGGCTGGATTCTGGACCGGAGCCTCGGCGGCGCCATCCCCTCCTATTCCGGCGATTTCATCATTGCCGGAACCATCAGCGTGAATGGTGACCAGGTGTACCCGTGGTTCGGCATCGAGCAGGGGAAAAATGCCGGCTTCACCGGCGGTCGACCGGAACCGGGCACCGGGGGCGGGTTGACGGGCCAGGCCCAGGTCGTGGCCGGCAGCCTGCATGGCCTGCGCTGGGAGATGCCCTGCAAGGTCAAGGGCGCGACGTGCGCCGCCGCCGTCCCCCGGCCGGTGAAGAGTACCGTCCTGGGCGGTGATCCGAATCGCACCTACCAGGTCACCCTTCGTTTTCGCGGCGTGGTGGAGCAGCAGTCCTACGCCGGCGGGCAGCAGGACGGCCTGTGGTATGCCGGCGGCCGATCCGCCAATGGAAATTATAATATTTACAAACTGGAAATCACGAATCCGCCCCAAACATACTTTCTCAACGCCGGCCGCGCCGGTATCCGCCGCTGCTGGCTCATCGATTACACCAAGACCATCACCGTCCGCGGCGGCGCGACGGTCATCCTGTCGGCCGACGCCCAGGACGGCAACCTCATCGGCAATGTCGACGATCAGGGCCGGCCCATCGTCGTGCCCGGGGTGCCGCCGGCGCCCCAGCCATACAACGGCCAGTTCATCCAGATGGATGTCATCGCCGTAAAATAACGGCTCACGTTCGCCGGACCATGCTCGGGGTTCGGGGCTCGGAGCGCGGGATTCGGGGTTCGTTCCCGATCATCGGACTTCGGAAATCGGACATCGGACATCGGACTTCGGAAATCGGACATCGGATTTCGTGCTCGTAATTCGTAATCGTCATCGTAATCGTAATCGTAATCGTAATCGTAATCGGACTCGAGGCTGGAGGCTCGAGGCTAGAGACTCGTTCCCGTTCTGACATGCGTGCCGCCGATCGGGCGTTTGAAGGTTGGAACGTTGGAATGTTCGCAGGTTCGCAAGTTCCAGGTTCGCAGGTTCGCAATCAGTTGATAGTTGATCGTTGATGGTTGATCGTTCGTTCTGTTCGTCTGCCTTCTCTCGTCTCCCGTCTCCCGTCTCCCGATTCACCCATTCACCGATTCACCCATTCACCTTTCTTCCTCGTCCTGCACCATCCGACTCGACTCCAAATAGCCAAATAACAATTAAGCAATCACCAATAACCAATAATCCGAAATGCCCAATGATAAATGTCAAATGACCAATGACCAATGAAATCCTTTGTGTCCTATGCGCCTCTGTGGTGACTCCCCCCGCCGCTCCGTCCCTCAGCTTTCCATTGACAATAAAATCAGCTTGGCGTCTTGGCGCCTTTGCGAGCTTATTCCCCCTCCGCGCCTCCGCGGTGAATCTCCCCCCGCCTCAGTGCTCCCGGTTGTACTCCCGATGGAACGCGGCGATGATCTCCATGGCCAGCACCTCGCCCTGGGCGCCGTTGGTCATGACCACGACGGCGGTGCCCCGCTCGGGCCAGCCGACGAGCCAGCAGTTCAGCCCCGGCAGGTTGCTACCCGGATGGGCGAAGGCCCGATCGGCCCCCTCGCCCATGAGCATCACGCCCAGCCCTTCCGCCAGCGGGAGGCCGAACATCCGGGGATCCAGGTTCAGTTCGGGGTGCAGCAGGCGGCGGGCGGACTCCCGGGACAGGATCCGGTCCGACCGGCCCTGGTAGGCGCGGATGATCTCGCCGGCGAAGACGGCCAGGTCGGTGGGCGTGGTCGTCAAGCCGCCGTGGGCGAAGGCGGTCGGGCACATGATGGGCCGGCGGACGGCGCCCGTGGCGTCGTGCGGCATGGCTTCCTGGCGCTGCACCGCCGGCTCCAGCGGGTAGCGGAACGAGCTGGCGGACATGCCGAGCGGGCGGAAGACGATCTCGTCGGCGAGCTCGGGGAACGGCCGGCCGGTGACGTCCTCGAGCACCTGCTGGATGACGACATACCCGATGTTCGAGTACTGCCACCGCGTGCCGGGCACCAGCTCCGGCACGGCCGGTTTGTTCACCGCCGGGCGCACGCCGCCCAGCACCTGGGCCAGGGTGGGGACCGCATCGTCCGGATCGGTGCCGAAGTTGGTGGCCGGCAGCCCGGCCTGGTGGGTGAGCAGCCGCCGCAGCGTCACCTTCTCGACCCGGGTGTGGTCGGTGTCCGGCACGCGCCACGATTTCAGGTAGTCGTTGACGTCCCGGTCCAGCTCCAGGCGCCCCGTCTGCACCAGGTGCAGCGCCAGCACCGCTGTCACGAACTTGCTGGTGGAGGCCGCCTCGAACCGGGTGGCGGCGGTGACCGGCGCGGCGGTGCCGGCGTCCATGACGCCGTAAGACCGGGCCCAGGCGACTCCGCCGCCGGCGACGACGGCGAGGCCCACGCCGGGCACCTGGTAGTGGCGCATCCGCTCGGCGAGCGTCGCCGTGCCGGCCGGTTCGGCGGCGTCGGGTTGCAGCATGGCCGCCGGCGAGGTGAACGGCCGGAGGCCGTTTTCGATCCGGCCGATGCGAACGTCGGGGTCAGCCGGAGCGGCCGCCGGCAATCCGGCGACGAGGGCCAGCAGAATTCCCAGCACGGTGACAAGTCGATGCATGCGCGTATCCTCCAGCGATGATGGGTAGCCGTCCGGTCCCGGGCCGCCGGGGCCGCTTGCGGGCCGCCGGGATGGCGCCGATCGGCGGGATGTCGGCCCCGGCCCGGTCGCGGCCCGCTCCACTCGGTCTCGGCCCGCACCACTCGGTCTCGGCCCGCTCCACTCGGTCTCGGCCCCGCCAGGGTCTCGGCCCCGCCAGGGTCTCGGCCTTGGAGTAATCATGGCCTTGGAGTGCTCTCGGCCCTGAAGTGGTCTCGGTCCCGGCTCCATTCAGAACTTCTAGGATATATACGTCGCGCCGCGCCTGTCTGTTCCGCGCTCGCCTCCCGCGGCTCGCCGCCTCGCCGTTTCGCTCCCTGCGCCCTCCGCGTCTCTGCGGTGATACGGACATCGGACATCGGGGTTCGCGGTTCGCGGTTCGGGGTTCGTTCCCACCCCTCAACCCTCAACTCTCAACTCTCAACTCTTAATCGAACCCGCGAACATTCCAACGTTCAAACCTTCAAACCTTCGAACAGTTCGATCACGATTACGAATTACGATTACGATCACGATTACGAATTACGATTACGATCACGATTACGAATTACGAGCACGAACCATCAACGATCAACCATCAACCATCAACATTCTCTGTGTCCTCTGCGTCCTCCGCGGTGAATCCCCCCCCGCCGGCTCGATCTCTCATGCGAGACGCCTGAGTCACGATCAGGCGAGACGCCTGAACCACTCTCCCCCTCCGCGCGCTCCGCGCCTCCGCGGGGAATATTCCCCCGGACCAGGCCCATACCGGCTTGACACCTCGCCGCCCCCTCAGCTATGCTGGCGCTTCTACTCCACATGGGGAACCGTTCAGGGTGAGTGTCGGATTGGGGTGATTCGAGGGGAAAGGAGATCTCCCGCCATGGCCAAGGATGCCTTCATCAGCTATTCGTCCGAGGACGTGAACTCCGCCCAGCAGGTCTGCACGCTGCTGGAGCGCGAGGGCATCACCTGCTGGATCGCTCCCCGCGATGTCCCGCCGGGCGCGAACTACCCCCAGGAGATCATCTACGCCATCGAGAGCTCCGGCTGCATGGTGCTGCTGCTCTCCGGCCACTCCAACGCCTCGACGTTCGTACAGAGCGAGGTGGAGCGCGCCTTCTCCAAGCGCAAGCCGGTCCTGCCCCTGCGCATTCATGAGGTGAAGCCGTCGCAGGCGCTGGAGCTGTTCATCTCCGGCCGCCAGTGGATCGACGCCTGGGTGCCGCCGCTGGAGGGGAAGGTCCGCCTCCTCGCCGTGGCCATCCGCAGCCTGCTGGAGATCCTGCCGCCTCCGCCGGAGATTACGGATGGGAGCACTAAGGATAAGGACACGCGGCCACCCATTAAACCGCCGGTGGTCACGCCACCGCCCACAACGCCCCCGCCCGCCGCGCCGGACCCGAAGGTTCGCCGCGCCGTCACCGAGGCTCTGGCCGCGATCAAGGTGACCGCAGGCTATGGCGGCATCACTGACGCCAATTCCCGGGTCATTTGGCGGACGTTGTCCAACCAATACAAGGGCCGTGAAATCCCCGCCCTCTGGAGCCTGCTGGCCGAAGGAACCATTGACACCATGGACCGATGGAAGACAATCACCTTGATCGGGTACAGCCTCGCCACGTCTGCAGGCGAGTCTCACATGGAAACGGCGCTCGATGCCGTCGTGGACGCAATCACAGACAAATACGGTGATATCCAGAAGGCAGCCCTCGAGGCCCTGTCCAGAGCGTCCCTACCTCCGGCCAAAAAGTGGGCCCGTTTGATAGACATTCTGCCGTCTGTGCTCCCGGAGCGGACCGTCCCCGTCGTGGGGTTGCTCGTGACTCTGACGCCGGCCTCGGAGCGCGACCGCACCGCCGCGGCGATTGTTGAGATCATGGCGCTCGTTAGCCCACCGGCCACGTTCCAGTACACCGCCGCCCTGCGTCAACTCAATTCCCGCCAAGTGGCGCCGCGCCTGCGGGAGATCCTGTTGAACGCGCCCGTTGAAAAGGCCACCCACATCGCCGAGGAACTGGCCCGGCTGGGCGACACCGAGGCCGTTCCGGTGCTCCGTCAGGTCATTGAGTCGTGGCATCACACCGACGGCTGGCCGGTGGCGGCGCTGCTCAAGCATCTGTACGCCCTGGAGGGATCCCCGAGCGCCGCGCTGATCGGCGACTGTCTGCGGAATGGCCCGCTGGAGCAGCAGAAACAGATCCTGATCCACCTCAACCACCTCCGCGAGCCGGCCTTCCTTGACGCGGTGCGAAAAGTGGCCGAGACGACCACGAACCCGGACGTGAAGAAGCGCGCCGGCGACATCCTCGCAGCCGCCTCCGCCTAACGGTGGCTCAGGCCTCCCGTCTGACGTTAGCTTATGCACAAGTCTGACGGTAGCTCAGGCGCCCCGCCGTTTCGCCGGCTCACCGGCCCGCCATCTCGCCGGTTCGATTCCTCAGTCGGGACGCCTGAACCACTTTCTCCCTCCGCGTCTCAGCGTCTCCGCGGTGAATCTCCCCCCGCCGCTTCGCCGGTTCTCTTCCCCGCGCTCCCTCGTCTTTCCATTGACCCAAAAAGTGCTTTGCGCCTTCGCGTCTTGGCGTGCCGAATCTCTCCGCGTCCTCTGCGTACTCTGCGGTGAATCTCCCCCACCGGTTCGATCTCTCAGGTGAGACGCCTGAGCTACGTCAGGCGGGACGCCTGAAACACGCCTGCGTCTCCATCGTTCCGGTTCTTTCAACTCCACCGCCGTTCAGGACACCGAGATGGCTATAGATTGTAAACAGCTCATAAAAAAGGAAATAAGTGAAATACTCATTTTTGGTTGACACCAAACATCTGCAACTAAAAACTGCATAGTTATTACATTACAACATGTAGCAGTTATTCATACAAGCATTACATAGTTATGGTAATGTATAAATATATAGATGTTACTGTTTAAAAAAAAATATTTTCCTTGATTTGCGCGTTTGGCGATATATAATATAAACGAAAATCAAATTTCATCGTCGCCTGGAGGTGACAATGTGTGAAAAAATAGAAAGGCTCTTTGACGGATTGGCGGTATCGGCGATGCGGCCCACCGAGCGGAAGTGGTCGGAGCGGCTCCGGACGAGCTATGTCCAACACGGACACCTCAGTCCCCGCCAATACCAGGTGCTCCGGGACATCCATCACCGGCGGTGCAGCTCATCCAGCGACCGATTCTGTTCCCGTGGATCCGGTTTTGCGTATTCAGAAGGTTCCAGCTTCGGCTCCAGGAATAAACGACGTTCCGAGAGTTGGTGAGCGAGCTATGCGACAAGCAGTGTGCCAACCAAATGAAAAAATTTCGAGTTCCAAACTCGAATTCAATCAACTCTATAAGGAGGTCTATATGTCTCAGACCCTGGCCGATCAGATCCGTGAGTATGCCCGTTTGCGGTACATCCAGCCGGCGCGCGCCCGTGGAGATGCGCAGGTCACCATCCGGGCCGGCGACGTGCACCGTGACATGGGGCTGCAGTCGCGGATGCCCGCCGTTTGCGGCGCCCTGGGCAGCATGAAATTCACCAACGAATGCCAGATCGATATCGCCGACCGCCAGGGCCCCCAGCAGGGCGCCAACGTCTACTTCGTTTACCGCCTGAAATGATCCGAACCGTGAGCAGACCTCGAGTCAATCCCACAGGGGCGCGTCCACGCCCCTGTGCTTTATTAATCAGCTACTTTAGATGATGTAGCCATTCTCCCAAAGCGCCAGCACCACATCCATCTGTTGATTGTAGTTCTTTGGATCACCCGCCATGACGCGACTCCAAAGCACGAATGGATCTTTCGGCGCATATTGGTCTTCTTTCAACAGGCGGACGGCTCGGACGGCATACTCTTTATTCTTCCTTGATTGAGTGTAAGTTCCTTTGGGAATTCCCCGAATGAAACCGTCTTCGCACAGTCCAAGAAATGCCCCTTTCGGACATCCTTTATCTCGCATGGAAGGAGAATTCGGAAACACTTCTGCGGTCGCCAGCTCCCAAGCTTTCTTCGGCGAGGAAGCAACTCCACGGGAGACAATTTCAACCGCCAGTATGGCGGCCTCTCCATATCCTTTCATCTGACCCTCCTGTTGGACGGAAATATCTGAATTCTTGAGATTTTTCCATCTATCTCACCGCTCTGCCGTTTCGAAGATTCACACTCTCCCCCATAAACCATCAACTGTCTCCGCGTCCTCTGCGTACTCTGCGGTGAATCTCCCCCCGCTTCACCGGTTCGATTAGCTCCCCAGTGCATGTTCAATGCCCCATTTTTCTGCCAAATAAAACGGTTTTAGGGCCAAAATCGCTTTCAAATCTCACCTAATATTCATAAAAACAATCAGTTGCCGTGGTCCGACCCGAAGCATCCGTCCTTTCGCCGGCGATCACGAGTGGTGCATGATCTGCAAGCGGCCGGGTCACGGCAGCAAATCCTTTCGATTGATCCTTCTGGCCAACGCACGCGGAGTTTCACCTCTCTTCGCAGGCAGGTTGGGATCGGCGCCTTCCGCGATCAGCAGAGGTATAACTGCGCGCCGCTCATTCTCTACCGCCAAGTAGAGGGGCGTCTGCCCTTGCTTGTCCTTTGTGTCTACATGGGCGCCCTTCTCCAGAAGCAACTTCACGAGTTTCGCGGAACCCATTTCGGCCGCAGCATGAAGCGGCGCTTGGCCCTTGTGGCTATCACTGTCGGTCTTCACGTTCACGTCGGCGCCCTTCTCAATGAGCAGTGCGGCCAGCGCGGGATGATCCTTGCACACTGCGTAGAAGAGCGGCGAGAAGCCGTAGCTCGTTTCCCGATAGTTAACGTCCGCCCCTTGATCCAGCATCTCCCGGGCGACATCGGTCTTCCCCTGAAAGGCCGCAAGGAGAAGATCATCGGATGGTGACTGCTTGACACTCGACAGTTTTGAAAGCCAGAATATCCCACAGGCCACGCCTAGTGCCAGGATGACAATCTGCAGGCAGCCCGCGTTAAATACGCGCGGACGCGCTCTTCCGCGAAACGGGGTCGTGCGGTAACGGGCGTCGGCCCCTCCAGTCGACGGGTCACGCCCGTCCTCGGATGCATCGCGGATGATGCTCTCGCAGACTGCGATGGTCTGCGCCGGGTGCTTGAGCCTCTGTAAGAGGGGCACGGCTTCTTCGGCACGAGAAACCGCCTCACCGACGAGACCGCTCCGCATATACATGATGCTCTGATTGACAAGACACTTCGCCAGTCCTTTGTCGTCCCCTGTCTTTCTGAATAGATTCTCGGCTTCATCGCCTTTCTCTCTGGCTTCGGCAGATTGGCCTCGTTCTGCCAGGATGATAGCCTGTTCTCCCAAGCCGTTCGCAAGGACCGAAAACAGGGACATCTCACGCGCCTGAGCTTCGACATCCTCAAGCATGCGCAGCGCCTCTTCGGTGTTGCCCCGCCTCTTGAGAAACGTGGCGTGCTGCGTCCGGTGATGAAGCAGCTCGCCTCGCAGATTGTGGTAGAGACAGACCTTCTCCGCCTCTTGCACGAGCGCCAACGCTTCTTGCGCGTTCCCTCGCAGTTCGAGCGCAAGTGACTGATCGCCCAAAACGGACTGGAGACTGAAGTAGTCGTTCTCCCGCCGGGCAATCTGCTCCTGCTCTCGGAAAAGTGACAGGGCTTCCGCTGGATCGGACTCGTGCAGCAGCGTGGCGAGATCGCCCAGGATACGACCGAGGCTCCGAGTCTCCCCTCGCTTGCGGCAGATTGCGATCTGTTCTTCGTAAACCTTCCGCGCTTCCGCTTCGCTTCCGCGGAAGCGAAGCGCAACCCCCAATCCGGCTAAGGCTCTAACGTAGCCCGTTTCGTCGTCACAGCGACGGCAACGGTCGCGTTCGGCGCTCAACGCCTGCTCCGCTTCCGCCGCGCAACCCATTGCCCAGAGCAACTCACCGATGGCGATGACGCTCCTTCCTTCGCCGACGGCCGTGCGCCAGATGATGCCGTACGTCCGGCTCGGATCCTCGCCGCCGTGCGACAACAACTGGGTCCAGAGTGCTCGCACCTCGTCCGGATCCCGCTGCCAGGCGTCTGCGAAGAAATCGAGATCGCGCAGAAGATCCGCCAGACGGTGCCATTCGCCGGCTCTGGCCAGTTGCCACGGCAGTTCTTCCGTGCGACGGGGACCGGAGGGCTGTCGCTCGAAGTAGTCAGCCAGGCGTTTGTGCGCCTGGCGTTGGTGCGAGTCCGTCGGCACATAGGCGTCCCGCGCCGCCGCGCGCAGGAAATCGTGGGCGAACGTGAGCAGTCCGCCGCGGCTGATGAGCGCATCGGCCATCGCCAGAAACAGCGGCGACCAGACAGCGCGAGGCAGGGGCTGGCCGGCCTGGCCGAGGGCATCGAGCAATTCGGCTTCCGACAGCCCGCGCCGGGAGGCCCACAAGAGGGAGAGGGTGTCGCCGGCCAGCCCGCTGTCGCACCCGTAGTCTGCGTCCCACCGGGCGATGACTTTCCCGTACAGTTCGCATGGCGACTGGGCTTGCAGGTAGTAGTCGATGCGCGCGTCCAACTGCTCGTGGATGCCGAACAGGCGCAGTTCGTCGAGCAATACGCGCAGGTACAGCGGGTTGGCCGATTGCGGGGCGGCGACGATGCGGTCCAGGCGGGCGAGACTGAGCTGGCGGCCGTATTGCCCGAGAAACTGCCGAACCAGCTCCCGGCGCTTCTCCGGGGCGAGCGGCTCGACCCGCAGGTTCGGCCAGCCGCGCTTTTCAACCTCGTTCAGGGGCTTGCCCGGCAGGGTCGAGACGATCAGCCGCACGTTTCCGGGCAGAACCGGCGGCAGCCAGAGGAGTTCCTGGGCCCCCTCGCGATCCTCCAGTTGATTCAGCGCGTCCAGGATGATGACGATCTTCGAGGGTCCAGACCCCGGTCCGCCGACCGCGTCCTGAGCCGGAGGCGCGGCCGGATCAGCGGCGGGGACATCCGTCCCCATCCCGGTTGAGCCGGCCGTCCCGGGCGGTCCTTCCATCCGCGTCCCCGACTCTTCGGTTTCTGTCCCCCGGTCCCTGACCCCCGAACCCTGACATCTGGCAGAGGCCATTTTCAGCCAGTTGGAAAAGGCGTCGCGCAGGTCGTCCGGCTTGTCGGGAATGGCTTGCTGCACGCCGAGTTTGCGTTTGAATTCGCCCATGAGGCGGCGCAGGAGCGCGGCCCAGTCCGCGCTGCCGGGCGTGGCGCCAATGTAATGTTCCAGCACGAAGGCGTCGGGATGGGCACGGCGATAGCCTGCCGCCCAGTTCGCCAGCAGCGCCGACTTGCCGCAACCGGATTCGCCCAGGACCACAAGCGGCTGACCGCCTTCGCCCGCGGCGTGGGCATCGAGGCGGGCGAAGTACTCCGGCCGGCCAATGTAAACCCGTTCGCGGCTGCGGGCATAGGCGACGTGCTCCAGCGCATCGCGGTCGAGGGGATCGGTTTGGGAGCCCTCGGGCCAGCGTTGGTTGATGATTGCGGTCAGGTCGGCCAGCACGAGTTCACCCAGCGCCTGCGCGTTGGGGTAGTTTTCTCTGACCGCAACGCCACTGGCACGGATGAGTTGTTTGAGCTGGTGCAGCTTGGCGGCGCTGGCGGTGTCCTCGCTGATAAAGTCAGCCGGCACGAAACCCGGCGGCAGCTTCTGGATATACGCGGCGTCCCGGAAGTAGAAAAAGGCGTGTCCCGCCATGGCCGGGTTCCGCAGCACGCCGTGCAGGATCTCCAACTCGGTGACTGATTTGCGTTCCTGGAACTGCTCCTGGAGCCAGGTCTCCTTCTCAAGCAGTTCCTGGGGGATGGTCTGGGGAACCCATCCGTAGCGTTCGCCCAGCAGGCCGATGAAATAGGGGCGGCAGCGGTTGATCTCCTCCAGACAGATCGGCAGGACTCTGCCCTCGGCCGCAGCTTCATCGGTGACGCCCCAGCGCAAGTCCACCTCGCCCCAGGTCACGCCGCGGGACTCGCAGAGCCACCGCAGTTGTGGAAACACCACCTTTACCAGGTAGTCCCGCTCCGCGTGCATGTCGCGGAAGGTGGAGGAAATGAATACGCGGACCGTTTTCCAGTTTCCACCCATAGCCACCCCACGGCGTTTGTCGCTATGTTAGTACCAAACGGTCCGCCGAATCAATTCCGTTCGCCGCCCCGCCGGCTCGCGCATCAACCATCAACGATCAACGATTAACCATCAACCATCAACGTCAAATTTCATAAACTCCGCCCCCACCTCGGTCCCGAAGTACCGGGCCAGCCTCAAAAACAGCCGCGCGCGCTCGTCGGGGGTCATGGTCCCTATTGAAAACCCACTCCGGCCTCTTTGCAAGCGGAATGCGTCGCCCCGATCGAGTCTGGAGGACTCATCTGAAATCGGCTTTAGATCAATCGAAAGCCGGATCGCCCGGCATTCACGTCAATTCAGATCACATGGCGCGTCAAACGCCCCATTTTTTAGTTAAAAACCTCGATCTGTGGCCCTAAATGGTCTCCAAATCTCACCTATTCTTTTATAAACAATTAATTGCCGTGGTCCGACCCGAAGCATTCGAAGCATTTATGAAGGCCGGTCCATTCTGCATCGGCGGCTGAATTGCACAATGGTTAATAATTCGTATGGATTGGGGGAGTCATGTTCAGTCACATTCCCTCGGCGGGGTCCAGGGGCGGCGCCCCGGTTCCGCACCGAGCGGGAGGTGCCGACCGGTGACGGGATCTGGGGTTGCACCACGCGTGCCGTGCGGAATCAGGACAGGCAGCGTTCCGCTTCGGGATGGAAAACAGCTTGCCAGAGATCGGGTCGGGGGGTATTATCTTACCAGTAAGATTAGTTGTCAGGAGATACCCGTGGCCCGAATCGCAACAACCAAGATGTCCTCCAAGGGACAGGTCGTCATCCCGGAAGAGATCCGCCAGCGGCTGAAGCTGAAGGCCGGCGCCCAGTTCGTGGTGGTTGGCGAAAACGATGTGGTCATCCTGAAGTCCATCGCCCCGCCGGCCAAAGAGGAATTCGCAAGACTGGTCGCCGAAGCCCGGAAACAGGCGAAGGCGTCCGGCTTGAAACGAGCGGACATTTCCGCGGCCGTCGCCAAAGTCCGGGGACGCCAGTGAAGGTCGTCCTCGACACGAACGTCTTCGTTTCCGGGATTTTTTTCAAGGGGCCGTCCTCCCAAATTCTGAAGGCCTGGTGGAACGGCACATTCCAGTTGGCCGTTTCACCGGCAATCCTTGAAGAGTATGAGCGGACTGGCGAAGTTCTGTCGGCGCGCTTCCCGGAGATCAGCCTGCAACCAATTTTGGAACTGGTTACGGTCAAGGCGGAGATTTATGCGTGTCCGAATTTACCCCGGCAGGTATGCGCGGACCCGGATGATGACAAGTTCATTGCCTGCGCCCTGGCGAGCCGATGTGCCGCACTCGTCAGCGGCGATCGACATCTACTGGCCGTCTCCGGTTTCCAGGGAATTCAAATCATGAAACCACGGGAATTCATGGAGCGATATCTGCCTTGATCGTTCCCGCTCGCGGTGAATGTTCCCACCGGTGTGGCAACCGATCGCATCCGCAACCGGAAGGGAATCCGAAGGGATTGCGTTCCCTCGACACCAGCAGGACGGTCACCCAGCGGTCGCACTCGCCGTTTTGAAGGTACGCGTCGCCGCGCGTCCGATACCGTTCCGCCTGCTGCGGCTGGAACGCGGCGTCCAGCTTGTTCTCGATGAGAATCCGGATTCGCCGCTACCGGTCGCGGCGCAACCGGCCTCCCCGCCGTATCGCCGGCTCACCGGTTCGCCGGCTCGATCCCCCCTCGGCTTTCCATTGACAAAAAGAAGCGCTTGGCGCCTTCGCGTCTTGGCGCGTCCTTTCCCCCTCTGTGTCCTCTGTGTCCTCTGCGGTGAATCCCCTCTGCAGTCTCCGCCGGTTCGCCGATACGCCTCACCTCCCTTAGCGGATCGCTCCCAGGGACTCATGCAGCAGGTACGGCAGCAGCCCGCTGAGGACGAACAGGATCCCGCCTTTGATCTCGTTCTCCTCGTCGAAGGTCATCAGGCTGAACCAGGCGGCAATCAGCAGAAACGGCCCCCAGGCCCACCAGGCCTGGTTCGCCAGGAACATTACGCAAAGACCGGGGAGGAGATACGTGAGCGCCCGGCGGTCGAACCGGCTCTCATGAAAGGGCCAGACGACGGGATTCCGGTTCTTGTCGCCGAGAAAATACACCCTAATTCTGGCCGGCCAGGACGCGGCCGCCCGCCGCTGCTCCTCCCTGAAGAACTCGCGGATCACTCGGCGCAGTCGCTTCCGGGCGGTCCGGTCCACCCCCGGCTTGAACAGCAGGCTGCCCGCCGCGAAGGCAAGGTTGCCGAAGAGATACAGGCTGACGGCCCAGGGGACACCGGCCGTGACCAGCGCAAATCCCGCTGCCGCCACCGCCAGCAGACCGGCCGCCATCTTGATTCCATTGGACCACCAGGACAACTCGTACGGGACGATGTCCAGGGTCTGGCGGAGGTCCAGCCCGTGCTGAGCCGCCAGATCCGCCAACTGGCGCTCGTTCGCCTGCGGCAGCAGCACGACCGTCCGCGGGAGGACGCCCGTCTCCCGCAGCAGGCCCAGCTCGATCAGGATCGACTCGGAGACCTGGGACAGGTCCATGACGATGACGTGGGCGCGGGCGATCAGGAGCTTGACGTTGCGGACCCATTCGTCGTCCGTCGAGCAGATGAGGCACGGGGCGCTGCGGATGGGGCGCAGGATCCGCAGGCCGCCGAGCGCCGTATCCAGCGGATCCCAGCTGCGCACCGGCTCCCGCGACGGGATGAGGCCCATCAGCTTGGCGTCTCGCGGCACGGCCCGCAGCACGGCGGCGAACACCAGGCGGTCGAACGAGAACCGCCGCAGGAACAGCACCGTCCGCTCCGCCGTCCGCTTCGGCGCGACCAGAACGGCGGCCAGCCCCGCGTAGTACATGATCCCCGGCAACAACCAGTAGAAGCTGCCCACCGCCCACGGCGAGAGCGTCCCCACGAACAGCGCCGCCAGGACGCCCACCGCCGCCGGCAGCGTCAGGCGCCGGCGCAGCTCGAGCTCGTGCAGGTGCAGCGGCAGGAAGCGGCTGACATAGCGTCCGACAACGATGCCGAAATAAAAATAAATCAGGATGTTGAACAGGCGGACGAATCGGCCGGACAGCTCCTGGGAGAAGAACATCGTCCCGATTTCGACCGCTTTGCCCAGGAGGAAATTGACTTGTGACATGACGAGGGCCAGCAGCAGCAGGCCGAAGACGATCGCCTGGAGGCGAATGAAGGCCACCAGCAGGCGGGTCAAAACATGAGTCGATCCCGATTCTGGACGTCCGTCGTCTCTCATCGGTTCCCTCACCAGCATTTAAGATAGATGGGTCACACGGTATCGCACCCGGCGGCGCGAAATCAAGCGCGGTGAAATTCCCCCCGCCCCTGCCGGTTGCGTCGCAACCGGCCTCCCCCGCGGCCCGCCGCCTCGCCTCTGTGTCCTTCGTGCCTTAGTGGTGATCCCTTCCGTCGGGTCGCCGTCTTGTCAATTCGTCTCTGCGTCCCTTGGTATTCCATGGACAAAAAAATCCGCTTGGCGCCTTCGCGTCTTCGTGCGCCCTCTCCCCCTCCGCGCACTCTGCGTACTCTGTGGTGAATCTCCTCCCGCCAACTTGCCCATCAACGATCAACCATCAACTTTCCCTCGGACGACACGATTAAGCCGTCAGAACGGACAACAATTCGAATATGCTATAATTTCAACCAACTGATAACTGAACTGATTAAAAGGCTGACTTGATTTTGGGCTGAATTGTTTCCATCACAGGAGGGAACCATGTTTAAGCTGCTTGGGACCGTTTTGGCCTTGTTGCTGCTTGCCTCAATCGCTATTGCCGATGAATTGCCGCGTGTGGAGTTGTATGGAGGGTATAGCTACAGCCGGCTGGAGGATGTGAATCTCTACGCAGGTTGGAACGCGGGCTTCACCTACTATTTTTCCCGATTCGCTGGAGTGACCGCCGATTTCAGCGGTTATTACAAGGACTGGGAGGACATTGTCGACTTCAATCAGCATACTTTCCTTTTTGGTCCCCAATTTGCCTACCGGGAGGACGCGCGAATCAAACCATTCGCTAGATTTTTGGTCGGATTCACCCACGGTGATATTTCCATATTGGATGATCTCATCTATGGATCAGACAATGCCTTTTGCATCGGCGGGGGCGGCGGGATTGATCTCACCGTGAACGATGTACTGGCTATCCGCCTGATTCAATACGATTACCACAGAATAATGGGCGGTTATGATTGGAATCAGCATCGTCTTGCGGCGGGTGTCGTCATTCAGCTAGCTCGGCCCTATCGCCACGTCGCAGCTCCGGGTGCGGGCTCTCGCTATCCGTCATCGGTCTCGACAGTCCCCGCAGCACCGATTCAATATCCGCCGGCACCTGTTTATCAGGGAGAGATGGTCCCTGTGAGCGTCTCGTCGGAACCAGACGGAGCCAGCGTTTTTGTCAATGAACGATTTGTCGGGATGACCCCGGTCATTGTTCAGCTCCCGCAGCAGAAAGTCCGAGTACGACTCTTCCTATTTGGTTTCAGGGATTGGCTGCAGGAAGTGGATATCAATAAGAGCAATACATCGATCCACGTTATTCTTAAAAAGTAAGTAAAACTCAGTTTCTCTTACAAACCGCGATCATCGGGATGTGATTTGTAGGGTATCTACCCCACAAATTCAATGTTGCATGCAAACGGCGTCATTACGGATTGCAGCATCCGCCTGGTCGGTAGCCGGCGGCGATGGCTTCTTCTCGCGTGGTAAAAGATACCGTACAGTTGGTGCAGCCGGCGTGGCGGCAGGAACGGCGGTGGAATACCCGGCTCTTGGTGTTGCCCACGTACGGCGCCGCGCCGTCACCGGAGGCCTTCCGGCCGTCGCTCACCGTTCCACCCGACCGGCAGATCCCGCAGGGCCGGTATCCGGCTGCCACCGCCTCCTCGACGCTGTTAAAGATCGCGGTGCAGTTGGCGCAGTGGTAATGCTGGCAGCCCTCCCGGTGAAAGACCTTGCTCTTCCGGTTGCCGTGATACTCCGCGCCCAGTCCCATCCCGGTGGATGCAGCGATGAGCAGTCCAATTATAACCAGTCTTGTCAGTCGACCGAGTTGATCATCAGATAGCCGAAGGCGAAGCCGCATCACGCCGCACCTTTTCGACGGATTCTTCGTTCAGTCAAAATTCATGCTCGGCCTGAGTCTTACGAAAATCTCCGCCACTATTCGGTCTCGTAGTACCGGGCCAGTCGCAGCAACAGCCGGGTGCTTTCTTCGGGTGTCATTGGCTTTATCTGAATTCAAGGAATCCCAGTTTGCAAGGGGAAACAGCTAAACAGCTTGAATCATGAGCGGCTACTAACCCTCTCGATATATTTATCCGACGGTATCAATAGAATGAATTGGAGATTCTGCCTTCGATCAGACGTTGGCGAAGTGGGGCGGATAAGGTAGGATAGACAAGCCATCAGATCATCCCATGAGGTGCAGGGCCCATGCCTGAAATCACGAGTCAGCGGACCGGAGAATTTCTAAGAAAGCTGTTCGCCATCCTGATTCCACACCCGGACGGAATGCAAGCCCGGGATGCCTTGGAAGCTCTGGCCAATTCTGTTGAGTTGACGGAGTATGAAAAGGGCAACTATCCGTCCGGCAGCCGCCGGTTCGAGAAGATCGTCCGTTTCGCCACAGTGGACTGCGTCAAAGCGGGTTGGCTGACCAAAAGCAAGGGCCATTGGATCGTGACTGAGGAAGGCCGGAGTGCATTGAAGAAGTACGCGGATCCCGAAGATTTTTATAAAGAAGCGGTCCGTCTGTATCGTCAATGGAAGACCACGCAGTCAGCACCGGAGACAGAGGCCGATGTGGAAACGGAAGTCACCGCCAGTGCAACGACCGCCAGCATCACCTTCGAGGAAGCCGAGGAACAGGCCTGGGCAGAGATCGAGACGTATCTAACCAGCATGAATCCCTACGATTTTCAGGATCTGGTTGCGGCGCTGCTACGGGGCATGGGGTATCACGTGTCGTGGGTGGCCCCGCCCGGCAAGGATGCCGGCATTGACATTCTGGCCTGGAGTGATCCGCTGGGCACCCGTCCGCCGCGGATCAAAGTCCAGGTCAAGCGCCAGAAGACGGCCATTCCGGTGGACGGCCTGCGCTCATTCATGGCGGTGCTGGGCGACGATGACGTGGGCCTGTTCGTCGCCACCGGCGGCTTCACCAAGGACGCGCGCGACGAAGCCCGCACCCAGGAAAAGCGCCGAGTGACCCTGGTGGATTTGGATCGGCTGGTGGAGCTGTGGATCGAGCACTACGCCCGCCTGGACGAACCAGCCCGCCGCCGGCTCCCGCTGCAACCCATCTGGTTCCTGGCGCCGCAAACTTAATGACAGTATTGAAGCGTAAAAAAGGAAATCTGTGAGCGGGCGATGGCAATGTCAGGGAGCTATAAAGTCATAGAAATTTAGGATTTCGTCGAATCGCTCTTCAAGAACCACCTCAGGTACAGTAGCACCGTACATTTTTCGCGCATGGTCTGCACGCCGGACATCCTCGTCCGTCCAATGCGTGATTCGAACAAGTCTGTCCCAGTCTTCTTTATCAAACGATGTGCCGTACTTCGCCCAAGCTGAATGAACTCCGGCAGCATGTGCCATGCCTATATCACGGGGGATGCTGTCTCCAATATACAGGGCCGACGAAGGCGTCACTCCCGCATCAGCACATATTTTTAACAGGATCTGTGTGTCCGGTTTTCGGTGGTGTAAGCCGAGTATTTGGAGTTTATGAGTCCTTAAGCTTTGTTTAAGTTGCTGAGGGTTCGGATGACCAGGTCCTTTGTCTTTAACAGCATAAATACAAGAAAAATAGTCAATCAAGTTGAGCTTCCTCAGTCTGTACTCCGCATTCACCACCGTCGCTTCGGTGTGGGCGACGATTTTCGTTCCAGCCATCTTTATCTCAGTTAGACCATTTTCCACTCCAGGGTATGCGAGGAGATACTTCTTCCGCGCCGAGTTAAAGGAATGAAATGCGGGATCGAGCAGAACATGTAGCTGTTTGGGGGATTTATCTGGATAGCGATTTTTAACAGAGGGGATCTCTAATAAAGCAAAAGGTGGTTCTGAATCACCGTACCGTTTATGGACATCCTGAAGTTCATCCAAGATTTGATCTTTCGGCACGTCCAAGATGGGGACCGCGGTCTCAACCATTGCATAAAAGGCTTTGGAAAAAAACGTGACCCAGTCATACAGGGTATTGTCCAGATCACAAACAACGAGTTTGATTTGAGCGAGCAATGGCCTATTCATAATCAGACGATCCATGAAATGTGCGAATGATTCTTGACGCAACTGAATCCCCGAGCACGTTCGAGGATTCTTCATACAATATTTGAAGATCTACACTGACGGTGCGATTGAATATGTTGAGATGAAACCTTGAAAAGATCTGTTATCCTCAATCACATCATGCGGAATCAGCAGATAGGACCAGGGTTTTCCGGAATGGGTACGTTCGTGCTGTGAGGCGTTCTCACACCACTGGGCCGCAGCGCGGGCTTTGGCTTGCACATCCTCATTCTGAAGTTCGATGGCGGCTTTTACTTCGCATAGGTACTTTCCAGTTTTTGTCTCTACTACAAAATCTGGTTCGTAAGCGGAATCGCTGGCGTAATAAATCTGAAAGATCCCTTTGGGCGGTTTGAACCACTTCAGGACATCGGCATCCCGCTCCAGGATCACGGCGAAGCGCCGCTCGGAGTCCGAATCGAATTTCTGGTCGGGATACAGGCAGCGGCGGAAGCCGGTAAAGAGCATCTTGCGGATATCCTGTTTATCGGTCACTGGAACGCGGAAGTCCCGTTTGCCATCTCCCTCTGCAACAGAATAGCTGGCGGGGCGTAGAGTAATGAAGCTCTTGCTGACGTGAATCTCATAGGATGTCGCTCGTTCTTCGTAATGATCCTGCATCTGGGCATGGATGAGATTGACCAGCCCCGGTTGATGGTACTGGAGGACATTGGTCAGCTCCTCTTCGTTTTTCAGATAGGATTGGAGGTGTGCCACCACCTGCCCGGCCAGGCGGTAAAGCAGGTCGGCGTGCTCGTCATAGCAGATGTCGTTGAAATCCATAAGCCCGCGTACCAGATAATCCTCAAGACGAGTCTCCGGAATGATGCCACTTCCACTCATCAAACGGTGCTGTTCCCGGCGGTGCAACTCCTGAATGAGAATGCCGTTATCCACCGGCTGGAGTCGAACCTTCGACAAGTCGAGCTGAAAATCCCGATATCCCCGGCTCACACTTCCCACTGGTTGCAGCGTAATCTTAGGAATGTCAATGGAGAGCGCCTCGCGGAGCTCAATGGTCTTGGCAACGACCTTGGCCAGGTCTACGGTTGGGGCGATGCCAGTCAAGTCTGGTTGAACTGGCGCGATCGCTTCTTTGACCTTCTCGATGATTTGCTGTTGGATCTCCGGATTGGACAAGTCCTTGGACCTAGGCAGACGCTCGTACTCCAGCCGGATCACATCAAGTGTCGCCTTGGCTGCTTCCCGTTCCAAAGGAGATTCAAACAACAGTCGCTTCTGCCCGCTTTCGCCTGATCCTATATCCTTGACAAATACTCCCTCACTGAGCCGTTGGATGATCTCCGGATACACCACCACCGCTTTCGCGCGTTCCTCGGGAACATAGACCACCTTCATGCCGCCGCGGATTATGGAATCGGGGCTGTTGGCGTAATCCACGATCTCCTGAAACTTGTCATGGGACACGATGGTCAATCGATCTACGGCCCCCACCCCGGTCCGCTTGCCGTAGGGCAGGCGAAGCCCCCGGCCAATGGATTGCTCGACCAGAGTTCGGGAATTGGCGGCGCGTAGCGGGACGATGGTATACAGATTGGTGACATCCCAGCCTTCTTTAAGCATGTTCACGTGGATCACGATCTCGGTGGGATTGTCCGGCTTTTCCACGTGGATGAGCTGCTCGATGGTGTCGTCCCGTTCCTCGCCACTTTGCTTGGAGTGGACCTGGATGACCTTGCCCTTGTACTGGCCCTCGAAGAATGTGTCTTCTTCGATGAATTTCATCAACGCGTCGGCGTGCCCCGTGTCCCGGGCGATAACGAGCATGAAGGGTTTGACCAGGGGTTGGTTGTTCTCCCTGGCGAAAACCTGCAGTTCGACCTTCGTGTGCTCGTGGATACGAATCCCGTCCTCAAGCTTGAGTCGTTCCAAGGCAGCATCATCGTACTGGCGCGCATCAAAGTTTTCCCGGGTGGCCACCGCGGGCTCCTTGACAAAGCCGTCGGTCATGGCGTCGGAAAGCGGGTAGCTGTAGATCACGTTCTTGAACGGTTGGGGTGTCGCGCCGCGTTCCACCTGGGGCGTGGCGGTGAGTTCCAGGCCGAGGATGGGAGACAGTTCGCCGATGGCCTTCATGCCCGCCGATGCCCGGTAGCGGTGGGATTCGTCCATGATCAGGACCAGGTCATCCAGCTTGGAGAGGTAGTCGAAGTAACTTTCGCCGATGTACTCCTGTAACCGGCGGAAACGCGGGATGCTGGTTTTTTCCGCGCCCTTGGGTGTTTCGGTGCTGGTGATCTTGGAGATGTTGAAGATGTTGACGTGTATGTCCTGCTCCCATTGCGCACCGAGCAGGAGCGATTTCTTTCTGACTCCCCGTCCTGTTTCATAGTTGTCGCCGGTGATGATCTCCGGCGGATTGACCGCGAATTCGGCGATACCCTGGAAGACGTACTTGGGCGTGTTCGGGGTGAAGTCGGTGATGAGCTTGTTGTAGATGGTCAGATTGGGTGCCAGCACGAAGAAATGCCGGATGCCTTCGGCCTTGTGGAGATATGCGATGAACGCGCCCATGAGACGGGTTTTGCCCACCCCGGTGGCCAGAGCAAAACAGAGCGACGGGAAATCTCGTTCGAAATCCGTCACCGAAGGGAACTGCGATTGGATCGCCAGGAGAGCTTGCGCCGCGTCGGCCTGTTTTTGGAGCGGGACCAGGTCGCAGATCTGGGACAGGATTTCTAGTGAAACGCGCTGGGGCGGCCGAAGGCTCAACCGGTTGGCAATGGTGTTCCCGATCGGATTCATTTCTCACCTCCCTTCGCTTCGGTCACATCGAAGAGAGTGGGCTGCATCCGGGCCCGCCGCGCTTCTTTGGTGACAGACAGGTTCTCGGAGGTCGCCGCGGCTGGTTCATCCGGAGGTTTGAGCGGAAGGTTTTGAATCTCGAGGCTGTAGTCGTCCTTGCCCCATTCGCAGCGGGTCAGCACGGCCTTGGGGATCTTCTTCACCGTGAGGTTTGGAAACTCCTCCAAGTGCCCGGCCCGAAACGCACCGCACATGACCAGCAGGCTGCGGCCCTCACCCACCTCGTCGGACAAGCGCTGCAAGTCCTCCCGAGTCAGCGTCTGGGTTGTGACGTAGACGAAATCGTTTTCCGTGGATCGCCCGTGCTGCCAGTACACGGTGTCGCTGGGGAAGTAGGTGAATCCTTCCAGCTTGCAGATGGCTTCGGCCAACATGGCGGCGTTGTATTGCTTGCTTATGACCCAGTTGCCGAATTGATCTTTCTCCAACAAGGACGGCGCCAAGCGATAGTAACGGAAGCCACCGCCCCCTTTCCATCCAAGTGCTTTGGTAATGCCCCCAGGATCCTGACCGTCAATGACTTTCTTCATACGCGGTATGATGTGAGTGTGACAGTGCTCCCCTAGTTCCACCATGATCCAACGGCGTCCCATCTTTTGCGCCACCGCCCCGGTTGTACCGGAACCGGCGAAGGAGTCGAGAACCCAATCATTCACATCTGTGCTGAGTTCCAAAATGCGCTTAAGCAAACGTTCTGGCTTTGGCGTGGCAAAGAGTTCATTCACATCTGGCAAGAGAGCCGCATTCTCCGCTTTTGCTTCTTGATTGTGGCCCACTTCATCCGAAAGCCAAAGGGTGATCGGTACTACACCTTCTTTGTTCTCTCGCAGGTAGAGCTTTAACCTTGGCTTGTTGTTCCCATCTTTGCCCCACCAGAGCAATCCTTCCTTCGCGAATTGCTTAATAGTCTCGATGGAATACCCCCAGCACCGACCTTTTGGGGGAAAAATTTCTTGTCCGTGTGGGTTCATAATGGGAAAGAGGCCAGTAGACTTCCCGGTTACTGCATACTGCTTGCCGCGCTGCCCGGAGGTCAAGCTGACATGAAGAGGACTAGATGCCCAGGGGCCTCTGGGATCCTCGTCTGGATTGGAGTAATCGCTGGTGTTTCGTTCGCTACGTGGAACTCGCCCCATCTTAAACCGGCTCATGTCCTTGGCATATGCAAGCACCATATCAGTTGCCGACGAGAACAACTCAGCGTTGTTGTGAACGCTTGTTGTTTTCTGCCAAGTAACCGTGCCAAGGAAATTCGATCGGGAGAACACCTCGTCGCAAAGAACTTTGAGATAATGCCCTTCAGAGTCGTCAATCGTCATCCAAATCGACCCATCCGGGCGAAGTAGCTTCCTCAGTAGTTCCAAGCGATCCCGGATTAGCGTGAGCCACAATGAATGTTCAAGTCCGTCATCATAGTGGGAAAATGCTGATCCAGTGTTGTAGGGCGGGTCTATAAAGACGCATCTGACCTTCCCCGTAAACTCCTGCTCCAGTGCCTTGAGGGCGAGGAGATTGTCACCAAAGATGAGACGATTGTCGAAGATATCCTTATCGCTCACTCGGAACGGGGCATGATATGACTTCGCCGGGTCTTCGATCAAGATGCGCGGCTCCAGATTCGGCCGGTTTTCCTTTCCAATCCAAGTGAGTTCGAGTTTGGTCTTGTAATTACTCACAGCGACCCCTCCCTCCACCAACACAGTGAGCTGAGGTTATACACGTGCATATCGGTATGCACCCTTGATGTTCTGTGCTAAAAACTGGCCCTTGGATGGCGCGGACTTCATCTGCTCAAAGACGCTTGGGGGGACATCAAAATACTGGTATACGCTCCCATTCTTGAACTCAACGAACAATACCATGCTTGCTTCGTCATAACCAAAACGGTTAATGTTTTGGGACTCAGGCGATTCAAACCAGTTCATGAGCTGGCCTCCTTGTTTTTCAGCTGAGCGTCACTCATCCTTTCGAGATGCTTTTGTATGATCGTAATTTGGGCTTTGTTTTCTCCATAGGCGCACAACGGCAGCATAGTCGGGAATATCCCGCTTTTGGTTCCATCCGCCCGCACCATCGAACCCATCACGTTGAAGGCTTCCACGAACCACTACACGCGGGTCTTCGCTGTCAGGTTTGCGATTCTTGGCAGGAGGGTCAATCAAAGTACGTATTGGCAGGGAAACAGCTTCACCGACGATGATCGCCTCACCAGTACGCAGTGCGGGTAACATGTCAAACAATCCTTTGAGGTTGTCAGATGCAGCGCTTGTGATATGACTCCGGTCGATCTCATTTGCGAGTCGCATGGCGAAGAGAGTCCCACACTGGGACAGAATCGTTGAGTCAATTTCTGAAGGTCGTTGGCTGACAAGCATGAGGCCGACGCCGTACTTACGGCCTTCTTTGGCAATTCGCCGGACGGCGGCAGCTGCGGTCCCGGAGTTCTCTTTGCCAAGATAGGCGTGAGCCTCCTCAAGCACAACAAGCAAAGGGCGCTCACGCCCGCCTTCGGGAAGCTTTCTTGCCCAGAACAACGCATCATAGAGAATCCGTAACAATGCGCCTATCAGGTCATTAAGAACTGATGATGGAATGCCCGACAGATCCAAGATCGTTATCGGCATGTTCCCGCCAATCCAGTTTTCCAGAAGACTATCCAAGTCTTTCGTGGTTTTGCCATCGAGATCGGGCAACCAATCGCCAGGCCCAAATAAAAAGGAGAAACGTGGATCGCGAAGTTTAGAAGCTTGTCCCGCAAGTTGTTGGCGAATCCCAATGCCTTCACTCCCATACTGCACGCGTTCCTCTGGCTTGCCTGTTGTCTTCACAGTACGAAAAAGAGGTGGCGTGACCGACATGGCATCACCGATTTGAAGCGGTATGTTATTATCGTCCAACACATAAGCAGGTTCCCGTTCATCCGCACCGCCTCCAGGCTTGGGCACCACAGTGAGGTGCTCACGTCGATGGAGTTCAAACCACATTTTATGTATGCAGAATGGAACTGGCGAGTCGACCGTAACGGTGTTCGGGGTAACGCCATCCCGTGGTCGATTGGCCAGAGAATCCCTTTTAAGTTGGAGTATATAATCGGAGACGGTCGCTGCCTTCTGGCCGTCCAGCCCTTCAAAACCAACAGAGATCAATTCATCAAAGCTCAGTGCCCAAAATGGAATATGAAGTGGATGTTCCTTTGCGGAATCGTTTGCACCGACACGGTAGACAACTGAGCAATCTGGGAGAGCCTTTGCATACTCGCCATGGATGTCCAAGATAAGAATTCGAGCTGATGGGTATCGGGCGGCATCAGCAAGAGATGACAAAAGGCCGGCAACACTAGTAGACTTGCCTGTGCCAGTTGCGCCGACAATAGCTGAATGGCGTGTCACGAGAGCATTGATGTTTATAAGCGATGGAATGGCCTCCGCACTGGCCAAATGACCAATAGGAACAAAATCGTCGGGATTGCCGGGCCCATAAATGGTGCGCAGGTCTTTCTCTGTTACAAGATGTGCCTCATCGCCGATGGTTGGATACTGCGAGATGCCGCGTTTGAACTCGCCCGACCGCTGCCCCTCCCCGACGAGCTGCACCTTCAGCCAACGATAACCATACGGTTCGACCTTGGCCAATGTTTCGGGGACGGCCCCCGCACCAACCTGCGACACGATCCCAAAGAGATCGGTGAAGCCGATTGAAATTCTTACGAAACTCCCGATCTGTCCGATGCGATAACCGTGGCCGTCAATGAACGCCAACCCAGACACAGTATCCTTGTCTAGGGCAATGCCGATGGTCGCGCCCTGAACGTCTTGGACGGTCCCCAGATAGGTCGGACTACTGGGCATTGGTCACCTCCGGCGGCTGTCGTACTGTGCCGACCAGTTCCTGGAGGAACTGCCCGAAGACTGCAAAGTCTCCGAGCGTGAATTCTGCTGTCTGCTTACCGTCCTTATTTGCCGGATCAAGTGGCGTCCACTTGATCCACTTGCAGTAGTCCGCCGACACAGAATCCGCATCCTTCTCATGCCATCTGGATTCTTGGCCGCTGATAACCGAACCGTCCCTTGCCAGGAGACTGAGGTTAGCTCTTTTGCGGGCGAGCGCGACGGCCTGTGGGTACTCGTCGATCTTGCTGAAGAGTAGTGCAAAGGCAATGGCAGTCTGAGTGCATTGAAGCCCCTGCACAATGACCTCGTTGAGATGTTCATCGCGGAAGGAATAGCCGCACAGAATAAGTGTGGCGGTTGGTTGCTTCAGAAAAGCCCTCAATCTGTCTATCATGGCGAGGTAGGGCATCCGCCTGCTCTCCTGGTATTTCAAGTGTGATGGATGAATGACACGCTTGGAGCCACCATCATCCTTGTTGGTCCCACGGAAAACGCCCTTATCAGGAACCTGGTACCAATTGATCGAACCGTGGATTTTCCAAAGCCGCGCCCACCGTGGCGGGAGCATATCCTCCTCCATGGCCCGTAAATCGAAAAACGGTTTTCGCACCCCAGCGAATCCATCGAAGTACGGAACACGAGAATCCTCGAAAGCCTGCTCCATCAGCAGATCATAGTTGGTAGTGAATATCTCAACGGGAGTTTCGCGACGAACCGCATCTACCCATGTGGCGATGTGGTGGTAGGGTGTCTCCGTATTTGGGAGATCTTTGTTGACTACCTCTTGGATGAGTTGACAGATTTTTTCATCCAAAAGGTCTAGGTTCGTTGCGGACAGTCTGCGTACCTCATCCTTGCCCGCGACGGCACGGAGCGCTCGAACGTGAGTGAGCATATCTTCGATGGTGGTGTTGTCACGACCATCCTTCTTGAAGTGCTCGTCGATGATAGCGAGAAGAGTCCCACAGTCTTTGGACTTCTCCAGTTCTGCACGGACGAGCCGTGTGATTCCGACGATGTCTGGGATTAATGGTGACTTTCCATCAGTGCCTACTCGTATTGCCATTGGGCAACCTGCACCAAGAAAAAGGCCGAGCGGTTTTTTATCGCATGACAAGCATTGCTGGAGATAGCTGACCTGCCTCTTGGGGTCTTGGATATAACTCATGATTCTTTCCCTCTGAAACTAACATTCGTATCTCTGGATAATTCATTAACCAGTTCCCCATTAAGAAAGGGATGAATGGTATGGCTCTCTGGGGACATTCTTGACGCCTTTCGAAATCTGCTAATTCATTGCAATAATAGAGTGTCTGTAATTATGGCTCATGAATATGGCTCGTTTTGGCTCTTTTGTGGCTCTTCCGGCATAACATGGTCCCCGTCGGAATAGAGAATTTCTCCTGCCTCAATCCGTAACCGTAGTATCTCGATCAAACCGGCTTTTGTCCGGGAAATATGAGTAAATGTCCGGCGATCCAAAACCTGACGAAAGCCGGAAAATTGTCACGACTGATCGTTAGAATTCTTTCAATCATACCAGCGTCCAACGAAACATGAAAACCTCTGATCGTTCCTGCCGCTGACGCAATTGCTTTTCGATCCTGCCGATCAGTTCGTCGCGCTGCGTGTCGATGGCGTCCTGAGCGTCGTAGAGATCCCGGCGCTTGTGGTTTCGAGTGGCTTCGATTGCTTTGAGAGCTTTTTGAGCCTCCAGTTTATCGTGAAGAGAACCGGCCAAAGACATCATCCGCCGGTCTTCGCGGATTTGTAGGTCGAGTTCCTTGATCTCTTGTTCCAAACCGTGCTTGAGGTCGTCGGACCAACGATCCAGCTTGAGAACCTCCTCATCGAAGAACCGCGCGTTCCGGGCTTCGATTTGGCGGAGCTTGTTCTCGACTTCTGTATCACGTACCTTCATCAAGTCTGGTGCATTCTCGGAATGGTCCGCCGAGATGTCGGCCGGCAGGGTCAGCAGTTTCCGGCACATGTCTTCGTCGAGCACCTGGCCGGAATCGGAACGCGCGGCAAACACTAGGAATTCTTCGGTGTCAAGAGATTCTATCGTGAGGAGTGATAGCTCCAGCCAGCCGGAAGCGCCAACCAGCGGATCCAGGACGGCGATGTTCCGGCCACTGCCGCCATAGTGGAAAACGATCGTTGCGGGAGGGGTGGGGAGTTGCTTGCCTTGTTGAAGCAGCCGTTGGGCCAGAGGATGGCCGGCACGGTAGGTATTGACGTTCTCCGTTTGCTTGCCCATGCGGTAGGGGCCAGGATGGATGGTCTCTCCGGGGAATGGATTCCGCAGAAGGGTAAAACTATAATTATCTGTGTCAAAGCGGGCATATCCATTCAATAGGTAACGCGTGATCTGCCAAAGGTGCTCGTTGAATCGATCCAGAACGGCATGGCTTTCCAGGCGGACCTTCTCCACCACATCCTGGTCGAAGTGGACCAGGAGCTTTTCCCGGGCGTCCCTCAATCCTTCCGAAATCTGTGCTTCCAACTCCGCTTGGAGTTGGTCGAATTCGCTCTGGATCTGTTCGGGAGTGCGACACTGTTGGTAAATGGCGGCGATGCGTTTTTCGAAATCCACACCCGATTCCACCGCGCCTAATACCTCATCGCTGGCGCCAAACACTCCGTCGAACAAGCGAAATTTCTGGTCCAACAATTCATAAACCCGCTGATCGGCGGCGTTGGATTTATTCAGGAAATTGACCACCACCACATCGAACTTTTGTCCGTAACGGTGGCAGCGGCCGATGCGCTGCTCAATGCGCTGGGGATTCCATGGCAGGTCGTAATTGACCACGAGATTGCAAAATTGCAGGTTGATTCCTTCGGCGGCAGCCTCGGTAGCGATCAGAATGGAAGCCTGGTCGCGGAAGCGATCCACCAGAGCTGCGCGCATGTCGGCGCTTGGGGATCCGGTGATGCGGTCCGTCCCGGAGTGTGTATCCAGCCATTGACGGTAGATCGATTTGGAAAGAGGATCGCTGTTACTGCCGTTGAACAACATGACCTGGCCATTGAATTCGGTCTGCTCCAATAGCCGGAACAGGTATTCCTGGGTGCGGCGGGATTCGGTGAAGATTACGGCTTTGGGCTGCAGGGCGGCTTCTCCCTGTTCTTTTTGTGCATCGGTAGCCGCAGCGAATCCGCGCCGGAGGGCAGTCAAGAGGACGTCGCCTTTTGAGTTGCGAGTGATGGATCGGGCCAGGGCGTGAAATTCTCGCAAGAGCTGAAGTTCTTCCTTCATCTCGCAAAGCTGCTTAGCAGTGAGAGAGGTCCCATTGGGGGTGATATTGGATTCGGAATCATCTTCCCACTCGTCGATCAGGTCATCGAGCTCTTCCAGATTCTCGGGCAGAGTTGGCGGGATGGAATCCACAGCCGTCGCTACATCTGCTGCTGCCTCGAGCTTGGCAGCCAATCCTGACAGGGTGTCGGATATCGCATAGCTGGACGAAGCCAGTAGCTTGCGCAGGATGAGGGTCATGAGGCGTCGCTGGCCGGGTGGGAGCGCGTAGAGCATGGGGCGCTGAAGATACTGCGAAACCAACTCGTAAAGACGCTGCTCTTCCGGCGTGGGGACGAATTCCTGCACCAGCGCATGGCGGTTGGTGTAGCGGACGTACTCCAGGACCTGTCGCCGGAGAGTGCGCTTGCAGATCGGACGGAGTCGGTTTTTCAACTCCAGAAAATCATCATCGTTGGTGAGCCGGGCGAACCGGGCGCGATAGCTTTTCAGGTCTCCGAAGGCGTATTCATCGATGACGCTGACCAGTCCGTAGAGTTCCAGCAACGAATTTTGCAGCGGTGTGGCCGTGAGGAGCACTTTCGGGAAGGGCATCACCGCATCCTTGATGGCCTTGGCAATCTTGCTGGTAGGTTTGTAGACATTCCGCAGGCGGTGAGCCTCATCGATGACCACCAAATGCCATGGAGTCTGTCGGATGTAGGCTTCCTTCATCCGCGCAAATTGGTAGGAGCACAGTACGATGGAGTCCTGAAGGAACGGATTGAGATTGCCGTTGCGGATTGCCTCGTTGAAGTTTCGATTCTCTAGGATGAGGGAAGGCAGATAGAACTTGTCCGACAGTTCCTGGCTCCATTGCTTGCGCAGATTTGCCGGAACGATGACGAGCAGACGCCGTCTCCGTTCAGCCCATTTCTGCGATAGCAGCAAACCAGCTTCGATGGTCTTGCCCAACCCGACTTCATCAGCCAGGACGGCACCTTTCGAAAATGGACTCCTGAAGGCAAAAAGGGCCGCTTCGATCTGATGAGGATTCAAATCCACCTGCGCATCGGCGAGCACGGGCACCAACTTTTCAACGCTGTCAGAAGCGCACCTTCGGGTCAGTTCATAAGCAAGGTATTTGGCGTGATAAGGCGTTAGGTCCATTTCGCTTCTTCAGCCCTTAAAGATCGTGTCCCCATGCCATTCCAATAACTCTCGGTTGGGTTGCTCTTGGAGTTTCTGCGGAATCCATAGTTCCTTCTTTTCCAGTTGGATGTACTCCTCGCCGTTGTGGAAGTCGTCCTTGAGGCGGCGGCTGACGAGGAGGCGGTAGTCGGGGGTGACGGTGATGTAGCCGCGGTCGAAGAGGCGGTGGAGGTCCGAGCGCAGGAGCAGGCCGTTGGGGATCTCGTGGCGGCCGCCGTCGGCCACGGGCTTGATGTGAGCCGCCTCGAGCACCGGCAGCACCTTCTCGCCGGTGACGGCGCAGTGCCGATCGTAGACGTCGGTGATCACCACGCGGAAGGTCCCCTGTCCCAAGCGGGGCCGGACCAGGACCGGGTCGCCGTGCATGGGGCCGTCGATGAAGTGGAGGTGGTCCCGGTAGGCGGCCCAGAGGGGCAACTCCGCTGGTGCCGCATCAGCGGCATCGGCGGCCACGGGTTGCCGCTCCTCGGCCTGAATGCGTTCCAGGCGCTGCCGGACCTCGGCCCAAAGAGACGCACCGGTTCCTTTGGTCATGTCATAACCCTTGCCGCTGACGATGTTTCGGGAGAAGTCGCTGGGCGCGGGGATCCAGTCCTTCTCGTCGAAAAAAAACGGAGCTGTTAGAAGGATGCAACCGACGGGGTAGTCCTCATGGCTCGATTGCTTCACATGACGGTATTTTTCGATCCGGCGGCGCATCTCGCTGATGGTGGCGGTGCCGTTGGCCTGGCCAAACACCTCCCACGCCTGACTGAATGGCAGAGGGGAAAAATGAGCGAAGAAGCCGCCGCCAGCGATGTAGTTCTCCGGGCTGTGCAACTTAAAGAGGAACGGTTCTCCCGGCTGAAGGGCGCGGAAATCGCGGGAACCGCTGGGCTGCCAGAAGTTGACCTCTGCGGGCTTGCGGGCGCGGAGGAAGCGGAACCAGTCGTTGTCGGTAACGCCGATGAATAGCTTCATGGCAAATCCGGACTAGGATCAAGAGTTGAGGGTTTATGGTTGAGTGTTGAGGGTTCTTGGGACAGATTGTTTACAGGTTTGCAGGTTCGAAGGTTTGAAGGTTCCAGGTTCTGCGGAGTGTTTCGTGAAACGAGGCGCGAAGCGCTTTGGAGTGCGGCGGCATGACGCCGCTTTGGATGGGCGCGGAGCGCAGAGTTAAATCGCGGAGTGCGGTGAGGCGCGTAAAATAAGATCTCGGCGCCCGCGTCCCGCGGGAAACCAGAGCGCAGACGTGTCTGCGCACTCCAAACCGGTCCGGCATGAGCGCTCCTAATCCGCCAATCCAACGCGCAGTCGAGCCGGCGCATGACAAACTGCCGATCCAACGCGCAGTTGAGCCTGCGCGCGCCCAATCCGCTGATCCAACGCGCAGTCGAGCCGGCGCACTCCAGGGCGCTTCGCGCTATCCAGAGCGCGTCGCGCGATGCCATCACCTGCGGGCCATCCAGGTCAAATCGAGCCATGCAATGCCACCGCCTATTTCAGATCCCGGATCCAGGGGCTGAAGACCTTGTGGAAGATCTCCAGGTATTTCCGCAGCCAGGCGTGCTGCTCGGGCCAGAGGGTTTCGTCGGCGAAGTTGGTGGAGCAGCGGACATAGATCCGGCAGCACTTCGCGTCTTCCGGGTTGTACCAAACAAGTGGTTCGCCGATCCCTTTTTCGATGGCTTCCTTGTGACTGAGGAGAACCTGATAGTTTTCTTTCGCATGATTGCCCTTCAGGTACATCTCAACCCGCAGTTCGGGCTGAAAGATTTGGGCTTCCGAGTCATACATCGAAGCGATGCACGAAAGGTGCGTGCCCTGCTTGCCGATTGAAACGTTCAACCAGTTTTTTGGAGCCGGCTTCTGACATTTGATGGCGCTGCGCTGTTCCAAGTAATCGCGGAATGCCTGCCAAAAGCGGAGTTGGAGTTGCTTGGCGTCGCTGTCCCCGGCGTTGCGGGCGGCGTACTGAAGCGTGCGGCTCCAGTCGTTGGGCTTGGAGACGATGTTGAACTTGGGGGCGACGGGCGAGCCGCCGATGCGCCAGAGCTCCACCTCCAGGCCGAAGAAGGTGATGCGCTCGTCGGTGATTTCGTTGAGCCAGTCGAGCGCGGCGCGGTGCTCCTCGGTGAAGCGCTGGGCGATCCAGACGATGGTCACCGCCTCCAGGCCGGCGGCGTAGGTGAGGAGCTGGCCGAGGTGGGTGTGGTCGGTGCGCTCCAACTGGTTCTCGATGAGCACCCAGGAGTCGTCGCCGATGTTTTTGCACAGGATGTCGGCGCGGAAGGGGCCCACCTCCTTCTCCTGGGCCTGCACCTCCAGGATGAGGTCCAGGGTCTCGCCCAGCAGTCGGATGTTTTCATCCTGGGCCAGCCAGGGGGTGAAGTCGCCCGACTCGCTGGTCCAGACGGTGCGGAGATCGACGCGTTCCAGGCGGCCGAGATCGTTCATGTCAACCTCGTATTATTGACGGTTTGCCAGTTCGTTGGTTCTGGGACAGTTGATGGTTGATGGTTGATGGTTGATAGTTGAGGGCTGGGAACGAACCGCGAGATCCGAACCGCGAGCCCCGAAGTCCGGGATGATTGATAGTTGATGGGCAGAAGTCGAGGATGGAACGTGGAAGCGGGATGGATGGCGATGACGAGCATGCGCCCCCCTTGGTGAGTCCTCTCTGTTCGCGTGGTCTGGACGCCATCCATGATAGACCGGCGGGGGGCGGGAGGCAAGGGGAAATCGGGGGGAGATTCACCACAGAGGCCACAGAGGACACGGAGAAGGAGAGAGGCACGCAAAGGCGCGAAGAAGACTTTTATGGTCAATGGAAAGACGAGGGGGGAGCGAGGCGGCGAGGGAAAGGGGGAACTTCACCGCAGAGGGCGCAGAGGACACGGAGAAATTCATTTGTCATTGATCATATTTCATTTGGCATTTGTCATTGGGCAGAGGGGGATGGTGAATGGGTGAATGGGTGAATGGGTGAGTCGGTGAATCGGGAGACGGGAGACGGGAGACGGGAGAAGAGAGACGGAAGACATCAACCATCAACTATCAACAATAAACTGTTCCCAAACCTGTGAACATTCC